>Ga0187893_10000408_pt1 | contig 112593 bp, 109 predicted proteins | sample MA1701074metaG_FD_139574 | JGI IMG/M metagenome (GOLD analysis project Ga0187893, IMG submission 139574) | White microbial mat communities from a basaltic lava cave in the Kipuka Kanohina Cave System on the Island of Hawaii, USA - MA170107-4 metaG ...
ACAGCCAGCAGCTAATGCCGGTGCTGCAGCACCATTGGCAGCTAGGTCCGCTGCCGGAATTCCACATGCTGTCCCCGTACAGACCGCAAAATTGTTATTCGCTGCTCCCCAGCCGCTTACCGTCATCCCGGACCCTGTAATCAACACAGGGGTCACTACACAATCCACAAAGCGAGTGCTGGTACCCGGTGCTGGCAAACAGGCTCCAACGGTCGCACCAGCCGTGGGCAAACCTCTCAGTGTGCTGACTGCTACCGCAAGCTGGGCACTATAGGGACCGACCGCCCCTTGCAGTGAAGCATTTCTGGCGTCGCTCTGAAGAGTCCCAAACTGGACCATGGCCACCGCGGCCAAGATGCCTAGAACAATAATCACCAGTACCAACTCAATCAGGGTAAAACCGGATTGATTCTTGAGTAACTTCATCTTGCTCTCCTCCTTCTTTTATCTGTGGGGGCCCGTCCGCCTACACAAAAAGCAAGTCTCTCCGACCTGCCTGCCGGCAGGCAGGTGCCCCCACGCCCTGCGCTCGCGCTGGCAAAGCCAGTCGCTCGCTTTTGTTTAGTTGCTGTGACTTATATGGGGCAACCCACGAGTTGCCCCTCACCTCGGCAGACACAGCGGTCTACCATCCTGTTAATTCCTTACAGCTTTAAAGCATTTCTATCGCAATCGTATCTCTCACCGGTATTCATGCCCAGTCCTACTCGATGACACTTGTCCCCTTGTTGGATCATAGTTGTATCGCTTGCCGAATGGATCAACGGGATAGCCACTCTGGTCCAGAGTCTGGGTCTTGAGGTACTGATCATTAAAAATTGTGCCTTCTTTTGTAGGTACAAGAAACCGTTTTGAAAGAAGCTCTTTAAGATTTCCTGGGTAACGGCCATTGAGTGCCTGATAAAGTTGGATAGACAATCGGATGCTGGCCAGATCTGTTTTGAGCGCTGCTTCTCTTGCCTCTTGGATTGTACGTCCATAATAGTTCATGAATGCAGCCATCATCCCTGCGATCAGGATACAGACCAGTAGTGTGTCGAAAACCGTCAGACCTGCTGGGCGCTTTTTTTTCACCCGCCGCCCTTCATTACATTGATCAGGTTCCACCAGGGCATGAAGATGGCCAGGGCTAAAAACAGGATCACACCCCCGATCACCGTCAATAATAGCGGCTCCAGGCTCGTGGATAAATTCCGGATGCTGTAGTCCACATCCCGGTCATAATATTGGGAGACCTTCATCAACATTTCTTCCATCTTTCCGGTCTCCTCTCCAATAGCCATCATCTGGATCACGACCGGCGGGAAGATTCCACTTATCCTCATAGGCTGGACCAGTCCCTTTCCCTGCCGGGCGCTGTCCCGAATATTATCAATGGCTCTGGAAATGACCACGTTATTCACTGTCTTACCCACAATGTCCAGGGTCTGCAAAATGGGGAGGCCGCTACGGTTTAAGGTGGCAAACACACGCGTAAATCTGGAAAGTGCTGCTTTTAAAAAGATCTCCCCAAAGACAGGGACTTTGAGCTTAAATCCATCCCATTGGAGTCTTCCTGTTGGAGTATTCACATATTTTTTGAAACCCCAGACCGTCAGGATCACAAAGCCCACCACCCAGTACCAATAGTGTTGACCGATATAACTGGTTGCCATGAGGATACGGGTCGGCAGCGGCAATTGAGCCTTAAAATTCGCATACATTCCAGCAAATCTGGGTATCACAAAACTCACCAGGATCACAATAGCCACCCCCAAAGCCAAGATCACAATCTTAGGATAACGAGTCGCCGCCTTGATCCGAGCGCGGATCTCGGACTCATGTTCAGCCAGAGAGGCCAGTCTCTCCAACATCTGGTCCAGCACCCCGCCCACCTCGCCCGCCTTAACCATATTCACATAGAGCTCATTAAAGACCGCTGGATGTTTGGCCAGAGCATCTGAAAACGCCTTACCGCCCTCCACGTCATTCCGTATTTGGGTGATGATTTTCTTAAACCGCTTGTTCTCAGTCTGCTGGATAAGGGCATCGAAACTGGTAATGAAGGGAAGCCCCGCTGCTACGAGGGTGGTGAGCTGGCGCGTAAACACGATAAGGTCTTCCAGTGTAATGGGCTGAAGACGGGCCAGAAGGTTTTCTAAAAATGCAGAGGAAAAGAGGTTTGATTTTTTCTCCTCAATCAAGACAGGGAAGTAACCCAGGTTATCCAGTTGAGCAGCCACGGCGTCCTTGCTCATCGTGTCAATTTCTCCAGTAAACAGGGCCCCAAATTTGTCTCTCGCCTTATAATGAAAAACAGGCATTACCTCTTCTCTCTAAAAACAAACTCCAACATTCCTAGAGGGACCAAGCAAGTTATATGCCGTCTGACATTTTTGTAGCTAGTAAATTAATTCTTTAAATAATAATAAGTTAGGATGTTTCCTTGGGGGATGGATACTTTAGAAATTTAAATTTGTGGAGTTGGCGTTATAGGGCATGACAAATTTTGGCAGTGATTGATGAGATGTGAACTGAATGTTATTCTTCTATTTCCTGAGTGACGCGAAGGACTTCTTCGAGGGTGGTCAATCCGCTCACAGCCTTTAAAAGACCGTCGTGGCGCAGTTGTTTAAAGCCCGTTTCCCGAGCCTTGTTTCTAATTTGGGAGGCTGAGGCCCTGGAAACGATGAGATGACGGATGGATTCATCCAGTGTCAATAATTCAAAAAGGGCGACACGGCCGGAATATCCTGATCCCCGACATTCCTGGCATCCCTCACCACGCAGGAAGCTCAATTTTTTCCCATGAAGTCCTAGCTCCTTGAGCAGTTCAGTTTCGGGGTTGTAACTTTTCTTGCAATGACTACAGACTTTTCTGACCAGACGCTGGGCCACCACTCCGCTGAGGGATGAGGTGATAAGAAAAGGCTCCACACCAATATCCACAAGCCGGGCAATCGCTCCCGGGGCATCGTTCGTATGGAGCGTTGAGAAAACCAAATGTCCAGTGAGAGCAGCCTGGACTGCAATGGTAGCCGTTTCACGGTCCCTGATCTCCCCGATCATAATGACGTCAGGATCCTGTCTGAGGATGGATCTCAGGCCCGTGGCGAAGGTCACGCCCACTTTGAGGTTCACCTGAACCTGATTGATCCCTCTGAGCTGATACTCCACAGGGTCTTCAATGGTCACGATATTTTTCTCGATGGAATGAATGCTATTAAGAGCAGCATAAAGAGTGGTGGTCTTGCCACTCCCGGTGGGTCCTGTGACCAAGATCAGGCCATAGGGTCTCCGGATCATCTGCTTAAACTTGGCGAAATTGTCCGGATCAAACCCTAATTCCTCCATTCCAAACAGAACGCTTTGCTTATCTAGCAAGCGCATCACGATCTTTTCCCCATAAACCGTGGGAAGCGTGGAGAGGCGGATATCAATGATCTTTTCCCCGACCCTTATCCGTATACGGCCATCCTGGGATATGCGCCGCTCGGCAATATCCAGATCTGCCATAATCTTGATTCGGGATGCAACCCCGGTGTGTAAATTTCGGGGAGGAGACATCACTTCATGCATCATGCCATCCACACGATAACGCACACGCAACACGTCCTCTTCGGGTTCCACATGGATATCGCTGGCGCCCTCACGGACAGCCTGGGCAATGATGATATTGACCAACTTAATAATGGGGGCATCTTCCGCCACACGTTGCAGTTCGAGAGTGGCTTCATCACTCGCAGTCACACCTGCGGCGGGTGTGACCGAAGGAGAGGAACGCCGCGCGGTGGGTACGCTCTGTCCCAATACATCAATCCAGTACGAGCCCTCTTCACCTATCTCTCCAAGACGACGATCCACCTCTCCCCGTCGCTCTTGTCCAGGACGGCGTTCAGACCCAACCCGATAATCCTCCATCCCCTTGAGCATCTCTTCCACGTTGGATGTCATACTATAAAAGCGATCGATCGCCTTCAGGACATCCGACTCGGTGCTTACTACAGGCTGGATTTCAAGACCCGTGGTCTGTTTGAGGTCATCAATGGCAAAAACATTAAGGGGATCTACCATGGCCACGGTCAACATATTATCTTTTTTGAATAGCGGGATGGTTTGATGGCGTCGGGCCAGTGTTTCAGGAATTAGCTTTACCGCATCCTGGTCGATCACCACGGTGGAGAGTGATTGGTGCTGGATACCCATTTGCTTGCCCAAGACCTTAATAATATCTTGATCGGTGACGTAACCGAGATTCTTGAGAACCGCACCCAGGCGCCCGCCATGTTTTCGCTGTTCAGTGAGGGCATTGTCCAGTTGGGCTCTGGTCAATAGTCCCTCCTCCATGAGCATCTCGCCCAGCAGTTTTCTTTTCTGTTGTGGTTGAACCATAATAGACCGGTTATGGGTAATAGGTAATGGATGATGGATTTTAACTCATCACTCATTACCCATTACTCATTACTGAATTAAATATAGCCGAGGATGGATAGGCTGTCAAAAAACTATTTATCCCCCGGAGATGGCGATGGTAATCTCAAGCTGGCTATTTTTTTCTTGAAGGATGACATAGCTGCTCGTGACTTCCTTAAGGTAAATCGAGCCGGAGACCATTTCTCCCTTCCCCACGATGAAAAGCTCCCGCTCTCGGGCCAGAAAGGCCTGGTCTTGGCCGGAGCCTTTGTTGAGAAAACCAATATACCGGAACTGACTTAAGTCTCGCCTAGCCTGTTCCCTGGCTAATTCTTCAGGGGTGGGTGGGGGCGGAGGGGGAGGAGGCGGAGGGGGAGGAGGCGAAGGGGGAGGAGGTGCAATGAAGGTTTGAAGAGACGCAAAGATGTTTTTGGAATTGTTCAAGGTCACACGTGTGCGATCCTTTAACCGGTCCATCTGGACGGTCATCCCTGAAGGGGTTCTGGGTATAACTTGTTCCCTGGAAACGGTCTGACCTTTTACATATTTTAAAGGGACCCGCTTGGGTTCTTCCTGAGTAGCCACTCGGTATACAATCAGCAAGGCCCAAACCACCAGAAGCGCACCCAGGAGTTGTTTTTTTCGATTCATACGACTCCCAATGACGTTAATCAGCGAAGGACTGCCACCAGCTCTACTTGAAATTCCGGCTGATCCGGTTCCCTACTGGTGCTGGTCATGGCAAGATCATTAATATAAAGAAAGAGCTCTAGGCCTTCCAACTCATGGATAAATTCTCGAATATCCCTATACTGACCTGTTACCTTGAAGTTTAAGACGATTTTCTTTATACTACTTTCTTTCTGTTTTTCAGCCTGGTAGCTCACCCCGGGAAGCTCTAGCTGATGCCGTCGGGCCATGGCCGGCAAACGATCCGTTAAGTGAGCCAGTTCTTGCTGTGCAAGAAATGTCTTTTCAAGATCGACAATGGCCTCTTGGGCCTTCTGGTATTGAAGGAGTTGACTCAGTTTTAATCGGCTAGCATGCAACGAGGCCTCGTTGGACACTTTGTGACGATAAGCAGGAGTTACCAAGATAAGAAAAAGCAAAAGGTTTATCGCTAACAGGGAAGACAAAACTATCCCTTGTAAGCGGTAACGTTGTGACCAGGCCATCAGACTAGCCAGCGCGAACACCCGTCCCCTGTGAGCGATATTTGAACTCAATGGTGAACTCAACAAACCCCTCTTTATCGGTTGCCTGGTCTTTTAAAAAGACCTCTGCAAAGTTTTGAGAATCCTCCAGTTTGATAATTAACCGGGTCAGGTCCTTCAAAGAAATGGCTTTACCGCTTAAGGTAATGACACCTGCCGGGAATTTGGGTTGCAGCCGGGTCACCGAAATATTGTTGGGAATGGCAGATTCTAACTGATTGAGTAGTAGGGTCCAGGAAAAGACTTTATGGGAAATCAGTTCATTCAGTTCAACGACCTTTCCACCGAAGGCCTTAACCCCAACATCACTGGCATCGATTCCTTTGATACTGAGCTCTTTTTCCAGGCTGCGTTGACTTTCTACAACTTTCTGGCGATTCTCATCCAAGTCACGTCCTTTATTCTCGTACGCAAGATAAATATCTATCTGCCACACTCCGACACCCACAAGAAGTATGGAAAACAGCCATAAAATTTTTCGGATCAACCTCGTCTTGCGATAGTTTTCCGAGGCCAGATTGATGGTCAGTCTCATCGACGGAAAATCCTCTAAACCCAGTGAGAACCTTCAATGGCTGAAGCAATCGCTGGGGTCATCAACGGGATGTCTTCGGGCCTGACCTTAGTAAGGCCCTCCAAAAATGGTAGCCGCTCAGGTTCCAGGGGTTCTACCTCAAGATGATATTGATCATGGGCCCTCTTGATAAACTCTGACATCTTCCGGCCGAACACAAAGAGGTGGGTCATCGTAGAAGGATCGTGCACTTGACTATAAAAACTGAGAGATGCATTCAGTTCATGCATGATCATGTCTGACAGAGAGTGGCCATCAGAATCATCGGGCTGACCCAGTGCTGAAACTGGGGTCAGTCCCTTAATTCGGATAAAGTCTATAGCCCCTTCCATAAAAATCATAAGGGTAAAATTATAATCAAACAGATTTAAAACCATAAAACGGCCTGATGGATTTGCAAGTTGAAGGAGGAGATCATGATAAAAATTAAAAAGCTGAAAGGATGAGATGTTGATCAAAACCGGCTCGATCCCCACCTTGCGTATGGCCTCTTCATATTGCTGAAGGACTTCCTGCTGAATGGCCACTGCCAGAACGCCTAGGTGGGAAGTGAAAATGGATTGGTGGGAAACCCTGGCATTCCCCAGAGGAGTCAGAAAAATCTTTTCCATATGCCAACGGATCAAATGTTTCAAATCTCCTCCCTTCACAGGCTGCGGTGGAGCCGAAAGCCGCACGGCCCTGACAGCGGGATCAGGGAGGCTAAGTGAAATCGTTTTCAAACCCTTGTAGGGTTCAATTAATGCTTGAAGATGGGACTGAAATTCTCTGGGATCAGAAATATTAAGGTGGGCAGGTGACGGTTGCACAAGACCGGAAGGTAGTTCAGCCATCTGAGCGGTATGCAGCCGATAGACCTTCCTGTGTTTTTCCAGTATGACCAGTGCAAGATACTGAGGTCCAATATGTAAACCTGCATATAATTTTCGAAAACCCATAGCCTTCTTATTTTATATGGGAGCCCATGCTACCTCGCTAGCGCTGTCGAGCGTGCCCCGAAGGGGCGTCTATGCGAGAATATGCTTTTGATTTTGGCTCTCCGACCTGCCGGCCGGCAGGTGCCCCTATAATATTGTACGCTCGCACGGGCAAAGCCCGATGCTTGCTTCCTTTAATCGATGAATGTCACGCGATTGACTTCTCTTAGTGTGGTTTCACCTCGGAAGACCTTCTCCAACCCGGCCTGGCGCAATGTGGTCATCCGTTCAGCAATGGCCTGCTTTCGAATCTCGGAGGTGGGCCTACGGTCAAGGATCATCTCTCGTATTGCATCGGAGAGATCCAGAAACTCGGTAATGGCCATCCTTCCCTTAAAACCGGTTCCGTTGCAGTCTGGACAACCTTTTCCTTCATAAAAAGGTATCTCCCGACATTTTTCATAATCCAGACCCGAGATTTCATACAGTTCCCGGTTCAGCTGGACAGTGGTCTTGCATCGATTACAGATAGCTCTGACCAGCCGCTGTGCCAGGATGCAGTTTAAGGAAGAAACAAAGTTGTATGGCTCAATCCCCATATTCACGAACCGACCGATCACATCGAAGGCATTGTTAGCGTGGACCGTGGTGAAGACCAGATGGCCTGTCAGAGCTGACTGAATGGCGATCTGGGCCGTCTCGGCATCCCGGATTTCCCCCACCATGATCTTGTCGGGATCATGACGAAGAATGGAACGCAATCCTTTGGCAAAGGTCAACCCCTTTTTCTCATTGACTGGGATCTGAACCACATTTCTGAGCTGATATTCTACAGGGTCCTCAATGGTCACAATCTTATCTTCCAATTGATTGATTTCGGTAATAGCCGCATACAGTGTGGTAGTTTTGCCACTCCCCGTGGGTCCTGTTACCAAAACCATGCCATAGGGCTCCACAATGGCCCGCCGAAACCTTCTCAGATCCTCTGGATTAAAGCCCAATCGATCCAAACGTAGTTCATCAATACCGGCCGTGATGTACTCCTTGTCCAGAATACGGATCACCACCGACTCCCCAAAGATGCTGGGCAGAATGGACACACGAAAATCGACAGTCTTTTGTTCCAGACGCATCTTAAAGCGACCGTCTTGCGGAATTCTCTTTTCGGCAATATCCAGCTCCGATATGACCTTGATCCTGGACACCAGTGGTGAATGGAATTTGATGTCCAACGGCTCCATCATAGGATAAAGGACACCATCAATTCTGTATTTGACGATGACATTTCTATCTGCAGACTCGATGTGAATATCGCTGGCCCTCTTCTGAAGGGCATTGAGGATCATGGTGTCTACCAGTTTCACGATGGGGCTGGCGTCCCTGGAGATCTTTTCAACGGACAGAACTTCCTCCCCCCGATCGTCTTCGCGGACCAGAATGGGTCGAAAGTCGGCTTCCATCTTTCTGAGGACCTGCGCAGATCCTTCACTCTTCTTGAGTACTTCCAGGATGGCTGCCGGGGTGGAGACACAGAACACGAGCGGCCTTTTCAGGACCAGTTCAAGCTCATCGATGGCCGAGATATTTGTGGGATCCGACAGCACCACAGTCAGAACCCCGTTTTTCTCTTCGTAGGGAATAAAAGGATAACGATACATCAATTCTACAGGGATCGTTTTGTAGAAGGTCGGGTCCAGTCTGAAATCCGTCAGGGGATAATAAGGGATCTGAAACTGCTCGGCCAGAAACTGGGCAATGGTTTCTTCCGTCACCAGCCGCATTTCCAAAAGCACGGTTCCCAATCTTTTCTTCTCCAGACGGACCCGTTCCAGTACCTTGTCCATTTCCTCCGGTGAAATCACTCTCTTTTCTAGGAGGAGATCACCCAATCTCTTGCGTCTCAGAAATGTCTTCATTTAACCGTTCCTGCCAAGTGGAAAATAGGAAGATACATGCTAATCACAATCATCGCCACGATGATTCCCATCAACAGCAACATGACCGGCTCCACCCAAGTGGTGACCCGGCCTAGGTACAGGTCCAGTTCATCCTCATGGAAATCTGCCACTTCCCCCAACATCTCCACCAGGAACCCCGAATTTTCTCCCACGTCAATCATTTCAAGGCTCATTTTTGGAAAGGCCTCAGACTGCGTTAGGCTTTGGGCCAGGCTCACCCCTTCCTGAACCCTCCCGCTCACTTCCTGGACCTTCTTGGACCATACCTGGTTAGGCAAGGCCTCGGCCACCATACCCAGTGCAGGAACCAAGGAAATACCCCCCGACAATGTGGTGGATAAGGTCCTGCTCAGAGTAATCATGTAATGCCGCTCCATCACCTGCCCAATGATGGGGATCTTCAGAATAAATGAATCCAGCCATCGCTTGCCCCAGGAAGTTTGATAGCTCTGGTAGACGAATACGATAATGGCCACCATACCCAGCAGGAGATAAAGAAAATAATTTTGCAAAAATCCCACAACAAAGATGAGCCGCTGAGTGGCCAAGGGAAGTTGTGTTTCAGAGTCCTTGAAAATCTCCATAAAGGTAGGCATTACATACGTGAGGAGGAAAAAAATCACAGAGATACCCACTACCAATAAGAAGATCGGATAGCTCAAGGCGGAAATAACCTTCTTCCGAACCGCCAGCATCCTTTTAAGATAGATGATATGGCGTTGTAGGATCTCTACAAGATTTCCGCTTCGCTCACCTGCACGTACAGAGGAAACATAAAGCCCAGAGAAATAGGTCGGGTATTTGGCCATAGCCTCGGAGATGGATAACCCCCCTCTCACTCCGTCTCTCACTCCCACCAAGGCAACCTGAAAGGCAGGGTGAGATGCCCTGCCAATCAAGATGTCTAGGATCCTCATGATTGAAATTCCTGCCCGAATGAGGGCCAGTAGCTCCTGGTTAAATACCAGAAACTCTCTTGGATGAATGCGTTTTCTAAATCCCCACCCCAGAGAGGATAGTGAAAGCGCCTGAAGGCGCCTAATTGAGAAAACCAAATAGCCCTTTTCTTCCAGTTGTACTCGGACAGCCTTTTCATCCTCCGCCTCTACCCGTTCCTCTGCGATCGAGCCATCCGTCTTGGCCACTCGGCAATCAAACAATGGCACCGTCCACCCTCATTTCACTATTTCTCCAAACCGGCTAAACACAAATAGAGAATAATGTATAACGATCAATGTCTTACATGTAGTATAGGTGAATACCTTATATAATGCAAGCCTGGTAAGGTACAGTGACGACTGCCCAGTAATCTGATTGGATAGAGATATTGGGTTACTGGTTACTGGCATCTGGCGACTGGGGACTGCTTTCTTTTTGCTTGACCTGTTCCCATAAGAGATCCATTTCATCCAGACTCAGCTGTTCTAAGGATTTTCCCTGCTGTTTTGCGAGCCTATTGATCTCCTTAAACCGGCGCATAAACCTGGCTGTTGTTTCACGCAGGGTCCCCTCCGGATCAACCTTCATAAACCTGGCCAGGTTCACAAGACTAAACAAAAGGTCTCCCAGCTCCCGCCTGGCTTGGTCTTTCTGATTGTGCTGGATGGCGTCTTCCAACTCATTCAATTCCTCCTGGACTTTGGCCAACACGCTGGTGATTCCCGACTTGTCCCCCACTTCATCTGCAGGCCAATCGAACCCCACTCTGGAAACACGCTCCTGGACTCGATAGGCCTGTAGAAGCGCCGGCAGAGTCTTAGGTAGCCCATCCAATAGAGATGTCTCCTCATTCGGTCCCCGTTCCTGCCGTTTCAGATCTTCCCACCGATGGAGCACTTCCTGTGCAGTCATCATCTCATTTCTATTTCCAAAAACATGGGGATGGCGCCTGATCAGCTTTTCGATGCAGGCCGTAAGGACAGCCTCGGCATCAAATTCTTTTCGCTCTTTTGCAATCTGGCAATGAAACACGATCTGAAGGAAGAGATCTCCCAGCTCCTCCTTGATCTTGGCTGGATCAGGCTGTTCCATGGCCTCCAGGATCTCATACACCTCCTCCACCAGAAAGGGCTTAAGGGAGTCACGAGTCTGCTCCTTATCCCAGGGACACCCTTGCTCTCCCCTCAGTTGCTCTAAGATCTTCACAAGTCGTGAGAATTCGCTAGACACCGAATAACCTTGCCTTGTTTGGGGCAACAAATTTTGAAAACATGATGCATGACTATAACCTTTTTATTATACCCCTGCCTCAAAGTAATTCCAAGGTAAAAGTCCTAATGAACAGCAGGCTTTGGTATCTATTCCTTGGTATCTATTTCTCATTTTCTGCATCCTTATCTGATGCAAAGACCGGTCTTATTGCAATTGATGATTAATTTATGATAATTTAATGGGTTATAATATAGCCGACTTATGAAATTTACAAAAAAGAGTGCCATACTGTGGAGCTTATTCTCTGTCGTTCTTATTGTCCTCATTGCCGTTGCCTTTTATTATCAAAAGAGTTTCTCCGAAAAGCTCAAAGATCTTGCCTTAAAATCCCTTCAGGAAACACTGGGGCCAGGCATTCAGGTGGAAGGAATTAACCTTAACCTTTTGTCTGCCACCCTAACTTTCAAAAAACTCACATTTCCCAAACAGAACGACAGCCAACTCCCCTTTATGATCCATGAGGTCAAGATTGCCGTGAGTCGGTGGTCCCTTCTCACTGAGGTCCTGATCATTAATAAAATCACCCTAAACGGACCAGAAATGATGATCACACGGGATGCAGAAGGAAAAATGATCTGGCCGTCTGTTCATCTTAGGAAAAACTCAGAAACGAATCGCAAACAAATGGTTCTGGTCCGAAGAATCACAATCAAGAATGGAAAGGTCATATTCATGGATCTTCAAAAGAATCAGGAAATGGCCTTTCCCTACTTTGAAGCCTCTATTTCACCCGATCTCCAGATGAAGAATTTTGAAGTGGAGTTTCTGGCCAAGGATGGCCAGGTGATCTCCCAAGAACTAGTCGAAAAAAACCTGCAGGCACATGGAAAACTTAAAATAAGCCCTACCCAAGTGGATGTCGCCAGCGTAGAGCTTTCTTCGGGTGATTCAAATTTGATCCTACACGGGGACATCACCCAGATAGATTCCCGCCAACCTCAGGTGAATCTGTTGGCAGATACAGAATTGTCCGGGTCATTGCTGCAAAAGCTCCGGTGGGTCACCTCACAGATTTCAGGAAAGGCCCGCATGCATGCCGAGATCCGTGGTGTTTACCCAGCACTTCATATCAAAGGCAATGCCGTATTAAAAGAGGCCAGATTTAAAACCTTGAATGTCTTTACGGGTAAACTGGACTTCTCTTACTCTGATGGAACTCTGACCTTCCAGCATCTTCAGGGCGAATCTCTGGGTGGAAGCCTTAGCGGCGACTTTATTTTAAAGGTCTCTCAGAAACCCATGAGCTATCATGCTGATTTCAAGATGAAAGACTTAATACTGGAAAGAATCAATTCTCTTCTCCCCATTGAGCTGGTCACAACCGGAATGCGACTTTCAGGAGAGGTCCAGGCATTCGGGCGAGGATTCTCACGGGATAGCCTGCAGGGCAGCGGCTGGCTTAAGGCCAGTCGTGTTTCTTCAGAAACCACTGTTTCGCATCCTGTCTCGTCCCAGCCTGCCTCGGGCAAGGGACTGCTTCCTCTATCACTCAATAAGGCACTTGCCCCATTCAACCAGATCGAGATCCACTTTGAAACCGTTTCAGGGACCCTGCTCCACATGAATTCCACATTAGCATCAGATCTCAGCTCAATCCGTCTGAACGGCACAACCAGCTTAGAGGGTGCATTACATCTCAATGTTGATCTCATGACCCAGGATATGACTGAAACGACAAAGTTTTTGAAAACAGAACAGTCGTCGGCTAAACCCAGGTTCTTTGACTTGGCTGGCCCTGGCCAGTTCTCTGGCAGTCTGACGGGGAATTTCAACTCCCCACACCTTCAGGGAAAACTAACGGCACAGCAGGCCCTCCTGAGAGGAAAGCCGATCGGATCTATTACAGGTAGTCTTGTCGTTGATGAAAAAAAGCTGTCCTTTGATAAAACAACCCTGACGAAATCTCCAGCCCGTTATGAGTTGAGCGGCTTTGTGGATTTCAAACAGCCTGAGGAACCCCAATTCACCATCAATGGCACGGTCAGTGAAGGATCCGCCGAAGAGATCCTCAGCCCCTTTCTAGCACAGTTTCCGTTGCAGGCTGTCGTGAATGGGAGCTTCACCGCTCAGGGGAAGCCCGCGGAATTCCATCTACAGTCAAAGCTTGTCCTGGGTGAAGGAGGCATCTATGGTCAGCATTTTCAGAAGGGAGAGGCCGACCTGGAGGTCACGCGTTCTCGGGTCTCCTTCACAAAGGTTCGCTTTTGGAAGGAACAAAGTGTGGTGGATGGCAGCGGGTGGATTTCCTTCGATAAACAATTTTCTGCAAAGATTAGCTCGCAGGAACTACACATAGAGGATCTCGACTTTGTGAAAGGGCTAACTCCCTATATCCAGGCGGATCTATCTACCGAAATTACCGGCTCAGGGGACTTTCAAACCCCCGAATTTCATGTTCAGGCAAAAGTTAAGGAAATGGTTGTTTCTAACCAAAGTATGGGAAACGGTCAACTCCACATGACCCTGGTGGCTAAGAATCTGGCCTTCGAGGCCTCACTGGGACAAACCCACGCAAGTGGTCTCCTTCGGTTGGAGAAGGACTTCCCCATCAAAACCAACCTCTCATTTGTGGATCTTGCGCTATCGTCTTTTCTAAAACCATTCTACCCCACGCTCTTTGAAAATGTCACCCTGCTTTGTTCCGGTCGGATGACCATTTCAGGAAAGGCCCAGAATCCCTTGGGCCTACAGGCCCAGAGCACTTTCACCCAATTGTCAGCCGATATTGCGGGTTACAAGGTCACCAATCAGGGAGACGGAATCTTGGAATATGACAAGGGTCGCCTCCAGGTCAAATCTTTTCGACTCAGCGGGGAAGGAACCTCGCTTTCTATACTTGGAGAGGTCAAGTTAAAGGAATATTTAAACCTCTTTGTGAATGGAGAAGCGGACCTGGATATCTTTAGGCTGCTCACCCATGAATTTTCTTATGGGAGGGGCAAGGCCTACTTGGTACTTAAGATTACCGATCAATGGGATGATCCTAAAATTCATGGGGGTCTCACGGTCCAAGAAGGGATCCTGCGCAGTGAGACCCTTGGACAGACAATCACCATCACCTCCATGGGATTATTTTTTAATCAAAGGCAAATTCTCCTGGAAAACTTGGAAGGGAAAGCCAGTGGAGGATATCTTAAGGCCACCGGAAAATTGGAACTTAAGAATCTTGTGCCCGACCATTTTGGACTCCTGGTAGACCTTACAGATGCCAAAATAAACCTTGGAGAAGGGTTCCCTCTGGTTTTCAACGGCAGTTTCGCCTTCCAGGGCAATCCGCAGTCACACCAACTCCGTGGTGAGGCTCAAATCCAGCGGGCTGCCTATACCCGCCGTGTAGACCTAAAATCTTTTGTTCTAGAACTACAAAAAAAACAAGACCAAGCCCAGCCTATGCCGTTCCTTGGGGAAACAAAACTAGACATCCATTTCAGTGGAAAAGACAATATCCGGATTAACAACAATATTGCAAAGCTCTCTTTGGAAGTCGATCTTTTTCTCAAGGGGACCATTGACCGTCCCCTTCTGTTCGGGCATGTGGAGGCCAGAGATGGCGAGGTCTATTTCCGAAATTATGTCTTTAAGGTACAGTCTGGAACTTTAGACTTCATTAATCCCAATCAAATTGTCCCAATTCTGGATCTCAAGGCCGAAACCAAGGTTCGTAACTACCAGGTGGCGATGAGTCTGACCGGGAGACTGGATAAGCCCCTGGGCTTGGAGCTTGTCTCCGATCCCCCACTGAGCGAAACTGATATTTTGGCATTGCTGACAGTGGGGAAAACCGCGGAAGAATTAACTGCACAGCCTGGGCAGGTCACGGAGGAAGCCATATTGGTTCCAACTTCCGTGCTGTTTGATGAATTCGTGGAAGACAAGATCAAGGAGCTGACCGGTATCGACCGCTTTCAGGTGGATCCCTATGCCACCAGTTCAAAGGCCACCGCGGGCCCTCGTTTAACCGTTCAAAAACGGCTTTTAGATGAGCAGCTGACAGTGACATATATTTCGAACATAGACCCTACTGAAGAAGATGTGATCAAGCTGGAGTACCAGTTAGGGCGGAATGTCGCCATCGTTGGCGCGCGGGATGAAAACGGCCTAGGGGGGGATCTGACGTTCAGGCTGGAGTTTCGTTAAACCCCCGGGGGACATGGAGAAAATTGATACGGATCTTAACGTTTTTATTGATCCTGTTCTTACTCCCTTTTCTACCTCTGGCCTATTCCCTTGTGGCTGATCTGGATCTGGAGGAAAAGCCGATCATTTCCATCTCGGTGAACGCCAAGACCCTCACCCAGGAAGACGTGAATCGGATGACGGGGCTGAGAATCGGTATGCCGTTCTCGGTCAGATCCGTCCGGAAAATGCTCAAACCTCTATACCAAACTGGTCTTTTCAAGGATATTCGGATCGAGGCCGAACCTAGCGAAAACGGAGTGGCGCTCAAGTTTATATTCATTGAAAAAGTCTTTATCTCAAAAATTCTCCTGAGGGGCCATACCTTTTCCACCCAGAAGGTTCTCCAGGCTTTGGATCTTCGGGAAGGAGAGGAATTCTCGGCGGAGACCTGGAAGAAGGCATTAAGTCGGCTCTTGAATTTCTACCGTCGACATGGATATTTTCGACCCCAGGTCACTTTGAACGCCATACCCCAGGTCCGAAAAAACACCGTAAACCTGGAGATACAGATCGAAGAAGGCAGTCGAGCCAGACTCGGGAAGATCCTCTTCACCGGAAACAGAGTCCTACCGGACGTACTTTTACATTTTACGCTGGGTGTAGCCGAAGGCTACTACGAGGCAGATGAAATCGAGAAAGGGCTGGACAAACTCAACCGCCTCTACCAAAAACGTGGGTATATTCAGGCCACCCTCGGTCCTCCGGAGCTCTCCTATGACGAAAAAAAACAGGAGGTGTCCATCACTATTCCTATCGAGGCAGGAATTCAGGTGAAGTTGCATTTCAAGGGGAAGTTCGAGAAACAGACCTTTTTTTGGAAAAGACCTCTGGAGGATCAGCTTTTAATTAAGGAGGAGAAAAGTATCGACACCAATATCCTAGAAGAGAGTCGTGAACGCTTAGAGAGGTATTTTAAAGATCAAGGATATCTGTTTGCCAAGGTGACTTACGTCCGAGAGGATCAACCCGAGAAAGGGCTGGTGAATATCACCTTTGATATTGAATCTGGACATTCTGTGCTGCTCATGTCTATACGATTTGAAGGAAATCCAAAAATACCAGTAAAAGAGCTCAGGAAACACATCCAAACTCGAAGCACAGGCATTCTGATTCCCCATGTTGTTCAGGAGAAGACCGTTCAGACCGATATTAAAGCACTCGAGACATATTATCGTAGCCAAGGTTTTTTACAACCCCAAGTCAAAAGTACCCTGACCTTCAATGACAAAAAAGACAGAGCCGATCTGATCTTCCAGATCGAGGAAGGGGTCCAGACCCTCATCGATCAAATCGAGTTTGAAGGAAATGTTACTTTTTCGGATTCAGAGCTTCTCACGGTAAGCGAATTAAAACCACACACTCCTTATGATATTGTGCAAGTCAGAGCGGCCGCGTTTAGGATTCTTTCTCATTATTCGCAAAAAGGGTATGCCTATGCCCAGGTGAGCCACACACCAGAGTTTGAGGATGAAAAACAAAAGGTGAAACTTCGTTATCAGATCACAGAAGATCAGCCTGCCTTTGTAGGCAAGATCTTCCTCCAAGGGAATACCTTTACCGAAGATCATGTTATTTTACGGGAGCTTCTTATTCATCCTAATGATCCCTATGATGAAGAAAAAGTCCGTCTCAGTGAACAGCGGCTTTATAGACTTGGGTTTCTGAGTGAAGTCCGCTTGAATCCTACCACTGAAGAAAAACAATATGTCCGGGATCTCTTGCTTTCGGTGAAGGAGCGCAAAGCGGGTGCAGTAGAGTTTGGACTAGGATACGGAGAGACTGAGCGATTCAGAGGTTTCGTGGAGGTCTCTCATCGCAACCTTCTTGGGACCGGGAGAAGGTTAAGTTTACGGAGTGAGCTCAGCACCATTCAACAAAAACACACCTTAACATATAAAGAGCCTTGGGTCTTCTCTCTCGCCATGGATGGGCGAGCCGGATTAGTGTATGAGAAGGAAAGCCTCAAGACATTCGACAAGCGGACGATTGGGGGTACAATAGGTCTCGACAAGAGTTTCACCGAACGTGTCAAAGGTTCTGTGCAGTACCAGTACGAGCAGAAGCAATGTGAGGATATTGAAAATGTGGCTGTCCTGACTCCAGAAGACCAGCAACGGCTCACAGTAGGAAGTGTCAATCCTTCACTCATCCGGGACAGCCGGGATGATCCCTTTGATCCTACATCGGGATCGGTCAATGGTATAATCATCAAAGATGCAGCTAAGTTATTGGCTTCAGAATCTCAGTTCGTCAAGGTGACACTCCAGAGTAATTGGTATCGCTCTCTGAGCCAATGGCTGGTTCTTGCCCTTTCGGGTCGGACGGGTGTGGCACAAAGGTTTGGAGTAACCGAGGCTATCCACTGCAGTGAGAGGTTCTTTCTGGGGGGAAGAAGCACAATCAGGGGATACAGCCTTGACAGTGTGGGAGTCCCTAATCAAACCCTGATCGGCCTCAAACCCACCGGGGGCAATGCGATGATCTTGATCAATAGCGAATTACGTTTCCGGCTTCTGAAGAGATTGGGGGTGGTGGTGTTTCTGGACGGAGGGAATGTCTGGGTGGAGTATCCAGATATCCAGCTATCCGATTTAAAATATTCCGCCGGTGCAGGCATCAGATTTAATACACCCGTCGGACCTTTAAGGCTGGACTGGGGCTACAAGCTGAATCGTGAGTTGGGTGAAAGTCCGTCAGAGCTGCACTTCACCTTAGGGCACGCATTTTAATGACACACCTAAGACAGGGTTACTGCCAAGGGCTTGCAGGGATCGTGATGTCTTGTCTTTTAACCCTTTTCATACCGGGGACCGCTGCAGGAGGCGACGAAAGGATCGCCAACCTGGTGGCCCAGATCAAGAATTCGGATGTTCTGGTCTCTGTCAATCTCATTAGGGGATTCAACCAAACGACGGAAGAAGACATCAGAAATGGGATTCCTAAAGAGCTATTCTACTACCTTCTTCTCACAAGACGGCAGCCCCTCTGGTTTGATGAAGAAACACTTTCTAAAACTATTAAATTTACTGTGAAATACGATTTGCTCAAAAAAAATTATATCGTGATTAAAAGAGTGGATGACGGTGTCCAGCAGGAAATCACAGAGGATTTTATGGCCATGAAGCGTTTGATCTCAACTATTAATAATGTTAAAATTGCCAGTACGAATATGCTCAACGATCGAGACACCTATTATGTCAGCGTCAAGGCCGAAATGAAGGCGGCAAAGCTGCCCTTTTATCTGGACTACTTTCTGTTCTTTATCCCCTTTCTGGAAGTAGACACCCCGTGGGCCTATTCGGGCCCACTGTATAAACAGTGAGGGTCTGGCTGTGCCAGGACCCGTTGCAATGAAAAAACGCAACGGGTACCCCACGCGGGGCATGGGGGCATCGGAGCACCTTGATCTTTGTGTAGGCGCACGGGCCCCCATACAGAAATGTCAAGGTGATCATGCCTGAACAACTGAAAAACACAAAAGAGAGAGGCCGCTTCTATCACTATCGACCGGTCTGGATTACCCTCCTTTTTCTTCTGGGCTCCATGTATCTCACGACAAAGTACTATAAAGGGATAGAGAGCTCAGAGCTTTTTCCCAGCAATATCTTAGTGGTCACCCTGTTTAATGTCAATATCATTTTGGTCATTCTCCTGATCCTGCTCCTTTCAAGAAACCTCATCAAAATCTATTTCGAACGTCGGCTCAGGCTGTTAGGGTCTGGCTTCAGAATCAAGCTGATTGTGGCCTTCGTGGGATTATCTCTGATCCCATCCATGCTGCTTTTCGGTGTGGCCAGTGGGCTGTTGACCAATAGCATCGATAACTGGTTTTCCATTCAAGTGGATAAATCCCTGGAGTCTTCTCTTAAGATCGCACAAGATGCCCATCAACAGGCAAAAGAGTCCTCCCTGTATTTCGCACGGGAACTTCGCAAGGAGATTGCGGAAGATCCCTCCCGAAATGCAGATTTAAAAGCCTTTCTGCAAAAAAAACTTCGGGAGTTTCGGGTTGCGGGGATCGCAATCTACGAAAGCCCCGGCCAGGAACTCATCAGGGTTACCGCACCAGAGTTTGAAGAAACTCCATTCCTGAGCCCATCTTCAGATTTACTGAAAACCAGTCTTGAAGGCCGGGAGATGGTGGAGGAGGTTTCTATCAATCATAGAGGCGATCAAGGCAAGCTCATGCGGGCAATCGTCCCCCTAAAATCCTCCTTGTATCCACGCAGAACCATCGTGGTGGATTTATACCTCCCTCAGGCTCTTCTCACACAGATGGACCAGATCACCCGGGCTTTTGAGGATTACAAGCAGTTGAAGACCTTTAAGAACCCTATCAAAGGAAGTTATATACTGTCTTTTTTGATTATTACCCTTCTGATCATTTTCTCCGCCACCTGGTTCGGTCTCTATATCGCCAAGGGCATTACAGTACCTATCCAGAAGCTAGCCGAGGCAACCCACGCCCTGGCCCAGGGTAACCTGGACTTCAGAATCGATGTCAAGGCCAGAGATGAGATTGGGGTACTGGTCAAGTCCTTTAACAAAATGACGGAGGATTTAAAGAGCAGTAAAACAAAGCTGGAGAAGTCCAACACCGAGCTGGACCGGAGACGGGCCTATATTGAGACCATCCTGGACAATATCACCACCGGCGTACTTTCCATTGACCCGGAAGGCCACATCACAACCCTTAACCGGGCCGCAGAGAGGATTCTGAATATCAAATCGGATGAGCTAAAGGGCAAACACTATACCGAAGCGTTTAAGGATCACAAACTTGAACCCCTCGTTGATCTCATGGATCGTCTGAGTCTCCAGCAGCGGCCGTCTTTAGAAAAAGGATTAGAGTTAGACCTCAAGGGAAAATCACTGACATTGCGGCTCAACCTGTCCAGGCTACAGGAGGACAACGGCCAGCCTATGGGGAGTGTGGTAGTGTTTGATGACCTATCAGAACTGATCAAGGCCCAGAAGGTAGCCGCCTGGCAGGAGGTGGCTAAGCGGATTGCCCACGAGATCAAAAATCCCCTGACTCCCATCCAGTTATCGGCACAACGGCTTCGCAAAAAGTACTTTGAAGACTCTCAAGATTTTCATACGATCTTTGATGAATCCACCAAGATCATTATTAGCGAGGTCAACAGTCTAAAAACCCTGGTGGATGAATTCTCAAATTTCGCCCGCATGCCTGCCCCCCAGCCCCAACCCTTGGATCTGCATCAAGTCCTGCAAGAGGTCATCTTGCTGTATGAAGGGGCCCATAAAGACATCCGGATTCTTAGGGACTTGGACAGTCAAATTCCTGTGCTGATGTTGGATCGAGACCAAATTAAACGGATGCTTGTGAATTTGTTCGAGAATGCCGTGGAAGCCATGAGCAAAAGGGGAAAGATTTGGGTCACCATCCGTTTCGATGACCGGGAGCAGCGTGTCCGCCTAGAAGTGGCGGATGAAGGTGTGGGTATCCAACCAGAGGATATGGATAAATTGTTTATCCCCTACTTTTCAAAGAAGAAGACCGGAACAGGTTTGGGTCTAGCCATTGTCAACCGTATTATCTCAGATCACAATGGGTCGATCCGGGTCGTTCAAAACGAGCCCAGAGGGACAAGATTTGTCATTGAACTTCCAGCGTAGCTAGTGACTTGAGAAACACCATGTCCGAGACCATCTTAATTGTTGATGACGAGCCCCGCATTCTGCAAACCCTAAGAGGAGTGCTGGCAGATGAGGGTTTTCAGGCCAACACCGCCGAGAACGGGGCAGAGGCCCTGAGGCTCATCCAAAAGGACCCTCCAGCACTCGTGCTGCTGGACATCTGGATGACCGATCTGGATGGCATTGAAGTGCTAAAACGGATCAAAGAAAGTTCTCCAGAAGTCATCGTGGTCATGATGTCTGGGCACGGATCCATCGAGACCGCCGTCAAGGCCACCAAGCTAGGGGCTTATGACTATATTGAGAAACCCATCTCGCTGGAAAAGATCATCCTGACCGTCCGGCATGCCTTGCATGAAAAGAGATTAGAACAAGAAAATCTCAGACTTCGGGAAAAAATAAAAAATCAGCTTGAAATCATAGGAGAAAGCCCTGGCATGCGGCGGCTCAAGGATCTGATCAAAACGGCTGGGCCCACCAACAGCCGAGTTCTTATCTCGGGTGAAAATGGAACGGGTAAAGAACTGGTGGCCAGGGCCATTCACGGTTACAGCATGAGGGCTGAGAAACCTTTCATTGAGACCAACTGTGCCGCTATCCCAGACACTCTCATTGAGAGTGAGTTGTTCGGTTATGAAAAAGGGGCCTTCACCGGGGCCGTCACGGCCAAGAAGGGCCGGTTTGAACTGGCCGATGGTGGAACACTCTTTCTGGATGAGATCGGCGATATGAGCCTCGCCACTCAGGCTAAAGTACTACGGGTCCTCCAAGAACAGCATTTCGATCGGATTGGGGGAACAAAGACCACAGAAGTGGATGTGAGGGTCATCGCGGCCTCCAACAAAAATCTTGGAGAGGAAATCAAGAAGGGAACCTTTCGCGAGGACCTCTTCTATCGCCTCAACGTCATTCCCCTCCACGTTCCTCCACTGAGGGAACGAAAAGAGGATATTCCTTTGTTGGTACGCCACTTTCTTGAAAGTATTGCCCTGGAGCAAGGGCTCAAGACCAAGGGCATTACGAAAGAGGCCATTGAAGTTCTGATGCAATATGACTGGCCAGGAAATGTTCGGGAGCTTAAGAATACCATTGAGCGGCTCTTGATTCTATTCCCCCATTCCACAATCGACGTTCAGGACCTTACCTCTTTCCTGGGATGGGAACCCTCCATCCAACAACCCCTTCTCACCCTGCGCTCTTTTTCATCATTAAAAGACGCACGGGCCCTATTCGAGAAACACTATATCACCCAGCGATTAAAGGAACACCAGTGGAACATCAGCAAAACAGCCGAGAGCCTGGGCATCGAGCGAAGTCACCTGCATCGCAAGATCAAGCTGCTAGGAATTGAAACAGAAACCACAGAAAAGAAATGATGGGCTCTGCTGAAGGAGAGCTCACCCTGAAGATAGAGAAACTGATCTATGGAGGGTGGGGGTTAGCCCGATGTGATCCGGGACATGGTCTATTCCACGGCAAGCAGAAAGTAGTTTTAGTTCCTGATGTCCTTCCTGGAGAAGAGGTTCGAGTCAAACTGATCTCCCGTCGGAAGGACTATGCCAAAGCCATCCTCATTGATGTCTTGACCCCTTCCCCCTACAGAAGTCATCCACCCTGCCCTGTTTTCGGAACCTGCGGGGGCTGTCATTTACAACATATGGATAAATCTGCGCAAGTGACATACAAACAGGCTGTACTGGAGGAGACTCTTCAGAGAATCGGCCAGATCACCGCCTCCCCACAGCCCATCATGACTGCACCAGATCCCTATTACTACCGACATCGTGTCCAGCTCAGGTTACTACGGGAGGGGCAATCTCTGAAGATGGGGTTCTATCAGCGAGAGTCCCATCACCTGGTACCGGTGAAGGGTTGCACAATTCTCCACCCTGAGCTGGAAGGTGTGATGAAGAGCCTCCAAGAACCTCTCCTAAACGGACTCCCCTTCCTGTTCAATCCTACCGAGATGCATCTTCAGTACTCTATCCATTCAACCCAGGTCCTCATTGTATTCTACGCGGAAGGGGTAAAACCCGAAGGCCTTACAGAATTCTATACCCATCTTAAGAAACAGATGCCTTTGGTGGGAATTGTGGTCTACACAAAAAATAAGAGGCGTGAGGTCCGAGGGCAACCCTTTCTTTTGCACAGACTCAAAGATATGAGCTTTCGAATCAGTGACCAAACCTTTGCCCAGCCAAACTGGACCATGAATGAGTTGATCACGAACAAATTACTGGAATACGCTCAGCTCAAGGGTGAGGAGACTGTCTTGGAGCTTTACAGCGGGATGGGCAATTTCGGCCTTTCCTTAGCCCAGCGGTCCCGTTACGTCATCGCAGTAGAAAGTAGCCCTCAGGCCGTGCAGGATGCAAGATACAATGCGCAGCTCAATCATGTGACGAATTTTGAGATCTATCACTTGAAGGCAGAAAAAGGACTGGCTCGACTGCTCAAAAAACTATCTGCCATAGATTTGGTTTTTCTGGATCCGCCCAGGCAGGGTGCAAGCTTTAATATTCTGAAGCAAGTCTGTCGGCTTCAGAGCCCCAGGATTCTTTACCTTTCATGCGATCCCACCACTTTGGCCCGGGATCTTAGGTTTCTGCTGCAGCGTGGGTATCAGTTGAGGCAAATACAGCCTTTCGATTTCCTTCCCCAGACCTATCATCTGGAGATTCTGGTCCAACTCGAAAAGAAAGCCAAGGTCTAGCCTACAATAAATATCCGGCGAGCAAGGCGAGCGTGAGGGGGCGATGAAAGCAAGCGCAGGTTTGGCCTGCGCGAGCGCAGGGCGTGGGGGCATCGGAGGAGCAACTGCACCGCACGGGTCCCCACAGAAGATAGCGGCGACGCGAGCCCCTATAATTAAGGACCTATCACAATATCACCCCAGCGGATATCCCTCGCACTTTGCAGGTCATAGTCGTACAAAGCATCCGGGGGGCGGGAAGACCGTAAACGAGTAAGGAGGAGATGGCTCCTCTCCTGCCCCTCCACACAGACCAGGACCCGTGGAATGTTTTCCAGCTTCATCATCAGAAGCCATGGTTCAGAAACAGACACAGGTTGTACAAAACCGTCAAGATGACTATCCAAAAACTCAAGGCTCTCCTGTATCCCAGGTCCGAAGGTATTCTGGAGATCGATGTCAAGGGTGGTCTTAACCTTAATTCCCTTATGATATATTCTCTGTTTCCCATATCGTTTAAGGAGATATTCTTCCAGAAACTTCATGGGGCAGGATTCTGGCGATCGGGTTTTCCATTGGCCTTGTGAGGTCATCAACAAGGGGTACCTTGCCTCTTCACGCAAGACCAGAGGGGTGGCTTGCTCTTCTGAGAGTTCTTCACGGGTAAGCAGTTTGTCGACATACATCAGGTGAAGGATCCGCTGTTGGCGTTTTTTGAGCCGCTCCAGGCGAACATAGGGATTAAAATACTTCGGGTTGGGAAGCATGGCGGCCAGCATGGCCGCTTCATGAATCTCCAATTGGCTTGCAGGTTTTCCAAAATAGGTCCGTGAGGCCGCCTCCGCACCATAAATTCCATCTCCCCACTCCACCTCATTGAGATAGAGTTCCAGAATCCTTTTTTTCGTAATCCTCTTTTCGATCTCTCGAGCTAAGTAATATTCCTTGATCTTCCGTTGCAGTGTCTTCTCTTTGGATAAAAAAACATTTTTGGCCAACTGTTGGGTAATGGTGCTTCCCCCACGAGCATAGCGGCCTTTTTCCAGGTCCACCTTTAAGGCATTCCAGGTCTCCCGATAATTTATCCCACGGTGTTGAAAAAAAGTATCGTCCTCTGCCACGATAACCGCCATCTGGAGATTCTCGGAGATCTGCGAAAGAGGTACCCATAGGCGATGTTCCTGATTAAAGAGATAGGCCAGCGCCTGGCCATGCGTATCTAAAATCTCCGTGCTCAGATCGGGGCGATAGCTGTTAATCTTAGATGGGTCCGGAAGGTCCTTGGAGATCAGGTAAACCCAATTTCCCAGGCCGATCAGCAACCCTGAAAGGGCAAGGGTTATTACTAAAATGATAAAACCGACCAGTTTTTTAAAGATACGCTTCACAGTAGGTTTATAAACAGATCCCTAGGGGCAGAGCCCGTGGCACTGACTTGGACTGCCATTCGCGATAAATACCACATTTATGGGCGCGTTGGAGACAAGGAATTCTGGCCCGATGCCCGAAAGATTCTGGCTGGTCCTTCCATCAAAGGCACTGCTCCAATGTCCGCCTCTTCTAAAACAATTGTGGTCACCTTACCAAAAGTAGACAACGGCTGATCAAATCGCTCCTGCTTTCCTATAGCCAAGAGGACAAGGCCATCCGGGTGGAGATATTTCTTGGCCACCCGCTGGATATCCTCTCGGGTCACCTTTGCTACAGAGTCACGAAATCGTTCCAGAAAATCTGAGGGGAGGCCGTAATACTCCAAAGAGACTTGACGGCTCACGATCTGGGCCGGACTGGAAAATGAGAAGACATAGGAATTAAGAAAGGAGTCCTTGGCCTGTTTTAACTCCTCATCCGAAACCGGTTCAGTCTGAATACGCTTTATCTCTTCCAGGATCTCCGAAATGGTTTGATGGGTAGAGTCAGACTTGGTCTGGGCATAGGCAAAGAAGACACCCAGATCAAAATTACCTGGATTTAAAGCGGTGCCCACCGAGTAAGCCAAGCCTCTTTTGGTCCGGATCTCCTGGAAGAGACGGCTGGTAAAACCTTTGCCTCCTAGAATATCATCCAGGATAGACAGCGCAAAGAAATCAGGATTATCCTGGCGAATTCCCAGATGGCCAATGCGCAAATGGGTTTGGGTCAGATCCCGGTCAATATAGTTAACCGAGGGTTGATATCGGAGCTCCACGGATGGAACCTGGGGAAATTCCACTGTCTGTTTTTTCCATGATCCAAAGGTTTTTTTAATCTTGTGGATCATCTCTTTTTTACGAAAATCCCCTGTGATCCCCAAAATGATTGAATTCGGATGGTAGTATTTTTTATGAAAGTCTACCAGGTCCTCGCGACTTACAGATGAGACTGTCTTGATGGTCACCTCTCGGGCGTAAGGATGGGTCGGACCATACACCAATTTCAAAAACTCCCGACTGGCAATGCTGGATGGTGAATCGTTTCTTCGGCGGATTCCTTCAATAGCCTGTTTCTTAGCCAGATCCAGTTTTTTTTCATCAAAGGCGGGATAACGGAGAATCTCCAAGAACAGTTCGAAGCCCTGATCAAAATCCTTGGCCAGCGCATCTAGAGATAAGAACCCGGCATCCAGTCCAATACTGCTGTTTATGTTGGATGCCAAAAACTCCAGTGTTTCATCCACCTGATCCCCATTCATTCGGCGGGTTCCCCCTGTGCGCATCACATTCCCGGTCAGGCCGGCCAGTCCGATTTTGTCAGGGGGCTCATACATGCTGCCACTTTTGATCATGACTTCCATCTTAATGAGAGGGAGCTCATGATCCTCCAAAAGATACAGTACCATCCCGTTGTCAAGAACTATCCTTTCGGCCTTGAGCGGCTCAAACTGGACTGGCGAAAAGATCATGGTCCGTGGATCGGCATTTTTCTGTGCTGGTGAAGAAAGAATCCATACGAAGTTTATGGCCATCAAAACAAACGCAAAAATAATTTTCAGTTTCATTCTTTAACCTTCTTCACCAGCGTGGCCACCGTTCGGTTACTTTTAATAAAATACCTTTTTGCCACCCGCATCACGTCGTCTGATGTCACCTTTATCACCCTCTCTCGAGCATCCAAAAGATAGCGCCAGCTTCCAGCAACCGCCTCATAATAGGCCAACTGGGCCGCAAGCCCGCTATTGGTGGATAATGACCGAATCAGAGAGGCATCCAGTTGGTTGAGGATCTTGGTTAATTCCCGTTGTTCTACAGGCTCCTTTTTTAAACGTTCCAGCTCGGTATAGATGGCCTCCTCTAGCTCCTGGGTCGTATGGGGAAGTCTGGGCACGGCTGTGATTACAAAGAGATTGGGATAACGCGCCCCCGGCACATCCGAGCCGGTGGAAATGTTTAAGGCCAACTGCTTTTCCTTCACCAGAGTGGTATAAAGTCTAGAAGTTCTCCCTTCAGAGAGCAGGGAATCAATGACCTCAAACACATAAGCATCTTCAGTCCTGATAGCAGGCTTATGATAGCCGATCATCACCAGGGGATTAGCCTCAAACTCCACCTCCACACGTCGCTCCCCGGTTTGTTCAGGTTCCTGGGTAATGTTCAAAGCAGGCAAGGGCCGGCTGGACACTTTACGGAAAGAATTCTCCAGCAATTTGATCAGCTCCTTGGGACGGATATCCCCTACAATGGTCAACACGGCATTCTGGGGCGTATAATATATTGCAAAAAAATCCCGAGTCTGGGGCACAGTCAGGGAGGCAACATCGGACTCCCAACCGATGGTGGGAAAACCATAGGGATGGGCCTGAAAAGCCGTGGCCAGAAAAACCTCCGACAATTTCCCTGAGGGCTGGTTGTCCACACGGAGCCGCCTTTCTTCCTGAACAACCTCCCTCTCTTTATAAAATTCCCTCAGGACGGCGTTGGCCATCCGGTCAGACTCGATGGTGGCCCATAAAGGCAGCCGGTTGGAAGGCAGACTGACAGTGTAACGGGTGAAGTCCCGGCTGGTGCCCGCATTAAAACCCACCCCACCATGCTTGTCATACAGCTCGCCGATCTCATTAGGAATGACATAAGTCTGGGCTTCACGGTTCAGTTCTTCAAAACGTGCTTGGAGTTTTTGAATCACTGTCGGATCAGCTAATGCCCCTTTTCCCTCTTCTTTATGGATCGCTTCATCGACCTTCTCCATTTCTTCAAGTACAGGGCGCTCCTTTCCATAATCCCGACTTCCCAGAGTGGAAGTTCCTTTAAAGGCCATATGTTCAAAGAGATGGGCAACACCCGTCATGCCTGTCCTTTCGTTGACAGATCCCACCCGATAGGTCATGTTGAGGGAAACAATAGGCGCCTGATGACGTTCCACCATCAGCACCTTCATCCCATTATCTAAGCGATGTTCTAGAACCCGCTCGGCCAGACCCGCCTCCGCACCCATCGCCTGACGTTCATACGTCACAAGCCAGGTGAACAGAATCAGTCCCCAGAACAAAGTCACCAAAACTTTTATCCTAAGATCATTTGTCAAATTCCACACTCCTTCTAGTAGATACCCGGCGAGCAAGGCGAGCGTGAGGGGGAGGCGACAATTATCTGTGGGGGCATGTGAGGATTTGCCAAAGGCAAACCGCAGCGGCCCCACATCTAATGTCGGGGCGACGCGAGCCCCTCTAATAGAACATACTGGGCAGGTCTTTAATCTGCTCGCAGAAAAAGTCTGGATTCTCTGAGAGTAGATCCTCCACCCTTCCCAGCCCATACCCCACTGCACAGGACTTTGTGCCGGCTGCGCGAGCCGCCAGAATATCATTCACCCCATCCCCAATCATCACGGCCCGATCTCCCGCTATCCTCAAGCGGTCCAAAACTTCACGAATAATGGCCGGATGGGGTTTGAGATGAAGCGTGCTGTCTCCTCCAAGGATCAGATCAAAACGGTCTTCAACCCCAAGTCCTTCAATAATTTTTCGGGTGTACTCCAAGGGCTTATTGGTAGCAATGGCCTTTTTTTTATTTTTAAAGTGGTCCAGGGTTTCTAGAACTCCTGGATAAAATCGGGTAGTGTCCAAGAGGTGGGCCAGATAGTGTTGACGGAAGACCTTCAAGGCCCGTTCATAAGAACCTGGGGGCTGTCCTTCAAAAGCTCTCTGTAGCAGCTTCCTCACCCCGTCTCCCACATAGCCGTAAATGATGGATGGATCTTTATGGGGAAGACCAAACTCCTTCAGGGTCAGATTCACAGCCGTGGCGATATCGTCCTTAGTATCTGCCAGAGTGCCATCGAGGTCAAAAATCAGCAAATCCATGGAGGTCATTTTTTTACAATGTTCTCCACAAGACCTCGATCGCTGTCCCGTTAATCGCCCGGGCCTCGGGCGTGGCAAGGAAAACCGCCACATCTGCAATGTCCTTGGGCTGCATCAATTTCCATTCCTTGACGGACTTGACCTCACGGGACATCTTGGTACCTACCAGGGCAGGGCAAATGGTATTCACATTAATATGGTAGGACTCCATTTCCTTCGCCAGGGACTTGGTCAGCCCGATCAATCCGAATTTAGCCGTACAGTAAGCCGAAAAATTTGCAAACCCTTTCAGACCTGCCTCGGAAGCGATGTTGATAATGCAACCCGACTTGCGGCGGATCATATGGGGAAGGACATACTTCGTGATCAGAAAAGTCCCAGTCAGATTCACCGACAAAGTCCTTTCCCAATGCTCGATGGATGTTTCGATGAGGGGCTGAATGTGAACCACCCCAGCATTGTTCACAAGAACATCGACCCGCCCATACTGATCCATGATCTTCCGAACTGTCTCTCGCACTTGGGCCTCATCCTTCACATCCACCTTCCATGCAGATCCCTGACATCCCAACTCACGGATCTTGGCTGCCACGTCTTCGATTTCTGTGATGGTTCGGGACAGGACCACCACATCTGCCCCCTCACCCGCCATGGCCAAGGCAATGGCCTTCCCAATCCCTCTTCCTCCACCCGTAACCACAGCAATCTTGTCTTTCAGTCTCATAGAAACACTCCATAAAGAAACAGTGATAAGTGATGACACCCTATTATTCTTCGTCTTGACTCACAACTTTCATGTGTTACAATAGTCATCATCCGCACAATACCTTGTCGCTAATCTTATTATTATAGCAGGGTCTATAGATGATTCAAAGACAGAAATCTAAACGTCTTTTTTCCGAAGCTAAAAAGTACCTGCCGGGTGGAGTCAACAGCCCAGTCCGGGCCTTCAAGGCCGTTTCAGGTGAACCCCTTTTCATCGCCAAGGCCCAAGGGAGCAAACTATGGGATGTGGATGGAAACGAGTATATCGATTATGTCCTTTCCTGGGGACCCATGATCCTGGGACATGCCCATCCCAAGGTGGTGGAGGCCATCAAGGCCGCCGCAGAGAATGGGACCAGCTTTGGTGCTCCCAGTGAACTGGAAATCAAGCTGGCCAGGATGATCTCAGAGGCCATACCCTCTATAGAAATGGTCCGGATGGTCAGCTCAGGAACCGAGGCCACGATGAGTGCCATCCGCTTGGCCCGGGCCTACACCCAGCGAGAGAAGATCCTCAAGTTTGAGGGATGCTATCATGGCCACGCTGACAGCCTCTTGATCCGGGCCGGTTCAGGGGCGACCACTTTAGGCATACCGGATAGTCCAGGCGTCCCATCAGAATTCATCAAGCACACCCTGATCGCACCTTATAATGATTTGGAGGCTGTGAAAAAAATCTTTGCCAAGGAAGCCAATCACCTGGCCTGTGTGATCGTCGAGCCCATCGCAGCCAATATGGGGGTCATTCCCCCAGCGGACGGATTTCTGGAAGGATTAAGACAGTTGACTCAAGAGAGCCAGGTGGTTTTGATTTTTGATGAGGTGATCACCGGCTTTCGTGTTGGCTACGGTGGAGCCCAGGGCCTGTACAGCATCAAGCCGGACCTAACCTGCCTTGGCAAGATCATTGGCGGCGGCTTACCTGTCGGAGCCTACGGGGGCAGACAGGAAATCATGCAGATGATTGCGCCTTCCGGACCGGTCTACCAAGCAGGTACCCTTTCGGGAAATCCAGTGGCCATGGCGGCAGGAATTGCAACCCTGGAAGTTCTTTCCCAGGGTGAAATCTATAAGGATCTTGAGGAAAGAGCAAAACAGCTGTTTGAAGGCCTGGTGGATGCGGCCCAGAAGGTAAAGACGGGAATCTATCCTACCCTCATTGGTTCCCTGCTGTGTTTATTTTTCACGAATGAAAAGGTGAACAACTACACGGCGGCCAAAAAATCCAATACGACTGCCTTTGCCCACTTTTTCTCGGCTATGCTTGAGGAAGGAATTTATCTGCCCCCGTCGCAATTCGAAGCCCTCTTTCTCTCTATCGCCCATTCCCACGGGGACATTGAAAAAACCTTGAAGGCCGCTCGAAATGCCTTTAAGCAGTTGTGAGAATTTTTACTCGAGCTTACTGAAACGCTCCAGATCTTCTTCCCGTCCGACAATGACCAGGATGTCTCCTTTCTCCAGAATATCCTCTGCCGAGGGACTCACGTTGAATATCTCCTCCGTCTTCACCGTTCCCTTAACCATGCGAGCCACCTTCTTTTTCATGGCAATCACGTTCACGCCAAACAGCGTACGAATCTGACTTTCCTTAAGCTTCTTTCCAGCCATCTTCAAAGGCACCGCGATTTCCTCAATACTATACCCAGGGGAAAGCTCCAAATACTCCAAGACATTTGGGGCGATCAACCGATGGGCAAGACGTATCGCTGCATCCCTCTCCGGGAAGATGACCTCCGTCACTCCCAGGTTCATCAGGATTCTTCCATGAATCGGGGTTACAGCCTTGGCAATGATCTGCCCGATACCCATTTCTTTCAAAGTCATCACGATGAGGATACTGGCTTCGATGTCTTCCCCAATACTGACCACGGCTACATCCACATTCTGGGTACTCACCGCCTTAAGAGCCTTCATATCGGTCGCATCGCACTGCACTGCATAGGTGGCAAAGTCGCTCGCTGCCTCTATTTTCGCCTCATCCTGATCAATCGCGAGGACTTCATAACCCTTTTTGGTCAGGGTCTCGGCTACACTATACCCGAAACGTCCAAGACCGATCACAGCAAACTGGCGCATGACATCCTCCTCACCACGCTAGCGGATTCGAGCGCTGGCTCGAAGGGCCGCGATAGCGCGAGTATATCTCTTCAGTTTTCAACCAATGATGACTTTTTCTTCGGGATATCGATAACGCTCATGACGGGCAGTGCCGATGCCCCCGATCCCAATCGTTAAGGGTCCCAAACGCCCAACGTACATTGCCAGGATCATCACCAGTTTTCCGAAATCACTGAAAAGGGCGGTAAGACTTCTCACCCCTCCATCCCCAGTAGAGAGTCCCACGGTCGCCATTCCTGACGTCACCTCAAAAAGCATCATAATAAAACCCTTTTGCTCTGTGTATAACAGGATCAGCGTGAAACCCGTAACAAGCAACATCGCTAAAAAGGCCAGGAAAAATGCGCGAGAAATGATCTCCGGGGGAATCCGCCGATAAAACAGGGTCACATCGCGCCGGCCTCTCATCGTAGACCACAGGGCCACCATCATGATCCCGAAGGTAGTCGTTTTAATTCCTCCCCCAGTGCTACCCGGTGACCCTCCAATCAGCATGAGCATAACGATAAAATAAAGTGTGAAGGGAAACATCCGAGAGACGTTCACCGTGTTAAAGCCCGCCGTGCGGGCCGAAACGGCATGAAAGAACGAGGCCATCAGTTTTTGACTGATTGAAAGCCCATCCATCGTCCCATTGTCTGATTCAAAGTAATAAATCACAACTGTCCCGACAATAATCAAAAAAATGGTCATCACCAGGACCAACCGGGTATGGATCGAAAGCCGGTAGATCTCTTTCTTAAAATAATACCGGAAGATATCAACATATACAATGAATCCGATACCCCCCAGGATAATCAGAACTCCCACCACCAGATTCACCACCGCATCGCTCCGATAGCCTACCAGATTATCGGAAAAGAGTGAGAATCCCGCATTGTTAAATGCCGAGATACTGTGAAATATCCCCAGATAGACCGCCTTCAGCGGTTCATACTGCTGCATAAATCTAAAGGACAGAAGCACGGCACCGGTCAACTCCACTATCACAGTAATGATGATAATCCATTTTGTGAGGCGCAGAATTCCCTCCGTACTTAAGGCATTGAGCGCCTCCTTCATGAGCAATCGTTCCCGGATGCTGATCCGCTTGCCCAGAAACAGGAAAATAGTGGTTGCTGCCGTGGTGTAACCCAGCCCACCGATCTGGATGAGTAAGAGGATGATCAATTGTCCAAACAGGGAAAAATCAGAGGGGGTATCCAGCACAATTAGCCCGGTCACACACACGGCCGAGGTGGAGGTGAAAAGGGCATCGATCCAGCGCAGGGATTTTCCCGGAGCAGAGGCAAAGGGAAGATAGAGAAGCAAACTGCCTACCAGGATAACAACTAAAAATCCTAGGATCAGAATCTGGGCTGGAGTGGCGCGATATCCTTTGAAACGGTCAAGCCAGGCATACAAAGCAATATTTCCCTCTTGGAGTAAGTATCAGCCTTTTGCTTAACTGTCCTTATCCCCTCGTTTTAGAAATGGGGTCAAAAGATCGATGGGAATTGGGAAAATGGTGATGGAGTTTCTCTCCGACGAGATATTCGCCAGAGTTTGCAGATAACGCAACTGAAGGGTGGCCGGTTGGCGACTGATGATCTCGGCCGCGTCGGCCAGTTTCTGGGCGGCCTGATACTCTCCCTCTGCATGGATCACCTTGGACCTCCGTTCCCGCTCCGCCTCGGCCTGTTTAGCAATGGCCCTCACCATTTCTTGGGGCAGATCCACATTCTTCACCTCCACTGCGGTCACCTTGATCCCCCACGGCTCGGTCTGCTGATCGATGATCCTCTGGAGGTTTGCATTGATCTCCTCCCGCTTGGCCAGAAGGTCATCCAACTGACCCTGACCCAGGACGCTACGCAATGTGGTCTGGGCAATCTGCTGGGTGGCGTACAGAAAGTCTTCCACCTGCAGAATCGCCCGCTGGGCATCAATCACCCTAAAATAGATGATGGCATTGACCTTCACCGAGACATTATCCCGGGTGATAACATCCTGAGCGGGAACATCCATGGTCACGGTACGCAGGCCGACTTTAACCATCTTATCAATCCCGGGAATGATCAGCACAATCCCAGGGCCGTTTCCTGTTCCGCCCGGATTCCAGATGGCTTTAGCCACGCGACCCAAACGGAAGATCACGGCCCTCTCATACTCCCGCAGGACCTTGACCCCACTGGCTACAAGAAACACCAGGATAATGATAACCACTGCAGGACTTAAAAACAGTTCTAATAGACTCATGCCGATTCCTTTCTATTTATCTATGGAAGCCCGTGTGCCTACACAAAAACCACGGTGCTCCGATGCCCCCACGCCCCGCGGCAGCCCCAGGCTAAGCCTGATGGCCGCCTTTCTTGGCGTCGAATATTTAATTAGATCGCTTGACCACCAGTCTCAAACCCTCCACGGCCTTCACCTGGACCCTTTCCCCTTCCTTGATCGCCTCGTCACTGACGGCATCCCACAGCTCACCTTGTAAGAGCACCCTTCCATGAGGAGCAATGTCTGTTTGTGCAATCACGGTCATTCCCACCAGGCCTTCCGCACCGGTGACGGGTCTAGACCGCTGAGCACGCAAGGCCATTCCCACCACAAACATAAAAAATAGTGCCGTCGTTGCTACAGAAGGAATGATAACTGCCCAGGAAATCCGGAAGAAAGGTTCATCGGCCTTCATGAGCATGATGGATCCCAGAATCATGGAAATAACCCCACCCACCGTCAGCAGTCCATAACTAGGGACCTTGATCTCGGCAATGAACATAATCAATCCTAAGATCAGGAGCAACAGACCCGCATAATTGACAGGCAAGGTCTGAAAGGCATAGAAGGCCAGGATCAAACAGATGGCTCCCACCACGCCAGGAAGAATCGCCCCGGGATTGGATAACTCAAAAATCAGACCATAAATACCTAACAACATCAAGATATAGGCGATGTTAGGATCGCTCAAAGCATTGAGGATCTTAAGACGCATGCCCATGGGAACCTCTTTGACCTCTGCGTCTTTTGTCTTTAAGATATGCTTACCACTGCCCGTCACCACCTCACGGCCGTCAATCTGCTTCAGTAGCGATGGCAGATCCTCGGCCACCAAATCCACGATCTTGAGGGCCACCGCTTCCTTTTCAGGAACCGAGACGCTTTTTCTGACCGCCTCCTCGGCCCATTTTACATTTCTTCCACGCTTCTCGGCAATGGACTTAATATAGGCAGCCGCATCATTTTCCACCTTGGCCTTCATCTCCTTGTCCATTTCGCCACCACCCATTGCCACAGGATGGGCAGCACCGATGTTTGTCCCCGGAGCCATGGCCGCAATATGGGCGGCCATGGTAATAAACACCCCAGCAGATGCAGCCCTTGCACCAGGGGGAGCCACATAGACCACAATCGGGACTTCTGAGGCATTGATCTCTTTAATAATGATTCTCATGGAAGTGTCTAATCCTCCAGGGGTATCTAGTTTAATCACGAGGGCTTCTGCCTGGTCTTTTGTGGCCTGGGCAATAGATGAGGTAATAAACTCCGCAGCAACGGGGTTAATAATCCCATCATAGGTAGCCAGATTGACTTGGTTTTTAGAAGAATAGACAGAGAGGGATGGTAGGAGACCCACAAATGTTAAAAAAAGGAATGCCCACCGCCAACGGCTGGCATACCTTCTTCGAAAAAGAGTCATGAAAACCGCCTTTTGAACAAATGTTTGTGTGATTCTAGAACCGTTGTTATGATATCCCGTTTATTGTGGGGTGTCAAGCAAAGCGCTGAGGTTTCGATCAAAAATATTCTGTGATAATATAGACAATTACAATGCTGACGGTCTGCCATAAAGGTAGGTGGTCCCTTATCATTATTATTATATTGTCCCAGTTGGGGGTAGGGGCCTGTGAGAGAACAAGCCCAAAGAAATGGGTGCAGGGCTGGCAGGGTACTTCACCTCTTCTTGAAGCCAGGAGCGGAGCCGGGGCAGTCCAGTTTGGACGCCGGCTCTATATCGCGGGTGGAGCTTCTATTGAAAAGGGTTTTTTAAACAGCATAGAATCGGTCACCATCAGACCCGATGGTCAGTTGGAATCCTGGCACCTCGTTTCACCCCTCACCACACACCGGGGTTTTCTAGCTCTGGTAGCAGCTAATGGATATCTTTACGCCATCGGGGGCGCAAATGGTGAGAATGGAATCCATCTTCTCAACACCGTAGAGCATGCCAAGATCAATGAAGATGGTGGCTTAGGCCCATGGACTCCCGTCTCGCCCATGACCACTCCTCGGCGGGGACCTGCGGCACTGGTGAGCCAAGGATATCTTTATGCCATCGGGGGATACAATGGGATCTTTCTAAGAAATTTGGAACGAGCCCCACTTCTTCCTAATGGAGATTTAGGGAATTGGGAAGTGGTTAATTCTCTCCTCACCACTGACCGTTATATCCACGGAGCTGCCCTCAGCGGTAATCATCTTTATGTGGTGGGTGGGCATATTCAGGGTATGGGGGGTGGAAAGGAAAGCACAGAATGGACCCGAATCGGTCAAGATGGCCACTTTGAACCCTGGCGGCCTGCCTCTCCCTTGTTGTTTGCAAGATTCTTAGCCGCGGTGGCAGCCAGCGATCAATATCTTTTTATACTGGGCGGATACAATGGTCAGTATATGGCCAGTGTGGAACGGGCAGCCATTCAGACCGATGGGTCACTGGGTTCCTGGGCTGCCACCACACCTCTAAGTCACCCCAAAGAAGGATGTGCAGCCGTTTCGGTGGATGGAAGGATCTATCTCATGGGTGGATCCAATTCGGGTGTGTACCTTCGGGATGTAGAAATGGCTTGGATCAATCAAGCGGGAGAGCTAGGGTATTGGGCTAACTCTTCACCACAGACACCTCCACCTCAGCCGTAACATTCGGGTGGAGCTTGATAGGCACCATAAACTTCCCTAACTCCTTGATGGGTTTCTCAAGAAGCACATCGTGCTTGTCCACCGTGACTCCCTCCTTGGCCAGGGACTCCACGATATCCTTATTGGTGACCGAACCAAAGATTTTACTTCCTTCCTGCTCCTCACCCGTCTGCACCGGAATGGTAATAGATGTCTGGCGAATCCGCTGGGCCAGTTCCTCTGCCGCTTTACGCTCCTTCTTCTGCTTTTCCGCAATCAGGCGCTTCTCATGCTCCAGGGCCTTCACATTCCGATCGGTAGCAGCCGTAGCCAGTTTTTTAGGAATCAGATAGTTTCGCGCATAACCGTTGGACACCTCCACCAGGTCTCCCATCCGGCCCAACTTACCTACATTTTCTTTGAGAATTACCTTCATTACCTCTCTCCCTTCATTTTCAGAAAGCTCATTCTATCATATTCCATCCAATTTAGGTAACCATCACCTTTCTGAGTTGTTCGATCTTGGCCAACCATTTGGGGTTTTTCTTGGCCCGGTGGGCCTGAACATACTTCTTAAAGTTCCAGACCTTAAAGAACTCGGAGGCCGCCGACATGCCAGACTGATACAGTTTTTCTGCTCGATCGGCCACGATGTCAAACTCGGTTGTCTTAATGCCCAGGGTAGGTATCCCGATGGTCCGAACAATATCATTATTCTCGACATGGAGTTTGTCGTGGGCATCCATCATGGTTCCCATAATCGATTTAAGAAAATCCAAAGGTCCCTCGATCCGGTTGGGCTTCCCATAGTCCGGCTCAATCAATTTAAACCCAAATGTAGGCCACTCAGGAACCCCCGGCGCATCAAAAAGCCAGACAGGGAAATTACTGAGGATTCCCCCATCCACAAAGTAATTGTTTCGAAACCTCACCGGTTCAAAAAATAAGGGAATGCTCATGCTCATCCGTACCGCCTTTGCCACCTCCAAACGGTCTGGATTCTCACCGTACTTTTCTATACCGGTGGGAAGGATCACCAGAAGCTCATTACTAATATCGGCCGCGATCACATTGAGCTTGTATTTGTAACGCTTGTCCTTCTCTCCCTGACGGATGAGATCTCCAAAGGTTCTGATTCCTTTGCGGGAGAGGAGGTCCCTAACCCAATCCTCCAGAAAATTGCCTTCATAAATTCCTTTTTCGGACAGCAGGCTCACCAGGGGACCGAACAGCGGAATTCTGTCCACCACTCCCTTGTCCTTGAAACGATTATAGTCCAGGGATCCGATGATCTTTTTAAGTTCACTTGCCTCATACCCGGCCGCTACCAGCGCTGCTACGATGGCTCCTGCCGAGGTCCCGGCCACATTCTCCCAGACATATCCTTTCGACTCGGCCACACTCAAGGCCCCCACCAAACCGATGCCTTTGACTCCCCCTCCTTCAAAAACCGCATCCGCTCTCGGCATAAGACCTCCTCTTTTATCTGTGGGGGCCAGTGCGCCTACACAACAATCAAGGTGCTCCGATGCCCCCACACCCCGAGCCTGGCTTTAAATGTGGGGCAGCTCCGGTTCCGCTTGCAGCGGAATCCTCACATGCCCCACGCCCGTCGTGTTCAGGCAAAGCCTGAAGCACGACCTGGGCACAGCCCGAATCGGTTCCGTTTGTTTGCATGTTAAAACTTTTTGTCTAAGTCGTGTATCATAATTACTTGGGACTGTCAAGCCACTGACTCATTCAAAATAAACTTTAGACTGACTCGGTCGATTTCTCTCTCCGAAAAAAAATTTGCCTCAGATGTGTTTTTTCCTTGACAAAAAAAAATATTGCGTTATAGTTATCAAGAAAAAACTTTTTAAGTAGAAATTTTCTTTGAGGCTGCTTGGACCAGAATAGATAGTGGGCATTTTGGGTTGTCTTGGGATAACATTTTAATCGTAGGAGGTGCTCGATCAACAAAACCACAACAAGGGCGTGTGCCCGATATCACGAAAGGGGGCAAAGAGAGTGCATGCATTAGGAATGCATTTGCTCGTGGAGTTGCGAGAATGTAACTCCAAACTTTTGAATGACCTTAAAAAGGTCGAAGAGATTCTGGTCGCAGCAGCCAAAGCAGCAAAAGCCACCATCGTTCAAACTCACTTTCACCACTTTAGCCCCTTCGGGATCAGCGGCGTGGTGATTATTGCAGAGTCCCACCTATCGATCCATACCTGGCCCGAGTACAGTTATGCAGCCGTGGATATCTTCACATGCGGGGACACCCTCAAACCAGAGGTTGCAGCAGCCAGCGTCATCGAAAAATTCCATTCCAAGCAACCCTCGATTATAGAGGTGAAGCGAGGAATCCTCTCACGGGGCAATCTCAAGTTGCCTCATAAGGCAGTTAAAGGAGAAACCATCGAGTATGCCAGAGCCAAAGAGCTGCAAATGGTTCCTTGATTTCTTAAACCCTGATGAAGGGCACATGCACGGGATCAGGACTATCCTGTTCTCCAAGCAGACCAAGTATCAACAGGTCGAAATCATGGATACAGGAAGCTACGGGCGTTGCCTGGTTCTGGATGGGAAGATCCAGTCCAGCGAAACGGACGAGTTTATCTACCATGAAGCCCTGGTTCATCCTGCCATGCTGACCCATCCTGATCCCAAACGGATCTTTGTGGTGGGCGGTGGGGAAGGAGCTACCCTCAGAGAGATCCTGCGGCACAAGACGGTAGAGTATGTTCTGATGGTGGACATCGACCAGGAAGTGGTGGAAAGTTGTAAAAAACACCTTCCTGAATGGCATCAAGGGGCTTTTGACGACCCCCGGGTGGAGCTAAAATTCCTGGATGCTCGCAAATACCTGGAGGAAACCAAGGACCGCTACGATATTATTGTGATCGACATCTCGGAACCCGTGGAAGAAGGACCGGCTTATCTCCTCTACACCAAGGAATTCTATAACCTGGTTCAAAATCGTCTGACCACCAATGGTTTGATTACCCTGCAAGCCGGTACCACGGCCATGACCAGCCTTCTGTGTTTCAGTGCAGTCTATCAAACCCTCAAGGCTGTTTTCCCTGTGGTGGCTCCTTATGAGGCCAGCATCCCCTCCTTCGGGTTACCGTGGGGCTTCATCCTGGCCTCAAAATCTGTGGGGCCAAGGAAATTATCAATCGACCAAGTGAACGAGAGGATCGCAAAAAGGATCAGGGGCGAACTGCTCTACTATGATGGGGAAACCCATACAGGGCAGTTTATGCTGGCCAAGCACGTTCGCCGGGAGATTGAAAAAGTAAATCGAATTATAGAGGATAACCATCCACTTTATACTTACCACTGACATACAGTGACCATTGACCAGCAGCCAGTGGCTAGCTTCCCCTGACACTGGACACTGCTCCCCCATGGATATTGACGAACAACTAAAGACTCCTCTCTTTGACGCGATGGTGAACCTGGCCGAACGGCGTAAGGTTTCTTTCCATACACCTGGTCATAAGAGCGGCAAGGGAATTTCTACCCGCTTCCGAAAATTTGTGGGCCCCAAAATCTTTTCCATCGATTTGACCACGCTGGATGAGGTAGACTCACTACACAAGCCCAAGGGGGTCATCAAGGAGGCCCAAGAATTAGCCGCCAAGGCCTACGGGGCTGACCGATCTTATTTCCTGGTCAATGGAACGACCGGTGGGAACCATGCCATGATCCTGGCCACCTGTGATCCCGGAGATAAGGTCCTGGTGGCTCGAAATGCCCATAAATCGGTCCTGGCCGCTTTAATTTTGAGCGGGGCCCAGCCTATTTTCTTCCCTTCTCAGCTCACCGAGCACCTGCGGATCACCATGAACGTCACCTTTGAAGAAACCCGTCAAGCCATTGACGATCATCCCAACGCCAAGGTCATCTATCTCACCAGTCCGAATTACTACGGCGTCTGTGCCGATCTGGAAAAGATCATCCCTTATGCCCATGAAAGAGGAGTCGTCGTTTTGGTGGACGAAGCCCATGGGCCGCATCTTAAATTCCATCCCAGTTTGCCGATCTCAGCCCTGGAGGCAGGAGCGGATCTTTGTGTTCAGAGCACCCATAAGATCATCGGTGGAATGACACAGGCCTCGATGCTCCACGCCCGCGCCGCCCGAATCAACATTACCATGCTGTCCAATGTCTTAAGGTTCGTGCAGACCACCAGCCCTTCCTATATTCTGATGGCCTCGCTGGATCTCGCCAGGATGCAGATGGCCACCGAAGGAGAAAAACTGTTGGATAAGGCTATCAAGCTGGCCGAGGAGGCCAGAAGTCGGATCAACAAGATCCCGGGACTTTTCTGTTTCGGGAAAGAAATGGTAAAGGACACCCTCTTTGCCAAGATGGCCGATCTGGATGTGACCAAGCTCACCATCTCGGTGTCGGACCTGGGGCTCACCGGCTTTCAGGTTTCCCAGATCCTCAACAACAAGTACAACATCCAGGTGGAGATGGCCGATCCTTTCCATATCCTGGTCATCGTGAGCATTGGTGATCGAAAAGATGATCTTGTTCGCCTTGTGGAGGCCCTGCGAGAGATATCAAACGACCACTTCCAGCAGGAAGCAAAAAATCTCTTCCAGGACGTTGGCTTTCCTGTATTCGGCAACAAGACCGCCATGACCCCTCGTGAGGCATTCTTTGCCGACACCCAGTATTTGGAGCTTGAAAAAGCATTGGAGGCGATTAGCGCAGAGATCGTGACGGTCTATCCACCCGGTGTTCCAGTCCTGGTTCCTGGGGAAGTCATCTCCAAAGAAGCAGTAGATTATCTACAGAAAATGCTCAAGCTGGGTGCAACAGTGGATGGGCTGGATGAGACAAATTCCCTGATTGGGATTGTGAAGAAGTAACTATTCGCCCTACTAAATCATAATGTGACGCTTGGGTAATTTCTATTTGTACGAAATCACCCGGCTTCGCAGTTCCCTCATTAATATAAATCTTGCCATCAATTTCGGGGGCATGGCCGGCCGTTCGGCCCTCCAAAAGCAGATCGGTTTCGGAAGAAAGCCCATCCACCAGCACAGTGTGGACTGTGCCGATCAGGGCTGAATTTTTCTTCATAGAGATTTTGGCCTGAAGCTCTAACAGACGGTTTCTACGGCGCTGTTTTACGGCCTCGGAAACTGTATCTCCCAAGGGATAGGCCGCTGTACCCTCCTCGGGTGAATAAGTAAAGACCCCTACCCGATCAAACTGGATCTCCCGGACAAAGTTATAAAGCCGTTGATGTTGTTTCTCTGTTTCCCCAGGAAACCCTACAATAAACGTTGTCCGGAGAATCAGACCCGGAATATTCTTTTGTAATTTATCCAGAAGCGTGCGAATTTCGTGGCTGTTGCCTCCCCGATTCATCCGGCGCAGAATATCGTCATCAATATGCTGTAGGGGAAGATCCACGTACTTGCAAATCTTTTCTTCAGAAGCCATTAGCTCCATGAGTCCATCGGGAAAACGATGGGGATAAAGATACAACAGCCGGATCCACCGGATGCCGGAAATTTTCACAAGTCTTTTTAGGAGATGAATCAGCTCACCCCGGCGGCCCCAGTCCATCCCATAGCCACTCATGTCCTGAGCGATGAGGTTTACTTCCACCACCCCCTCACCGGCCAGATGCTCCACCTCCCCCACAATAGAATCCGCAGGCCGGCTCTGCAAGCCTCCACGGATGCCGGGAATAATGCAGAAAGAACAGGTGCGATGGCAACCTTCCGAAACCTTCACATAGGCCCAGTGCCGGGCACCGATCCGAAGCCTGGGTGTTTCGGGACCGTATAAAAAGGTAGGAGAACCGGTCCATTGAACAGGCATCAGGCTGGAACCATGACTGCGGCCTAAGAGGAGTCTGCAGAGATCCGCAATCTTTGGAAAGTCTCCTGTGCCCACAATCGCATCCAGTTCAGGTAATTCTTTAAGAAGCTCCTCCCGATACCGTTCGGTCAGACAGCCTGTGGCGATCAAGACCCTGCACCGTCCGGTCTTTTTGTATTCCCCCAGCTCAATGATCGTATCAACTGACTCCTGCTTGGCCTTGTCAATAAAACCGCAGGTGTTGACAATGAGGACATCAGCCTGGGCCTCCTCACGGGTCAACTCAAAACCGGCTCCTGTTAAGACCCCCAGCATCACCTCGGAATCCACCTGGTTCTTAGAACATCCCAGGCTCACAAACCCTATTTTGGCATTCTCACTCATTCCACATAACTTACTCGACAGGGATGGTTATTGTCAAGCAGTGCTTGGCTCAACTTGACCTTTCGCTGCTCCAAGGCTTCGGCGCTGACCCGGCATTATGATGTGGGGGCCCGTGCGCCTACACAAAAAGAAAGGTGCTCCGATGCCCCCACTCCCCGGCCAGTCACTGGCGGAGCCAGATGCCTGGCCGCCTGCGCTCGGGCTGTGGACACACTCACCAGTGCCTCTCGCCAGTCGCGCTCAAAGCCAAGTCTCGCCAAACACTGGGCCAGGAAGAGCCTCTAGTTACAAAGTTAGCCTTAGCCAGGACCGGTGAGGAGGCCGTGTCGAAAGTCGCCGCCTCAATGGATCCGATGCTGCGGCGACTGAGACTCGAGGGCCGGCGAGCACCGTAAGCGCAGACGTGCCCGTGCCGAGGAACCGGCCCTGGCTAAGGCTAGGTCATAAATCCTTGACAGGATCACAACAAGGGTGGTAATCCTTAGAATAAATGGACGCGATCGGCATCTACATTCATATTCCCTTCTGCACCCACCAATGCCCCTTCTGCGCCTTCAGCACTGTCCAATACTCCAAACCCCTGCTGGAGACTTATATGGAGGCGTTAAAAAGAGACCTAAGTTATCATCTGGAGCGACAGAATCTTAAAGGAAGGAAACTCCAGAGCATCTATCTGGGCGGTGGCACCCCCAGCCTTATCCCCGAAAAACAACTCCTGGAGTTGGTAGACCTCTGCCGCAGCGTATTTGAGGTCCCAGATGATCTGGAGGTCACCATCGAGGCCACTCCCGAATCCATCCATCCGCAAAAAGCTCGTGCTCTGCTGCAAGCAGGAATAAATCGCCTGAGCCTTGGGGCCCAATCGTTTTCTGACCATGAACTAAAACTCCTGGGAAGAAATCACACGGCTGAACAAACACGGAGGGCGGTCTTCACCGCCCGTGAGGCAGGATTTACCAATATCAACCTGGATCTGATCTATGCCCTGCCGGGTCAGTCCCTGGACCAATGGAGATTCACCCTGGAAGAAGCTTTGGCTCTTGAACCGCAGCACATCTCATTTTATGGATTGACCCTGGAAGAAGGCACCCCGTTTTATGAATTTAAGGAATCTGGCCGTCTCTCCTTTCCAGATGAGGAGGATCAGTCTGTGCTATATGCAACTGCCCAGAAACTACTGATGGAGCGAGAATTTGAGCAATACGAAGTCTCCAATTTCTCAAGACCCGGTTATCACTGTCGGCATAATCTGATCTACTGGAGTGATGGGGAGTACTTGGGGCTTGGAGCCAGTGCTCACTCTCACCTGAATGGAACACGTTTTGCCAACTGTTTTGATCCACAGGAATATATCCATTGCATCTTGACAGAGGGCTGTGCAGTAGCAGAGACCGAACACCTCACTCCTGACAAAAAAGCCCGGGAGGCGATTGCATTCGGATTGCGAAGGGAGGCCGGTTTTAATTTACAGGAAATTCTTAACCGTTATCGCGTACAGCTGCCCCAAACATTTTACAAAACCCTTGAAGTCCTCCAATCCCAGGGCCTACTCGCCTTTTCTGCGGACACCTTAAAGCCCACCCCAAAAGGCCTTCTAGTAGCCGACCAACTCGCCGCCACAATCCTGTCTATTTAAAAACCAGTCCCTCTCCCCAGTCGCACTGCATGCGGGTATTGGGGAATAACCCGATGGAACAAAATTGCGATAGTGGCATTCTAAGATTGCATGTGGTACAAAGTAGCCCATGACTTCTGAGCTGATTGTTCTGATTCCATTATTCTTTGCTGCTGCATGGTTATATTCTTCGGTGGGACATGGAGGGGCATCGGCCTATCTGGCCATTTTGGTGCTGGCAGGTTTTACCCGAAATGAGATCGCTCCTACCGTTCTGGTCCTCAATATTCTGGTTACCACGCTGGGGACCTTAAATTACTATCGCGCGGGCCATCTTGATTTTCGACTCCTCCTTCCTTTCATTCTGACTTCCATCCCCGCTGCATTTGTGGGTGGGTCCATGAAGGTTTCTGAGCAAACCTTCTCACTCATTTTGGGATTGACGCTGCTGGCTGCGGCATTACGATTTTTAATCTTCACAAAACCCATTATGGGTAAAAGGAATCTCTCCCCGAAATTGTTATTCGGAGTCGGTCTGCCCGTAGGGTTAGGGTTGGGATTTCTGGCAGGCTTAATCGGAATTGGTGGAGGAATCTTCTTGAGCCCACTTCTCCTACTCATGGGATGGGCGGATGTCAAGAAGACTGCGGCTGTTTCGGCTGGATTTATTTTTCTGAATTCTTTAAGCGGGTTAATCGCCCACTTGATCAGAACAATACCAAATTGGCCTCTTCTGGTGGTCCTGGCTACTGCGGTTTTGATCGGAGGATGGATTGGTTCTTATCGTGGAGCTTATCGTTTGCAGCCTGTGACACTTCAACGTCTGTTAGGATTCGTGCTACTCATTGCCTCTGCCAAACTCTTACACGATCTTTTTTAACAAATATAAACCAAATAATGCCTGTTACGTTTGATTACTGGGTTACAGCCCGGAGCCAGTTCACCGGCACAGGGCTGTAACCCCGATGTAACAATGCTTAACCGGTTGTATTTATAAATAACCCACTAAAAAAGTGGTCGGAGGGCAATGCCGTGAGGGTCACTCTTGGACTCGGGAGTCTGATCCCCAATCGGTATGGTGTACTTGAGCTTTCCGTTCTTTCCGCCTCGTTTGAGCTTGATCACACCCACTGAAGATTTAGTACCGGAAATATCATGGGTTCCGGTGGCAGGATTAGGGCCCCTGAAGGTACCAAACAGCCATTTCCCATCTGGTGAGAGATCAATCAAGTCCGGGGCGTCCCCAATCTTCTCCACAACACGGACTACTTCATAAGAGGAGGTATCCACCACGGTGGCATTGTCAGTGATGCGGTTGAGGACCCAGAGGTACTTACCCCTTCCCGTTAGCATTACCCCATGGGCATCCTGGCCTTTCTCAGTGAGATCGATTGTCTTGATCAGGTTGTCACTCAAGGTATCAAAAACGTAAAGTTGACCGGTCTTCAAGGTTCCTGAATTGACAAACATCTTGGACCCATCGGTGCTTCGAATGGTCCCACATCCATTGGGAGCAATGGTCGCCTTGGGAAAAGCAGCGGCGATGGCCAGGGGTTCTTCAGGATTTTGAGAGACCTTCACCACCGCCAGTCCCCCTCCCCGTAAAGTTACATAGGCCTTGGAACTGTCTGCAGTGAACATGAGACAGATTGGGGCATTATCCGGAAAGGCATTGGGATCGGCAAATCGGCTGTCGGCCGTGAGATCGATCGTCCTGGCCACCCGATACTGATCGATTGCATAATCGGTCAGGATCTCAGTCAGCTTCTTGTCGTTCTGGTTGGTCACCAGAATACGCTTCCCATCCGGAGAAGGAATAGCGGCATGGGCCTGTTGGCCAGTGTCCTCATTAAACACCACCTTCTGATCCGCAGCCCGCATAATATAAACATGGCCTGAGGCGACATTGGCGATGATGGCATGAGTGAAACCAGGATTAAATTGGATCATATGGGGTTTCGCCCCACCATGAGAAGACAGATCAATCGCCTCAGGAGAGGCTTTGAGATCTTTTCCCTGAAAAATGTAAAGCTTGTTTGTGCCTTGATCTAGAACCCATGCCTCGAATCCCTTGGCTAATCCATTAGAGCTTGTGAACAATACACAGAATACTACGAACAGAACGGACCACAGCGACTGACGTCTCATAACTTTTTACCCCCTTTTCGGTAAATCTGATCACCACACGATGGTTCGGTCGTGATCTAGGATCATCTGACAGATCTGTGCATAATGAATAGCAGGATACTCTCGCTGAACCCCACGGGCTTCAAGATCTTGTTTGTTCGCATAAACAGGAACTGGCACGGCAGGACTCCCCAGGACCGCATCCTGGATGAGCAAGACCGCGACATCGTGGCCGTTTCCTTCGGAAGCCGCCTCTGAACAAATCGCCGCTTCGGCAAAAGTGTCCTTTCTCTTTCTGAGAATATGCAATGTTTTCAAAATAGAAATCTCCTTTAATTTAATTAGTAAGACAAAACCACATCGGCTTTGCGGATCAGATCCAACGCTCCTTGTCGATCAATAGGCTCCACATCCTTGCGCAGTAAGGGCGTGGCCCAGGACTCCAGGGCATCCCGTTCCACAACCTGACGCACCTTCATCCCGCCAAACAGGTCCAGTGACTGTTTAATTCCCGGTTGGGAAATCTGCTCCGGTTTTAAGTCCAGAGCACTATAAGCTCCCTCTTCTGCGTACAACACCGTCACCTTATGGTCTGAGAGTGTCAGGCCTAAGGATATTCGCAATGCCTCTCCCGTCAGGACCGTATTCAATGGAGCACGCCGTATCACCACCACAACTTGTTTCATATTTTATCCAAAGGCAAGAAAGCGATCGGAGCATTCTACAATCTGGGACAATTCATACTGACTCGACAGTTCCACGCTGTCCAGAAAATCTTCCTGTACAAGCCCCCGGGCCTCGGCTGTCACGGCACAGAGATAGATCTTCACCCCTTGGGTCATGAGCTGGTCTATGTTGCTGAACAGACGATTCTTGGACGGGTTCTTGACTGCGTGGTAAACCCCATCATCCATCAGAAAGATCTGCACCGCATGGCCAGCCTTCAAAAAATTGTCCGCCAACTGGCCCACCGTGTAAGTATTTTCATGCTCAGGACTACTGGTCAAAAGAATACCGATCTGCATCTTAGATTGATCTTAAGTCTTTCAACGCTACATTGTCAAGATTGGGTATAGGCATGGCTGATAGTGTTTTTAGGTTCAACTTGGCCTTTCGCTGCTCCAAGGCTTCGGCGCTGACCCACCAACGACGCTCGGGCGGGAAGGCCCTTCCGGAATTCCCTAGCCCTTTGGGCCTCGGTCAGTTCCGGCTTTCCCTGCCCTCGCTGTCGGGTGAGGTGCCCCAGCGCCTCTCGCCAGTCGCGCTCAAGGCCAAGTTGAACCTATTAGAGTATTGTCTATGCTAGTTGATAGAACAAGATGTGGAGGGGTTAACGAGCTTAGGCTTTTGCACGATGAAGTTTTATCAGGGTATCCAGATTGCGACGATCGTCTCCGGGTTGCTCCTTGGGGGTCTCCAGGATCATGGGGATTTGTCTTAAATGGGGATGACGGACAATGGCCTTAAATCCTTCAAGCCCAATCTTCCCTTGACCGATATGCTCATGTCGATCTACACGGCAGCCCAAGCCCTTCTTGGAATCATTGACATGGAGAAGCTTAACACGATCTAAGCCCACGGTAGACTCGATCTCATTGGCCCAAGCCTCGACTCCCTTACGATGGGAAATGTCGTAACCCGACGCGAAGGCATGGCAGGTGTCCAAACAGAGACCTATATTTTGATCTCTACCTAAATGACTGAGGATTTCGGCCAGTTCATCCATCTTAGAACCGATATCTCCTCGCTCACCCGCCGTATTTTCTAGGAGTAATCGAGTCTGTACAGATGACGTTTTGACCAATTTCAACGCCTCCACAACCCTGGCAATTCCAAACTTCATGCCCGCCTGTGCATTACTCCCCACATGCACCACCAGATAGTCCGCTCCTAATTGGTCACCACGCTCTAACTCTTCTTCAAGAGCCGAGATGGACTTTTCAAAAAGAACATCATCTGTGGACGCAAGGTTGATAAGATAAGAGGCATGAATGGTTAAAGGGGAAACTTTTGTCTTCTCCCGGCCCTGCCTGAACCGCTCGACCTCCACAGGATCCATGGGGCCGGCCTTCCATCCCCGGGGACTCCTAGAAAAGATCTGCATGGTACTACAGTGAAGCTCACTAGCCCGATCTATGGCATGGGAAAGTTTACCTGCAATGGAGACATGTACACCTAGACAGAGAGGAGATGGCATGATCAAGCCTTGAAGATATGTTGGCATGAATGACAAGTGGCCAGAAAGAAACTGTCCCGGTCAGAAAGGTCACAGCGAAAGGTAATTTCCACATCCTTTTTCTGACAGACTGGACATCCTGATTGTCTGATCTTTTTGTCATGCTCGATCTGGGTCTGGGCAAGTTGGTGGGTGGTCTCATTGAGCTCAAACAAGTATCCACAATCTCGGCACTGGGCCGCAAATAGGCACATTTTGCCGCCAAACGTACAACGCAATGAAAGTTGCAGTCTGTGCTTGTTGCAGGCTGGACAACCGGTTTGATTTAACTCCTTTTCCACAGATTCAAAAACCGTCATAATGCCTCCTTTTATATGTGGGGGCCCGTGCGCCTACCCAGAAAGCAAGGTGCTCCGATGCCCCCACACCCCGCGCGAATGCGGGCAAAGCCCGACACGCGCTATTCCCATAAAGTTATGAGTTGTCCCACAACACACAACCTATTTTAGAAGCGATAACTCATGGTGGTGAGCAACGTGAAATCCGCCGCCGACCCCAGATAAGGTTTGTTGAAGTTCTCGATTCCAAACAATTGCCACAGAACTTGAGGCCTGAGGGCATAGTTAAAGCCTAAAGCAACCTCATTCGCACCAAAATCCAAAGCCCTTACGCCTGTCCCATGAAATGGGCTGGTGTAAAAATCAATCTGGGTCAACCAGGAAAACTTTGGAGACCAGAGCCATTCCATGGACAAAATCGTGGTGGAGATCGGGTTCAGTGTAAACCCTGTATACAGAAATCTGCCCATGGGAAACACCACATTTTGATTGAGATAAAATACCCACTTCGGACTCAGCCTTTTCTGCAACGCCAGGCCCACTCCGAAATCTACTTTCCCGCTCCCGTAAAGTTTGCCTTTACTGCCCGTCGGGAGTTTGACTGCACCGCGAAATGATACGGCCGGCCACCCAGGACTTTCATGCCAGGCTAAAAACTTACTCTGAAGAACGATATCACCCAGGCCAAACTCCCACCGATCACCTGAGACCAATATCTCACCGTTGCGTTGAATGCTGTATCCCCCATAAGAACCACGACCAAACTCAAGTCGATTGGGGCTGAATCTGGAAACCGCCCTTTCCACACTGATAATGAATGGGTCCAGAATTCCCTTATCTCGATACAAAACTGGGATCTCGATGCCGCCTTCCATCCGGTTTGTGATCCCATGTTTGAATGAAAAAGCAAATCTGAAGGTCTCAAATTTTAAGACCGCTTTTACATCAGGATCTGGGTGTTCTTCAGAAATGATGACATTACTTTCTGCCAATTCGATCCGCATCTGGGATCTTCCGAGAGAAAGGGTCTCAGCCTCCTCCACAGACATCGCCAGGAACATCAACTGGATGGGGTTAAAATTCCTGACCGGTAGTGGCCCTTTATTCTCTGAGAAATCCGACGCCCAAATACTGTGGGGAATTATCAGCAAAAGGAAAATTCCGAGTCCCCAGAAACCATTTCTTATCACGCACAAGAATTCCTGGTCACCTCAGTTGATTTGGTCTTCGCCTTCATCCTGCCAGACATATTCAGGCTTAAAAAGCGGTTCGTAATGCCAGGGCAAGGGAACGGCAAACGTGGCAACCTCATATAAACCTGCTGTGGTCCTGGCAAAGCTCATTCCGATTCCTTCCACAACCCCCTGCACCGAGCCGACGACGAATGGACCATCAGCAGTCCTAAGATACATCTGCTTGGGTATCTCCACCCAGCCAGTAATGGCATTGGCCACGCCGCGGATCAACTTATGTCCGATTTGTCCCGCAATACTGTCATTATTTTTAAAATGTGGGGGGCCGTGCGGCGACACAAGAGGCTGATCCTCGCCAAAGCACAATGGGGTTGTAAATAGTGTCAGAGCCCAAAAAATCATCCCCATCCCGAGTTTATATGATATTTTCATCAAAATCTCATACTCCATCCGTTGCTAAATAGGGCAGATAATCTGTCCCAGCCGCTCTGTAAGTTTAAGGTTCTCACGATAATCTACAGGTAGATCAATGACTGAAGGTTTCTCTTGTCTAAAAGCCTGCTCTAATGCCGGGATTAACTGCGAGGCCTTCTCCACTCGGTATCCCTTCGCCCCAAAGGACTCCGCAAACTTTACAAAATCCGGATTGCCAAAGTCCACCCCTGTCTTCCTGCCATACTTTTTGATCTGCTTCCATTCAATCAGTCCATAACCATCGTCCCGGAAGATCAGGGTCACAAAAGGAACATTCAAACGGCAAGCCGTCTCCATTTCCTGGGCGTTCATGAGAAATCCCCCGTCCCCGCAAATGGCCAGGACCCTCCGGTCTGGATAGACTAGCTTTGCCGCTATTGCCCCAGGCAGGGCAATACCCATTGCAGCAAAACCATTAGAGATGATGCAGGTATTTGGCTGGGAGACCGGGTACATCCGGGCAATCCAAATTTTATGGGCCCCCACATCGCTGATCACCAGGTCACGCTCTCCCAAGAAACTGTGAACATCGTGCAGAATGCGCTGGGGCTTCATGGGAAATCCCAGGTCATGGGCATACTCCGTGAACTCATTCATGATTGTACTGCGTAATGTTTTGGCCTCTGTCCTCTCTTTAGGTCGTTTGATCTCCTTCCCCAAAAGCTCCAGTGTCTCACGGATATCGGCCACAATCTCTACCGAAGTTTTATAATGGCTATCAATCTCACTGGGGGTAAAATCAATATGGATGATCTTTTTATCACCACTGGGATTCCAGAACTTGGGGTCATATTCTACAATATCGTATCCCACCGCAATAATCAGATCGGCCTTGTCGAAACCGAACGAGACGTAATCATGGGCCTGAAGCCCTATGGTCAAAAGAGAAAGTTCAGAGTCCCACGGAATCACCCCTTTGCCCATGAAGGTATTGGCTACAGGGATTCCTGTCTTTTGAGAAAATGAATGAAGTTCATCCGATGCCCTTCCCCGGATCACCCCATTTCCGGCCAGAATAATAGGCCATTCCGATTTCTCAATCAGCTTTGCCGCCGCCTTTAAGGCCACCCGGTCCGGTGAGGGTCGGCGAACAGGGGTCACCGGAAATGGTTCACCTTTTGTCTCTTCCCCGGCCACATCTTCTGGTAACTCAATGTGGCAGGCTCCCGGCTTCTCGGTCTGGGCAATTTTAAAGGCCTTCCTTACAATCTCAGGGATCAATGTAGCCTTCTCCACACGGGCATTCCACTTGGTGATGGAACGAAACATCCCTACTACATCGATATACTGATGAGACTCTTTATGGATTCGATCCACGCCCACCTGGCCCGTAATGGCCACCAGGGGGGCACGATCCAGATAGGCATCCGCAATTCCTGTTACCAGATTCGCCGCCCCTGGGCCCAGGGTAGACAGACAGACTCCCGCCCGACCGGTCAGCCGTCCGTAGACATCTGCCATGAAGGCTGCTCCCTGTTCATGGCGTACAGGAATAAACTTAATCTTGCTAGTGTGTAGGGAATCCAAAATATCCAGTGTCTCTTCTCCGGGAAGGCCAAAAACATACTCAACCCCTTCATTCTCTAGACACTGTACCAGCAGGTCAGAGGCCTTCAAAACGTCCCTCCTTTGAAAGATATAAATCAAAACACCTTGAAACTAAAATATTTCTTAGGATCTTTCTTCATATCACCCACCAGGGATCGAAGGTCCACGATAAGGGCCTTTAACTCTTTTGAGAGTTCCTGGTCTTGTAAGAGTTGGCCCGCCACTCCCTGACCCTCTTCTACCTGGGCCAGCAGCCTGTCCAAACGTTGTGAGGCACTGTTGAGATGATCATACAGGGCAGGTTCCGTGACCAGTTTATTTAAAGTGGTATCCTGACGATCCAGCTTCTTGCTGAATGATTCGAGGGATGTCAGGGAGGCAGACAGCCGCTCATACAGTTCGGGTTCCTCTATCAACTTGCCCATCGTCCCCTCTCCCTTCTGAATCTTTTTCAATAGATCCCGTGCCACTACCGTGAATTCATGGACAGACTTATAGAGTGCAGGATCATTTACCACCTGGGCTGCTGTTCCATTCCCCTCAGAAAGCTTGGCGATGAGACCATTGAGGTTTTTTAAGAACTGGCTCATCTCGCCCAGTGTCTCGGAGCCTCCTGAAACCAGCTCTTTCAAATCAGATGGTAACACTCCTGGGATTGGCATGTCCAGGGGTAGGGCCTGGGCCGTCACACTACCAGGATTCAACTCCACATATTTATCTCCTAACAATCCCAATGTGCGGATCATCGCTGTAGAGTCGGTTTTGATCAGTGGCAACACCCCGGCATCCACCTCCATGATCACCCGGATCATTTTGGCATGATCCTCCATGGGCAGGCGAATGTCATTCACATTCCCCACTTCTACACCAGATAGCCAGACCGGCGCACCTTTTTTTAATCCTTTGACATCCGTGAAAAAAGCCTGAAGGTTAACTCTGGGCGAAAAAAGCTCACCGATTCTCCCGAAAGAAATAATCGCTGTCGCTAGGATCAAAAGCCCACTTAAGACCACCAGGCCTACCTTCAAGCTGGCCCACTTAATATTGGTACCACTCCTCATCGTACCTTCTCACGCCAGAAATTTTTTGATATAGAGATGAGCTGAGGACTTGAGCTCTTTTTCTGTTCCTTCAAAGATGATGCGACCTTCATAGAGGATCATGAACCTTGTACCCACCTTGAAGGCATCCCTCAAAAGATGGGTCACCATGACGGAGCTTACTTTTTGCTGGTCCCGCAACTTGACAATGAGATCACAAATATTATCGGCCGTAATGGGATCCAGTCCTGTGGTCGGTTCATCATACAACATAATTTTTGGATCAGAAGAAGCAAGAGCCCTGGCAATGGCCACTCGCCTCCGCATCCCACCACTGAGTTCATCCGGCATCTTGTCGATACAATCATCCATGTCCACAAAGCCTAAGATCTGGTGTACCCTACTCTCCATTTCCTGCCCGTACCACCCGGATTGCTCCTTAAGACAAAAGGCCACATTCTCCCCCACTGTCATCGAATCAAACAATGCCCCTTCCTGAAACACCATTCCAATCTTTCGTCTGATCCTCATCAATTCCTGTTCCTTGAGCTGGGTGATCTCCTCACCATCTATGATCACCTGCCCGGAAGTGGGCTTTAGCAGTCCAAGGATTATCTTTAAGATGGTGGTCTTTCCGGAGCCACTCTCCCCCAAAATGACTAGGGTCTCACCCTGATTCACCATGAATTTGATATCCTGCACCACTTCATGGTCCTGATAATCCGGAAAAAAGTAATTGACGTTTTCCAGAGAAATCATTGCTGCAACCCCAACAAACTGATGACCAACTTTGTGATCAGAAAATTGCTCACCAGAACCAGGATAGAGGCCATGACCACGGCTTGGGTTGTGGATTTTCCGACTCCACGCGTTCCACCTATCGTCTGCAGACCATGATAACAACCCATCATGGCAATGATAAATCCGAAGACGAAGGGCTTGATCAATCCCCCCAGAAGATTATTGAAGGTGAAGGCCTGGCCCACGGAGGACCAATAGACGGGCGAGCTTTGGTGGCTGACCAGGACGGCAATCACATAGCCCCCCACAGTAGCGATCGCATCGCTGATCATGGTCAGGATAGGGAGCATGACCAGAACACTGATCAAGCGCGGAACCACCAGTTTTTTAACCGGGTCTACACCCATCACTCTGAGGGCATCGATCTGCTGTCCCGCCTTCATAGCCCCCAACTCGGCCGCAATGCCAGAGCAGACCCTCCCAGCCACCATAAGAGCGGTCAATACCGGCCCCATTTCCCGTACGATGGTGACCGTCACGGCCTTGCCCAGATAGCTCTGTGCCCCATAAACCGTCAATTCCACTGAAAGTTGTAATGCCATAGCCATTCCTGCAAACATGCCGGTCAGCAGTACAATGGGGAGGGATCCGACTCCGAGGGTATCCATCTGCTCCACCGTCTCACCCAGGTAGCGTGGCCCTTTAAAAATACCCGTAATAGCCTGAAAAGAAAGAAAGGCCAGTTCCTGAGTTTCCAGAACCAGGAGCTTCAGCCGATCAGAAAGCACGGTCAGGGTCTTTACCTGAGAGCCCTCCATAAGCATTTCCCCAGGGGTTTCCTACCTTATTATATATAATTATACACGCCCTTGGAGAATCCACAATGTGGGCGTAATTGATTGGGGAGATTAGAATGGTTTGGTTTTTTTAGGGAGGTGAATAGCCTGGCCGTGGGTGTCCTCAAAAGCCTCCATCAAGGCCTCTGACAGCGTAGGATGGGCATGGACGATTTGGCCGATATCAGCCACTTTTGCCCCCAGTCCCATAGCAATTGCCGCCTCATGAATAAGGTCCGTCGCATGAGGCCCGATGATATGAACACCCAGAATCACATCGTTCTGGGTATCAGAAACAACCTTGATCATTCCCGTGATTTCCCCAATGACATGAGACTTGGCCAGTCCCCTGAAATGAAATCGGCCAATCCTCAAGGTGTGGCCTTTGGCAAGGGCCTGCTGCTCGGTCAACCCTACACTCCCAATCTCGGGAATCGTAAAAATACCTGAAGGAATGATACGATAATCCATTCTTTGAGGGTCAGTACTCAGTGCATGCCTCACCGCAATGATTCCTTCTCTGGACGCCTTATGGGCCAACATGGGAGGCCCCACCACATCCCCAATGGCATAGACCCCAGGAGCATTGGTTTCCATATACTCGTTCACCAGGATCTGACCTCTGGAACCTAAGTTTACACCCACCGCCTCAAGACCCAGGTCATTCGTGTTAAATGTGCGGCCAATGGTAATCAGGGCCCGCTCGGCCCTTATTTCCTGGCCATCTGACAAACGGGCAACCACCTCACCTTCGCCTGAGGCGGACTGGACCCGTTGCATGGACTCAATTCTTTGATTGCACAATAGACCAATGCCGACCTTTTTAAACTCCCGCTCCAGGGCAGCCGAAATCTCTTCATCCTCAGTGGACAGACATCTAGGTAGGACCTCCACCATTGTCACTTTTGCTCCCAGGAGGCTAAAAATACAGGCAAATTCACATCCGCTGACACCGGCTCCTACGATCAGGAGATCTTTGGGAATTTGATCCAGCACCAAGGCATCATCGCTGGTCAACACGCTCTGGCCGTCAAATGGGAAGAGAGGAAGCAGGGCCGGTCTGGATCCTGTAGCCAGAATGACTTTATCGGTTTCAACCCCCATCGTTTTGCCCTCTTTCAGAGCCACTTCCACCGTTTTGGGATTGATGAGGCGTCCCCGGCCTTCGAGGAGTTCGACTCCCCAGCTTTTCAAAAGGATACGAATGCCACGATGTTGAAGGTCCACAACCGAACGGGTTCGTTCCAACAATTTGGGAAAGTCCCAACGGGCCTCACCCTCCAGAACGATTCCGTACTCGCCGGCCTTCTGAACCTTCTCATACACCTGCACCGCCGCCACAAAACTCTTGGTGGGAATACAGCCCCGATGCAGACAGGTGCCTCCTACCTTGTCCTCTTCGATGACTGTGACTTGAGCCCCGAGCTGTGCTGCCCGAATGGCAGCCACATAGCCTCCCGGACCTCCCCCAATAATCGCGATCTTCATAGATATCGGACCCGACACATTATTAACACAGGGTAGCACACAAATCAACAACCAAAAGCCTCCTTGACCCCTGCTGGGTGCCTGGTATACTCAGAGAGAAAGATAGGTTTCATATTAATAAGGGTGATGTGAAAAATCAGACCAAAACGAAGGATCAGCTTGCCAGTGAATTGGCTGAGATGCAACAGCGGGTCAATGAACTGCAGACATTAGAAAAGCAACGCCTGAAAGCCGAGGAGGCACTCAAGGAATCTGAAGAAAAATGGCGTTCCTTAGTGGAGAATGCCCCTGATCTTATCTGTACCGTAGACCGTAATGGAAACATTCTGTTCATCAATCAAGCAGCATCCGGTATTTCTCCAGAAGAGAGCATCGGCAAAGGGATCTATGATTACATACCTTCAGAACACCATGACAAGTTCAAAACCGCTCTGGAACAAGTTTTCCAAACAGGCAGCACAGATGGCTGCGAACTGGTTGTGGTAGCGCCCAATGGCGCCGCTGCCTGGTATGACAGCCGTTTCGGACCTATCAAGCGAAACAATCAAGTGGTATCCGTCACCTTAATTGCCACAGACATCACCGAACGCAAGCTGGTGGATGAAACCCTTGCGGAACAGGCAGTTCGTGATGCCCTGACCAAACTGTACAATCGTCGGTATTTCAACCGTCGGATCGGTGAAGAAATTGCCAGGGCCGACCGGAACAAGCACACCCTCGCCATCCTGCTCTGCGATCTTTACCAATTTAAGGCGATCAATGAAAGCCGGGGACATCACTTTGGGGATGAGGTATTAAGGGCAGTGGCCAAGAGTATCCAAGACTCTACCAGAGGAACAGACCTGATCTTTCGGTGGGGAGGAGATGAGATCGTGATTGTCCTTGCGGATGCGAATCGAGAAGGATGTCTCATTGTGGGAGACCGCATCAGGGCTGGAATACAAAAGATAGGCGAGGAGGTCAATGACACTTTGGATATCAGTGTCGGCATCTCTCTATACCCGGAACATGGTAGCAATGCTTTTGAGCTCATCCGCGTAGCCGAACGGGCTCTGAATATTGCCAAAGGAGGTGATAATGTTCACATTGGGGAAGAGGAGTACCATATAGACGAACGTTCTGTGAAGCTGGTGTTTCAACCGATCATTGATGTCCAACTGGATCAGTGTATTGCGTACGAGGCGCTAGGACGCGATCCTCAAGGTAAATTAAATATCCTGGACATCTTTAAAAGGTACCAGGCCATCGGACAGCTAACAGAGTTGAAATGCTTTTGTTTCAGATCAACCCTCAAGATTGCACAAGAAGTCGGGCTGGAACGGGTATTTATTAATGTGGACTTTAATATGCTAAACCAATTGCCTTTAGCACCAAAGCCTTCCGGTATAGATGTCATCCTTGAGATTTCTGAATTGGAGGCTCTGCATGACATAGACAATCGCCTCAAAATAGCCAGAAAGTGGAAGGCAATGGGATTTAAATTTGCTATTGATGATTTTGGGGCTGGTTTCATCTCCCTGCCCTTTGTGGCCCAACTGATTCCAGACTATATTAAGCTGGATCGGTCTACCATACTTCAGGCTGTGTCTTCCGAGAAGTTCAGGGGTTTTTTGAAACATCTCCTGCCAGCGCTGCGAATGTATTCCACCGAAGGGATTATTGCCGAAGGCGTCGAGACGGAGAAAGAACTGCGGGTTGTAAAGGACATCGGGATCTATTTTGTACAGGGATTTCTGCTGGGTTTGCCACAAGAACTGAAAAAAAAGGGTACGAGCTAGATCAAGGCTGGTCGATCAAAGCACGTCGCGGAGCCAGTTTAACCCTGGACTCATGGGCCACATCACCATCCCCATAACCATCAGATTGTCCCACAGCAACAGACATACTTGAGTTCACAACCGGCCACTGGCCTTTGGCAATGTTCTTAGGTTCATCCCCCTCAAAAACGAGATAACTATATTGCCCATAGTGTGGCAGTTTCTGTCCAAGACCGGGCATGGCCGACACGCGATCGGTTGCTACCCAGGCCAGGGCCAGATGTGGATTCTCTGGATGAGGAGCCACAAGCACCACCGAGTGTTTATTGCGCAGAAATCGTGTTTCACTCATCTGCAACCCAGCGTCTGTGAAGGACACACCATAACGAACCGTCCCGTCAGCGACTTTGGGTCGAAAGCGGTTCTCCCAACCAAAGAGCCACACAGTACGGTCAGAGGGTAGTCCCGTCACCTCGCTATCCAGTTTTATCTCCAGTTGATTCGTCCGAGACAGACGCCAGGTTTCTACAAGCTGTCGGTAACCTTCACGGATCTTTTCCGGGGACCGGGCGGGAAGAAGGACAAGTACATGATCCGAACCGAACACCAGGGTCAGTGCAGGAGGAACCTCACTTGGGTCTAATCTCCGGAAGACATCAAACTCTGGATCCACGTCCAGACGCAAGGGACGAGCCGACACACGAAGATCCAGTTCCAGGCGTTTTTGATCCATCGCAACGGTTGTCTGGTAGGCCTGGTTCTGACCTTTCAAGTATATCGCTATTGGCACGCGCAATTTGTAGACTGGGCCCGACTGTACTTGTTCCAGAACAGCATTGAGGCGATAATCTTTCCCATCCGGTTTGGTTATAGCTTGGCGGATCTGGAGCACAGGGGCGCCTGACTGGTTGATCCATTGGCTAAATTCGGTGTCTAAATCTTCTCCGGTCATGCTGCTAAAAGCAGCCCTGAGATCCGAGAAGCTGGCACGCTTAAATCTGTTTGTTTGGTAAAACTTCTGTAAGGCACGGGTGAAACCCTGATCACCTAATTGTTGACGCAGCATATGAAAAAACATCAGCGTCTTGCCATATCCCACCGCCTCGGTCACTGAGCTGGAACGGGAACGGAATTCAGTTAAGGGAAAGTCTTTGGTGGCCAAGCCAGATGCCGGATCCCCCACATAATCGCGGTACTTCTGTAACGTGGTCCGGCGGTATTCCACCGCCCTGCCTTGCTGCTCTTCAATCAGATAGTCAGCAAGATAGGTGGTCAATCCCTCACTCCAATTGCCTTCTTCCTCATCCACATAAACGCTGTTTCCCCACCAGTTGTGGAGAATCTCATGAGGATATGAGGAATAGAGGATAAAGGGCAAGCGCATAATTTTGGATCCCATCAAGGTAAAAGATGGCATGCCATAACCGGTCTCCCAGAAATTTTCAACCAGAGCAAACTTTTTATAGGGATAAGGTCCAATGAGCATACGATACATCTTCAGATACCGGCCGGTGGCATCAAGATACCTAGAGGCCAACTGCTTGTCTGGAGTCCGCAGAAAGATCATGGTCTGTACTGCACCCTCAGTCCGGCTGTATTCGGTGAGCCGACCACCCACAAGATAAATTCCTTCCTGAGGCTCTGGAGACTCCCACTGTACCTTCATCAGTCCACCGGCATGGACATGGCGGGTGCGCTCGCCCTGGCTTATGATCTCCCATTCTTCAGGCAGTTGTACATCCAGAGTGAACGATACTAAATCATCATTAAACCAGGGATACCAAAAGCTTTTACCGGAGAGGTAAATCCCATCAGTGGAAATTATTCCGTCCGTTTCACTAAAACCGCGCGCGTATTCCTTACCCTGCCGCCTGAGGGAATGATAGATTTCGCCTTGGTACTGTATTGTAAAGGTCTTGCTACCAGGCGGGAGAGTGACGGTGTAATATTCCGATAGGTTATTTTCATCCAAAAATGTGCCGGATTCCATACGGGAACCCATGAATGGTGGGACATTTCGTTCTTTGACAATTTTCACTCTAGGAGTCGCCGAGACTGGCTGGAATCCTTGGTGCAGGAGAAAATGTACAACTCCACCTGTGGACTGGAGAATCGATTGAGGAAGTTTTATTGTATCCTCCACTATCAATTGGTGTTGATCAGGCTGTAGTGAAATTCTCATCTCGTGATGCAATACCGTCGTCTGCGCCTGAAGGACCGCGGGTTGAGTTAGAACAGCAAGTAGTAACAGTGATAGGTGAAATAATTTCGGCATGGATGATTTAAGACTATACATTCTGACACAGTTTTAACACAGTGATTCAGGACGATCAACTACAAACTACAGTCCAAAGGTAAGGGATGATCGATTTCCAAGAAATATGTAAATAGGTAAGGTGGGTATGATACAGGATACAGATGATCTGCCTTAGAAAGTGGAGTCTTCTTTTTAGACGTTAGGCCCTTGCAGAGGACCTGCAAAGGCTTGGATCACTCTAAGTGTTAACATATTATCTTTAGGATTTAGGCCCTCAAATTCGATTCCGACCGAATAAAAAGAATCGGATGCCTTGCACCACATCACATGACCCCATGCAGTTTCACCGATCCTCCCACCATTTCCATCTGCAAAGAAAATGGTGACTTCTACTCGACCTTTCAACGTTTCCTTTAATTGAATGGCTAGACCCCCATAGCTGATGTTAATGACATAAGCCTTAAGAGGAGGGTCTGAGCGGTTACACCTCACCTCAGCGGGACCAATCAAATGTACACGTTTATGTTTTTGGACCCTTTTCATCTCGTCATTTTATCTTGATATGCTTGTCCAGAAAGGCAAGAATTGTCGGATGATCTTGGGAATTTAGGTCATCAAACTTAATACCCACTGAATACCACTTTCCTTTTTGTTTAATCCACATCACCTGACCATGCACGGTCTCAGTAACCTCGGTCTCCACGCCGCCTAATGCATCTACAAAATGACACCGTGAAATCTCAACTCGGCCTGCGAGATGTTCCTTCACATAAACTCGTATGCCACTGTAACTCACGTCACCGATTAGAGCATCAAGCGTACCATCAGACAGACCGCGCCTGATTTCCACATGACCTAGGATGTCTAAACGATTATTCTCGCGCTTATCATTCATCGTATCTCAAAGTTTAACAGCTCACGGTAATATGTCAAATACAGACAAAACTCCTCTAAAGAAACCACATTGCAGAAATAAATAAGAATATTTTGAAATACTTATGCGGAAGGAGATGAGGGAAGTCTGTCAAAGAATGATGAGAAGGGAAAATTGGTTGGAATTAGCCTGAATAAGTTTGAGAGCCAATCAGTACGGTGGCACCGGAGTTGAAGAACCCTCCCCAGAGGGGCGAGGATTCTTCGACCCGAGAGGAAAAAAACCTCTTAATTTTTATTCGCTCGCTAACCCCGTCCTAGAAGGACGGGAATTGCACTCGCTGTGCGTGTTCAATCCAGCCAGTCTCGTTCCTTGAGCTTCCTAGGAAGATACTTCTTCGTCAGGAATTGAAAATCCTTGTTGGCCAGGGCGTCCAGTTCGTACTTGAGGCCGCTGGAGAGCATCCGCTTGATCTCCTGCTGCCACGCCGGCTGCTTGAACCACTGATAGTCGAGGAGTTCCTTGGCACGGGTGATATCCTTATCGTTGAGCTTGATCCCGACGTTGCGCGGCAGACCGTAGTGGTCGGGATCCGAGCTGGTCAGTCCGATAAACTTGGCCTTTGGAATCGCCATGCGATTGCTTTCAAAGGCCAGATTGATCGATCCCTGCTTGACCACCGAGTAGATGTAATAGCCCCACGGGTCGTTGTCCACCAGCACATAGACTGGCAGCCGTTTCTCTTCGTGGAGCCGTCGGGCTAGGCGCCGTACCCCGCGGGGCGGCTGTCCGTTGCCGGTCAGCAGCACGCAGTTATACCGACGCCAGAACTTGTCCTCCGACAGGCGGTTCCACTGCGTCCCTTTTTCGACCAGCAACACGAAATCGGCCGTGCATTTTTTGATCTCGAGATATTCCGGCTCGACGATCGAGGGAACCGAGTAACCGCCCTTCCCCAGCCGGGTGCAATCGACCCGGTCGCCGTCGTCACCGAAGACCACCGGTCCCACCACGCTCCCGGCGTTTTCAGCGCGCACATGCAGCTCCTCTCGCAGGGCCTCCAGCGCGACCTCCAGATCCTCGATCAGCGGATCCGATTCGGTCTGGGCATCGAAGGTGTTCTCATTCGAATCCTTGATCGTGTGCTTGGCCCGATAATAGATCTCCCGCAGCGAGGTGGTGAGGTCCCCACGCTGCAGCTCTGCAAGCGCATCGGCCACCAGCACCGTCTGCATGAACTTTTTCGCCATGCCGACGTTGAAGAAGGAACGGGCTTGCTTTTTCCGGCCCATCTCAATCATCCCCTTGCGGCTATTAAACGTCACGTTCGACAGGGAACGGATGGGGATCGACAACGTGGGGTCCTGGCGCCGCTCGGCGGCCGTGACCACTGTATCGGCCACCCCGATCAGCTTTCTTGCAACCTCGCGACTTCTTTTCTGAGTAGTCCTGGCCATATTATTTTCCTTTGCGTTTACGACGCTGCACTGCTGGCTTTCCCGGTGGCTTTTCAGAGGAGGGGCCGAGGGACGACCCGGCAGCTTCACGGGTTGCCTCATTGATCAAATACCCGGGCACACCGCCATCCAAAATGGGCAGAGCTCCCTCAACACCTTCCGGCGTCACGATGATCGAGTGGGGCAGCCCTTCTGGCCCGCTTCCCGTCTTACCCAGCACCTGATCGGTCTGCTCCCCGCCCGTCCGCTTCACGGCGATCTTTTGCAACTGCTCCTTTAGCCTGTTAACCGGCAGCTTGCCCCCCTTGAGACGGCCGCAGGCCTCCGCGACCTCTTCGATATAGAGCTCGAAAATATTCCGCCGGCGAAATTCGCTCTTCGCCCGCTCCCTTCGCCGCAGAAAGATCCCCAGCCGCCGGCCGCATTCCTGAAGGGCAAGACGGATTTCCTTCCGGATCTCGTCGTAGTCGGCGATCGCCTCCTTCGATTCGCTGGTAAACGGCACCCAGACGGAGGCCATATGGACAAAGACCACCATCGGCCCGGCCGGCAGCGCGCCCTTGGACTGGGCCACACCGTAGTTGCGCCAGTTGGTGTCCAGAGCGGCTTTGAACGTCGCGCAGGCGGACTGTTGATAGAGCAGGGGGACACGGTTGGCATAACGGATCACACGCGCGAGATCCTCTTCTCTTTCCCGCTCTTCCCCCTCTGCCAGCGGGGCCTCCGTCTCTTCGTTCTTCTTTGTCGCCTCCTCCGGACCCCGCCCGTAGGCCAGGCCTGCCTCGATCACGAAGGGGTTGCCCCGATACACTGCCGGGGGACGACTGACCGCGGTATAGAAATCGCCCTGGATCTGCTTGTAAAGCCCGGTCAAAATCCCCTGCTCGCCAATAGGCGAAAGACAGTTGCTCGGAGGCGCCATAATCTTAGTGGCTTGCAGCACCTTGTACAACGCCTCGGCCCGATCCCCGTGCAGATCCCGGGGGCGGGCGTGCGGGTGAATCTTAGCGTTCTTACAGATCTCCTCCGCCAGTGTCAAGGAAATCCGGCTGAAATCGCCCACCAGGAAGCCGGACAGCCAGTGGCTCCGGGTGTCGTGGAGCATCTTGAGGAACATGCCGAATTCAATGCCGTAGGGGTGCGGCTTGATCTCGCGCGGCGGCGGGGGAAGCTGGTGATAGGTCCGGGGGTATTCCTTCGTCTCCCCCTCCGGCGTCTGGTAGACCAGCCGGACGTGCGGATTGGCGATGGAGGTCAGTTCCAGATATTCATCCACCGAGGCGCGCCCTTTTTGATAGCGCCCCTCGATCTCAATCGTCACCTGTGTGCCGCGGTGCGGTTCCCAGTCAACCTGTTTTTTCTCCAGAATGCGGGGCTCGTTCTTCTTGGTGTCGATCTGCACTTCAAAATAATGGGCCGGCTTCTTCGGTCCGGTCCGGGAAATAATCTGGACGGGCTTGCCCGTCGTCAACTGCGCGTACATGCCGGCCGCGGAGATGCCGATGCCCTGCTGTCCGCGGCTCATGCGGAGCCGGTGGAATTTGGAGCCGTACAACAGCTTTGCAAAGATCGGCGGAATCTGCTCGCGGACGATCCCGGGGCCGTAATCGATCACCGTGATCCGGAAGCGCGTGGCCTGGCTCGGCACGGGCATTACCCCATCGGTGGAGACCGGTTCCAGTTTCACGATCACTTCAGGAAGGATGCCGGCCTCCTCGCAGGCGTCAAGCGCGTTGTCCACCGCCTCTTTGACACAGGTGAGCAGCGATTTTCTGGGACTGTCGAAACCGAGCAGGTGGCGGTTCTTGGTAAAGAACTCCGAGACGGAGATCTCCCGCTGGCGGGCCCCCATTTCGGCTGCGGAGACGGCCGTGGTTGGTTTTGAGGCTTTAACGGATGGCTGCGGGGCGACCTCGGGCTTAGAGGCTTTCGGTTTCGACTTCGGTTTCATTTTGGATCTGCGCGTGGCCAAAGGAGCCCTCCGGTTGAGGGTGACACTACCCCAATCTACTGTGAAGGTTACGAGCTGTCAAGAATAATTGTGCATGGAACCCGAGTGTTGTGCCGGATCAAACGGGGTAGGTGAGAGCTCCGTTATCACGATGAAGTAGACAGGTGGGATCACTTCACACGCCACGGGGCCAGAGCAGCGCCTCGGTCTTGGTAATCGCTGGAAACTCAAAAATCAAGATACGACCCTATGCAAAAGCCAATAAGCCAAGCCAGACTCCGTCAATTCTTAGTTCAACGCGCTCGGCCAGGTATCGGGTCACGGCTGTACCGTCGAAATGTGTTCCTGCCAGCCCGATATGGCCGTCGGGACGCAGTAGAAAGAACGACGGCTTCGGGATCCACGCGCGGACGAACGCCAGATCATTGACCGGATCGTCCGGAATCCAGTGGATAAGCACGAGGCCGCCATGATCGGAGAGGCCGCCGGAGCGTGACGGCTGCCCGATCAGGAGCAGATTGAAGCGCGTGTCATCGAATTTCGCAAAGAGATCCTCGACGGGGGCGTTTGGCGCGAGCCTGAGCCGCAACCATGGAAAACGATCTCCCGCCCGCGGCGCATCTTGGGGCCAGCCCGGTGGTGTTTCCGACAGGAGGCTTCTCCGGTAACGGATGCCGATCTGCGAGATCGTGCGAAAGGCGAACGTTCGTATACGGTCGAGCGTCATCGCGAAGGCCAGAACCCTGGCAAGCACCCGCGTGCGGAAGAGCCCGGCCAGCCAGCGATCAGAAACGATCAGCGCGAAAGCCCGGTCGGTCGTTTTCAGCAGACGCTCGGCGACCGGAATCCGTTCGCTCTCGTAGGAATTCAGCAAACTTTCCTCAGCGCGGCCCGAGACGACGAGCGCAAGCTTCCACGCCAGGTTGTAGGCATCCTGCAGGCCGGTGTTCATACCCTGCGCGCCGACCGGACTATGAATGTGGGCCGCATCGCCGAGCAGAAAACAGCGGCCATCACGGAAGTGCTCAGCGCGCCGGTGATGGATGCGGTAGGTGGAAAACCAGCGACATTCCTGAAACGAGAGCGCCGCTCCAGCCTCCTTGCGGATCGATGGCACCACGGCGTCAAACGTCAGGTCGTCGCGCGAGCGCAATTCCTTAGGCAGGATCCCGACCACGCGCCAGTGATCAGCCCCGCGCATTGGGAAAAACAGATGAAAGCCATCGCGCCAGAGATAGATGTTGAGTTCGCCGGAGACCATGGGGCCGGTGACAGTAGTGTCGGCGACAAAAAAGACGTGCTCGTAGGGTACGCCGAGGAAGGGGACTTCATTCAGGGTGCGGACCGCGCTGCGTGCACCGTCACAACCAGCGACCCAATTGGCCTTGATTTCCCGCGTAGAACCGTCCGCCTGCTTGAGCATCGCCGCCACGTGTTCGGCGCCTTGCGCAAGGGCAACCAGTTCGGTGTTCCACTGCACCTCCAAGCCCCACCGACGCAGCGATTCCCCAAGCAGCCGTTCGTTCTCATCCTGCCCCAGGATCAGCAGAAAGGGATAAGGACTCAGATCGCGTCCGATCTCGCCGAGCGGGACGCGTGCGGCTCGTTTACCTTTAGCCCACATGTTGGCACCCGTCGCAGGTGCGTCTTGCTTGAGTGCCTGTTCGGCAATCCCAAGGTGGGAGTAAATCTCAAGGGTGCGCGCCTGTACGCCGAGGGCTTTCGTTTGGACCGATGGGCCGGAGTGGCGGTCGATGATCATCGGGCGAATGTTGCGCCGTCCGAGCTGATTGGCAAGCATCAGCCCCGTTGGCCCGGCTCCGACGACCAAGACGTCAATATTCGGTGGGAGAGTCATTCAAAACCTAACGCCCCGCGGAATATTTGCGGACTGAGCCACAACCCATGAATCTGAAACTGCTTTGGCCATCTTTTTCTCCTTCCCTATCAGGATAAAAACCCGTGGCTCATTTGATATTCACAAAGGTGGCGAAGCCGGTCATGAATTCCGACAGGAGTTTCTTGACCTTCTCATCAACGAGCCGGCCTTCTGCGTCAAATACTTGAGCCGCGCCCGCGACATAGAGTTGTTCGCCGAACCACGCGCGCGTGCCAAGGGTCCGGAGCACGGGAAGCCAGGCGTTCTGCCCCAGGCGCGTGCCACCGCGTCCGGGCGTCGCGCCCATGATCGCCACGGGCTTGTCGCCGAAGACTCTGGGAATATCATCGGGCGGCCGCGTCAGCCAGTCGATCGCGTTCTTGAGCACACCGGGCATGGAGTTGTTGTACTCGGGTGTCACGAGCAGCAGGCCATCGGCGGCGGCGATCTTGTCTTTGAGCGCCGCGACGGGAGACGGAATGCCTCGTTCGCGCTCGAGATCACCGTCGTAGAGCGGAATTCCCGCGATGGACGCGATCTCGACTTCGGTGCCCGCAGGGGCGAGCTGGGCGGCAGCGCGAAGAAGCGCCGCGTTGTACGAGGCTTTTCGCAGACTGCCGGCAATGCCGATGAGTTTCACCATGGTTTCCTCTCAACTACGCGCGCGGGGCAAGAGATGGGAAGGTTCACCAGTCATTCAAATTTTTACGGTCAGAAATATAATGCTCACTATAATTGAAACAGCCATAAGAAATGTTGAAAGCTTATGGACTAAAACCAGTTTCAAGTTTACATTCTTGATAATTGCCATTATGACCCCGATTACAAGATTTGTCAGCAATGTCAACCCAATCACATACAAAGAGATCGTGGAATACAACTTGTCGTGAACAACTCCATGGAGTTTATAAACTGATGCGATTAATCCAGCTGTTACTAACAAAAAAAGAATTATATGGATAGCCAATTTCGCAACACCATACGGCTTCCCTAAACGGCCCAGGCGGCCTCCTACCGCTGCAGTCATCACAACAAATACACCTGTAACTATAACACTGACCAAAACAGAATCCATATCATTCTCCTTTTCAAGTAAGTTCGCATAAGACAAATTCAGTTCTCATTTTACTCCCTTCGACAGATCCTGAAAAACATTCTGAACCGACCAACGCTCAAGCTCAGCGGCGCGCTTCAGCGCGTCCGCTGGAGCGGTTTGTTGGGCTGGCGACGTTACCTGTACCCGGTTGCATCGGCTGGTTTACCGGCATCCTGAACTTCACGAACGTAGCGCCAAGCATCGGGCTGTGAACCATCCAGATCGGTGAAGCCATACACCTTTGCGAGCTGGCCACTCGAAAGCGACTGACCACTCCAGCGCGCCACTTCGGGATCTGCTGCGAGGGCGGCGACGGCACGCCCGACGTACCGTGGCGTCTCGGTGATAACGAAGTGTGGTTGCTTCGCGGTGGCATCACGCCAGTTGGCTTCACTGACGCCGTAGGCACCCAGCATCATCTCGGAACGCATCCAGCCAGGAGTCAGGGCAACGGCGGTGCACTGATGGGACCGAAGCTCTTGCGCCTGCGCCCAAGCTATGCGAATGACCGAAGTCTTGGCCAGATCGTAGAACAGCGAGAGCCGGTAGTTTGCATTGTTGTATTCTGCAGTGCCGTCCGTCATCTCAACGACCAGTCCGCCGGGATTCCTGATCAAGAGAGGTAGTGCGAAGTGGCTGGTGATGATATGCGTGTCGATGGCGAGCCGCAGCATGCGCAGGCCATTTTCCAGCGAGTGCTCCCACACTGGCACGTTCCACTCAATCAGGAAATCCGCCCCCCAAACATCGTTGACCAGAATATCCAGGCGGCCTTGCTCGCGCTCGATACGCGATACCAACGCTTGCACTTGAACCGGGTCCAAATGATCGACTTGCACGGCGATCCCCTTGCCGCCGGCTTCCCGCACCAGGTCAGCCGTCTCCTCAATCGTTTCGGGACGGTTAAGCTCGGAAGCTTGTGTGCGGGTGGTTCGACCACTGCAGTACACCGTGGCTCCAGCCGCGCCCAGTTCGACAGCGATGCCACGGCCCGCGCCGCGCGTTGCCCCCGCGACCAACGCCACTTTGCTCTTGAGTATTTGACTCATCATCCAACTCTCTCTCGCTCGTTTCCGTCTAGGAATTGAAACTCTACTATAATTAAACAGAACTGTCTATTATCCCAAACACTGCAAAACTCTGCAGCCTCCTTGTGCACACGGGTCAAGAGCTGGGCCGGCATTGAGAAAATAAATCTGTAAAATGAACTCAACGATAAACATCCCGGCGGTGCCGGACACCCAGGATACTGATAACGCCAGCCTTGTGATCCACGGCATAGACAATTCGATAATCTCCTTGACGCATGCAATAGAGATTCTCTTCACCAACCAGTTTTTTAACGCCCACGGGGTGAGGTTGAAGGGCCAGCGATTGAATGGTTTTGTCGATTCGGATGAGATCTTTTTTGGGGATTCGGTCCAGATCCTTGAGCACCCGCTTTTCGTAGCGGAGGACATAACTCATTTTTTCCCGTGACGGCGTCGGATATAGCGGTCGTACTCCTCTTGTGAGATGAACTCGGCATCGGCCAGTCGTTCACGGGCCATCGCGATGTCCTTGATCTCTTCCTCCATCTCGCCCAATTTATCCTGAAGAGCCCTTTTCACGAAATGGCTCATCTTCAGCCCATGCTCCAGGCAGAAACGATTCATGCGCTCCTTGAGCTCCTTCGGAATCCGGGCCCCGAGGGCCACTTCCCCTGCTTTTACCCCGGCCTTCATCGTATCCTCTCCGTGTGAAATCAAATGATATCATAAGATATCATTTGGTGTCAAGGCTGGGCCGGAGTTAAGAAAATACATCTGCCCCGCTTTCTGTTCTCAAAAGCCAATCAGCCAAACCTATCACTGTCATTGACAATCGTTAAATTTTCTGGACTCTCCCCCAAGGCGAATCCCTTCTATGTATGCCGTTGTCGATCAGCTTTTGGATTCTCATCAGAATGGTCTGAAATTATCAAGACAGATTGACATTCGTTTGTGAAATCTGGATAATGGGCCTGCGATGGAAGAGGAACGGTCAATACAGCTTCGAAATTTCCTGGATCGGATGATCCGGGCGGCCAAGTTAGATGTCCACCTTTACGAGGAGGTGGAGGCTGATAAATCAACGCTGGGGCAGGCGCTGGGAGTTGTCGTGCTGTCGAACCTAGCGGCAGGCATCGGGACGATTGGCCTTATGGGGGGATATGGAGAGCTCTTGATCGGCGCCGTGCTTGCCGTTTCGGGATGGTTCGTCTGGGCATTTCTGACATATTGGATCGGTACGCGCCTGCTTCCCGAGCCTCAAACCCATGCCGATGTAGGACAACTCCTACGTACCACCGGCTTTTCAAGTTCTCCCGGTCTCATCCGGGTTTTGGGTATCCTGCCTGGGCTTACTGAAATTGTTTTCTTTATCGCCGCGATCTGGATGCTGGCGGCCATGGTGATCGCGGTCAGGCAAGCCCTAGATTTCCATAGTACTTGGCGAGCCGTGGGGGTTTGCATCATCGGTTGGTTGGTCCAGGCTTTGGTATTGGTTCTGGTGGTTAGCCTAGCGGGGAAGGGAGTGGGGAGTTAATCAAAAAGGAATTATGGATGGTGCGATGTGCAAACATCAAATTCCATCCTCTATAGCGACTGCCGATTATAATCCACGCCCGGGCAAGAGATGGGCCGGTGGGTTACTACTTACCATATCCTCCCGTCTGAATATCCACGAGCCTACCATTTTCAAACCGCAGTATGCGAATCAGAGAGTCGGGTCCAAGGTTATAAATCCATTCATCAACGTTCACCGTGACCTTCTGCTTTGTTAAAGGATCGATATTTTTTATGATCGTTTCCTCGTGGCTATCCTTCAGGTCAGTCTCACCGCATTTGATAATCACCTCTGCCTTTGTGTCTCCAGTGGAGACAACCCGATTGCCACATCGAAATGAATCTGCCTCTGCTCTTGAAAAAACAAACACCCCCAATAACAACATGCTTACGACGATTATTCTTCTCATAAGATCACCTCCCCTCCAATCAGCCTAGCCTGACTCTATTTATTGCTTATTTCAAAAACTGCGGAAGTAAAATTGCTATCACTAATGACAAAACAAACATTCCGACTAAAACAAGTAACATCAGTACTGCTTCCCGCTTAAAGTGGCCCATATATCTATTAACTATTATTTTATTCCTTTTTCTCAAAATCCAGGGAGGCGGAATTAATGCAGTACCGTTGCCGAGTCGGTTCGGGGCCGTCATCGAATAGATGCCCCAGATGGGCATCACACCGACTGCACAAGACCTCAATCCGGCGCTCGAACCCGCTGTGGTCAATTTTCTTTTGAATGCAATCCTCGGACACTGGGGCCCAGTAACTGGGCCAGCCGGTGCCCGAATCAAATTTGGCATCTGAGGAAAACAACTCCTGGCCACAACAGATACAGCGGTACAGCCCCTTTTCCTTGTGACGGTTGTATTGGCCGGTAAAAGCTTGCTCTGTCTCTTTCTCGCGTGTCACGTAGTAGGCCTCAGGCGAGAGCTGCTTTTTCCACTCTTCCTTAGTCTTTAAGATTTTATCCTTCATATATTCCCAGCCTTATTTTAAAGCGACTCGCTGATCCCAATTCCTATTTCGGATGGCTGGTTGAACAGGTCTCGCACAGATGCATGCCGCCCATCACAGCGCTGATCATGCCGAAATTGAGGGTGAGGTTCGAACCTAAATCTGCGAAAATTTCTTTCTTTTTTTTCAGGTGATCCGTTCTCAAATTCAAATTTAGCTGTCTGTGCAAAATTTAGACCCTTAGCGAGCCCCGGAACCCCCTGGCGGCATAGTAAGATTCTGCACCGTTGTGATACACGAAGACATTGCCGTAGCGGAAATCAGCAAAGATGGCGCCGCCGAGTTTTCTAATATCAGAAGGTGTTTTCACCCAGCTCGACGTTTTCGTATCGAAATTTCCAAGTTTCTGCAACTCTCGATATTGTTCTTCCGTTAAAAGCTCAATGCCCATGGCAACTGCCATATTCATAGCGCTATCTTTTGGTTTGAATTCTTTTCTTGCCTCCAGCGCTTCGCGGTCGTAACAAACACTTCTGCGGCCTTTAGGACTTTCCGCTGAACAATCATAAAAAATGTATTCGCCCGTCTTCTTATCATGACCAACAACATCCGGTTCACCGCCAGTTCTTTCCATTTCATTGAGTGACCACAGTTTTTCAGTATTAGCTTCCAGCTTTGCTTGTACTTTAGCCCATTCAAGACTTTTATGGCGGTTCATGTTTTTCTCAAAACGGGCTTTCAACGCTCTGAGTAGTTCTTCACGTTGTTTTGGTGACAACTCCTTTTTATTACTCTTAATTTTGTTCATACTTTTATATTATCTCTGTTGAAATAGGTGTGTAAAGCATATAATTGTCTAAATTTATTTCAAAAGCTCACTAGCCGATACTTCAAGCGCACGAGCGATATCGCCTTGCGACATTTTCTGTTTTGTCCGAATGCGCTTGAGATTTTGCCTCAGGCGAGAACTGCTTTTTCCACTGTTCCTTAGTTTTTATGATTTTATCCTTCATAGCCGACCAACCTCACCCTTATTCGGTGATACAAGGTCTAACCACCGTTACACATTTCTAAAATACATTGCCCAACTGCACGCTGAGCATGATCCCCACCGGCCGTGGTGATGCAGTTTCCCGAACGGACAGCTGTTCCGCACTCACTCTATCCCCATTTCCTAGTGTGATGCCTCCTTGAAAAGAAAAAACAACCGAGTGGATAAGCTGCCATTTATAACCCCCTCCTCCCACGAGATGAAACAAAGTAAGATCTCCCCCGTTTGTGTCCGCATAATAAAAGACAGCCCCCAACAAGCCATACCCACCCACAGGTGCTTTCCTTCCGGGATAATAGCGATATAAGGTGGCGAGAGAAACTTCACTATCAACCTGAATAATGTCATCACGTTCTAGGGCATATCCTAACAAGGTAAAACTTCCAACCTGGAAAGCCAAGGATTTATTTTCTTTATAAGCACGCTCGTACTCGACTCCCAGGCCAAGTGACATCGGGGTCCCGGCCACAAAAGTCAAAGCGTTTCGTGGAGAAACCTCCTGAGCATTAGCATCATGACCTATTAATATGAAAATGCAAAGCACGATTGGACCAATCGCAGAGACTTCAAATAAGTGCTGGGTTCGGTTCATCTCAAGCTCCGTTCTGTCCGTGATAATTCCCTATGCGGACGAAGTTCAAGGTTTCTCAGCATTTCTATAGGTTCTGGCATTAAGAATTAAACCAGTCCCGCTTTCTGTTCTCAAAAACCAATCAGCCAAGCTTGACCCTATATACTATATAACCCTACTGCTTCTTTGGTTCTATGCTCTTAATCTTCAGATCCGATGTAGTGAACTCGAAGTTGACAGGGATCTTTCCGTTTGGGGTGATCTTCACTTTCTTCTCCTTTGGTTTACCCATCATAGGATGCCAGGCATAGAGTTTATAATCACCCGGTGGAATATCATCAATCGTAAAGGTTCCGTCCTTCCTCACAACGGCATAGTAAGGATTCTTGACGGCGTGGAACCAGGCTTCCATGAAGTTGTGCTGGTCGCACTGAAGAAACACCACCGGCGATTTTTTAAGGTTCATTTTCTTAAATTTATGTTTTATTACCTGACCCTTAATAGAAAGGGGTTTGTTGAAGATCGTCGGAGTGCTTGCCCCATACACATTGTAGGTATGCGGATTATGGAGAACTCCATCCGCCGACTTGGGATCACTGGGATCTGCGTCCATGTTCTCCACTCTAAACTCCGCCCCTTCCATGATCGCCCCCACAAATGTAGAGGGACCTTGCACCAGAAACCGGCAGATATCAGCCTTTACATCCGTCCCCGCAAATTTAAAAGGCTTCCCTTTTTCTATATCCTCGATATACACCATTACGTCACTCAAAGCCCCATTATCAACCTTGACCAAAACCTGTTTCCGGTTTTTCCCGTCACTGTCCACCTTGCCACAAAATCTTGCCTGTGGAAACTTGGACAGTTCAAACAACTTCGGTGGAGGTGGGGTTCCTTTAAAAGTCACCTTACCACTTACTGTACCTCCATCACTCACCGGGACCTCTTCATAGGCAATAGCATAGGTGGCCCCCAGAAAGCCAATCGCCCCAGCCAAGATAAAACTTAATGCAAACCGCTTCATTTTCTTTTCCCTCCATTCCTAGAATCCGGGCAAGAGATGGTCTGGCATTAAGAAAATAAATCTATTCACTTATTTTTGATGTATCATCGCGAGCCCTGCCCCTGGATTCAAACGGTATAGCTTCAATTTGCTTGACGACTTCCTGAACGATCTCCTTCAGGGTATCACTGATGGCTCTGGCCGGCATGACGTCATTATATTCCAATTGTTTATTCCGTTGGAACGATCCTGACCATACAATGCTGTCGGTTGATATGTCAGTTAATTGAAGATCAATGAGCTCAACAGAAGTTTCATGATCGTTCTGCTGAATCAACATGGCCGGTACTGTGACAACAACTGTAACGGGAATCAGCGCCAATCCCACGGCAACCATATCAAGGCCGGTGGCATGCCCCACACCATAGAAACGCTTGATTTTACCAGTCATGAGCATGTCATACCCCTGTCCCCGCAATTTCTCCAGAACAGTCGGCGATAATATGGATGCCGTGCGGTCGGTCATTTCCACAGTTTTGAAGAGCCTCACATGATTCAAATGCGTCACAAATGCTTCGCTCATGTTGCGCGGGACGTCGCTATCTTTAAACATACTATCGCGCACGGTTTGATCGCTGAAACTGGAAGGAGGGTTTTTTTCGTGCTCCGGACGCAAGTCTTGAAACGGCGCGATGGCCACCTTCATTTCCTGCCTTTTGGCATTGGAGGATGCCGGTCCTAGATCATTGAGATCATACTTGATAATGGTCGTGCACCCGAAGCTCGTGACAGCCGTGAGCACGATCATGCAAACAGCCAATCTGTTCTTCATCTATGTCCCTCCCGATAGCATTAAGGAAAATGCATCTTTGTTCTGCATTCTGACAACCACCAATCGGATATCGCCGTCTCCCCTGTCCCTTATCTTAAGTCGCCATTGCTTTCTACCCCCGGACGCAGGTGGCAAGTCTGTCATCACAAGACCTGGACTCATCCTAAGGGGATTATCCAGCAATTTCAACACTAAAAACTTGTCTAAAATTGATATTATTGTTATTCCTGACACTATGGAAGCGCATAGAGGAGGCTAAAACACCTTGAAAATCAACAGAGAATCCTGGGCAAGAGATGGGCCGGCGTTAAGAAAATAAATTTGTCCCATTCCCTGTTCTCAAAAGCCATTAAGCCATGCCTGACCCAGTCTACAGTCACAGCTACGAAAAATGGGGACTGTCCCTATTATTCTAATTGCATTACAGAAGATTTAGAATTGACAATTACGGATAGAAAGAGCAGATAACGCCTCGGTTCAGCGGCGGGCCACGCAGCGGACCGTCTGCTACAACTGCTTGTTATACGGCGCCTCGATCATCTGGAAGAACCCAATTGGAAGAACCCAATATTTATCGAAACCCTGCACGAACTACTCCGCCTTCAGGCGCCTTTTCATATCAGTGTATGCAGTTTCGATTAGCTTCATTAGAGCTGTGGCATCGACGTCACGTTCGGGCCTGAGTTTCATATGGCGCATGAACTTGCCAGTGCCTTCCAACAGGCCCTCCGGATCGGCAATCTCGGAGCCACGAAAGAACCCGACATTGACGTGAGCTTTGAAGACATTGACATAGGCGAATGCCGCATCACCTACACACGCGGTCGGATGGCCATCATGCAATAACTCTCGAACATCGTCTCCGCAGTCGCGCATGACCTTAAACCAGCGCTGCGCGATCGCCCCCAATTCACACGAATGTTCATGCATCCAGACCTCGATAGCTGGATCTCGCTTGACCGAACTGGGGAACCGCAGAAGCTGGCTCATGGGGATTTCATTTCGCTGCTGGGCCACAAAGCTGGAATCTCGAGCCTCGCGGTCTCCAGCGCCGTATGACGAACAAGCTCAGGCGCGTTTGGCCTTTCGGCCAAACGTCGGCTGGAGCGCCTTGTTGGGGCTCGACTACACGACGCCCTTCAAGCGCTCTTTGGTCTCTTCTGAGAGCGGACAGGGCGAGCTACTGCTCGCCCCGACGTGTTCAGTGCCACGGCGGCTCGAATGAGCACCTTCAATGCCTTTTCATCAATCTTGTCGCCCTCATGGAAATCGATGGCACGCCTGGTGTTGCCTTCGAGGCTGGAGTTGAAGAGGCCTGATGGATCCTCAAGTGCGGCCCCCTTGGAAAAGGTCATCTTCACGACGTTCTTGTACGTCTCGCCGGTGCGGATCAATCCGTCGTGAGACCACACCGGAACCCCTCTCCACTTCCACTCCTCGACCACCTCGGCGTCGGCCTGCTTGATGAGAATTCGGACCCGAGCGAGCGTCTCGCCCCGCCAATCACTCAGCTCCTTGATTCTCGCATCTATCAGCTGAGAGGGAGAGTCTCCTCCTTTTCCTTCCTTCGAGCCGCTCTTCCTCTTCTTCATGGTTGTTGTCGCTCGCCCGTCACTTGAGTATCGCTAGTCAGCACTTGGTACCATCACATCTCGTTTCCATCAGGGTCTTCATTTTCAAACCGCAGTATACGAATCAGAGAGTCGGGTCCAAGGTTATAAGTCCATTCATCAACGTTCACCGTGACCTTCTGCTTTGTCAAAGGATCGACATTTTTTATAATAGTTTCCTCGTGGCTATCTTTCAGGTTAGTCTCACCGCATTTGATGATCACCTCTGCCTTTGTGTCTCCAGTGGAGACAACCCGATTGCCACATCGAAATGAATCTGCCTCTGCTCTTGAAAAAACAAACACCCCCAGTAACAACACACTTACGAATATCACTCTTCTCATAACATCACCTTCCCTTCAATCAGCCTAGCCTGACCCCGTCACGTCATTCAACGGAGCCAGTTCTCGATCGACAGCCCCGGAATCCGTGAGAAATGACGGGTGTTTCCGGTCACCAGGGTCAGTTGCCGTATCAAGGCGACGGAGGCGATACGAAGGTCCGGCTCCGAAACCGGCGTCCCGGCCCGCTCCAACCGTGCTCGCAACTGTCCATAGGCTCGGGCGGCCGCTTCGTCAAACGGCAGGATCGTAATATTCGGCCAGACCAGACGGTCCAGCTTTTCTAAGAAAAAATCCGGGCGGGTGCTGCGATAAGCGCCATAAATCATCTCGCCTACTGTAATCGTCGAGGTGAACTGTTGATCGGGAGGAACAGCCGCCACTTTCTTGATAAGCCCGGAAGGCGGGTTTTTGATCAGAAGATGGCTGATCGTATCGGTGTCGAACAGATACACTAACGAAGCCTCTGGACCCTTCGGTCTTTAGATTTTCGGCGCGCGGAGTAAAGATCGGCGACAAACTTATTAGGCCGCGGATAGTCTTCCCAGGCCCCGACGGCAGCCAGAAGCCCCCGTTTCCCGTTCTTCTCGGGCAACGCCTCAATCTGTCTCAGCTCGTCCACGTTCACCAGGGCCGCGACCGCCTTTCCCCGTCGCTCAATGATGTACCGCTCCTTCTGAAGAGCCACCCGGCTCGTCAGCTCCGAGAAGTCCCGCTTCGCCTCCGCCACGCTTACCCTCTTCGCCATGACCGCACCTCTCTTCTGATCCTTTTATTCTGTCATTTTGACATAATGACATTTTAACCTTAAGACCGCCTTCCTGTCAACCCCTCATGCCCGCAGCAGTATCCGTGATGGCCCTCGTCACCCCCGCGCGCGGGGCAAGAGATGGGCTGGGGTTAAGAAAATAAATCCATCCCTGTTTTTTACGTCATTCCGGCATCCTGGCTGTTAGCATGGATCCGTCATTTGCTTTTATGCCACCCCAACTTGAAGTCACAATTTGTGACCTCAAGTTAGAAAATTCTACATCAGATAGATGCTTCTTGACGCCCAAGAAAAGAAGTTATACAATGTATTCACATTGAGATATGACATCGGAGGCAACCATGATCAAGCGTTTAACCAAACACGGGAACAGCCTGGCCCTCGTCATTGACCGGGGCGTGCTGGATCTCCTGGAAATTGATGCCGACACTCCACTCACAGTGACCACCGACGGCCAATGCCTGATTGTCTCTCCTGTCCGCGATGCCAAACACATCAAAGCGTTTCGCGCCGCCCTGAAGGGAGTTAACAAACGCTACGGCCGGGCTCTCAAACAGCTAGCCGACTGACCCGTGGAACCGATCTTTCTGAATCTGGAGGAAGTCCTTCAGATTCACGCCGATCAGATCGGACGATACGGGGGAAGCCAGGGCATCCGTGACCTGGCCCTTCTTGAATCGGCGGTGGCCATGCCTCAAGCTGGTTTCGGTAGTCGCTACGTGCATGCCGATCTTTTTGAAATGGCTGCGGCCTATCTCTTTCACATCGTCCAGAACCATCCCTTTGTGGACGGCAACAAGCGTATCGGTGCCGCTGCAGCATTGGTATTCCTGAAGCTCAATGGCGTTACCATTCACGCCACGACCGCCGCCCTGGTCAAGACCGTCCTCGGTGTCGCCCAGGGCAAGATTGGAAAAGCCGCTACGGCCGATTTCTTCCGGAAGGGATGCCGTAAATAGATTACTGTACAATGGCTCCACTTTCCATCCCCGCGCACGGGGCAAGAGATGGGCCGGCAGTGAAAAAATCTGTCTTGCTTTCCGTACTCAAAAGCCAATAAGCCAAGCCTGACCTTGTTATGATGTCCTGCAAACTACAGATCTCCCTTGAAGGCCTTATCAAGAACACTAGGCAGCATTGCATCCAGTTCGGCAGCGGTCTCGGCTTGCAGGCACTTCAGCGCGTCCACTTCCGCTTGCAACGCGTCCAGCGCGTCCACGATCCGGTGTTGCTCGGGGAGTGGAGGAAGCGGTACTTCTAAATCGCGCAGATCGCCTAGAGAAATATTCGGTCGAGCAGTCTCCACCTTACCACCGTGGATCGCGTCTTGTGCAATAGGGTTGAGGAGGTAGTGGACCAAGAACTCAGGGAGCAGCGTCTCTGACTTTGGAGTAATTACGGCAACAGCTTGGTTGACATTGGCGGCTCCTAAACCCTCCGGAACTGAACATGCGCGTCCGATTGATGCTCCGACCAAATTTATCAGAACATCACCGGCGTGAAGTTGGGACCGGGACAGCTTGTTGTGAAAAGCTTCAGGAATATGGGCCGCGTTCCGCGCATCTAAAATGCCCCATAACACATTCTCGCTACGGATGAATAAGGGTCCGTCTCCTTGATAGGTAAAACCTTGCCATTCGGGAGATTCGCCTTTGGTGATACGTTTAGTTAGGTCTCCCAGGCGTGACATGCCAAACTGATACGCTGCCGCGCCGAAGAAGGGCTTTTGGCCTGCACTCCTAAGCGCCTCTGCCTCTTCTGTTGTCTGCTGGCGGAGGGTGCGGGCTTCTTCGATCTTGGCGGCCAGTTCCTCGATTCGGGCTACAATTCGCTGCTGCTCTGCCAACGGTGGCAGACGGAAGCGAACGGTTTCGAGCAATTCCTGTGGCTTGAGATACTGGCGATTCGTAGTTCCGAGACTTGCTTGCGTCAATTCATCAGCAACTGTAGGTAATTGGAAGAAGAACTGTAGGAAGTTCGGGTCAATGACCCCGGTGTCTATGTCGGCCAAACACATATTTAACGATGCAAGACACCCCGCGTGCTCTCCACGTGTGACACCGAACGCGCCATTCTTGGTATCAACCTTACACCACATCAACTGGTTTGCCGCTGCTCGTTGATACTCGCGCATCGTCAAGTCGCTACCACGCACAGTGCGCTTGATAGCAACTCCGCCGCCGCGGTTTGTGACTCCCAGTATGCGGTACTCTTCAAGGTCATCTATTTGAAACCGGGATTCCTTATTGATACGAATCCCATACGCGAGTGGTCTGACAGGCCAATCTCTTTGACTGGAAAGTGACTCAAACATTGGACGTTGACAGAGCCTTTCGGATGTTTGTCATAATTTCGGTAATGCGCTGCTCTTTCTTCAGGATGTCTTCCACCAGTTGCTCCGGGGGCAGGTGCTCGAAGTCTTGTTTGCCATGTGGGTTTTTTATATCCAGGTTGCAACCCTTGGACAAGACCTCGGAGGCAGACACTTTCCAGGCCCGGTCATTTTCCTCGCGCTTATTCCACCAGGCCAGACAGGGTGCAAACTCTTCATACTGAAGGGGCCGTGTTTTGGTGTATTGCTTTCTTCCTTCAGGAAGCGGATGCTCATAGTACCAGATCTCCTTTGTCGGGCCGCTTCGATCGAAGAAAAGCAGATTAGTGGGTATCGATGTATACGGAGCGAAAACACCATTGGGCAATCGGACAATCGTGTGGAGATTAAATTCCTTAAGTAGCTCTTCCTTGATCCGGGCACAGACTCCATCACCAAAAAGGGTTCCGTTCGGCACAACCACACCCGCCCGACCTGCCTGCCGGACGGGCAGGCCGGGTTTGCCATGCCGTCTCAATTTACGCATGATAAGTTGAAGGAAAAGAAGCGCCGTTTCGGAAGTCTGTTTGTCCTCCGGGAAGTTCGAAAGGATCCCCCGTTCCTCCTCACCACCAAAAGGAGGATTGGTCAGGATGATATCCACCCGGTCTTTCTCGCCAATCTCATGCAAGGGAAACCGTAGGCTGTTCCCTGGATCTATTTGCGGCGACTCAAGACCGTGCAAAAGAAGATTCATTTGGGCCAACAAATAAGGGAGAGATTTGGCTTCGCCACCAAAGATACTTTGGGTTTGAAGAATCTTCCGGTCCTGAACCATCTTGCACTGTTTTTCTAGGTGGTTGAAGGCCTCCACCAGAAAACCACCCGTGCCACAGGCCGGATCCAGAACGGTTTCACTCAAACGGGGATCTGCCACCGCCACCATGAAACGCACGACGGGACGAGGGGTGTAAAATTCGCCGGAGTCTCCGGCCACATCCCGCATCTCTTTAAGCATCGATTCGTAGAGATGTCCCAGTGTGTGGATTTCTTCGCTGGAGGTAAAGTGGATGCTGTTCACTTTGTTGATGACATCTCTCAGAAGATAGCCATTGATCATCCGGTTCACTGTGCCCTTAAAGACCGTCGCGATCACGTCGCGGCGATCATCCCCATTGGCACTGTGGAGACTTCTCAGATAGGCAAAGAGACCGGGTCCCTTGGTCCCATCGGGACGAATAGCCTCTTCGTTATTCACAAAAGCGATCAGTTCATCCCCCGTGATGCCTTCTGGCTTTGCCGCCCAGTCGCGCCAGCGATAAGGAGGCTCAATCGCAGGCCGAAACTTCTTGCCGGCCATCTCTGCCTCCTGCTTACGCATCTGTTCCATGTCATCCAGAAATTTTAGAAACATGATCCAAGTAAGCATGGGTAGCCGATCAATGTCACCATTGAGGCCCTTGTCCTTGCGCATGATGTCCCGAGCGGACTTGGTCAGACTACCGAGTTGCTGAGCAGTGGTCAGTTGCTGATTGGTTCTTTTTATTGCACGCGCCATCTTAGACGGTTCTCCTATACATAGGTAGAGATTCCTAATTTACTCCAATACTCTGAGATATAATCGTAAGCGGTCTCGATAGTATTCAGCCGGAGACCGTATTCTGCCGCTAGTGCTGCATACTGTTCACGCCAGCTCTGTGGAGGTGGATCCAGCTTTAGTGGCAAGGGGTGTGTTGCCCGACGGTCAAAAGTCGCATGGAGTGCCCGAAGCACTTTCTCCTTTGGAGGAAGGCCCTGTTCGATTAAAAGGACTATATCAATTAGGTCTCGGTCTCTGGAGTTCTCCCTTTCCCGTGGCAGGGTATAGGCATGGATTTTTTCAGCAAATTGTTGATCCAGAGGCAGAACCGCAATGCGGGCAGGGGGAATTTCGGCAAAGCTCAGAAGTTCATGACCGGTGATCCACTCTGGCTCAGTGATGATGGTATCTCCGAGCCCTATATCGAGATTAAATCGTGCAAAAATACGCTGATCCACCCTCACTTCTACCTGAAAGCGCATCCCACCCAACGGCGCTGCCCTCAGATCGGAGGTTTGCTCTCCCAGAAGGAAAACAAACCAATCGCGCAGGTCTTTGTCAAGCTCTTCCTGTATCCATTCCCGGATTGCCTGGGCCTGACTTTTTCCTTCAGGGGTCATTCGGGTGGGATCAGGTATCGAGAGGTCGACATCTCTGGTTGCCCGCGCCAGATTCTGGAAGCGAAGCTCGATCGCATAGCCGCCCTTGAGGACCCATTGTGGATGTGGGTTTGTAAAAAGACGTGCAAGCAGACGATCAAAGGCCACCCGACGGCGCAGGCGCACCAGATCGATACCCTGATTTTTGGAAATCTGATTCAGCCGCTCTTCAAGCGATTGTCTGAATGCACCGGCTGTTTTGTACCTAGGGTTGGGCACTACTTGACCTCTGCATGTTCTATGGTTCCCATAGCAGCCTTAAGTCTGTCCCTGGTCCCCTTCGGGAGTTCGCTCAAAAGAAACTGCTTATTCCATACCATCCCGCGCTTGAGCGCATCACGAACCGCACTCTCAAGAAGATCCTGACTGAGGGAACTATCGGCTACATCGAGGAGAGTGCGGAGTGGTGTTGTTACATTAAAACCATGGTGGCGCTCAATGTCATGAGGATCAAGACGCGCTGTGTGAAGAACACATCCTCCAGATGCCTTTTTCCTGAAGCCCGGTGGCACGGTGAGGTGAATTTTTCCGGGCATGGCATCGCCCAGTTCGTGAATGGCAAGGGCGGTGTCGTGAGAGACAGTCGCCTGAAATTCACCTCGTCGGTTACGACTCCAGAACGACCAGCGGATAAGGTCTCCACGCTCGCTTTCGGGATAGTTGCGGAGCCGGTACACACCATGGTCGATATACATCCAGTTGCCCCGATTCTTATGGTAATTTTGTTGGCGATACGTGTAGCCAACAGAGAGAGCCTGAGCAGCAGTGAAATAACCCCCCTGCTCTCGCACAATTTCCATCAGAACTCTTTCTGTTTCTCTAGGGTCTCTTTTCATATCACATAATCCTTACATTTAATGTAGGGATTATACAATAATTAGATCTGGAATGTCAAGTTAATACAAAAAGCTTACATTAAATGTAAGTTTTTTACAATATATTTTGCTCCAATTACAAGAAAGTTAAATTAAACTTAAGGATTTTGCGAATCAAGCGGCGTATAGTAGTGTCTGTAATTCGTTGACGGCTTTTCTGAGCCGTTCGGGTCCCCCAAAAAAGCCTGCAATCTCCACCACATTCCCATGATTTGAGATGGGCGGTACTTTCAACACATCGGGGATCACGAACTGGGCTGTACCGTGTTCAGCGTATTTGTCTAAAAGATCATTCAGTACAGCCCTGGCCTTTGAACCATATTGGTCAAAGAAATCCTTTTTCTCCTTCCGTAATCGGTCGGCACGTTCGCGCCGGGTACGAAGGGGTGCGTTGAAGGCTACATGGCAGAGCAGGTCAAAGGGATCGGCATCAGGCTGGTTTGTAGCCGCCGCAAGCTCATCAAAGTCAATCCCTCGCTCTGCAAGTCGATGAATAATCTCTGCGCGTTTTTCAGGATTCGCCCATTGTGCACGCAGTTCAGCAGCCGACCTGTATAATGTTCGGACCTTCTCTGCCGTGTAGTCCGTAAATTTAACCACTCGAAGTTGCCTACCATCCGGATCCAACTCATAAACCAGGTGTGCTGCAATTTCTACGTGGCCTTCATCAAAATAAAATTTGCGCCGGTCTTTTTCTACGTCGTCACTGATGATGGGGTTGTCTTCATCGGTCCAATTCTCAGGATAGGGTTCAGGTTGGGGTGTATCCACTTTTTCGGTTCCCGGAACAGGTTGTCCGTGATCATCCACCTGGACTTCCGTAATGCTCACTGGATCTCCGTCAAATTCAGGGTCAGCGAAAAGACGCGTGGCACTGCCCGTGTAGTCCAGAATATTGAAGAACAGCTTTCCATAATCATCACGGACCCGGGTCCCCCGGCCGATCATTTGCTTAAAGTCTGTCATGGACTCGATGCCGCGAACCAGCACAATGTTCTTACAGGTGGGCACATCCACCCCGGTGGTCAACAGTCTGGAAGTGATCAGGATCACTGGTGAAGAGGTCTCCACATCTTGAAAGCGAGCTAGGTGCCCTCGACCGACCGCTCCTTCTTCTGAGGTCACGCGACAGACATAATCCGGATATTTCTGCGCAAGATCAGCATTGCAGTTATTCAATGCCCGCCTCATCTCATCCGCATGTTCCTGATCCACACAAAAGACGATGGTCTTTGCAAACCGATCCGTCTTCTTCATAAACTCAGTGAGATGGCGGGCAATCGCCTCGGTGCGGGCTTTCAGTGCGACGACCCGTTCAAAATCCTTGGTGTGGTACTCTTCGTCAGGGATCTCACGGCCATACCGGTCAAGGTCTCCCTTGCTAGGCCGCCAGCCTGCGGCGTCATAGGTGGTGATCACCCGGTGCACACGGTAGGGGGCGAGAAAACAGTCATCAATGCCTTGCCGCAAACTGTATTGATAAATTGGGTTGCCAAAGTATCGGTAGGTGTCTCGATTATCTTCTCTCAGTGGTGTTGCGGTCATTCCAAGCTGGTAGGCTGGCTCAAAATATTCAAGGATCTCTCGCCAATTACTCTCATCCCGTGCGCTTCCTCGATGGCACTCATCTACGATGATGAGATCAAAGAACCCTGGATCATACTCTCGATAAAGTCCCGGGCGATGCTCATCTTTTGCAATGGCCTGATAGATTGCAAAATACATTTCCCGCCCCTTGTTGACCTCCCCATTTTCAATCTTCCACCGGGCATCGCCGAATGGTGTAAAAATTTTATCCTTGGGGTCATCCACCAAAATATTGCGATCGGCCAGATAGAGGATTTTAGGCCGTCGGTATTCGCCGGTACGATTCCACCGGTAGGTCCAAAGTTTCCAACAGATCTGAAAGGCGACAACGGTCTTTCCTGTCCCGGTGGCCATGGTGAGCAGGATCCTAGGCTTTCCCTGCAGGATGGCCTGGACCGAGCGGTTGACTGCAATTTCTTGATAATAACGTGGGCTTTTACCTGAAATATGATTGAATGGCGCCAAAAGACGTTGCACAGCTGTCTGATCATTAAGGCCTTGAGCTGTGCAGAGCCTGGACCAGAGTTCGTCAGGGGTCGGAAATATAGTCAGCGCCCGCTCCATTCCAGTTAAATAGTCGAACTCAATGATGCCTTCGCCATTAGTAGAATAGACAAACTTCAAACCCAAGATCTCGGCATATTCCTTGGCCTGCTGTAGGCCGTCACCTGGTGACTTGTGATCCGGTTTGGCTTCGATTACCGCGATCGTGAAATCTCGCGTGTAACGCAATAAATAATCAGCCCGCTTCTGAGACCGCCTGCGGATTTTATTCCCAACAATGACAATGCGACCATCTGTGAAAGTCCTTTGCTCAGTGAAGGAGTGTGGCTCGTTGTCCCATCCAGCCTGGATGAGTTTTGGAAGGACATATTTTCGACAGGTATCGGCTTCAGTGCTCATGCAGTCATTGTTATTTTTAGCCAAAGATACAGAGTCAGGCTTACATTCGACGATTAGCCACCCCCCGCCTGTGGTAGGCCTGACAAAGCATAAGTGGGGATACTTAAAACCAGTATAGTGGAAAAGCCAAAAAATCTCAAGATTTTCTATGGATATGAGAAAAAAGGGTGGGAAGTACAAATAATTGGGAGCATTAGAGCATTGGAGCTGTAGACTGCATTCTCGCCCCAGGGAATGCTTTGATCTAATGCTCCATTGCTCCACTACTCGAATGCTCTGAATTTTTGCAGAGCAAAAATTCTGCCGAGGGAGAGATTCGATCACGCACTGCGCCATCAGCCAGCACATCTAAAAATGCTTCAACCGGCCTCGTGCAAAACTTCTCACTTCTCAGACCGCCTTTTTGCCATAAAAAAGGCCGCCGTTCCAATCCCAAAACGGGATCAGATCGGTGGCCAACGCTACTCCAAAAACATTCCATTTAAAAACTGCCGTTAATCTATGAGCCAGAGTTCACATTTTTTAGGTTCCGGCCCTATAACCCTATAACCGATGACAACACCATTACTAAAGTAAAGCTCGGCCATTTCCAGCTTTTTGTCGTTTAATAAACTGCCAAGCGTATTATCCAGCACCTTGCAGACCTTCCTAGAACCATCATAAGTGCCACCTGTAACCGCTTCCAGCTTTTTGCCCATATGATTAAGCTGCAATGATCCAAGATCGCTAAGCTGTTTCAGATGTTCTCGAAGGTCATCCTTCTGTTTGGAAAGGGCTATGGATTCACCATTCACGAACGTGTCGTCTAGCATCAGTTCATCCTTTTTCATTTCATTGTTTCATCCCAATATTACTTGCTACCGTGGGTCCCAACTGGTGTTAAGCAGCCTTTTTATAACGACGCGCCATCATCAGTTCATCCGCCTGCTTGACCCTGGGTTTCATCACTGAACCATGATCTACCATACCAAAACCCAATTGAATCATCCCCACTGTTAACCCTACTAATGCTGCAATAGCCAATGCCACATTACTCCAATCCCACATGAAATGTTCCTCCTTTTTAAGTTAAAAGAAACCAAGATCTTTTCCTTCGCTCAGAGCTCGCTGCCGGCTGGCGCGCACCCCAGCACCAGCCGGTATAGCGACCCATTTGTCTAGTTGCTCTTGTGCATGGACTCGTCGATGGTCATGTTGTTGACCACGCTCTTCACACCGTTGATGTTGGTGACGAGCTTGGTGACGAGATCCTTCTCGGCGCCGTTCCCGGCCTTGCCACCCAACGTGACGATGCCCTCGTTCGTCTCAACCTTGGTGTTATTGGTACTGGTCGAACGATGAAACAGCAACGCCATTTTGACCTGGGCAGTGATGGATGCATCATCGATCTTTTCGCCCATCGCTTCGCCTGGTTTTTTCGAGGTCTTGGACACGGTCATCTTATTTTTGACATCTTTGACGCCTTCAACATCTTTGGCGTATTCGGTGGTCAGTTCCCTTTGGGCCTGGCTGTTGGCCTCGCCTCTCAAGGTAACAATGCCATCTTTGGCGTTAACCTCCGTTTGGCTGGCACTCACGTTCCGATTGAACAAGAATGCAGTTTTCACTTTCGTGATAAGCCACGCATCCGAGTTCTTGGCGGGGCGTTCACCTTTGAGCTCCAGTCGATTGTCCACGCTTTTGACTCCGGGCAGCCCGGTCACGGTCTCCTGAGCTAATGATTGGTGGAATTCGTCGGCGACAGTCCCCGTCAAGGTGACGACGCCATCATTATTGGATTGGATTTTAATGTCATTACCCTTGAGGTAGGTTTTGAACACATAGGACTTCTGGGCAGATGACTCGATGCGGTCATCGATCTCGGAAGCTTGCAAAGGCACGAAAGTGACCAACGCGGCGACCGCAGCCCAGATAATTGCTAGTGGATATAGCTGTCTCATTCTATTTTCTCCTTTTGTTGTTGTGTTTTTCCTCTCTTTTTTGAGAGGCATTTGTTTAGTTAGCCACATTATGCCTATCAAACAGATTAAGTTCTGGTCAAAAGTGCTCAGTTTTGAAATATTTTTATAGGACAGGCTGCTTCACGCGCGCCCTGGTCGAACAAATTGATTATTAATAGAAAACTAGTCGTGTAGAATGATATTGAGGAGGGAACTGTGAATTCGCAATCCGCCATTGTACTCAATCAAGCCCAGCTTCCTGAACTTATTCATAAAGAAACTGATTCTTGACCGAGTGGTGCCGACCATGTCTGCCAGAGTTTCCTGGCTGATCTTCGGAATGATAGGTTCAGTCTTGCTTTCTTTCCCAAAGTGGGCCAGCAACACAAGAACCCGAGCCAGTCGCTTCTCGCTGGAATTAAAGAGTTGATCCACCAAGTCCTCTTCAATCCGAATGTTGCGAGAAAGGAGATGGGACATGAAAAGCTCTGAGAATGTGGCCTCTTCATGGAGTACACGGATCATTGCGTTTTTTTCAATTCGAACGATGGTCGAATCGTCCATGGAGGTAGCGGTCGCGATTCGAACAAGCTGCCCTGCTAGACAGGCTTCACCAAAAAAGTCACCGCGCCCCAGAACCGCGACGATGGCTTCTTTGCCTTTTTGGGATATAACGGTAAGCTTGATCTTGCCCTCCAGGAGATAGAACACGGCATCCGCAGCATCTCCTTGCGAAAAAATGATTTGTTTCTTTCTGGACTTCAGAATCGTTTTTCCGCTGCCGACTATTGTGAGGAAGGTCTTGGGATCAAAAAGCATGGTTCGTTTGCGTGCCATTCGTGTGACCTGCTCCCTATTGTTGTACCAATTTTATGTTAACCCCATCACCGTTTGATCTGCCTCATTTATATTACAAAATTTGACCGATTTATTGTAGGCAGGGCATTACTCAAAATTTGCTTTAAAGGTTCCTGAAAACAGCCACAAGGTCACTTAACGAAGTGGAACTTCCCCGTGCATCGAAGGGAAAATTCACAAGTGCTTGATATTCTGGTGCCGAGGGAGAGATTCGAACTCTCACGGGCCTTGCGACCCTCAGGATTTTAAGTCCTGTGTGTCTACCATTCCACCACCCCGGCAGGTGAGAAACACTTTAAAGCCCTTTTAAAGCTCTGTCAAGACCTATGCCCGGCTGATGAGGACTTGAAGCCGGGGTCGGTGAGGAGGCCGTGTCGAAGGTCGTCCCATCCATGGCTTCGATGCCGGGACGACCGAGACCCGAGGGTCGCCGAGAACCATAATCGCAGGCGGGCCCGTGCCGAGGAACCGACTCCGGCTTCAAGTCCTTCTCGGCTCATCCTATCCCTTCGCTGCTCCAAGGCTTCGGCGCTGACCCGGTGTTAGGATGTGGGGGCCCGTGCGCCAACACAAAAAGAAAGGTGCTCCGATGCCCCCACACCCCGGCCAGTCACCAGCCGAGCCGGATGTCTGGCCTGCGATGCTCACGGTAGTTGAAGAATTATTTGGCTTGGGCTAAGATGATTGGGTACGTTAGAGGTGTTGATGAGGAAGGTAAAAAAAAGAATCCGGCATGAGTTCTCCAAAGGTGATAAGGCCGGACTATATAAAGCTATTTTTAATCGAAGGGACGTGAGAGGCCCATTTAAGCCCGACTCTATTCCCGACAAAGTTATTGCCAGAATCTTGAATGCCGCCCACCACGCCGGCTCGGTGGGGTTTATGCAGCCCTGGAACTTTATCTTGATCAAGGACAGTGCGGTGAAGAAACAAGTGAAGGCGCTGTTTGATAAGGCCAATCTCGACGCCGCCCAGGTTTACGAAGAGCCTCTGCGTACAAAATATCTCTCCATGAAGTTGGAAGGCATCCTAGAAACACCCTTGAATATCTGTGTCACCTGTGATTCGACTCGAGGGGGACCCCATGTCCTGGGAAGACACACCATTCCCGAGACGGATATCTATAGCACCTGTTGTGCGATCCAAAACCTCTGGCTGGCCGCCAGGGCTGAGGGAATCGGGGTGGGTTGGGTGAGTATCCTGCGCAATGAAGAGCTTAAGTCTATTCTAAAGATTCCATCCCACATTATTCCGGTGGCTTATCTGTGTCTGGGTTACGTGAGAGGCTTCCTAAAGAAACCTGAGCTGGAACTCAAGGGCTGGAGAAAGCGGGAAGCACTTGGGAAGCTGGTCCATTACGATCAATGGGGCCTTTTGCCGGATGGCGACTGGAAGTCTTTAAACAGCCTGATCGAAAGGATGAAAGATTAGCCTTCTGCCTGCTGGGCCTTTTGCATATACTCCAGGAGTGCTCTGTTCTTCTGCCCCAGTGTTTCTGTAAATTGAACACCCAAAGTATTACCGTCAATACCGACTTGCGATGCGACGACCGTCCCCCGCAAATGATCCTTAGAAATCTGCCCACCCGGATTGGTCCAGGTTAGTTCTAATTCTACCAGCTGGCCCACCTCCAAAAATCCCTCACTAAAGAGCCCCAATCCTCCACGGCCCAGGCTGGTCACATGGGCCTGAAAACGGCCCCTGGTTGCAGGAGAGCTCACCCATGCAGAGGCCAGAAAACGAACCCTCTCAAACTTTCGACGGTACTCCATCCCTCTCCCCCCTTATTCATTAAAAACCCAGAACCCACAACACAGAACTGTAGTTATGGCCTACTCCGAGCTTCCAAGGATATCATCGATCAAGGGCTTGTTATAGTCATGACAGTTCGCGCAGAGGTCGTAGATGACCTCATCAGACTTGGCCCGTCCCATCGAGTCCACCACTTGTTCCTCCATCAAATGTGATAGGCAACTGTTGCACAGGACCAAAAATCCCCTCGAGATCAAGACCTGGTTCATACATTGTCTCCTTAATTATACCTTAAACCCGTATTCGCATGAGGTCTTCAGCCGCCACAATCTCACCCTCGAACAGGCCTGCGCACTGGGCCTTGAGATTGTATTTCCTCCAGATGGGATCAAAGTGCGTCAGAACCAGCTTCTTCACACCCGCCTCTTGGGCTGCTTTACAGGCCTGGGAAGCCGTCAGGTGGTTTGTAGAGGCATGCTTTTCAGGGTAGGTGGCCTCTATAATGGCCAGGTCCGCATCCCGACACAGCTTTATGAGATCCGGACTGTAGGCTGCATCTCCCGAATACACCACGGTGCGGCCCTGATACTCGATCCGATAGCCCAGGGAATGAAGGCTGGGAGAGTGTTTTACGGGATATGCCCTCACCAGAGTTCTTCCGATTTGGATGTGGGGGCTACGACTCTGGCCCCCTCCGATTTCTTTTACTCTTACCTTGAAGGGGGCCTTTGAAAAACCCGGAAATGTCCGGAGAATGACATGGACCAGCTTACGGGTCCCGGTGGGGCCATACACGGCCAGATCCTCCCTCGGATTTGTCTTGGCGTCACAGACCTCATGAAAGAAGAAAGGAATGAATTCGCTGATGTGATCCGTATGAAGATGACTCCAGAAAAGATGGCATAACCGGTTGCGGTCAATCCCGGCATGAAGCATATTCATCAAAGCTCCAGATCCAAAATCAAAAAGCAAGGCGATGTCCGTCTGAACCAGAACACAGGCATTGGCACGACCCATCTGGGGTTTGGCTGCCCCCGAGCCTAAGATGATCACCTCCATCATGAAACTATTTTTTTGTAGCCTCCTCTCCACAAACTGGGTATAATGTGACCGCTTTAACCTTTTTACTCATTATAAAGTCGCCACGGAAGGATTGCAAGAATGAACACGCAGAACGAGCACCAGAAAATAAAAGACCCTCACCACATTGAGAAGATTAAGAGATTTTATGCCGCCATCTCCACCGTGGATATCATGGATTACCCCTATTTTAAGCTAATTTACAAATTGTTCGATCTGAGCCGAAAAGAAATTTTTGAACAGCAAAAATATGGTGGGCCCTTCAAACGAGTTCTGGACATCGGGTGTGGAACGGGTTATCACACGCTTCGCACTGCCCGGTTTTGTCAGGAGATCGTGGGATTGGATGTCTCCCCAGAGTCCATCGAAATGGCCAGAAAAGAGGCCAAGGAACTGGGGCTTTCCAACGTTTCTTTTGTTTGTGCAGACATTAATCATAATGGTTTCCCCGATCAGGCCTTTGACTGTGTGATCGCCTACGGGGATGTCATCGGCCATATTCCGGATTATAGACGTACACTGTCCGAAATCTCCCGAATCACCGCTCCTGGGGCCCTGCTCTCTTTTGACTGCGACAATAAATGGTATCTGGGACTGATCAGGGAGTATGAGGAACGCCGGCGGGCCCTGGCACAGCCCAGTGAGGGACACACCCGAACCTGGCACTTCCGCGGCCAACAACTGGACTTTAACACCTTTACACAAAAGGAATTAAAAAATCTCCTCTCCGCTAACCACTTCAGCCTGCTGAGGACTTACGGGTTTGATTTCTTCCCCTTTGCGATACGGGCCCCTGAACGTTTCCAGTTTTCTGAGACGATCGGATGGAAGGAACGGTCGGTGATGTTTCTCAACAGGATAGACATCGCACTTCGCCGTTTTTGGCCCATCAATCGCCTGGGATTCACAAAGATGATCTTTGCAAAAAAAGATTGAAAGCCTGTTGACTGCTTTTTTTCAGGAATGGGAGAAAGAGTGCGTGGAATCTTGATAAAGGTTCTGGAGCGTTTCCGAGCTATGAAAGGCGGCCACAAAGTATTTCACCAGAGCGGGATCAAGCTGGTGTTCAGCACACCGTTTTAGAATTTCTATGGCTTCCTTGGGCGTGACGGCTTTTTGGTAGGTGCGGTGAGTGGTCACGGCATCGTAGGTATCTGCAACCGAGATGATTCTTGAATAAAGAGGAATAAATTCTCCCTTCAAGCCATCAGGGTAACCCTTCCCATCCCATCGTTCGTGGTGAGACCGGATATAGTTTGAAATATGCGCCAGGGAACGAATCTGTGACAGCATCGTCGCCCCTTTTTCTGGATGCGTTTTCATCTCGATCCATTGCTCTGGAGTCAGGGGGCCAGTATTGTGCAAGATGGCATCCGGAATGGCGATCTTTCCCACATCATGCAGTATCGCCACATACCACAACAGTTCAATCTCCTGAGAGGATAATCCTGCCTTGTGGGCAATCGAATCTGCGTAAATAGCCAGCCGGCGGGCGTGACCGCCTGTATAGACATCCTTACTCTCTAAGGCCTCGGCCAGAGCCTGGATCACCTCAAAATGGGCCGATTTAATCTCTTGGGCCTTACTTCGGACCTCATCAAATAACCTGGCCTGTTCGATGGAGGTGGCTATCTCTGCCGCAAAATGTGTCAAGAGATCCAGATCCTGCTGACGAAATCGCCGTTTATTAGAAAGACTTGCAATGTTGAGGACACCGATAATTTGACCCTTGGCCTTCAAAGGGACACCCACCGAGGAAATGATCTTGTTATTCGAATAATCAGACCTTTTAGGTGTCACTAAGGGAAAATCATTCAACAGAAGGGCACGGCCTTCCTGGACAATTCGACCTGCGATCCCTTCACCTACAGATTGCCGAGCCGTTCCGATCAGATCGGGGCTCAGCCCACGGGCATCTTGAACCACCAGGGTCTTTCCATCAGGCTCCAAAAGCATAATCGAACAGGTATCCGCTCCCAAGAGATTGACCATAGCATCCAAGGTTGTTTTGTATATATCCCGCAGGTTTAAAGAAGAGGCCATCATTTCAGATACGACTTTAATCTGGGTCAAGGTGTGGCGTTGTTTACGTTGTTCCTGGGCCACCAGTACCCCGTAAAAAATGGTACAGATCAACAGAAAAGGGATCTGGAGCAGCAAGCCGCTGTTTTTCAGTACATCTAGACCATGGCTTTCCACAAGAAAGACAAAGTACAGACCGACCATGATCAACCCATTCCCCAGTACCGCACCGCTTCCTTTACCCAATGTGGTCAATAGGATAATGAGGAAATAGAATAAAAGCAGATGGCTAGCGGATAATTCTGTGAACATCATGGCGGTGGTGATGATGAGGGAATCTCCTACAATCAGGGCCATGTCCAGCCAGGTCCTCTCAAAAAAACGGGCAGGAACCCACATGAGTGCGACATTGGACAGGATGTAGAAAAGGATCAGGCCACTGGTTTCCCATGACCAGTCCAGTTTGCCTGTATGAAACAGTGTTAAATAGGAAAGGGCAATGATCAGCAACCATCTGAGAGAAACGATGGTTATCCTTCTGTCCCTAAACAAGGAACTGCTGATGGTTTCCACGATGAACTCCTCACCATTGAAAAACTATGTTAAAAGTATACCACTTCCTCTCTTTTTGTCAGTTGCATATGGGGGAACGATTGCACTGCTTAAATCGTTTTGATATATTAATCACCCATGGGACATGCATTCAATCGTTTCTCTCTGATGATGGTCGCCTGGCTTTGTATGGCATCTCTCGCCCTGGCTGCCTCCCCCCCTCCCTGTCAGCTTAAAGGGCCTTCACCTCCCTTCCCAAAGACCCGCCTGGTCTCTGTGGCAAAAGGGCTTAAGGCCCCTCTGGGACTGTTTCATGCAGGCGATGGAAACGGTCGGCTTTTTATTGTGGAGCAGCCAGGAACCATTCGGATCTGGGAAAATGGGAAACTGTCCAATAAGCCCTTTTTGGACATTCAGGATCGAGTGACCTCAGGAGGAGAGAAAGGCCTGCTGGGGTTGGCCTTCCACCCCAAATTCTCAGAAAACCGTCGCTTATTCGTCAACTACACCTCCCCTATTAAGGGCCTTCATACCGTGATCTCCGAGTTTAGAGTCGGTAATCAGCCAGACGAAGCAGATAAAAAAAGCGAACGGATACTGCTCACCATCCCTCAACCTTACTCCAATCACAATGGCGGGAACATTGTTTTTGGACCCGACGACAATCTATACATTGGGATGGGGGATGGCGGCTCGGCCAACGATCCCCACGACAATGGACAGAATCTTTCTACCCTGCTGGGAAAGATGCTTAGGATCAAGGTCGACAAAAAAGACGCAGGCAAGGCTTACACCGTCCCATCTGATAATCCCTTTGTCGGCACTAAAAATGCAGCGCCAGAAATTTGGGCCTACGGTCTTCGTAATCCCTGGCGCTTCTCTTTTGACCCTTTGACCAAACTACTTTATGCAGGCGATGTGGGCCAAAATGACCGAGAAGAGATCGATATTATTATCAAAGGAAGAAATTATGGCTGGAACATCATGGAAGGAACGATCTGTACGCCGGGAGTAAATCCCAACTGCAAAAAACAGGGGCTTGAACTTCCCATCCTGGATTATCCCCGTTCAGAAGGGATATCTGTGATCGGTGGCTATGTTTATCGTGGAAACTTGATACCCGGCCTGTGTGGTGTCTATATTTACGCCGATTATGGAAATGGCCGGCTCTTTGGACTCCGATACGACGGAACGGCAGTCACAGATCATCAAATTTTACTGGAAACCGGGCGAAGCATTACCTCCCTTGGAGAGGACGAACAGCGCGAACTATACGTGGTGGATGGCGCCGGAGAAGTGCTTAAAATCACTCCTGAAACCCAACCTTGATTCTTACTTAATCATCAAAGCGCTGTATGGCGAATAATCTTGCCTTCCACAAGATAGACCACCAGCTCGGCCACATTGGTGGCATGGTCGGCTACTCGTTCAAGATACTTAGCGACAAAAGTGATCCGGACCGATCGAGAGATGGTATGGGAATCCTCAACCATATAAGTCAAAAGCTCTCTAAAAATCTGGTGGGTGAGGTCATCAATAAAATCGTCATCCCGACAGACCTTTCGGGCCAGTTCCGCATCGTGATTCACAAAAGCATCCAGAGCTTCCTTGACCATACGCTGGGCATGCTCGGCCATTCTTGGGATATCAATGTAAGGTTTGAGTTGTGGTTCCGCATTCAGTTCAATGGCCCGTTCGGCAATATTTTCAGCCAAATCGCTCATTCGCTCAAGCTCGGTAGAAATCTTCATGGCCGTGGTGAGAAAGCGCAGGTCCTTCGCCATAGGCTGATGAAGAGCAATTAATCGCAAGCAGTCTTCGTCTATCTCCACATCCATGCTATTGACTCGGTGGTCATTGGTAATCACCTGGCGCGCGAGGTCCGAATTTCGATCCACCAGGGCTTTGATGGAGTTTCGGATCTGCTCCTCCACCAAGGCTCCCATTCGGAGAATCTTTTCCTTTAGGGTTTTTAGTTCTTCATCAAAATGTCGCTGCATGATCATTTCTGTCCTATCTGGGGGCCCGTGCGGCGACACAGAGAGAAAGTTCCTCCGATGCCCCCAGAGGCCCCGCGGCAGCTTCAGGCAAAGCCTGATCGCTGCCTTATCTTCAGTTTTCTCTTATCCGAATCTTCCGGTGATGTAGTCTTCCGTTCGACGATCCCTAGGATAGGTGAATAACTGTTTGGTCTCTCCGAACTCAATCAGATCTCCCAAAAGAAAGAACCCTGTGAAATCCGACACCCGGGCGGCCTGCTGCATGTTGTGGGTCACGATAACTATAGTATAATTCTTTTTCAAACCGAGAAGCAATTCCTCAATCCGCGCCGTGGCAATGGGATCCAGGGCTGAGCAGGGCTCGTCCAACAACAGAACCTCCGGCTCCACCGCCAGGGCTCGGGCGATACAGAGCCGCTGCTGCTGTCCACCCGAAAGGGCCAGGGCACTGTCGTGAAGTTTGTCTTTCACCTCATCCCAAAGGACGGCCTTTTTCAGGCTTTGCTCCACAATCCCATCAAGCTCAGTGCCTTTACGGACCCCCCAAAGCCTGGGGCCATAGGCCACGTTATCATATATCGACTTTGGAAAAGGGTTAGGTTTTTGAAAACCCATCCCAATACGGAAACGAATCTCAATCGGATCCATTGCCCGGTCATAGATATCCTGACCCTTGAAAAGAACCTGGCCGCTGGTCCGGAAGCCAGCAATAAGATCATTGATCCGATTCAGACAGCGAATAAATGTGCTTTTGCCGCATCCTGAGGGGCCAATAATCGCAGTGATCTGTTTTTCCGAGATGGACAAGGATATTTTCTGCAGGGCCTGTCGATTCCCATACCAGCAATTGAGGTCTTTAATTTCAAAGGCGACAGAACCATTTTTTTTATCACCCATGATCATATTTCACCTCAGAGAGACAGCCTTTTCTGGTAACGCTGTCGCAGGTACACCGCAAGGGCATTCATCAGAATCAAGACAACCAGCAGGACGATGATCGCCGCAGCAGCATTGGCATGGAAGCCTTTCTGCGGCCTAGAAACCCAGTTGAAGATCTGGATCGGAAGAGCCGTGAAGGGAGCCAATAGACTATCCGGCAAGAAGGCAATGTAAGTCAAGGCCCCAATCGTAATCAAGGGCGCCGCTTCACCGATGGCCCTTGAAAAAGCCAGGATAGACCCGGTGAGAATCCCCGGAAAAGCCAAGGGGAGGACCTGATTCCGGATCGTCTGCCACCGACTGGCACCCAGAGCATATGAGGCTTCGCGAATGGATGGAGAAACGGTACGAATGGCCTCTCGAGACGAAATAATAATGATGGGTAAAACCAAGAGGGCCATCGTCAATGATCCGGAGAGAAGACTGCGGTCAAAGCCCATGGCCCGAACGAACACCTCCAGACCCAAAAGTCCATAGATGATAGAAGGAACACCCGCTAAATTCGCGATATTCAGTTCAATAATCCTCGAAAACCAGTGATGCTTCGCATATTCCTCCAGATAAATAGCAGCTCCAACCCCTACAGGAAAGGCGAAGAGTCCGGTTAAAATCATCATGTACACCGTTCCCACAAGGGCCGATAGAATTCCAGCCTGTTCAGGTTTGCGAGAAGGGAAGTTGGTCAGGAAACTCCACCTTAATCGCCCGACTCCATCCACAAAGGCATCGATGAGCAATACGGCCAGGGTCAACAATGCAATGGACAACATGACCAAAGCCGTCATCTTAAAAAGCTGTTCCCTCCATTGGGAGTCCGTCAACATTCTTTGTATTTCCAGATGTGTGGGCTTCATTCGTACTGCTCCCGGAACCGCTCGCGGAGCCACTGACTTAAGAGGTTCAGGATCAGCGTGCTGATAAACAGCATCATCCCCACGGCAAAGATGGTCTTAAACTCGATGGTCCCGGTGGGCGTGTCTCCTAAACTCACCTGGACAATATAAGCGGTCATGGTCTCGACAGCCACTAAGGGATTTAAGGTGAGCCGAGGCTGCTGTCCGGAGGCAATGGCTACAATCATGGTCTCACCGATCGCCCTTGAAACAGCCAAGAGAAGTGACGCTGCAATACCCGAAAAGGCCGCAGGGAACACCACCCGCAAGGCCACTTGCAGCTTGGAAGAACCTAACGCATACGCCCCCTCTCTTAGACTTTGGGGCACTGCATACATGGCGTCCTCGCTCAGAGAGGAAACCATGGGGATGATCATCATCCCCATGACGATCCCGGGACCCAATGCATTGAATCCGGAGAGTGACGGGATAAAAACCTGCAACAGGGGAGTCACAAACAAAAGGGCAAAATAGCCATACACAACGGTGGGAATACCCGCCAGGATTTCCAAAATGGGTTTGATCGTCTTTCTGATATTTTGTGAAGCATACTCGCTGAGATAAATGGCGCTCAGAAGCCCAATGGGCATGGCCACCAAAATCGCGATGAAAGAGGTCAGAAAGGTCCCAGAAACAAGAGGCAGGATTCCAAAGTGCTTATCGGCAAACAAAGGGGTCCATTGAGTATCCGTCAAAAACTCAAAGATCGAAACCTCCCTGAAAAACTCGTAAGTCTCAATGATCAATACGGCCACAATTCCAAGAGTGGTGAAGACGGACAGAATACCACACAAAAACAATACGATATGTATCATCCCTTCACCCACCCTACTTTTCTTTACCGGCTTAAAACTCATAACAAATGGATTGCCTCTCTTTAACGATCATACGTTTTTGCGGCACAAGAAACCCCGCCTTCAAAAAAGGCAGGGCTTCTTCAGACATCAGATCACTGCGCTAACCGAAAGTGTTCTTCTTTATCGTGCTTCAGCCGCCAGAAGGGCATCCAGCGTGACTCCCACTTGGGCACCTTTCCCGCCAAAGACCGATCCTACCGTGCGTTGTTCAAACCGCTTCAATGCCAGCTCATACACCTTGTCTGTTAAGGGAATGTAACCTACCTCTTTGACAAGGGGCCTACCGGCTGTCATATAGAATTTCACAAACTCCTTCACTTCCGGCCGATTCACTGACTTTGTGTTTACATAAATAAAGATCGGACGGGCCAAAGGTTGATAAGTCCCATCCATCACCGTTTCTGCGCTAGGAGTAATGGGGCCATCGCCATTCTTCGGGTTTTCATCATCAACAGCGACCAGCTTGAGCTGCTCTTTGTTGTGTTCGTAGTAGGCCAGGCCGAAAAATCCAAGGGCAAATTGATCATTGGCAATTCCCTGAACCAGGACATTGTCATCTTCACTGGCCGTAAAGTCACCCCGACTGGATTGTACCTTCCCTGTAATGGCTTCGGTGAAGTAGTCGTAGGTCCCTGAATCAGTACCTGCGCCAAAAAGGTGAATCTCCTTATCGGGCCACCCTGGCCGGACTTGGCTCCAGCGGGTGATCTTGCCCTGAGCTGCAGGCTCCCAGAGTTTCTTCAACTCCTTCACGGTCATCGAATTGGCCCAATCGTTTTTGGGATTCACCATGACGGCCAGTCCATCATAGGCAACGGGGATCTCGATATATCTGATGTTGTTGTCGAGACACAACTCCACCTCCGACACCTTGATGGGCCGTGAAGCATCCGAGATATCTATCTCTCCATTGCAGAATTTCTTAAATCCACCACCAGTACCAGAAATTCCTACGGTGACCCGGACGTTAGGACTTTTCTTCTGGAACTCCTCAGCCACTGCCTCGGTGATGGGATACACCGTGCTGGAGCCATCTATTTTGATCAGACTGGCGGCCCAGACTGATCTACCCATCACGGTCATCAGTAAGCCGATGGCCAGCATTAAAATCCCCGCCTTGGCCAGGCTTGCTTGGGCTTTAAAAAGCTTTTCTCTCTTTTGCCACATTGAATTTACCTCCTTTTAAAACTGATCCACTTATGTTACGTGTGTGTTAAATCAATGTTAATTTTGTGTTATATTGTCCGACTCTAGAACTTAACCGAGAGGTCCACCTGGAGTCGGTCAATGTCATCTTTCGTGGTGGGATTACCCGTCTCGCTTTCTTTCTTGGTATTGTAGAACTTGGTCTTGAACTGGAGATATTTGGTCAGATTATAAGCGCCCCAGATGATATGGCCACGGCGATCTATTCCACCATCTCCAAAGTCTGAGTCTGAGACATCCGCTACGGTTGCATCCGTCTCCACAACCTTGTAGAAATAGGCCAACTCCCAGGTACCCGGATCGCTGGCCTTTCCCAGAATTAGACCGAGTTGATAACCGGTATCCCCTGAATCCGTTCCTGATGTGGTGATTGGATTAGCCATATTTTTGACATAATCGCCCATCAGAGAGACAGGAAGCGCCCCCGCTTTCATGCCAACCTGTGCCGTGACATCAACCACGTTGTAATCATTAATCAGAGTTCCTGGGGCAACACCTGTGCGTGTATTACCCAATTGAGCGATTGCCTGGCTTAAGGTACTCTTATTCGTATTGGTGAAGTCATAATAGGCGATTGCAAGTGTGGTCTTCACGTCTTTCATCGGTGCCATGTTAACACCCACCTGCTCACCGAACAGCCACTGATCGTTGTTGTCGGGTGTGTCCTCGTCTAGGACAATCTGACCCACATTCAAGAACAGTGCAAAATTGTCGCTCATCTTGAAGTTGAAATTCTCTGCAAAGCCTTCTGGATTAAAATCGTCATCCCACACCGCGTCGGTGGAGTAAACAGTGAAGAAGGGATTTGGCATCCGGCCCCCAGTCAGCTTGAGCCATTTGGTCTCAGACCCCTGCCAGCTCAAGAAGGCCCGGTCAATCCAGATCGCCTTTTGACCACTCAGATTGTCAAAGCTCTGGTTGGTAGAAACCTGCTCCCCAGTACCGCTGGCCAGCCGTATTCCAATCATAAAATCTTCAACCTTGGTGTCCGCAGCGATTCGGAGCCTAAACCGCTGCCGATGCCGATCTACAGTCGCAGCAGGTGGAGTCCCACTGAACCCTTCCTTCATGAAAGACTCGTGCCTCAGCCGCAGATCTCCTGACAGGGTTACACGCTCCACCCATTGGGACAGTTTCGTCTCCTGAACAGAAGCCGCTTCATCTGTAGTGAGGGTCCCTTTGTCATACAAGATCTCTTTAAGGGGTTTCTTGTCTGCTGCAAATGCAGGCACACCTGGTAAGCTCATCAATCCCAGCGCCATGAGTAATGCCCATATGCCTTGCCTCATTGTCTTTCTCCTTTCTCGATACCGGACATCCGGCATCTTGTGGTTATTGAGTTGAGGAACAGAAACTGTTATTATAAAATATCAATGAAGAAAAATAAAAGGGGCCTAACCGATGGCCCTGGCCACTTCCTTCCGGATGGCCTTCAACAAACTGCCTTTGACCTTCTTGACTTTGGTCTTACGTTGCATTCACTTCACCTCCTTCCTGATCATTCTGTGCCTCAGTTTAAACAAGCAAAGTTAATATTCCATAACGGGCATGTTACACGCAAGTAAATTCTTGGGTCATGCTCCGATTATCCCGAGTGCCCCTCCGTCATTTACTTATTTCTCCTTTTTTAGAACAAACGTGGACAGTTCTTTTGTTTCTCCAGAGAAGACAAAACACTCATAACCCTTGGCTTGAAAGATCAGTGCAACTGCATGATGTTTTTTTCAGGGAATCCCCACCAAGATCTGCCAAATCCCATGGCTGATATGAGCCGTTGCATGGTTCTGCCGTGCAATCTGGGTAATCATCAAGTGATCCTCACCAGTGAACTGATCTGTTCTGCCTTCTAAGACAAGTTGAACCATACGCTGACATTCAAATTTCAGGAATAAGATTATCTCGCTCGAGAAACTGGCATTATCGGATAGCGCCGAGCACGTCTTTTATACATAATAGGTGAAACACGGTTGAATAAAATTACAGGATCCACAACTTCACCACACGCAAGACACCGCCATCCCAGGAACCGTATCTTCCCAGTGTCATCCAGCAGGTCGATAAAATGATCTTGCACCATCAATCCCTGACAACGCTGACAGAAAATCGCCATGTTTAACCCACTGTTTAATTGGTCGTCTTGACAGTGACTTTTTCCAAGTCTATACGAAACCGGACTTTTTTAAGTTCCTCCAGCAAGGCCTCTGTGATAATCACGCTCAGATTTTCCTCCTTCACCTTCTGCTCCAATTCTTCAAATACCCACTGCGGAATTAGAACTTTCCTTGTTCTGGGACTATGAATGTCAATCTCAATCATCTTTGTCATCACGAATCTCCCTTCGACAATGAAAAGAAATTATTTCCATCGCCATTGAAGCCCCCAGCAAGCTTGGCACCTAGGGGAGGGCTTTACGTGTTTAACGAACAGTGAGTGAACAGTTAAAACACAGATTAATCTTTAACCTAAGGTTAGCCTTCGCGCTCTCGAATGCCGGAGTCCTTAACAGCCTGCCCTGAAACGCTGTTTCAATCTATTCACGGGCAACAGGGTGGCCAGCCATCAATGATGATGTCCGCCGCGACGGCCAGCATCCATGATGATCACTTTTTGCACGAAGGGATCGTACTCCCGGTCACCTAGGTCCGAACCATCGAGTGATTCATACGCATCGATCTGTTCCCGGCTGGTTTTGGGCCATGAGGCATCCGGCGCAGAACGTAATTCCTTGAGCTCGAGGCTATAAGTAGATTCCCCGCGGATGCGCACCAGTTTCGCTGGAATCTCCTGTTGCGTAAGCCACACCACCTCAATCCGCTCATCACCCAACCGGCCAACATACCGCACCGCCTGCTGTTCCAATATCCTTGTCTTACCGCGTTTTTCCAAACGCGTCAGCGTTCTCTCATCCAGAATCGTGGCTAGGGCAGACCAGTCCTTGAGCAGGTGTTGGGCAAGCAATTCGCCAGTTGTATACTCGATCAGCTTGCGGTCGCCGTGGAATACGCGTTTTAGGGTAATCGCCTGTCGCTCATCCCGCTCCCAAATCTCGGTGTAGTCCTTCTGGGCGGTTTCGATACGTGTGTCTGAGCGAATGAAAAACCAATCGCTCGTAAACGCGGTCTCGTTTTGTTGGGAACGGGTCTCGACAAAGCGGGCGGCTAAGGGCATGCGGCGGCTGGCCACCGAACCTGTGGTTTGTGAAATCTCGATCTGCGGCTGATCGGCGGAGGCCCTTGCCAGCACAGCGAATACCAACAGGAGAACCAGTGTGAAGACCTTCTTTGTCGATGCGAACGTTGTGAGTTTCATGCGTGATCTCCAATACACCCTAAGCAGTTTCCTAACCCGAAGGCTAGGAAACCGCTTGTTGGTATTACAAAATGAGAATCGTAGTTAGAAAAATAGAAACACACCATCAGAAGTCAAAGGCTTCCTTCATCACGTGGAAGATCCAGTTCTGCTCCATGGTTCCCCGCACCAAGTGGGACCAAGGGCCACTGGCATAGATGGCGACGTCCTCCCCAGCATGCGTCTCCGAAGCAATCGGGACTGCGGCTTCCTGGAGGAAACCTAGAGTCGTGGTATCTACCGCACCCAGATCCAGGCGCTTCTGACCAGTGGCGATAGCGTCTCGCCATCCCGGTCCGTTAGCGTACCCGAGAGTCGTGTAAGGCAGACCCAGCATGTCCGTCGCAAGCTCGGTGGGATCACCGTCTACTAACGGCACTTCGGCAACGAGACCCAGAATATTGTTGCCCCGATGCGGATAACCCGCGAGGGTGAACACGTGGCTGTGGTCGGCCGTCACGATGATCAACGTGTCGTCCGGATCCGTCATTTCATAAGCTTTCTTTATCGCCTTCGCGAATTCCATGGCATCGAGCAACGCGCGCTTAGCATTGCCTGCGTGGTGGGCGTGGTCGATACGGCCCGCCTCCACGTGCAGGTAGAACCCTCTCCTGTTCTGCTGCAAAATCTTGATAGCTTTCTCGGTCATTTCAGTCAGCGACGGCTCGCTGGCCTTGTCACCGGCACGATCAGCTTCGTACTGCATGTGGCTGGGCTCGAAAAGGCCGAGTAGGTACTTCGTGTTCCCGGGATGGATCGCGTCGAAATCGGCCTTGTTCCACACGTACTTAGCACCCTGGCCGCGGCTGCTCAGCCATTCGGCGATAAGGTCACGGCTGTCGTTGCGCCGGCCGGCACTGCCGTACTCGGGGTCCACCTGCGTTTTAGGCATAAAGTAGGTCCGAGCTCCTCCCATAGCCACTTTCAGGCTCTTTTTGACAGGCGAGTCAAGTTCAATGAGCTGCAAGGCAATGTCCTTGACTCCACAGCCAGCCGGTTTGTTGGAGTCGGCCTCCCAGTCGCGCACCGACGTGTGAGCGTAGTTCGCGGCCGGGGTGGCGTGGGTCAGTCGGGCCGTCGAGACAATTCCGGTGTCCTTGCCTGCCTTGGCAGCCAATTCGAGAATAGTGGGCAGGGAATTATGGGCGATGACAGTAGAGTCACACTCGCCGCGCGCCGTGAGGTGGTTGACCGACAGCATGCCCTCGCGTGTCTTGTAACCGGTTACCATGGCCGTCATAGTAGGCGCCGAATCAGAGGTCTGCTGATCCCACGAATAGGTTTTGGACAGGGCCAGATAGGGAAGCGTCTCGAAGAATAACTGATTCTCCTCGCCCGGGTTGCCGTTCATCTGCCCTTCCAAAATCCGGGCGGCGGTCACCGTCGACACGCCCATGCCGTCCCCCACAAACAGAATCACATTTTTGGCCCTGCCCCTATCGGGGCGTAGATGCCTGCTCTCGCGAATGAATTGCTTTCCGGCATCGAACCAGTCTTCCACAGATTCTGGTCCCTGGACAACCGGCTCGACAGCCAGGACGGAACCGGACAGCAGGGTAGCCGCCACAGCGACGCTCACGAGGCTTTTTATGCTTTTGCTCAAGAAACTATTCATATTTCCTCCTCCTTGAGTGGATTTCAACAAGAGTTTCACAATCAGGAGTCACGCGAGACAATTCGCGTATCCTTTGCTCGGAATGGTAGCGTGGTCATGTTAACGGGAAATCAAGATTTGATGAAATCGGCGTGAATTATCATAACTCCTTACCGAAGCCCACATCGACTTGAAAGATAGTGGTCCTCCCGCTCATCTCACTACCCCACACTGGCTACCAACAGGCTAACTCATGAACAACAACTATTCCCATCATTCACCTCTATTATTCGTCTACTTGGACAGATTGAAATCCACTGTTCTAAAACCTTATTAATACCTCAAGATATTTGTAAGACCCTAGCGCTGATAACAAACATCGACTTCTTGGTCTTTCAGGAATTTAGTGATATATGCACGGTAAAGTGGACAGTGCGAATACCGCTCTGTTAAGCAATAGGCCTCCAGATCAAGATCCGTAGGGCTATGACGAGGATCTACGGCTTCACACCGCTCAAAGCTGTACACCAAAAATAGACAAGGCATTTCGTTCACCCCCTTTTTTATTTTGAGACGCTCCCTGATCTTTCGGCCATCAAGGTAGGCGAATAACGAATCGTTACAACCCGCATCAGCCCCAGTGCTGCCAATAAAAGCGCAATGGATCCGAAGGCTTCCCAGGTACCACCCTTAAACCAAAGAGAAATCACTTCGGTCAGCATGACGACCAGAACGGTATCCACGATGAAGGTCACCTTCACCCGGCCTTCTGTGAAATAAGCCAGCAGTGTCCGGAAGACCTCCACAAGTGCAAGCAAAATAAGCACATCAATGATGAGGTGTCGCACAGCCACCACCAAGTCTTCCACCCAAAAGAGATAAATGTTATACCCGGTCTTCACGACTCCTGCCGATAAGGCCAAGAGAATCACCCACATGAGGATGCTCAGAATCCCTTTGAGTCCTTTCACAAACCACTGTGATATCTCTTCTTCGATCCATCTACTTGCTATAAGATTCATTGTCTTGCTCCAAAATTTGTAATTTGTAACCCACACCTCTCACGGTTAATAGGAATTGGGGATGGGCAGGATCTAATTCCAACTGCTGTCTCAGGGCATGGATATGGACATCCAGGTTATGTTCCTCCACAAACCGATCAGCACCCCAAAGTGCCGTGATGAGCTGATCCCGTGTGAAAACCCGGCACGGATACTGGGCCAGGTATTTTAAAAGTGAAAGCTCTGTGGCAGTCAGTTGCAGAGGTCTCCCCTGCATCCAGACCTCATGGCGTTCCGTATCGATAACGAGCGGTCCGATTTTGATAAATCCGGATGTTTTCTCCTCAGTACTCATGCGAGTCCGCCGCAACAGGGCCCTGATACGTGCCACTACTTCTCTGACGCTGAAGGGTTTTGCCAGATAATCGTCTGCTCCTAACTCCAGCCCTTTGAGCCGGTACTCTTCCTGTCCTAACACGGTGAGGATCATAAGGGGAATGATCTTTGTTCTTGGATCACTTTTCAGGAGACGACAAACCTCCCAACCGTCCAGTTCGGGTAACATCAGATCCAGAATAATCAGGCCAGGTGGCTGTCTGCGGGCTTCAGCGAGACCCTTTCGACCATCCATCGCCGAGCGGACCCGGTAATAATTTTTCCCAAGCTCTAGGGTCAGAAGCCGCACAAGATCAGGGTCATCCTCAATGACCAGGATCTCCTCCTCAGTGACTATTTTTTTATCTGGCTGGACTGTTCCCCGCATACCTTTTGAAAGATAACAGGGATAGGTTGATGAAAGATCAAGGATGGGTTAAATCTATGTTACGAAGTACCAGTATCAAGAGAAATTGATCTGGGAGAATTTAATAGAGAGGCATAGAAAATCTTTACTGTTTAGGCAAGGTCAACACGAAGCGGGATCCCTTACCCAGTTCGCTTTCCACGGATACTCGTCCTCCGTGGGCTTCAATAATGTGTTTTACAATGGAAAGTCCGAGGCCCGTACCGCCCAGTTCCCGGGACCGAGCCTGGTCTACCCGGTAGAAACGTTCAAAGATGCGGGAAAGGTCCTTCTTTGGAATGCCAATACCTGTATCACTGATAGCGATCTCAATGGTATTCCCAGCCTGTTTTGTCTCTAGGATGATCTTTCCATGATCTGGAGTGTACTTGATGGCATTATCTAACAGATTGATCATCACCTGGGTAAGCTTTTCCCCATCACCCACCACAGGCCCTACATCGGTAGCCATCATCACCGAAATGATCTGCTTTTTCCTTTCCGCAATGGATCTCAGCATGGATGTCGCTCTTTCAATCAGGTCCTGTACCTTTACCACCTCTCGCTTCCATTGATACTGCCCAGACTCAATCTGAGAAAGAGCGAGGAGATCAGCAATGAGGTTGTTTAGGCGATCGGTATGCCTTTGAAGGATCTGAAGAAATTCCAGGCATTGTTTCGGATCATCTTTAGCCCCATCCAGAAGGGCTTCAATGTAGCCTTTAATAGAGGTCAAAGGGGTACGCAGCTCATGAGACACATTGGCCACAAAATCCTTACGAACCCGCTCAAGTCTTTTGATCTCGGTAATATCGTGAAAGACCAAGACTGCATACACCTCTTGATCACGGCTATTGGGGGCTACAGAAACCTGAACCTGGAAGGAGCGCTCTTGACCGGCCTGGATGACCACCTCCTGGGATTGACTGGTTCGGATGTCCAGAACTGTCTTGATCAGTTCAATAAGGGGATAATGGCGTAGGACTTCCACTGCTGGACGTCCTACGGCGTTCCGGCCATTCAGATGAAACATGTGCTCAAAGGCCGTATTAACCAATAGAATATTCCCGCGACCGTCCAAAACCATTACACCTTCCAGCATACTGCTCAAGATGGCCGTTAACTGAGCTTGCTCCTCAGAAAGGGTGCTGATTTTGGTCTCCAACTCCTGGGTCATTTGATTAAAGATGGCCGCGAGTTCTGCGGTCTCGTTTCTCGTCTTAATCTCGACCCTCTCCCCAAATTCCCCTCTGGAAAGTTTGAGCGCAATCTCCATCATCCGATGGATAGGCTGCATCAGATCTCGAACTAAAAAATAACTTGTGATCCGGGCCATAAGGAAGATGATAATCATAGTGATCAAAATAGTCATTCCTAAACCTTGAACCCAGAAGCCAAGCCCCCACATCAGCACTAAAGAAAATGTGGCCAAGGCCAACGTGGCAAGTGTAAATTTCCATTGGATCTTAATCTTCACTATCAGTATCCTCATCCTTGAGCTTGTAGCCGTAAGATTTCACTGTCACAATGGCCTCGCTCAGAAGGGGAATCTTCTCCCGAAGTCTTCGGATATGGACATCTACGGTCCGGGTGGTCACGTCAGAATCATACCCCCAGACCTTATCTAGAAGAACTTCTCTCGTCATCACCCGTCCCTTGTTCTTTAGGAGCTGTACCAGTAGGCTGAACTCTTTGGCGGTAAGCTTGATTTCTTCATCCTTCACTCTCACTTCATGCCGTGCGACATCCAGTGAAATCTGACCATAACGGTGATGAGTAGATTCCTCAACTTGACGTTCACTGCGGCGGAATAATGCTTTGACACGGGCAACCAGTTCTTTTGGGCTAAAAGGTTTTGTGACATAATCATCCGCCCCCAGTTCCAGCCCCACAATTTTATCTGATTCTTCTCCTTTTGCTGTAAGCACAATAATGGGCAGTGCAGAGGTTTTAGGGTCTGCCCTCAACCGCTTACAAACCTCCAGACCATCCATTTCTGGTAACATGAGGTCCAGAATCACAAGGTCAGGTTTTTCCTGTTTGATCAATTGAAGTCCTCTAATCCCATCCTGAGAAGACTTTACGGCATAACCCTCTTTGGTGAGATAATGAGTCACCAGACGGGTAATATCCTGGTCATCTTCAATGACAACGAGCTTTTTAGACATCATTCTACCTAAAATAAGAGAAGGTTTTTATATTTCATCATAAACTGGCGTTTTCACAATGTCAATTGATGGTCTAATCGTACAGGATTCTAGCATCGAGTCAGAAATGTATCGTGAGAGATCTCTCTGGCAGGAGAAATGAAGGGTATCCTACAGAATGATCATAGCCAGACAAGTATTTTGGCAAGTTTACAAGAAGACCTTTTGAAGGACTGCGATGACTTTGTCTGCCTCGTAAGGTTTCAAGATGTAGTTTTTTGCCCCCGCTTGAACACAATCGGTAACCGATTGCTGAGCGGACATAGAACTGACCATGACCACACAGGCATTGGGATCCACCACTTTTAGGAGTTTTAAGACCTCCAGACCATTCATCTGGGGCATGATGATGTCCAGAGTCACTAGGTCAGGTTTGAGCTCTTTATACTTAGTAATGGCCTCCAGGCCATTCTCGGCCATACCCACCACTTCACAGCCATGGTCCTCTAAGATCTTTTTAAGCGAATTTCGAAGAAAACTGGAATCATCCACAACCAAAATTCTCTTTTTATTCCCCATGACCTTTACCTAAACCCTTTCCAAAAACAGGGAGACACCGATCTCTCCCCATGCACTCTTAAGAGGAATCACAAGACCTTCATTTTCTATCATACCATGATTGACATCTTCCCAGGTTAGAATCTGGGGAGGGGTGATGGTCATATGATACCCCAGACTCTCCAGCCTGCCTGTGGCATTACCCGCAATGATATTGGCCACCTCTCCCAGGGCATCAAAGCATATGGGATCGGTCAAGGGAGGCAGTGGCGTCCCCAGCAAAGCGGTCAGGATACGCTCTAAAACTGGAGGATCGAATAGAAAGACGACCCGACCATCCAAGTCGCCCTCTACCCCAATGGCGATCACCGGCCTGTCCAGGGGAATCGACCATCGCTGGCGTCGCAGGGTTCCCACTTGAGCAGAAATCCGGGCAAGTTTTTCCAGCACTTCAATAGAAGGACCTACAAATGCATTGAGCTGATCTGCTGTAGGTTTGCGCATTACAGCTCCCTCGTCACCCTAACAACCTCCTCCAGGGTGGTCAATCCTCTGACCACTTTGCGGACACCATCAAGCCGCATATTCATAAATCCCGTCTGGGTAGCATGGGTCCGGATTGAGGTTAGGGAAGCCCTCTCCGAAATTAAGTTTCGAATGGTTTCATCCGCCACCAGAATCTCATGGATCGCAATCCGTCCCTTGTAGCCAGAGCTTTTGCAGACCGAACAACCCTTGCCACGGGCAAACCTAATCTCTCCTGACCCTTCCGGAATCCCTAGTTTGTCCAGCTCCACCTTCCTGGGGGTATAGCTCTCCTTGCATTCCACGCAGATCTTCCTGGCCAGTCTCTGGGCAACAATTCCCAAAAGAGAGGGAGCCAAAAGGAAGGGCTCGATTCCCATCTCCACTAGGCGTATCACTGAACTGGGTGCGTCATTCGTATGGAGGGTGGAGAAAACCAGATGCCCGGTCAATGCGGCCTCGGTTGCGATTTGTCCTGTATCAGGGTCCCGAATCTCCCCAATCATGATTACGTTCGGATCCTGTCGAAGGATGGAACGAAGGGCAGTGGCAAATGTCAGATCTTTTTTAAGATTTACCTGCACCTGATTAATCAAGGGGATCTGATACTCTACTGGATCCTCGACCGTGATGATATTCTTTTCCTCAGACTTAATCGCATTGAGGGCGGCATAAAGTGTGGTGCTCTTACCGCTTCCGGTTGGACCGGTCACCAAGATCAGCCCATAGGGCTGGACAATCATATGCTTGAGCAAATCCAGGTTATGAGGAGAAAATCCGAGATCTTCTAGGTTAAGCTGGATCTTCTGTTGATCCAGCAAACGAAGGACCGCCTTCTCTCCATAATAGGTGGGCAGAGTAGAAACTCGCACATCGATCTCTCTACCCGCCATCTGCAGCTTAATACGTCCATCTTGCGGTTTATATCGCTCTGAGATATCAAGCTGTGACATAATCTTGATGCGGGAGATGATCGCTGGTTGTTTTTTCGGAGAAAAGGAATCATATTCCTTCAGTATTCCATCCACCCTCAAACGAACCGACAACTTGTCTTTGCCCGATTCGAGATGAATATCGCTGGCCCCTTCCTGAACTGCCCGGAGAAATATCCCGTCCACCGTCCGAACAGTGGAGACCTCTTTCCCAGCTTCCTCTAAACGTTTCAAATCCGCGGAGGCCATCAAAGTCTCTTCCACCTGACTCTGCGGTTGAGATGGGTCCCGGTAATTGTAATCCAAGGCCTCTATAATATCACGCTCGGACGCCAAAACGGGTTGAATCTGGCAGCGTGTCTGATTGGCGAGGGTATCGATAACGTAAATATGGGTAGGATCGGCCACGGCAAGCGTGAGCTCTTTCTCCACCAGGTAAAGGGGCAGGACCCTGAACCGGCGGGCCATCTCCTCAGGAACCAGTTTTAAGACCGAAGAATCGACACGCATTCCCTTCAGGTCCATGATCGGGAGATTGTACTGGATTCCCATTGCCTTCAAGACACCCTGCTCCGTGACGTATCCCATCTCGCTGAGAAATGCGCTCAACGATTTCTGACCCATTCCCCTCCTGGTTTGCTCCTCAACGGCCCGTGCCAAATCCTTGTCGGAAATCAGGCCTTGATCCATCAAGATCTTTCCAAGCTTCTCATCATCAATCCTGAGCATAAAGGGCCCTATTTATTTTTATCGAAGAGCTTGTCAATCTCTTCTTGGGTAACCGCCTTTTTCTCATTTTTCGGATTCTTCTCTGTCTCACTTTGCTCTTCTTTTAAGATGTCCTCAAGAAAGGCATGCGGGAGATTCTGGGAGGTTGATGTTTGACGATGCGCGGTGGACTCGGATGGAACGTTTGTAGGGGCAGTCCCGGTCAGGTTTCTTCCACAACCGCCACAATAGGCATCTTCCGTTTCATTGGCAAAACCACATTGAGGACAGTTCAGCCTCAATCGAAAACCGCATCGTCTGCAGAAAAGACTGTGCTCCCCGTTTATGGCCAGACACTTAGAACACTTCATATCTAAAACTGTAGCACAAGGACTTGTTTTGTCAATTAGATTTACTTAGAGGTATTTAACAAAAACCCTTGTAACTTCAAGGCCTTTTTTGGTAATTTAGTAATAATGGTCTTAAGATTGAATCGCCTCCTTCTCATCCTCCTTTTTCTTTTATTACCCTCACCAGGGTGGGGAGAAGAATCCCGCCTGGAAGAGATTCTTGAGAAGGTCCGTCGTCTTAACAGTGCAATTGAGGACGAAACGGCCAGGGTGGACTTTCGTACGATCAGCGAGGAAGGTGTTGAGAAAAAGAGTGTGCACCGTCTCTATTGGAAAAACCTGCATGGAAAGGGAGGGTTGATCAGCAAGTTCATGTTGCTGACGATCTCTCCTCTGAATCTCAGAGGAGAAGGGTTTCTGGTCTGGGAGGGTCTAGAACTGAAAGATTCCAAAGGCTGGTTGTACCTTCCAGAATTAAGGCAGGTCCGTCGAATCGATCTTCTTTCTCATAGTGGACATCACCACAGCAATTCAGAATCCGAGTCGGATCTCCTTTTCGGCGAGATGGCGAACATGTTGACCGGTCCTGGGGAACGTCGGATGGTCAGAGAGGAAATGATCCAAGGTGAGTCATTCCTAGTGATTGAGGAGGATTCCCGCTCGGACGGTTTAGCAATAAAACATCGCCTCTGGGTGTTACCTCGAAACGGGACGATCCGTAAGATTGAGCACCTCAGTGCTCAGGGAAATCTTCTCAAAACACAGTGGATCGAATGGCAGGAGGTGAACGGCGTGTGGCTTTGGAAAAGAACAGAGGTTCTCCCCAACCGCTCTCGCCGCAAAACCATTGCCGAGCTAACCGATGTTCAAATCAATACCGGTTTGAGCGAAAATCTATTCACGGATAATTTTCTGAGATCTGGCCGAATCCCTTGAGGTGCTTTCAAGCAATGAGTTTGGAAAAGAATTGGAGGCGGCGAGCGGATTCGAACCGCTGCATCGCAGTTTTGCAG
>Ga0187893_10000410_pt1 | contig 112544 bp, 121 predicted proteins | sample MA1701074metaG_FD_139574 | JGI IMG/M metagenome (GOLD analysis project Ga0187893, IMG submission 139574) | White microbial mat communities from a basaltic lava cave in the Kipuka Kanohina Cave System on the Island of Hawaii, USA - MA170107-4 metaG ...
GGCCTAGGCGGCATCGACCCCGCGCGCATGCAGCGCGCCATCGGCCAGGTCGTCCAGGCCTTCGAGCTCACTTCGACCCCGACGGTGGCTCAAGTGTTCGACGCCTCGTACCTGCCCCCGGCGGCCGTGCGGAAGCTTCAGTAGCGGCGTCCAGGTCGCTCGCGGCGCTTATGAACGAGCTCGACGACTAGCCTAAGGCGATGATCGAGCTCGACGGGATTGCGCTCGACTATGTCGTCCAGGGCCGCACGACACGCGCGCTGGAGGGCCTGTCCCTCACCGTGGAGCGTGGGGCGTCCGTCGCCTTCGTGGGACCCAGCGGCTGTGGGAAGTCCACCCTCCTCAAGCTGATGGCGGGGCTCATCCTCGCCACCCGCGGCACCGTACGGGTGGACGGACACGCGGTGACGGCGCCCTTGAAGAACGTCGGCATGGCCTTCCAGAACCCGGTCCTCCTTCCCTGGCGCCGGGTGCTCGACAATGTCCTCCTCCCGCTCGAGATCCTGAAGGAGAACCGGGAGAAGCTCGCCAGAGACCGCCCGGCCTGGGAAGCCAAGGCGCGCGATCTGTTGCGCACGGTGGGGCTGACGGGGGTCGACGACAAGCAGCCGCGCGAGTTATCAGGGGGTATGCGGCAGCGGGTGAGCCTCTGCCGATCGCTCATCCACGAGCCGGCCTTCCTGCTCCTCGACGAGCCCTTTGCCGCTCTCGACGCCTTCACGCGCGAGGAGATGTGGGAGCTGCATCAGACTCTCCGCCAGCACCGGCAGTTCACCAGTGTGCTGGTCACCCACGACCTCCGTGAGGCGGTATTCCTGAGCGACTCGGTCTACGTCCTCTCCACGAATCCCGGCCGCGTGGCCCACGTGCATACGGTCGATCTGTCGTTCCCGCGCACCCTGGCCGACTGCTACGGGCCGCAGAGTACCGACCTCATCGCCACCATGCGCGAGCAGATCCGGTCGGTACGACCATGACGGGTCCGGCCTTCCGTCGTATCGTCCTGCCGGCGGGTGCCTTCGTTCTCCTCCTGGCCGTGTGGGAGGTGATCGTACCCCTCTTCCACATCCAGCAGATCGTGCTGCCGAGGCCCAGCGCCATCGCCCTCACCATGGTGGAGATGGCGCGCCCCATTGCCTACCATGCCGGTCAGACCCTGTTCACCACCCTGGTGGGATTCGTGGTGGCCGTCGTCCTGGGACTCTTTCTCGGCTTCGTCATCGGCTCCTCGATGACCGTGCACGATGCCCTCTATCCGCTGCTGGTCGGCTTCAACAGCATCCCCAAAGCCGCCGTTGTCCCCCTCCTGGTGCTGTGGTTCGGGATAGGCACCGTCCCCGCCGTGATCACGGCCTTCCTGCTCGCCTTCTTCCCGGTGGCCGTGAACGTGGCCCTCGGGCTAGCCACCCTGGAGGTCGAGCTGCGGGACGTCCTCCGCGCGCTGGGCGCGTCGTCCTGGCAGATCTTCGTCAAGGTCGGCGCCCCCCGCACCATGCCGATGTTCTTCGCCTCGCTCAAGGTGGCCATTTCCTCCGCCTTCGTGGGCTCGGTCATCTCGGAGACGGTGGCCGCCAACGCCGGCATCGGCTACCTCATGGCGGTGGCCGCCTCCGACTTCAACACGCGCCTAGCCTTCTGCGGGCTTTTCGTGCTGGCCGCCATGGGCGTCCTGCTGTACGGTCTCTTCGCGGCGATCGAGCGGCGGCTGACCGGCTGGGCTTACACTGAGTAGCGGCGTGGACGCGACCTTTCTCGACTGGCTCAACCTAGCCTTCCGCTGGTTCCACCTGGTGGTGGCCATTGGGTGGATCGGTACCTCGTTCTACTTCATGTGGCTCGACAGCAATATCGCCGTGCCCGAGAAGCCGCGCGAAGGTGTGGAGGGCGAGCTGTGGATGGTACACAGCGGCCACTTCTACCAGGTCGAGATGCGACGTCTGAGCCCAGGGCAGCTGCCGAAGGTACTGCACTGGTTCAAGTGGGAGGCTGCCCTCACCTGGATGAGCGGCATCGCCTTGCTCACCGTCGTCTACTACCTCACGGGCGGTGTGTACCTGATCGACCCCAACGTCTCCCGCATCACCAGCGGGGGCGCGGTGGCCCTGTGCGTGGGTCTTCTCATCATTTCCTGGGTCGTCTACGACCTCCTCTGGGTCTCGTCCATCGGGCGCGATCATGCGAACCTGGCCACCGCGATCTCCTACATCCTCCTCTTCGGCGTGGTGGTCCTTCTCTGTCGAACGCTGAGCGGCCGCGCCGCCTTCATTCACGTGGGGGCCATGCTCGGAACGATCATGGTGGCCAACGTCTGGATGCGCATCATCCCCGCCCAGAAGGAGCTGGTGGCTGCCACCGCCGCCGGCCGCACTCCGGACTGGACGCTCTCGAGCCGCGCGAAGCGGCGCTCCGTCCACAACAGTTACGTCACCCTGCCCGTCATCTTCATGATGATCAGCAACCACTACCCGAGCACCTACGCGCACCGGCTCAACTGGCTGATCCTCGTGCTGTTCATGGTGGTGGGAGTCGGCATCCGCCATCTGCACATCACGCACGAGCAGCACCGGCCGGCCGCCTGGGTGCTGGCACCGGTGACGGCGGCGCTGGCTGTGCTCGTCTATCTGACCTTGCCCGCCTCGACCGCCTCTGGTGTCGGAGCGCAGGTCGCCTTCCCGGTGGCGCGGCGCATAATCGAGTCGCGCTGCGTGTCGTGCCACTCGGCCACGCCGACCGACGATATTTTCCGGGCCGCTCCCAACGGGGTTGCCTTCGACACACCGGAGAGCATCCGGATCCGCGCCGAGGCCATCAAACAGCGCACGATCGTGCTCAAGAACATGCCCCTCGCCAACAAGACCGGCATGACCGAGACGGAGCGCGAGCTGCTCGCCCGCTGGATCGACCAGGGCGCCCGCGTCGAGTAGGTCGTCGAGCAACCTCCTAGCAGAACTCAGGGCTACCCTCACATGGTATTCTTTCAACGTGAGTCACCCGAGCCTCGACGCCTACAAGATCGTTCTTTATCGCCAGGATGATGCGTCGTGGGTCGCCGAGGTTCCCGCCATCTCTGGCTGTTACGCCCTGATGCCCACGCGAGGAGAAGCCCTGGAGGAGTTGAGTCACGTCTTCGACATGATCGCCGAGGAGTATCAGGAGCGTGGCACCCCGCTGCCCGAGGATACGACCGAAATCGTGAATGCCTAGAATCATGTCATTAGACGGCAATGACCCGGGTGGTCAGGAACGGGGCCATACCGGCGTATGGCTCCGAGGGCCCGGTCGTGCTAGCTTCTTGGCGGGTGGCTAGGGCGCGCTTCGAATGGAATCCCAAGAAAGATCGAGAGAACCAAACGAAGCACGGCGTCGGCTTTGCCGTCGCGCAGCTCGCGTTCGCTGACCCAAGCCGCGTGATCGCAGAGGATCTGTCTCACGGCGCCCGCGAAGAGCGGTACTACTGCTTCGGCCGAGTTGAAGGCAGCGTACTGACGGTCCGCTTCACGTTCCGCGGCGATGTCATTCGAATCTTCGGAGCCGGTCGTTGGCGAAGAGGTAAGACAATCTATGAGCGCCAAAATCAGATACACGAATGAACCTCTTGGACGACTGAGGATCGTCCGTGATTTTCTGCCACCACCGGAGGATCTCGTCTTCCGCGACGACGAGGGTGTCAAGGTCACCATCGCGTTGAGTAAACGCAGCGTTGACTTCTTCAAGGGAGAGGCGCGGAAGCACAACACGCAGTATCAGCGGATGATCCGCCGTCTGCTCGACACCTATACGGAGCACCACACGCGACGTCTAACTACACGCTCAACACGGAGGCGCGCCAGGACGGCGCGCGCCGGTTAGCGCCAGCGATGGCGCCCATCGCCAACACGACAGGCATGATCGAGACGGAGCGCGAGCTGTTCATCCGCTGGATCGACCAGGGCGCCCGCGTCGAGTAGCCGATCAACGATCGTGGCAGATTCCGTCCGAGGCAGGCGACATCAGCTCAGGGCCAGGGCCCTCCTGGCCTTCAACGGCAGGCGGACGGGGACGAACCAGTCGCGCGGGTACAGGTAGTCCTCGCCGGACTCGTCGACAACACGGACGTCGGACGACCGGTCGTTACGGCAGGGTCGCACGACGCGATAGATCTTGCCGACGACGAGATCCACCTCGTGCTCTCGGCGCTCGATGCACACGGCGAAGGCCGACCTTCCTGCGCGGTTCATTCCGTTACGACGGCGGACGAGATGGTTGGGGACTCTCGCGACGGAATCGCAGCAGACAGGGACAGTAGTCGGGTCGAAAACCCTCGACCTCGCCATTCAACTCATCACCGTCTGCTCTCAGCTCGCCCGACATCACGGTTCCGGAGCGGGGTAGACCCCTAAACGTGAGCACCTCTCCGCTTACGAGACCTTCGAGTTCTACTTCGTTGGTCTGCCACCGCAGCGTCCCCCTTACTTTGGCTCCGCTCTGCTGAAGGCTCAGGGAGGCCTGGTGATACTGCCTGTTGTTCCCGGGCGTGCTAACCAGCGCTCCGGTCCAGCTCCCGGTGACGTCGGCCAGCACGAGCATATCGCTCACCCAGTCGCGACGAGTACAGCCCGAGCTGATCAGCGAGAGAAGTCCGATCAGACACCATCCTGCCCGCTTCACATTCTCACCTCGGGGCGGCGCCGCCGGCGGCCACGCGGCGGAGGTGGAGGGGGCAGGGGCAGGTCGCGAAGAAGCCCGAGGCCACAGGGTGCGTCAAGTCGCCGCTCATCTCCTCCCCGTCAACCCGCAATTCGCCTCGTGCTCCCGACGGCAGGCGGAAGGTGAACACGTCACCGTTCACGACGCCCTGCAGCGGTCCGACCAGCGGCGACGCGGGCGCGGCCGCCGTCTCACCAGTAACCTTCGCGCCATTCTGCCGGAGCGTCAGACGAAAGGCTCTGAGCGTCGTGAGTTCGATGGTTCCGACCCACGTCCCGGTGACATCGGCGAGCACGAGCATGTCGCTGACCCAATCCCGACGCGCGCAGCCGGGAGTCGCCAACAAGAGCATGGCGAGCACAATCCATCGTGTGTACTTCATGCCGCTTTACCTCACGAGAAGCCTGTACTGTCCAGCAGGACCAAGCCGGTGAGGTGCATTTGGCCGGGCGGGGTCTCTGGCGAGGGAGCGGGACCACAATCATCCCCGTGGGAAAGAACGAGCAGATCCGTCCAGTCCCGCCGCGCGCAGCCGGCACTCACCAATAACAGCCGGCCGATCAGGAGCCATCCCCTCCGCCTCATGCTCCCAACCTTCATCCCGAGGCTGAGGGCACTCACTGTTCCGGCAGGAACTTTCGGATCATGGCCAGCAGGTCGAAGGGGCTGTAGGGCTTGGCCAGGTAGGCGGAGGCCCCGGCGTCCTTGGCGCGCTGCTCGTCACCGCTGAGGGCAAAGGAGGTGATGGCGATGATCGGGGTGTCGACGGTGGCCGGCTCCGTGCGCAGCGTGCGTGTGGCCTCGATACCGGAGACTTTCGGGAGCTGGATATCCATGAGGATCAGATCGGGACGCTCTTCCCGGGCCATCGTCATGCCGGCCTCACCGTCGGATGCCTCGAGCAGACGGTAGGAGGTGTGGCGCAGCAGGTCCCGAACGATCTTCCGGTTCAGCTCGTTGTCTTCGACGTACAGGATGGTCTTGGCGTTCATGCCGGCTTCTCTCCCTCCAGGTGCAGGGGAATCGCAAAGGCGAAGGTCGATCCCTTCCCCAGCTCGCTCTCCACCCAGATGCGCCCGCCGTGCATCTCGACGAACTTCTTGGTGATGCTGAGCCCGAGGCCCGTGCCCCCGAACTCGCTCGTGATGGTGGCGTCGCCTTGACGGAACTCGGCAAAGATGGTCTCGATCTTGTCCTTGGTGATGCCGATTCCGGTGTCGGCCACACGGTAGACGAGCGTGTCACCCTTCAAGGCCACCCCGATCTCCACCCGCCCCTGCCGGGTGAACTTCAGAGCGTTCCCGGCCAGGTTCAGGAGGCACTGTCGGATCCGGCCGCCGTCACCGTAGGCCAGGGGAATGTCCGGCGGCACCGAGGCGGCGAACTCCAGCCCCCGCTCCAGGGCGAGGGGCCATAGGGAGGCCTTGACGCTCTCGACCGTGTCCTGGACCGAGTAGTCCGCGGGCGCCAGCTCCATGCGCCCTGCCTCGATCTTGGCAAGATCGAGCACGTTGTTGATCAGACGCAGGAGCTGCCGCCCGCTGTTCTGGATGTCGGTGAGGGGGATCCTGAGATCGGAGGGAAGCGGCCCGTAGACGTCGCCGAGAATCAGCTCGTTGAAGCCGAGGATGGCGTTCATGGGTGTTCGCAGCTCGTGGCTCACATTGGCGAGAAAGTCGGACTTGTGGCGGCTGGCCACCTCGAGCTGCTGGCCCTTGTCGGCGACCTCCTTGAAGAGCCGGGCGTTGTCGATGGCTACCTTGGACTGATTGGCGACTGTGGTGAGTAGCTCGACGGTGCGGTCGTCGAAGAGTCCCGGTCGCCGGCGGTACACGGTCATGGCCCGCAGGACGTTCCCACTCACCATAGGGACAGCCAGCAGCGCCCGGAAGCCGGCCTCCAGGTAGAGGGCTTTGAACATCATCTCACCGCCGGCCATGATGTCGGGAACCTGCACGACCTCGCCACTTTCCATGGCGTGCCGAATCGGGCCTATGGGCACGGTGCCGGAGTCGGTCTGCGCATGGGAGACGACTCTCAGCCGCGCGCTCTCAAGAATCTCGAGGAATGGCTCGCTGAAGTTGTGGGAGGCGACCACGACGAATCCCTGGCGAGCAGGGTCCAGCTCGAAGATACCGCAAGCATCGGAATTCGACAGCCGGACGGCATGCGCCGAGATGGTGCGCAGGACTTCCGACAAATCCAGCGACGAGCCGACGGCGCGGCTGATCTCGCCCATCGCCCGGACCTCTTCCAGCGACTGCTGCAGGGCCGTGCTGCGTTCCTGCAGCTCGGCCGTCCGCTGCTGGATTCGATCCTCCAAGGTCCGGTTCAGGTCGCGCAGCTGGGCGAGAGCATGTTGCTTTTCGTCGATGTTGCCCTTCAGGGCCCGGGTCATCTCATTGAAGGCCGCCGCCAGTTGCCCGACCTCGTCTCGCGATTCCACGGCAATCGTCTGATCGAGGTAGCCGTCGGCGATCTTCTGCGCCTGCGCGGTGAGTCGGTTCACCGGCCGCGTGACCCGCCGCGAGAAGCCGTACACGGCCAGCGTACTGAGCAGAACGAAGGCGACGGTGATGCCCCCCCACAGCTTCACGAGGTCTCCCACATGGCCCTCGACACTGCGGAGCGAAAGACCGAGCTTCACCCCTCCGATGACTCGCGGCTCCCGATTCGAGCCCTTCGCGTCGGTTACCGGCCCGATCAAGAGCTGGTCCGCCGTCTTGGCTTCCTCCGAGCGGACGGGAGCCAGGAATTCGACGAAGCGCTCGCCGCCGCGCTCGATGCTCCGCGAGGCCACGCGCCGCAGCAGGGCCGGGTCGAGCTGTCCGCCGGCAGCGCTGACCTGTCGGCCGCCCTCGGCGAGCGCGTGCCCATTCTCGCCGTAGACCACCACGTAGGCCACGTCGACGTCCCGGGCCACTCCGCGGATGGAGGCGCCCAGACTCTGCCGATCCTCCGTGAACACGCCGAGCTCGCTGCTGGAGGCCAGATGCGAGGCTGCCGCTTCGCCGCGCTTCATGAACTCCGCGGTGATCACGCGCCGATGCTCTCGAATGCTGATGAGCCCGTGCACAATCAGAAGGACAACCACGATGGGCACGATCGACCAGAAGATGCGAAGCCAGAAGGTCCGCGGCGCCCTCATCACTGGATCACCGTGGTGGCCCGGCCCAGGACGACCTTGGGAATCTCCACCCCCAGCTTCTGGGCCGCCTTGAGGTTCACCGTGAGACTTAGCCGGCGCGCCGTCGTGTAGGGCACATCGGCGGCCGTCTTGCCGCCGAGGATGGTGGAGGCGAGCTCCCCCGCCTGGCGGCCGATGTCCTCGCTGCTGGCGAACGACAGCGACAGCAACGCTCCCATTTGTGCGTGCCGTTCGGATAAGCCCAGGAGCGGGATCTTGTTCCGATAGGAAAAGAGGAGCATTTGCTGAACGACCGCCTGGGCGAGAGTCGTCTCGTCAGGCAGGATCCAGAGGGCATCGACCGCACCCTGCAGGGACTCCAGCGCCGCGATCGCCTCCTTGGGAGAGCTGATCTCCTTGGCGATGAGCTGCAAGCCCTCCTCGCGTGCCACCGCCTCCGCTCGCTTGACCAGGTAGCCGGTTCGCGCCCGGTTGAAGATGACCCCCACCCGCTTCACCTGCGGCCCGAGCTGCTTGAGCAGCCGGAGCGGCTGCTCGACGGGAACGTTCATGCTCGCTCCCGTGATGTTCTTGGTGCTGGTCCCCACGATGCTCGGCGGATTGAGAACCATGGCGTAGACCACCGGGATGTCCGTGGGCTGGCTGACGATGGCCTGCAGCGCCCAAAGGCCGATCGCGAAAATGAGGTCGGGTTTGACCTTTGTCTCGATCTCGGTCAGGATCTTGCGGCCGCGTTCCAGGTCGCCACCCATGTTGTATTCGGCGACGATCGGGTGCCGTACGGTCTCCTTGAAGCCACGCAGCGCTTCTTGATAGTCGTCGACCCGATCGCTCAGGATGACGGCCACATTGGCGGCGGAGGCAGGCTCGGCACCTCCTGCGACGCAGGCCAGCAGCAGCAGGGTGAGGAGGTTCTTCAACGCCCTTTCTGAAACGATAGCACCAAGGAGGACACGACCGATAGCGACCTCGGCGCCAGAACCTTTGGAGGGCTCCACGAACGAGGCGCAGAAGCTGCTGGCGGGCCCCCTCCACGTCGTGAATGTCGGGCTCGAGCTGTTCGCGGATGAACTGGAGGACCAGGGCGTGCCCGTCACGCGGGTGGCCTGGTCACCGCCGGCCGGTGGTGATCCCGCCCTCGTGGCGGCTCTCGCACGGCTCGAGGCGCGCCACGAGGCAGTGGATTCGGCCAACGCTCGAGCCCTCGACATCCTCGTCAACGGCGAGCCGTATCTCGTCGACTGCCGGCCGGCGCGGGAAGCCCTGGAGCTCCCCGATCGCACGGTGCTGCACGCGGGACCACCTCTCGACTGGGACCGCGCCTGCGAACCAATGCGGGCCGCCGTGCTCTGCGCCGTCCGCTACGAGGGCTGGGCGGCCAACGATGACGCGGCCCGGGATCTCGTGGAGCGCGGCCTGGTGCGCCTGGCCCCCTGTCATGACTGGCAGGCCGTGGGGCCGATGACGGGGATGATCACCCCGTCCATGCCGGTCTTCGCCGTGGAGAATCGTGCTCGCGGCAATCGTGCCCACGCCACCATCAATGAAGGGCTCGGCAAGGTGCTGCGCTTCGGCGCCAACGACGACTCCGTGCTGGCGCGCCTGCGCTGGCTCGCGATGGAGGCGGGGCCGCTGCTCGGTGCTGCCCTACGTGCCTCCGGTGGCCTCGATCTCCGCGCCCTCATGAGCCAGGCCCTTCGCATGGGCGACGAGATGCACCAGCGTAACGTGGCCGCGTCATCCCTGCTCGCCCGTGCTCTCATGCCGCACGTGGCCCGCGTCGGCGGCAAGCACGGTGCGGTGGCCCGTCTGGCCGAGTTCATCGCCGGGAACGACCAGTTCTTCCTGAACGTGGCCATGGCCGTTGGCAAGGCTATGGCCGATCCCGCCAGCGGCATCCCGGACTCGACGATGGTGACGGCCATGGCGCGCAACGGGACTGACTTCGGAATACGCGTGTCCGGCCTGGGCGAGCGCTGGTTCACGGCGCCCGTCACCATGCCCGTGGGGCTCTACTTCCCGGGCTTCACCGCGGACGACGCCAACCCCGACATGGGTGACAGCGCGATCGTCGAGACGATCGGACTCGGCGGCGGAGCCATGGCCGCCGCCCCCGCCGTGGCGCGCTTCGTCGGCGCCGGCCGCATGAGCGCGGCCCTGGCCGCCACCGAAGAGATTCGCGAGATCTGCCTCGACGAGCATCCTCACTTTCGGATTCCCACCCTCGACGATCGCGGCGCTCCTGTCGGCATCGACGTCGCCCGCGTGGTCGAGACGGGGATCACACCGTTGATCAACACCGGCATCGCCGGCCGGCGGGCGGGGGTCGGTCAGATCGGAGCCGGCGTGGCGCGGGCGCCCCTCGCGTGCTTTGTCCGTGCCCTCGAGGCGATCGCGTGAGCCAGGCCGCCCGCTGAGAATCAAGGCGGCCGACGCCGCTCCTGCCCGCCGGTCCGGCAGCTCAGAGTGTCGTCGCTCCGGAAGTGTCGAGATTCTTTACGTTCAATTCTTGGCACGCCTGCTGCCGGCTCTCAGTCTCGGGGAGCGCGCCGCGGCTGATGGAGGCTCATATGGTCGGCCTGTGGAGTGACATTGATCAGGATGTTCTCGAGGCACTCCAGACGTGCGGTGCCATGGGTCCCGCAAAGATCGGCCGGCGGCTCGGCGTGTCGGCCGACGCGGCCTCCTCATGGCCCTGCAGTCTTGTGATGCAGGGCAAGGTGCGCATCAGGCTCGTCGAACTCGCGTCCTGACGTCGCGTCCCCCGCTTCCCGCCATTGCAGGCCGTCGACCGTGTACGCCCTGCCCCGGGTACTCCGACCACTCGCGCCCATCCAGTTCACGACCCCCAGACTTCGGCGTGCGACCCCCCCACTGCTTGTGAAAGAAGGCGACGCCGGCTACCTGGCAGAGATCACGGATCTGGCGTACCCACGCGACCGCCTCGGGCTTCGGGCGCCACCCGGCACTGGTCGATTCCACCAGAGCTCGCTGAGGAGATCCACCTGACTCGCCGCCGGTGATGACCCAACTGATGTCAGTCAGGTCGAGATCGCTTAGCGCCCCGAGCAGCGGCTCGGCGCTGATGAAGCGGATGGAGACATCGACCTCCCGGAGCCGATCGACGCGCCAGAGGTAAGCACCCGACTCGACCGAGACACCGAACCAAGGCGCTCCTGGTGTGACAGTATCGTCGAATACGCGCTCGCGTACTTTCGGACGATCTCCAGCTTGATTTTCGACCAATTTCCGATCTCGTCGAAGTTCACGAGGCTCCTCACCTGCCCGAGGTCAGGCGGGCTTTCGACCCCGATCGATCCACTCGGGCTATCCGCGCCAGGAAGGAGCCATAACTCACTCACGCGGAGGACGTCAAGATGTATCCTTTTCGGAACCCTCAATACTCAATCACCGTGCTGCTTGATGGAGGGTAGAAACGCCATGGCGCGAACCATCACTGTGGGGCTGTGCAGCTCGGGCCCCGTCACCCGCGCGATCGAAACCGGCGAGGCCCGATGAAGACCGACCTCCTGCTCATCCCGATGAGCGCGCGCTGGTCCTCCATGCGGGCAGCGGCGCTTGCCGCGGAAGAGGCGGGCTTCGACGGCTTGTGGACCTGGGATCACCTGCGCGACCCCGAGGGAACCTCGGAGACCGGGGTCCCGGAAGCCATGACGGTGCTGGCCGCGCTGGCCGAGCTGACCAAGCGGATCGCGCTAGGGCCGCTGGTGCTGAATGCCGCGAACCGCCACCCGGGATTGCTCGCGAACATGGCTGCGACCATCCAGCAAATCTCGGGCGGCCGCTTGCTCCTCGGCCTCGGTGCCGGCGGTCATCGCAGACTGCCCTACGCCGCCGAACAGGAGATGCTCGGGCTCGCGGTCGAGCCCGATGCCGCGCGTGCTCAGCGGGTGGCGGAGGCCGCCCAGGTCCTCAAGCGCCTCTGGGCCGGTGACCACACGAGCTTCGCGGGAACCCACTACCGGCTGGAACACCCCGCGGGTTACCTTCGCGCGGATCCAGCTCCACCGATCATCGTGGGAGGCTTCGGCCCCCGCATGGCCGCCATCGCCGGCCGCCACAGCGATGGTTTCAACACCCAGGCTCGGCATCCGCGCTTGGCCGAACTGGTCAGGGTGGCGCGCAACGAGCATGCCGAGGCCGGGCACGACGCCTCGCGCTTCCTGGTCACGGTGTTCGCCGGTCTCGATGCGCAGTGGTTGCGGCCGGACTCGACGGCACGGACGTCGCTCGTCCGCCTGGGAGTCGCACGCTTGATCCTGCTCGTCTCGCCGCCATTCGATCCGGATGAGATCCGAGCCGCGGGGGGTCTGCTCAGGGCGCGAGGCTGACCATCTGAGGCTCCGTGAAGCTCACCAAGCCATAGTCGCCAACCGGACGGAAGCCAAGCGCCTCGTAAGCGCGCTGGGCCGGCCAGTTCTCCTCGGCGGTGAAGAGCACGCCACGCCGCGCGCCCTGCCCGCGGGCCTCCAGGAGCGAACCGGCGACCACCGCGCGCGCGAAGCCGCGTCGTCGTTGGGCCACGGGTGTCCACACGCCACCGATCTGGACCGCCTCGGGGAGCACCGCGTTGAAGGCGGAGAAGGCCACCGGCTCATCCGCCTCCGTCACCAGGACGAAATCGCATCCCTCGGCGTGCAGCTGCTCGACCTTGCGACGGCACACGACGGGATCACCCGAGTCGGAGAGCGTCTCTCGATCGTAGGCGATCCGCCAGTCGACAAGCAGCCCAAGCTCGTCCGACCGTGGATGCCGGCAGCGAACGCGTCCGCCGGCGAGGCCGGGCGGGATGACGAGGTTCGAGAGCTCGAGCGCATAGAGGATCTCGTGGCTGTTCAGCGCGGTCGGTGTCCGCCCGAGGTCCAGCGCATCGCGCGCCGCCACCACTTGACCCCACGGCCCGATGATCCCCGTCACCTGACCTCCGGACCGCGCCACCGCCACCCGTGCAATCTTTGGCAGGTGAACGGGGGCCTGGAGCACGAGGTTCCCCATCCGGCTGTGCGCGGCCACCGCGAGGATAGCGTCGCCTTCGAGGGCCGCCGCGTACGTGGCGTGGTCAATCTCCCCGCCGGCCGGACCCGATGCACGAAGGTTCGCGCGCAGGAACATCGAGCTATCGGCGTGCTGGACGAGGAAGGCCTCCAGCGCCTCCTCGTCGCCAGGCCCGAGGATCTTGAACTCGGTCACGGCGTTTCCTCCGGAGCTGCGTGGTATAGTCGCAAATGCCCGTGAGTCAGTCCACGTCGTACCTCATCACTGGCGGCGCCGGCTTCCTGGGAATCAATCTCATCCGCTATCTGCTCGCCCGGGGACACGCCGTGACCTCGCTCGACCTGGCCGACTTCGACTACCCGGAACACGATCAGGTCAGGATCGTCAGGGGTGACATCCGCCACCGCGCTACCGTCGAGGACGCCCTTGCCACATCCCGCATCGTGGTGCACTGCGCGGCGGCTCTTCCCCTCTACAAGCCCGCCGAGATCTACGCGACGGACATCGACGGCACCCGCACGGTGATCGAGGTCGCCCACGCGCGCGGAGTCGAGCGCTTCATCCACATGTCCTCCACCGCGGTCTACGGCATCCCCGATCACCATCCGCTCTACGAGACGGATCCGCTGCGGGGGGTCGGACCCTACGGCCAGGCCAAGGTCTTGGCCGAGGGCATATGCCTTCTGTACCGGAAGAAAGGAATGTGCGTTCCCATCATCCGGCCCAAGTCGTTCGTCGGTCCCGAGCGCCTCGGGGTGTTCGCGCTCCTCTACGACTGGGCCAGCCAGGGACACGGTTTTCCGATGATCGGGCGCGGCGACAATCGCTACCAGTTCCTGGACGTTGAGGATCTGTGCGACGCCATTTACCAGACGGCGACCATCGATCCCCTCCTGGCCAACGACACGTTCAACGTCGGAGCCAAGGTGTTCGCGACCATGCGCGAAGACTACCAGGCCGTCCTCGACTACGCCGGCTTCGGTCGGCGCGTCCGGGGCTTCCCGGCGGCCCCCCTCATCTGGACCCTGCGCACCCTGGAGCGCCTCAAGCTCTCCCCGCTCTACCGCTGGGTGTACGAGACGGCGGCCACCGATTCGTTCGTGTCCATCGAGAAGGCCGAGCGCGTGCTGGGGTTCGCGCCCAAGTACTCCAACCGGGACGCCCTCATCCGCAACTACCAGTGGTATCTCGACAATCGCGGGCGCTTCGCCGGGCAATCGGGCGTGACGCACCGCCTGCCGTGGAAGCAGGGCATCCTCGGCCTCGCCAAGCGGCTCTTCTGAGGCAGTACGGCGTGGAACGTCTCTCTGACCGTCACGGTCCGTTCGCCGCGCTCAGAGAGTCACGCCCTTGACTCTCCGCAACCCGCCTACTAGAGTCCGTTGCATCGCATCGAGGAGTGCGATAGGCCCGTGAACATTCCGCGGACAGCGAGCACGGTGATCATCGGCGGCGGCGTGGTCGGCTGTAGCATCGCCTATCACCTCGCGCGCCGGGGTCAGCGAGACATCGTGGTGCTCGAGCGAGAGACCGTCGGCTCCGGCACCACCAGCAAGGCGGCGGGCGGCATCCGCGCCCAGTTCCCCACGGAAACGGAGGTTCGATTCTCGCTGGAAGCCATTCGTGTCTTCGAGCGCTTCGAGGAGGAGTTCGGCGTCGACATCGGGTATCGCAAGATCGGCTACCTGTTTCTCGTCTCCGACGAGGCAGACCTGGCCGGCTTCCGGGAGCGGATGGCTCTCCAGCACCGGCTCGGCGTCGACGTGCGCCTCATCACCCCGAAGGAAGCGCAAGACATGCTGCCTGCCCTTCGCGTCGACGACCTCGTGGCGGCCATCTGGGGCCCGACCGACGGCATGGCGGGGCCAGCGGAGGTCACGAACGGCTTTGCCCGACGCGCGCGTGAGCTTGGCGCGCGAATTCTCGAGGGTATCGACGTCACCGGCATCGACCGAACGGGCGGCCGCGTACGTGGCGTTCGCACGACACAGGGCTCCATCGAGACACCGCTCGCGATCAACGCGGCTGGCCCCTCGGCGGCCCGCGTCGGCCGGCTCGCCGACCTCCAGATTCCCGTTCACCCGCGTCGGCGTCACATCTTCTTCACCGAGCCCTTCCCCGAGATCCGGGGGCCAGTCCCGCTCACCACCGACCGCGCCAGCGGCTTCTACTTTCGCAAAGAGATGGAACAGGTCCTCCTCAGTCCGGGCGACGTCGAGGACATCGGCGACGATCTGGCCGTTCCCATGGACTGGGGCAAAGTGGAGAGCACCGTCCAGATGGCCATTCATCGTCTGCCCACCATCGAGCGGGCCCGCATTGCCGGCGGGTGGGCGGGTCTTCGTCCCCTCACCCCGGACGACCATGCCATCATCGGCCCCGCCCAAGGTCTGGAGGGCATGTTCCTCGCGGTGGGCTTCGGCGGGCACGGCTTCCAGCACTCGCCGGCCACCGGGCGCTACGTGGCCGAGTGGATTCTCGACGGTCGTCCCTCGATGGACCTGTCCCTGTTCGATCCCGCCCGCTTCGCCGAGGGGCGCGCGACTGCCCACGACAAGGGACCGGACGCCGAGTAGCGCGAGGGGCCTGGGCCTCTGCCCCGGGCACACTGCTAGGGTGGCAGTCGCATGGTGATCGGCGATATCCGTGTCATCCAGGCCGACATCCCCGTGAAGCGCCCCCACACGATGTCGTTCACGACCCTCACCGCTGGTGGCGGTGTCGCTGCGGCCATTAGTCCCCATCTGTCCGTCTCGGTGGCAACCAGCCTCGTGCTCCTCGCCTTCGCCGTGTGGGATGCGAGGGCGGCCACCGCCACCGCGCCGCTCGCGTCATGAGCGCGCCTTCCGTTCCTCCGGCTCACCGCATTTTCATGAGCCATTCCCGTCGCGACGCCCCGGAGGTCGATCGAGTCGTGGCCGCGCTCGAGCGAGCGGGCCATGACGTGTGGGTCGATCGCGCCGACATCGTTGGCGGTGCCGAGTGGCAGGAACGCATCGTGCGCGCCATCAAGGACACCGACGTTTTCGTCATCGCGCTCTCTCCCGATTCCGTAGCCTCCCCGGAGGTCCGCAGGGAGCTGGCCATCGCCGATCGCGAGCGCAAGCCTGTCGTCCCGGTCGCGCTACGGCCGGTCGACGTGCCGGATGCCCTGGAGTACGCGCTGGTGAACCTCCAGCGGATCGACCTGTCGGGCGACTTTGATCTCGGAGTACGACGGCTCAGGCAAGCCATCGGCGAGCTGGGTCGCCGCGATCTCTCGCGTGACGGGGTGAAGGTGCCCAGGATCCCGACCGTTGAGACGACTGGCGGCCGGCGGCGGGCGAGCGCTCGCACGGCCGCCGTGCCCTGGGCGGTCGGGGGGCTGCTGGCTGCCCTCGCCCGCGAGCTCGTCGACCCAGCCGGCCAGAAGGTCTGGCTCAGACGCCATGAGCTGGAGCGCTTGAAGGCATCGGGCCGCGCATTGGCCACCCGCTACGTCGAGATGGTCAAGAATCCGTCTCTGTCAGTCAATGGCCGGCATCCCTTCCGCATCATCACTGAGTGGCGGGATCCGGCCACCCACGAGCTGCGTCTGTTCTACAGCGAGAACCTCTGGTTCGATCCGACACGCCATGTGGAGCTCAGTACGATCACCGTGTTCGTGGACCCGCACGATCCTTCCAGTTACCTTATGGACGTGTCGTTCTTGCCGAAGGTGCGCTAGCCGCGTGGCGCCGGGGTCACGGTGGCTCGCTCGTGATAGCATGCCCCCGAATCGAGCACGCCAGGGAAGGGGAACGCCATGACCGCCATCACATCGTTCGTCGACCTCGATCGTCGGGGCCGCATCGCCGTGCTCACCGTCAACAATCCTCCTGTCAACGCGCTCAGCCACGGCGTGCGTCTGGGGCTACGCGACGGTATCAAGGCCGCCCATGCCGATCCGGCGGTGGGGGCTATCGTCATCGTGTGTGCCGGGCGGACGTTCATTGCCGGCGCCGACATCACAGAGTTCGGCAAGCCGCCGCAGGAGCCCGGCCTCCACGAAGTGTTGAGCCTCATCGAGGGAGGGCCCAAGCCCGTGGTGGCCGCTGTCCATGGCACGGCCCTCGGCGGAGGCCTCGAAGTGACCCTGGCTTGTCACTACCGGGTTGGGGTCAAGACAGCGCGCTTTGGACTCCCGGAGGTGAAGCTGGGAATCCTGCCAGGAGCCGGCGGCACGCAGCGTCTGCCCCGCGTGGTCGGGGTGGACAAGGCCCTGCAAATGATCGTGAGCGGCGATCCCATCGGAGCCCCGGAGGCGCTCAAGTACGGGCTGATCGACGAGATCGTCGAGGGCGATCTCACCGCCGCCGGTGTGGCCTTTGCCGAGAAGGTTTTGGCCGAGCAGCGCCCGCTCCGGAAGATCCGGGACGTCGACGAGAAGATTGCGGGCGCCCGCGGCAAGCCCGAGATCTTCGCCGAGTTCCGCAAGTCGGTTGCCCGCGCGACCCGGGGCTTCCGCGCCCCCGAGAACTGCATCAAGGCGGTGGAGGCGGCCGTCAACCTTCCCTTCGACCAGGGGCTCGCTCGTGAGCGCGAGCTGTTCGGGGAGCTCTTGCACTCACCCGAGTCCAAGGCACAGCGCTATTTCTTCTTTGCCGAGCGGGAGGTGGCCAAGATTCCCGACGTCCCCGCCGACACGCCCACGTTGCCCATCCGAAAGGCGGCCGTCATCGGGGCGGGGACCATGGGCGGTGGTATCGCCATGAACTTTGCCAACGCCGGTATCCCCGTCACCGTGGTGGAGGTCGCGCGCGATGCGCTCGATCGCGGACTCGGGGTTGTGCGCAAGAACTACGAGGCGACGGCGGCCCGCGGCCGACTCAGCAAGGATGACGTCGAGAAGCGGATGGGGCTCATCACGGGCACCACCGACTTCGGAGCCGCGGCCGATGCCGACATCCTCATCGAGGCGGTCTTCGAGGAGATGCCCATCAAGAAAGAGGTCTTCGCCAAGCTCGACGGCGTCGCCAAGGCGGGCGCCGTCCTCGCCACCAACACCTCGACCTTGAACGTCGACGAGATCGCCTCGGCGACCAAGCGACCGGAGAGCGTGCTCGGCATGCACTTCTTCAGCCCGGCCAACGTCATGCGCCTCCTGGAGGTTGTGCGCGGAGCGAAGTCGTCGAGACCGGTCGTCGCCACGGCCATGGCCGTCGGCAAGCAGATCGCCAAGGTGCCCGTGCTGGTCGGGGTGTGCGACGGCTTCGTGGGTAACCGCATGCTGCACCAGCGCGGACGCGAGGCCGAGAAGCTCATCCTGGAGGGCGCGCTGCCACAGCAGGTCGACAAGGTCCTGTACGACTTCGGTTTTCCCATGGGGCCCTTCGCCATGGGCGACCTGGCCGGTCTCGACGTCGGCTGGCGCATCCGTAAGGGCAAGGGCGTGAAGGCGGCGGTGGCCGATCGCCTCTGTGAGATGGGTCGGTTCGGACAGAAGACAGGCGCCGGCTATTATCGCTACGAAGGCAGCGACCGCACGCCCAAGCCCGACGCCGAGGTCGAGAAGATCATCAGTGAGGTCTCGGCCGAGATGGGTATCACCCGCCGGTTTATCTCCGACGAAGAAATCCTGCAGCGGCTCCTCTACCCGATGGTCAACGAGGGCGCCAAGATCCTGGAAGAGAAGCTCGCCATCCGGGCCAGCGACATCGACGTGATCTGGGTGTACGGCTATGGGTGGCCGGTGTACCGTGGCGGCCCCATGTTCTGGGCCGACTCCATCGGGCTCAAGGTGATCCGCGATCGTATGCTGGAATGGCAGGGCCAGCACGGCGACGTCTGGAAGCCGGCCGCGCTGCTGAACCGTCTGGTCAGCGAGGGCAGGGGCTTCTTGGCCTAGCCAAGGAAGGTCGAGGGGAGCCTATCAATTAAAGGAGCGAGATCGAGATGACACTCACCGTCGAGTATCCCAAGGATTTGGCGCAGCACGTGGGTAAGGAGCTGGGGCCCTCGGAATGGATCACCGTCGATCAGGCCATGATCGACAAGTTTGCCGAGGCCACCGGCGATCACCAATGGATCCACGTGGACGTCGAGCGCGCCAAGAAGGAGATGCCGGGCGGCAAGACCATCGCCCACGGCTACCTCACCTTGTCACTCGTCCCGCGCCTGGCTAGCACCCTCGTGAAGGTCAACAAGCGTAGCCGCGGGGTGAACTACGGCTCCAACAAAGTCCGCTTCACGAACACGGTCCCGGCCGGAGCGCGCGTGCGCCTGCGTCAGAAACTTCTCAAGGTCGACGAGGTTTCGGGAAACGGCATTCGCGCGACGTGGGAGATGACTATGGAGGTCGAGGGGCAAGAGCGCCCCGCTCTCGTCGCCGAAACGATCGGCATCCAATACGGAGTGTGAGCTAGGGGCCCAGTTCGGACCCCGACCACGCCGCGTAATCCCGAGGGGCACCCCGGGTTCCCCGGGGCGCCCCGAGCGTTGGGGGGGGTTGGGGGGCCGTCGAGGCCCCCCATTCTAACCAGCCCCAGCGCCCGGAGCTCGGTCGTGACGGTGGAACTCACCCGCCGGCGTGATGGCCAGACGGATCGTCGGCCCGTTGCCTTGGGGGCGGATGTGGTGGAAGTGGTTCGCGGGCGCGAACACGACATCGCCTGCTCGAGCCCGAATGGGTTCTCCTTGGCCTTCGATCTCCCAGTCGATCTGGCCCTCCAGAATGACCCACCACTCGTCAGTCAAGTGATAGTGGCGGTCGGTCGGATGCCCCGGCGGCTGGCAAATGAGCGTCCCTGACATCTGATCGTTCACCACGAGCTTCTCGACCCAGGGCGGTTGCCCCTTCGCCCGCTTGATGTCCTCGATACGCGCGTGGAGCTTGTCCATTCCTAGCAATCCCTGCACGGTCGCCTGCATGGTGCGCCTCCTCTTGGGCTCGCTCGCGGTCCTGCTCGCCAGTATATCGAGTCCGCTCGTCGCCCGCCCCTCGTAGGCCCCCCTGGCTTGCGGCAATTCTTGTCGGCGTGACAATCACTGTTCTATGATGCCGCGACGCGATATGGTCCGCGGGCTCTTAGGGGTCGGCGGGCATCGTCGCAGCACACTGTTTCCGGCGCGGGCTGCCCGCTCGGTCGGGGAGGGAGAGCTTGATGACGGGGTCAACGTGGCTGATTCTGCTCGGGATCCTGATCGTGCTCGCGTCGCTGTTCGCGGACGCGCTGGGCCTCGGCACCTCTCCGAGAGACTACTTCGGCTGGAAGCAAATCCTCGGGATCGTCGTCGGTCTGGCGATCGTCGGCTACGGTCTCTGGCGCCGCCGAAGGTAGCCGCGTCAATCTCGGACAGCGGGCGCGCGGGGCGTCTACGCGGGCGCGGGACGGACGTCCAGCCGGGTGTCCTGGTAGGTCGCCCCCTCACCCAAATCGCTGAAGCGGTCGGACACGAGCATATTGATGGTGCTCTGGCCAGCCTCGCCCGCCGGGCGCTGGCCAGGAACGAAGACCACCCCAGGCGGAGTCTCATCGCTTACCCGTAGCCTCAGGGTCACAAGCCCCCGCTGGTTGACGAGCTGGACAGATTCCCCGTCGCGAAGCTGACGGGCGGCGGCGTCGTCGGGGTGAAGCACGCACTCCGGGGGGCCTTGCTTGCGCCGCAGCGAGGCCACCGCAGAGAAAGCAGTGTGGCTCTGATAGTAGCCGGGCGCCGTGAGCAGGCGCAGCGGCCAGCGGCGTTCCCCCTCCGCCTCGGCTGCCTCCTCGACCCAGTCGGGCATCGCGGGCAGCCCCTGCCCGGCCAGCCGGTCCGAGTAGAACTCCAGCCTACCCGACGGCGTCGCGAACTGCTGGCGGCCCGGCTCAGGTGCAAGCTTCACCGGACCAGAAGCCCGGAACCCGTCGCGATCGATATTGGCGGTGGGACCGCTCGACCGACGAATGATCTCCCCGAGCAGCGCGTCCGTGTCCATGGAGAAAACGCGATCGGTCACGCCAAGGCGACGCGCGAACTCCTGGGCCAGACGCCGATTGGGCCACGCCGCGCCTTGCGGTTCGACGACACGGTTGGCGAACTGTAGATAGTAGGTGCCGTAGGCCCGATGGACGTCCTCGGTTTCCAGGTAGGTGGCCGCCGGGAGCACGACGTCGGCGTAGCGAGCAGTGTCCGAGAGGAACGGATCGTGGACCACCGTGAAGAGGTCCTCACGTGAGAGTCCCTGGCGGACAACGCCGGCGTCGGGACAGGTCACTGCGGGGTTATTGCACGCCACGAAGAGCGCGCGCAGCGGCGGGTTCTTCAGGGTGAGAAGAGCCTCCCCCAGCCGCGAGTGGTTCACTTGGCGGGTGGTGGCCGGACCCGACGGTCTGCGAAGGGCCGAGGCATCGAGACCGAAGCTCGCGGCTGTCATGAGAAGGGCGCCGCCGCCGATCTTGTCATAGGCGCCCACGACACCCGGAAGCAGGGCCACAGCGCGGATGGCTTGCCCTCCCTGCCGGGAGCGCGACATCCCCTCGCCGAGCCGGATGAATGGCGCCCGCGCGTGGCCGTACATGCGGGCCAGGCGTTCTAGGTCCGAGACACGCACCCCGGTGATCTCGGCGACCCGCGCGGGATGAAAGCGCGGCAGAACGTCACGCTCCATTCGGTCGAATCCGACCGTACGCTCGGCCAGATAGCGGCGGTCCGCGAGCCCTTCGCGTACGAGGACGTGCATCACCCCCAGGGCGAGGGCCGCGTCGGTGCCGACCGTCACCCGTAGATGCCAGTCCGCGCGGGCAGCCGTCCGGCTACGTCGTGGCTCGATGACAACCAGGGGGGCGCCGGCCGCGCGCGCCCGCTCGACGAAGGGCCAGATGTGCACGTTGGTGGTCAGGAGGTCCGCCCCCCAGGCGATGATCAGGTCGGAGTGGATGATCGTTTCCGGGTCTGCCCCTCCCACACTTCCGCACGCGGCATCCCACCCCGCTTCCGCGCACGTGTCGCACACAGTCCCTGCCTGCAGGCGCGACGCACCAAGGGCGTGGAATAGCCCTAGCAGCAGGCCCCGATTGATCTGGCCCTGATGGGCACTGTAGGCGTAGCCGAGGATTGCCTCGGGACCGTCTTCCCGGATGATCGCCTGCCAGCGGCTGACGATCTCGTCGAGTGCGTCGTCCCACGTAATCGGCGCAAAGCGGCCCTGCCCCTTGGCGCCCGTCCGACGGAGGGGGGTGCGCACACGCTCTGGCGAGTGGACCAACTCGTGGTCTCGATGGACCTTGGCGCACGCGAAACCCGCCGTGAAGGGATGGGCAGGGTCACCTTCGATCCTCACAATGCGGCCGTCCTCGACGTGAGCGAGCAGCGAGCACTGGTCGGGGCAATCGTGGGCGCACACCGTGCGTACGGTCCGGATCACCGGTCACCTCCGTTTGACGGATGTGTCATAGGCGACTCTAGGCTGGTCGCCGGCCCCTTGCAAAGAGCCATTCATCATCAATGGGATCGGGCCACTGTGCTGGATCCCCTCTTGCGAGAGCCGTGAGCACCGAATGCGATTGACACATGTCGCGCCGCATGCGTACAGTGTGACTCGACGTACTGGTGCTTTCCTTTAAGCGAGCCCGGCGAGGTTCGCAAGGAGAGAGTGACGCATGAGTAGCGGCCCCTCCGCGCGTGCCCGAGAGAAGGCGCAGGTCCTCGACGAAGCCGCCCTCGACCGGGCCCTCACCCGTATCGCCCACGAGATCCTCGAGCGAAACGGCGGGGCCAAGGATCTGACCTTCGTCGGCCTGCGTACGCGTGGGATCACGCTGGCCCGACGCCTGGCCGTCAAGATCACCCAGATCGACGGGACGAGCGTTCCGGTAGGCACCCTCGACATCACCCTCTATCGCGACGACCTCGACATGCGGGGTGTTCCCGTCATCCGGGGCACGGACATCCCGTTCTCGATCAAGAACAAGACCGTCATCCTGGTGGACGACGTCCTCTTCACCGGTCGCACGATCCGGGCCGCTCTGGACGCCCTCATCGACCTCGGGCGGCCCCGATCGATCCAGCTCGCCATCCTGGTCGATCGGGGCCATCGCGAGCTACCCATCCGGCCCGACTACGTGGGAAAGAACCTGCCCACCTCGCGCCGCGAGAGCGTCGCTGTCCGCCTGAGAGACCACGACGGCGAGGATCGCGTTGTCATCGAAGAGCCGGAGGACGCCTAGATGACGTGGACGCGCAAGGATCTCCTGACGATCCGGGCCCTGGATGCGAGCGAGATCATCCTCCTGGTAGACACGGCCGCCTCCCTCCAGGAGATCGCCGGCCGCGAGATCAAGAAAGTTCCTGCCCTGCGCGGCAAGACTATCGTGAATCTCTTCTACGAGGCCTCCACCCGGACGCGAACGTCCTTCGAGATTGCCGGGAAGTGGTTGTCGGCCGACGTGATCAATTTCTCGGCGAGCGGGTCGAGCGCGGCCAAGGGGGAGAGCCTGCTCGATACCGCCAAGAACATCGCGGCCATGAGCCCTGACGTGGTGGTGATCCGCCACGGCTCGGCCGGCGCCGCCGAGCTGCTGGCGCGCGAGCTGCCCTGCAGCATCGTCAACGCCGGCGACGGGGCCCACGAGCATCCCACCCAGGCCCTCCTCGACCTCCTGACCATCCGCGAGAAGAAGGGGCACTTCGAAGGCCTGCAGGTGGCGATCATCGGCGACATCGCCCATAGCCGGGTGGCGCGCTCCAATATCCACGGCATGCGCAAGCTGGGCATGAGCGTCACCGTGGCCGGGCCCCCGACCCTGATTCCCCCCTTCGTCCAGGAGCTGGGCGTGAAGGTCTGCTATCGGCTCGAGGACGCCATCCGCGATGTCGACGTGATCATGATGCTGCGTCTGCAGGGGGAGCGCATGACGGGAGGGTTGATTCCCTCCATCCGGGAGTACTCGCGGTACTGGGGGCTGACCCTCGCCAAGCTGCAAGCGGAGGCCCGTCCCGATGTGCTGATCATGCATCCTGGTCCCGTGAACCGCGGCGTCGAGCTGTCACCCGAGGTGGCGGACGGGCCCTACTCCGTCATCCTCGACCAGGTCGCCAAAGGGCTAGCCGTGCGCATGGGCGTGCTCATCCTGCTCGCCGGGAGCAAGACCCGGGAGGGCGCATGAACCTGCTCATCAAGAACGGTCGCGTGCTCGATCCCGCCAACGGTGTCGATGGCGTCCAGGATGTGCTGATCCGGAATGGACTGGTGGAGCGGGTCGGTCCGCGCCTCCCTGTTCTCCCTGACATCACCGAGGTCGACGCGGCTGGCAAAGTGGTGTGTCCCGGCTTCATCGATATCCATGTGCATCTGCGCGAGCCGGGCTTCGAGTACAAGGAGACGGTGGCCACCGGCACCCGGGCGGCGGCCGCGGGGGGCTTCACCACCATCTGTTGCATGGCCAACACGTTCCCCGTGAATGACAATCGGGCGGTCAGTGACTACATCCTGGCCAAGGCGAAGACCGAGGGAGTCGTCCGCGTTCACACCATCGGTGCGGTAACCCGCGGGCTCAAGGGTGAAGAGCTCGCCGAGTTGGCGGAGCTGGCCGAGGCCGGCTGTGTCGCCTTCTCGGACGACGGTCAATGCGTGATGAACGCGGCTCTCTATCGACATGCCATGGAGTACACTCTGCCGTTCGGCCTTCCCGTGATCAGCCACGCTGAAGACCATAACCTCTCCCGGGGCGCGTCGATGAACGAGGGCGTGGTATCCATGGAGCTCGGTCTGACGGGAGCCCCGGCCGCCGCCGAAGACACGATGGTCGCCCGGGACATTCTCCTCGCCGAACTGACTGGTGCTCATGTTCACATTGCCCACCTCTCGACGGCGGGAGCGGCTCGGCTCGTCCGCGAGGCCAAGGCCCGTGGGATACGGGTGACGGCCGAGGTGACCCCGCACCATCTCGTGCTCACCGAGGACGCGGTCCGTCACTTCGATCCCAACACAAAGGTGAGTCCGCCCTTGCGCACCAAGCGGGACACCGAGGCCCTTCTGGAGGCGGTGGCCGACGGCACGATCGACAGCATCGCCACCGACCATGCGCCCCACGCCACCTCCGAAAAGGAGGGCGAGTTCGACCGCGCGCCGTCCGGAATCGTGGGGCTGGAGACGGCGATCCCGGTGCTGCTCGACCGGCTGGTCCGTCCGGGCGTGCTCTCTCTGCCGACCTTGGTGTCGCGCTTTACCGCCGACCCTGCCCGCCTGCTCGGCCTGCCGGCCGGCAACCTCAGCGTGGGCGCCCCCGGGGATGTCACCATTCTCGATCTCGAGCGGGAACTAACCGTTGATCCCGGGCGGTTTCAATCCCGCAGCCGCAACACGCCCTTCGGAGGCTGGACCCTCCGGGGCGGGCCGGTCGTCACCGTGGTCGGGGGGGTGGTGGTGAGGCCGTGACGACAGCCCGGCTCGTGCTTCGTGACGGTCGCGTTTTCCGCGGCTATGCCCTGGGTGCCGAGGGTGAAGTGAGCGGAGAGGTGATCTTCAATACGGCCATGACAGGCTACCAGGAGATTCTGACCGACCCCTCCTACCGGGGCCAGATCGTGGCGATGACCTTTCCGATGATCGGCAACTACGGTCTCAACGACGAGGACGTCGAGTCACGGCGGCCATGGGTCAACGGGTTCGTGGTCAAGGAGGCGAGTCGGTGGCCGTCGAGCTTCCGCTCGCGCATGAGCCTGGACGCCTACATGAAGGCGCACGACATCGTCGGCATCAAAGGGATCGACACGCGCGCCCTCACCCGTCACCTCCGTGATCACGGCGCCCAGGACGGGATCATCGCCCCCGGCGAGGACGACCTCGACCGCCTGCGCGCCCGGGCGCGGGCCCTGCCGAGCCTGATCGGGCGCGATCTGGTGGCCGAGGTCAGCGTTGATCGCCCGTTCGCCTGGGGTGAAGGCCCATGGGACCTGCGTCGGGGCTATACGAGCCCACCCCCGTCGCGCTTCCGCGTGGTGGCGTTCGATTCGGGAGTGAAGCTCACCATCCTGCGCCAGCTGGCGGCGGCCGGCTGCGAGGTCACCGTGGTGCCCGCCGCTACCTCCGCCGAGGAGGTCCTCGCCTATGAGCCCCACGGTCTCTTTCTCTCCAATGGTCCCGGCGACCCGGAGGCCGTCCCGTATTTGATCGACACCGTGCGCTCCCTCCTGGGGCGCGTTCCCATTTTCGGGATCTGCCTGGGCCACCAGATCCTGGGGCTGGCCGCCGGGGGACGGACGTACAAGCTCCCGTTCGGCCATCACGGAGCGAATCATCCCGTGAAGGATCTCGCCACCGGGCGGGTCGAGATCACTTCGCAGAACCACGGGTTTGCCGTGGACGTCGGATCGCTGGCCACCCGCGGCTGGGAGGTGTCGCACGTGAACCTCAACGACGACACCTGTGAAGGCCTGGTTCACCGCGAGCTCAGGGTGTTCTCCGTCCAGTACCACCCCGAGGCCTCACCGGGGCCTCACGACGCCAACTACCTGTTCCGTCGCTTCACGCTGCTGATGCACGAGGGAGGCGCGAACCCCATATGTCGAAGTACCTGATCTCGTATCGGAAGACGGAAGGCGGTAGCGAAAAGCCCGAGTGGACCTCGTTCACGACCCAGAGCGACGCCTCGCTGGAGGCGCACGGGATCCGCGAACGGGTGGACCGGCGCATGAGTGTCCTCGGCGAGAAGCTGTGGGGCAACGGCGAAGCCGTCTGGATCGGCCCGGGACGGCTCGACGACGTGCTCTACCGTCGCGAGGAAGCGGCGCCGGAAATCTCCATCGTCTATGGGCTGGTGGAGGAGTAGACACTGCCCAAGCGCACGGATCTCCACCGCATACTCCTGATCGGTTCCGGCCCGATCGTCATCGGTCAGGCCTGTGAGTTCGACTACTCCGGGACCCAGGGGGCCAAGGCCCTGCGCGAGGAGGGGTTCGAGGTCATCCTGATCAATTCCAATCCGGCCACCATCATGACGGATGCGGAGCTGGCCACGCGGACCTACATCGAGCCGCTCACGCCGGAATTCGTGGCCAAGGTCATCGAGCGCGAACGACCCCAGGCCCTCCTGCCCACGCTGGGCGGCCAGACCGCCCTCAACATCGCCGTCGCCCTGGCCGAGGAAGGGACGCTCGCCCGCTTCGACGTTGAGCTGATCGGCGCCAAGCTCCCCGCCATCAAGAAGGCCGAGGACCGCGAACTGTTCAAGGCGGCCATGGAGCGCATCGGCCTCGCCTGTCCCCGTTCGGGCACCGCCCGCAGCGTGGAGGAGGCGCGGCGTATCGTGTCCGGCATCGGCTACCCCGTCATCCTCCGTCCGTCATTCACCCTGGGCGGCAGCGGCGGCTCCATTGCCTACAACCCCGACGAGCTCGAGGAGGCGGTGCGCTGGGGACTCCAGATGTCCCCCGTCGGCACCGTGCTCGTCGAGGAATCGGTCATCGGCTGGAAGGAGTTCGAGCTGGAGGTCATGCGTGACCTCGGCGACAACGTCGTCATCATCTGCTCGATCGAGAACCTCGACCCCATGGGCATTCACACCGGCGATTCCATCACGGTGGCCCCCGCCCAGACCCTGTCCGACAAGGAATACCAGCTCATGCGCGACGCCGCCGTCGCCATCATCCGCGAGATCGGGGTCGAGACGGGTGGCTCCAACATTCAGTTCGCGATCAATCCCGACGATGGGCAGCTGGTCGTCATCGAGATGAACCCGCGCGTATCGCGCTCGTCGGCGCTGGCCTCCAAGGCTACCGGCTTCCCGATCGCCAAGATCGCCGCCAAGCTGGCCGTCGGCTATACGCTCGACGAGATCCGCAACGACATCACGCGGAAGACGCCCGCCTGTTTCGAGCCCGTCCTCGACTACTGCGTGGTGAAGGTCCCGCGCTGGGCGTTCGAGAAGTTTCCGGAGGCGGACCCGACGCTCACCACCCAGATGAAGTCGGTCGGCGAGGTCATGGCCATCGGGCGCACATTCAAGGAGGCGCTCCAGAAGGCGGTGCGCTCGCTGGAGCAGGATCGGTGGGGGCTCACCCTCGGACGGCCCCTCGCCGAGGGCGACCTGCGCCGGCTGCTGAGCGTCCCCACCCCCGACCGCCTGTTCGCCCTCGGCGACGCCTACCGCGCCGGCCTGACCACCGAGACGATTCACGTGCTCACCCGCATCGATCCCTGGTTCCTGGAGAACATCCGGGATATCGTGGAGTTCGAGGCGGAGATCACCCGGGCCGCGCTGACGGAGCCCGTCATCCTTCGTCAGGCCAAGGAAATGGGCTTTGCCGATCGACGCATCGCGACCCTGACCCACGCTGAGGAATCGGCCATCCGGCGTCTGCGTCGCCAGCACGGCATCGTGGCGACGTTCAAGACCGTGGACACCTGTGCCGCTGAATTCGAGGCGTACACGCCCTATCTCTATTCCACGTACGAAGAGGAAGACGAAGCACCACCCACCGATCGCACCAAGGTGATCATCCTCGGCTCGGGTCCCAACCGCATTGGGCAGGGAATCGAATTCGACTACTGCTGCGTGCACGCCGCCTTCGCCCTGCGCGAGCTTGGGGTCGAAGCGATCATGGTCAACTGCAACCCGGAGACCGTGTCGACCGACTACGACACGTCCGACCGGCTGTATTTCGAGCCGCTCACCCTGGAAGACGTCCTCAACATCGTCGAGCGTGAGCGGCCCCTGGGCGTGATCGTCCAGTTCGGTGGACAGACCCCTCTCAAGCTGGCGGTGCCTCTGAGGGAGGCCGGTGTTCCGATCCTCGGAACCTCCCCCGACGCGATCGACCGAGCCGAAGATCGCCAGCGCTTCAGCGCGCTCCTCACCGAGCTGGGGCTTCACCAGGCGGCCGGGGCCACCGCGCGCTCGCTCGAAGAGGCGCGCGCCATCGCCGCGGCCATCGGTTACCCCGTGCTCGTCCGGCCATCCTACGTCCTCGGTGGTCGTGCCATGCGCCTGGTCCACGACGGGGAGGATCTCGCCGACTATATTCGGGAGGCGGTCACCGTGGCCCCCGAGCATCCGATCCTCATCGACAAGTTCCTGGACGATTCGCTCGAGATCGATGTCGACGCGGTAGCCGACCGGGAGCGGGTGGTGATCGGCGGCGTCATGGAGCACATCGAGAAGGCAGGGATCCACTCCGGTGACGCCGCCTGCGCCCTCCCCCCGTACTCCCTCGGAGACGATCAGGTGCGCGCCCTGCGCGCGCAGACGAAGTCCCTCGCTCAGGCCCTGGGCGTCGTGGGCTTGATCAACGTCCAGTTCGCGATCCGCAACGACACCATCTACGTTCTCGAGGTCAATCCGCGGGCCTCCCGCTCGGTGCCCTTCGTCTCCAAGGTCATCGGCACTCCCCTGGCCAAGGTGGCCACCCGCGCCATGCTCGGCCACTCCATCGCGGAGGTGGCGGGGATCGAGGAGCGGGAACTGACCCACATCGCGGTCAAGGAGGCCGTCTTTCCGTTTATCAAGTTCCCCGGCGTCGACATGGTGCTCGGTCCGGAGATGAAGTCGACGGGGGAAGTCATGGGTATCGACGACGATTTCCGCAAGGCCTATCTCAAGTCGCAGCTCGCGGCCGACTCGCCCATTCCGGCCTCGGGCAAGGTCTTCATTTCCGTGAGAAATCGGGACAAGCGGCTGCTCATGCCCCTGGCCAAGCGCCTGGTAGAGATGGGTTTCTCCCTGGTGGCCACCGCCGGCACCGCTCGCGTGCTCGAGCGTCACGGCATGACGGTGGAGCTCATCCACAAGGTCGTCGAAGGCCACCGCCCCAACGCCATCGACCTCATGAAGCGCGGTGAGATCGTCCTCGTCTTCAACACGCCCGAAGACGGTCGCGCGCGCAGGGATTCCTATATGATCCGCCGCACCGCCGTCACCCAGCACATCCCGTACTACCTCACCGTGGACGGCGCCCAGGCGGCTATCGGTGCCATCGAGGCGCTCCTCAAAGGCGAGCAACAGGTGCGGAGCTTACAGGAATACCATGGCGGCTGAGCTGGCGGCCCCCGACCGGCTCCTCGTCGCCCTCGACGTGGAGACGTTGACCGAAGCCGAGATCTGGCTGGACCGGCTCGAGGGTGTCGTGCGCGGTTGCAAGATCGGCCCTCAGCTCTTCACAGCCGCCGGACCGGCGGCCGTCGAGGCCGCCCTCAAGCGGGGCTTCCGGGTCTTTCTCGATCTGAAGTTCCATGACATCCCCAACACGGTGGCGGGTGCCGTCCGCGAGGCGACGCGTCTCGGGGTCTTCATGCTGAACGTCCATGCCAGCGGGGGCCTGGCCATGATGCGGGCGGCGGTCGAGGCGGCGGCCAAGGCGGCGACGGACTTTGCGGTCGCGCGCCCGCTCTGTCTCGGCGTGACCGTCCTCACCAGTCTCGACCGGCGGTCGCTCCAGACCGAGGTCGGGATCTCCGCCAGCGTGAGCGGTCACGTCCTGCATCTGGCCACCCTGTCCCGCGAAGCGGGTCTGGACGGGTCCGTGGCTTCCCCCGAGGAGAGCCGCCTCTTGCGCGCGACCCTCGGCCGGCGCTGGATCATCGTGACACCCGGCATTCGACCCCTGGAGGCGAACGACGATCAGAAGCGCACGGCCACGCCAGCCCAAGCCCGCACGGCCGGCGCCGACTACGTCGTGGTGGGCCGGCCCATCACGACTGCCCCCGACCCGGTCGCGGCAGCGCGCACGATTCTGGACGATCTCGCCCAGGCCGAGTGATCTTCGTCGCCCGCCCGATCTTCACACGGGCGCGAGGGGCCGGTGGGGGGCCGGCGGTAACTCGACACGGATGCAGTTGCCGCGCCGGACTTCGCCGGTGATCACGACGATCGCCATGATCCCGGCCTTGCGGATGAGGTGCCCACGTTCGTCGCGTCCGAGGGTGGCCGCCATCAGGCCCGGCTGGATTCGATCGAGCTGGGCGCAGGGATTGCGCAGGCCGGTCACCTCGACCATCGCCGCGTCGCCCAAACGCAGCCGGGTGCCGGCCGGCAGCCCGAGGAGATCCACACCGCGCGTGGTCACATTCTCGCCCATCTGTCCCGCCGACACCGCGAAGCCCGCCGCCTGTAGCTCATCAAGAAGCTCCGCATGGATCAGGTGCACCTGGCGCAGGTTGGGCTGGCGTGGATCACGCGCCACTCGCGAGCGATGCTTGACCGTCGCTCCCTGATGGGCGTCGCCGTCCACTCCCAAGCCGGCCAGCAATCGAATGCGATCCTGGGTCGGCTTGACCAGCGTGTGCTTCATGCTCAGGCTCACCGCGGTCACGACCCCCTGCATCGGTTGGTACTCCCGTCTGGCCTGGCGCGTGGTAGGATCTGAGTCGCCATGCCGGTTAAGTTCATTGATCGCAAGGAACGCGCCTCCGAGCTGCTCATCGAGATCGACGCGATCCACTTCAGCGAGGACGAACCCTTCATCTTCACCTCGGGCTGGGCGAGTCCCGTCTACATCGACTGCCGCAAGTTGATCTCGTTCCCGCGCCAGCGCCGCGAGATCATCCAGCTCGCCGCCGAGGAGATCGATCGCAGCATCGGACGCGAGCGCATGGCGTTGGTGGCGGGCGGGGAGACGGCCGGGATTCCCCTCGCCGCGTGGATCGCCGAGTACTTCTTTCTGCCCATGATCTATGTGCGGAAAACCCCCAAAGGCTTCGGTCGCATGAGCCAGATCGAGGGCGCCCTCGACTCCGGCGCCCGCGTCGTCCTCGTCGAGGATCTCACCACCGACGGCAAGAGCAAGATCAACTTCTGTAACGCCCTGCGGCGGGCGGGCGCGATCGTGGAGCAGGCGGTGGTCATTTTCTACTACGGCGTGTACCCGGACGCCGAGAAGAACCTGCACGAGGCCGGCATCACCCTGCACGCTCTGACCGACTGGCGGACGACCTTACACGTGGCCCGCGCCTCGGGATACTTCGACGCGAAGCAGGCGGATGTGGTGCGCGATTTCCTGGACACCCCCGACGCGTGGTCGAAGGCCCACGGGGGCGTCTGATAGTCAGGGGGAAGGACGCAGACGGGCCCGAGCATGCTCAGCTGCTGAACATCCCGTTCTGAGCGAGCACGATCACCAGCCACCCGAGCTGTACGCCCACGAACACGGTCAAGCCGCGCTCACGCCCCGCGCGAACGATCGTGTGGTAGTGCCAGATGCCGCCGCCCAGGGCCACCAATCCGAAGAAGGCGCCTGGATAGGTGGCGAGGACGCCGTAGTGCTGGGCGAGGCCGCCCGCGAAACTCCAGAGTACGAACGCTCCGAGCCAGTGCGCAATGACAGAGACCAAAATTGAAGCGCGCGAGGCGCGTCCCAGGAGGCGCGCGGCGAGGACGGTCAGCCCGCTCACCACAAGGACGACGGCGAGGGTCGAGAAGACCCAGCGCGTCACACCCGCTCCCGGTGTGCAGGGTGCTCCGCGGGCCTGTCCTCGAGCGCTCGGAGTCGAGGAGCGATGCCGGTCAGGCTGAGGCGAGACGCCGCGGGGCGCGCTTGACTCCCAGGCATGAGGGAAATCTAAGTATATGCCGGACTATGGTCTCGTGTCAATGCAACACATTGACAATGAAGGGAAATCTGCGTACACTTCGTCGGTGGGGGTGCCCGGGACGAGGCCACGATGATCCGAAGCATGACCGGTTTCGCCCGGGCCGAGGCCAGCGACGCGAACGCTGTCGTCGCCGTCGAAGCTCGCTCCGTCAATCACCGCCACCTCGAGATCGCCATCCGGCTTCCCCGGGTGCTGGCCACCTTCGAGATGGACGCTCGGCGTCTGCTCCAGTCCCGCCTCGAGCGGGGGCGGGTCGATGTCACCGTTCAGCTCTCCACGATCGCGGGAGCATCGCTGCAGCAGGTCCGCGTGGACCACGCGTTGGCCCGCGCTTGGGTGGGCGAAGCGCGGGACCTGGGGAAGGAGCTAGGCTTGGACGATGACGTGAGCCTGACCTGGGTTCTGGACCGGCCGGGCGTGGCACGCCTCGAGGAGGCCGAAGCCGCCGATCCGTCCCTGGCCTGGCCCACCTTGGCCCAAGCTCTGGCCGCCGCCCTCGATGGGCTCGTGGCCCGTCGAGCCGCCGAGGGAGAGGTTCTCGTCGCCGAGCTGCGCGCCCTGCACGCCGAGCTCTGCGCCACGGTGGCACAGATCGCGGAACGGGTTCCGGCCGCCACGACGCGCCGGACGGAGCGGTTGCGCGAGCGGATCAGGGCCCTTCTCGCCGATGCCACCCTCGACGAGAACCGCGTGGCCACCGAGGTGGCCATGTGGGCCGAGCGAACCGACATCACGGAAGAGCTGGTCCGGTTGCGAGCCCACCTCGAACAGTTCGCCCTCACCCTCGACAAAGGTGGACCCGTGGGCCGGCTGTTCGATTTCATCATTCAGGAGTTGAACCGCGAGGTCAACACGGTGGGGGCCAAGGCCGACGATCTCGAGCTGTCGCAGGCGGTGATCGCGGCCAAGGGTGTGCTCGAGAAGATGCGCGAACAGGTTCAGAACCTCGAGTGAAGGTAGGGGCGGTGACCAACGGGTCGACGACGCGCCTCATCAACGTCGGGCACGGAAACGTGGTGGTGGCCAATCACGTGGTGGCCATCGTGGCCCTGGATTCGCTTCCCGTGAAACGGCTCATCGAGAGCGCCAAGGGCAGCAGCAAGCTCGTCGATGCCACCAACGGCCGGCGGACGCGAGCCGTGGTGGTGACGACCAGCGACCATCTCATCCTGTCCTCGCTGGAGCCCGCCACCCTCGCCCAGAGGCTTGGCAGCGAACGCGACCTCGCCAGCGAGATGAAGCCCCGGGCCCGGCCGGGCTCGGCAGCTCGGCGCGAGGCGGGCATCGCCGCCGCCCAGTCGTGATCAGGCGGCGCGGCGCGCTATTCGTCGTATCCGCCCCGTCCGGCGCCGGCAAGACGACCCTGTGTCGCGAGGTGCGCCGGCTGCTCCCCGATCTCGCGTATTCCATCTCCGTCACCACGCGGGCACCTCGCCCGGGCGAGGTGACCGGGGTGGACTTCGACTTCGTCAACGATGACGAGTTCGGCGCCCTGCTCGAGCAGGGTGCGTTCGCAGAGTGGGCGACCGTACACGGCCACCTCTACGGCACCCGGGCGGGCACCCTCGAGGCCACCCTGGCCGCGGGGGTCGATGTCCTCCTGGACATCGACACCCAGGGAGCGGCCCAGCTCCGCGCGCGCTATCCGGAGGCGGTTCTGGTCTTCATCGTGGCACCGTCCATGGGCGAGCTGGAACAGCGTTTGCGCGAGCGCCGGTCCGATGCCGCGGCGGACATCGCGCGCCGGCTCCGGCGTGCGCGCGAAGAGATCGGATTGTGGCGTCGCTACGACTACCTGATCGTGAACCGAGATCTGAAAGAGGCCATCGATCATCTCACGGCAATCATCCAGGCCGAGCGCTGTCGAACCGTCAGGCTCGGTCTTCGATTCCCCGACTTGGAGGTCAAGGACTGATGGGCTTTCCCTCACTGGAGAACTCGCTGAACAAGGTGTCCAACCGCTATCTCCTGGTCGTGCTCGCGGCCAAGCGCGCTCGCCAGCTCAACCGGGGTGCGGCGGCGCGGGTCGATGTCCGCTACCGGAAACCGACCAGCGTCGCGCTGGAAGAGATCGCGGGGGCCAAGGTCGACTACCGGGTGAAGGAGGAGGGCGAGGCGTCGAAGGCGTGACCGATAAGGAGCTGATCCTCGGCGTCAGCGGGTCGATCGCCGCCTACAAGGCCGTCTACCTGCTGCGGGAGCTCACGCGCCTGGGCGCGCGGGTCACCGTCTGCCTGACCGAACACGCCCACGAGTTCGTGGGCCCGCTGACGTTCCGGACGCTCTCGGGACGCCCGGTGCTCACGAACCTGTTCGATCCCCACAGCGAGGATGCCGTAGAGCACGTCGCTCTCGCCGAGCGAGCCGACGGCATCCTGGTGGTTCCCGCCACCGCCAACCTCATCGCCAAGGCCGCCCACGGTATCGCCGACGATGCCCTCAGCACGCTGCTCCTGGCCGCCCGCCGCCCCGTGCTCATGGCGCCAGCCATGGACGGGGGCATGTGGGACCACCCGGCGGTGGTGGCGAATGTGGCTCTCCTTCGTCAGCGTGGTGTCACCGTGCTCGAGCCGGACAGCGGGGCCCTCGCCTCAGGACTGAGTGGCAAGGGACGCCTGCCCGAGATTGAGAGCATTCTCGAGACCACGGCCTCGCTCCTGAATCCCGTACGCGACTTGGCCGGCGATCGAATCGTAGTCACGGCCGGCCCTACCCGCGAACCCATCGATCCCGTGCGGTACATCTCCAACCGCTCCTCCGGGAAAATGGGGTACCATTTGGCCGCGGTTGCCTTGCGGCGCGGCGCTCTGGTCACCCTCGTTTCAGGACCCACCAGCCTCGCGCCACCAGCCGGTGCGATGTTTGTCCCGGTGGAGACCGCCGAGGAGATGAGAGGGGCAGTCCTCCACCACAGCCAGGGCGCCACCATCGTCATCAAGGCGGCGGCCGTCGCCGACTATCGCGTGAAGGACCCCGCCCACACCAAGATCAAGGGCAAGCAGGACCTGACCTTGTTCCTCACCCCTAACCCGGACATTCTCCGCGAGGTGGCGGCAACTCGCACGGATGCATTCATCGTGGGCTTCGCGGCGGAGACGCAGAACGTCGCCGCTCATGCGCAGGCCAAACTGGAAAGCAAGGGCATCGACCTGCTCGTGGCGAACGATGTGAGCCAGGCCGGCATCGGCTTCGACGCCGAGGATAACGAGGTGCTCTTACTCGACCGATGGGGGGGACGACGCGCGCTCCCTCGCATGCCCAAGAGCGCGGTGGCGGACACGATCCTGAGCCACGTGCTGGCTTTGCGGGCCACGGCGCCGGCCCGGGCTGGCCGGTGAGCGCTCACCGGCCGAGCGAGATGCTGGCGGACGCCCTCGGGGCCCTCGGGGCAACCTTGCGGCACTACCGCGATCTCGGGTTGACGGAGCTTCCGCTGGTCGGGGATGTGCTACCAGGCCCGGCGGAAGCGCTCGAGGGGCAGGAGCGCGACCTACAAGGATGCTCCCGCTGCAAGCTGTGTGGAGGCCGATCCACCATCGTCTTCGGCTCCGGCAACCCGCAGGCTGATCTGGTGGTGATCGGCGAAGGCCCAGGCGCCGACGAGGACCTTCAGGGTAGGCCGTTCGTGGGCCGGGCGGGACAGCTGCTGACCAAGATGCTGGAGTCCGTGCAGATCTCTCGGGACGAGGTCTACATCACCAACGCCGTCAAGTGCCGTCCACCGGGGAACCGCAATCCGGAGGGGGACGAGCTGGCCGCCTGCGCGCCGTTCCTGGCTGCCCAGCTCGGGGTCATCCAGCCCAAGGTCGTCCTCGCCCTCGGGAGCGTGGCGACCCAGGCGCTGCTGAAAACCAAGGAAGCGATCGGCAAGCTGCGCGGCCGGGTGCATCCCTACGGATCCATCGTGCTCATCCCGACCTTCCATCCAGCCTTTCTCCTACGGAATCCCGGGCAGGACTACAAGCGCATGGCGTGGGACGATCTCAAGCTCGCCAAGCGGGAATACGATCGCCGACGAACACCCTGATGTGTCTCCTCCCATGATCGCGGACGTCGTCTTCGACGTTCCGATCGACCACCCCTTCTCGTACCGCGTGCCGGACGGCTGGACACTCGCCGCGGGGCAGCGCGTCCTCGCGCCCCTACGCGGCGGCCAGCGGCTGGGCATGGTCGTCGCGCTCCGGGCGGGCCAAGCCGAGGATCTCAAACCGGTCGGGCGAATCGTCGACCAGGAGCCGCTCCTCACCCTGGCGCAGCTCGAGCTGGCGCGATGGATCGCCCACGAATCACTCTCGAGCCTCGGCTCGACATGCGCGGCGCTCATACCACCTCTTGTGTTGCCGGGGGCGAGGCGCCTCCGGCACACCTGCCCATCGACGCCAGGAGAAATGACGCGCTCCCATGTCTATCCCTCGGCACCAGCCTCGGCGTCCGGTTCCGAGTGTGAGCTGCTCGTCGGCGCCGGCCGGGAGCGGCGCGTTCTCGAGCGTATTGCAGCAGCGGCACATCCCGTGCTCCTGCTGGCCCCGGACATCGAGGGCTGCGCGCGCTGGGCACAACGCCTGGAGAAGATCGACCGCGTGGCCCGGCTCGACTCCGGCGCCTCCGACGAAGAGCGGGCAGCAGGATGGCGAGAGCTCGGCGGCGGGGCCGTGCGGTTAGCGGTGGGAACGCGCTCGGCCCTCTTGGCCCCCCTGCCCACCGGAGCGACCGTCGTGATGCTCGACGAGCATGAAAGCGCCCACAATCCGCCCGGGGCCCCGCGGATCCACGCCCGCGAGCTCGTCCTCGAGCGCGCCCGACGTCACCGCCTGGCAACCCTCTTCACGTCCGCCACGCCGAGTGTCGAGATGTGGCATCGCGTTGAGGTCGACGCCGTTACCCTGAGCGCCGTTCCTTCATCGGCGTGGCCGAGCGTGGCGATCGGTGACACGCGCGGTATTCTCAGACGGGAGGCGCTGACCCCGCTCCTGGCCCGCGAGATCCGCCAGACGCTCGCGGCGGGACGTCGGGTGTTCCTCGGCATCAGCCGCCTTGCCTCCGCGCTTGCCTGCGATGAGTGCGGAATAGTCGTACGGTGTGAGCGCTGCGGCATCGCGCTGGCGTACTCTCGCACGGCCGCCACGCTCGTCTGTCGGTTGTGCAGCGCGTCGGCCCCCTTGCCCAACCGGTGCCCCGCGTGCCACGGACATCGATTGTCACCGTTTGGCTGGGGGGCGGAACGCGTGGAGCATGCGGTGCGCCGGCGCTTCGCCAAGGCCCGGGTAGCCCGCTACGACCCCACGACGCGTGGCGCCCGCGCGGAGGCGCAGCGCGCGGCGGCGGCCGCCGCCGACGTCGTGATCGGCACCCGGGGGGCACTGCGTCTGTTCGGCCCAACGTCGCTCGGTTTGGCCGCCTTCGTTTCACCGGACCAGCTGCTGCGCCTTCCCGACTTTCGCGCAGGAGAACAGACCTTCGCCTTGATGTGGGCGGCCGCGGAGCGGGTGCAGACCAACGGGCGCGTCATCATCCAGTCCCAGAATCCCTCCCACTATGTGTTCGACGCCGTAACGCGGGGCGATCTCGCATGCTTCTATCGCCATGAGCTCGAGTTCCGCCGGGAGCTCGGCTATCCCCCTTTCCGCCGCCTGGCCGTGATCACCGTGCGGGGCCGCACCGGCGAAGACTCCCAGAGCCTGGCCAATCGGCTCGTGACGGCTCTCTCGGGTGCGAGTTCCCTGACCGTGTACCCACCGCCCGCGAGCGGCGGGAGGGCGCGGACCCGCCAGGTGGTGGTGAAGGGGGGACAAGACCTTCCCGGCTTGCTCCGCGCGGCGTTGGGGGACTTCCTCCCGCCGGCCGCGCGTGCTCGCGGTATCATGGACGTGGAGGTCGATCCCGTCGAATGGCCGTCCTGAAGGTACGACGTTACGGTGACCCGGTCCTGCGGGCCAAAGCCCAGCCCGTCACCGAGATCACTCCCGAGATCCGCGCCATGGTCGATGACATGATCGAGACCATGTACGACGAGGTCGGCATTGGCTTGGCCGCCTCTCAGGTGGGGATCCTGCTGCGCCTCATGATCGTGGGCGATGAGAACGGAGGCCACGCGCGCGCGCTCGTCAATCCGGTCATTGCGGAGAGTGGCGGTCAGGTGACTGCGGAGGAAGGGTGTCTCTCGATCCCCGGCGTGTTCGCGCAGGTGACGCGTGCGGCCTGGGTGAAGCTGAACGCGCAGGACCTCGACGGCAAGCCAGTGTCGATCCAGGCCCGTGGGCTCCAGGCCCGCGTGTTCCAGCACGAGATGGATCATCTCGACGGCATCCTGTTCATCGATCGCCTCGAACCGGTTCAGCGAGACCGCATCAAACGGAAGATCAAGAAGGAGGGCCTCCGCGCCGATTCGCCGCATCACGCAGCGGCTTTATAAAATGGGGGGCCTCGACATGGCCCCCCATACCCCCCATATGCTCGGGGTGCCCCGGGTTTCCTGGGGCACCCCTCGGTCTCCCGCGCGGTTCTGAGGCTCTCCATTTGCGAGTGCTGTTTTTTGGGACACCTGTGTTCGCCCTGCCCACGCTCGAGGCGCTCATTCAAGATCACCAGGTGGTGGCTGTGGTCACGCAGCCGGATCGGCCAGCTCACCGCGGCCAGCGACTGACGCCGTCGCCCGTGAAGGAGCGCGCGCTGGCGGCGGGGATCCCCGTCCTGCAGCCTACTCGGCTGCGTGATCCGGAGTGGCCGGAACGGCTCCGGCCGTACGGGGCCGAGGTCGCAGTGGTGGTCGCCTTCGGGCAGATCTTGCCGAGAGCCGTCCTGGATGTTCCGGCGCGCGAATGCCTCAACATTCATGCCTCACTGCTTCCCCGATACCGGGGTGCCGCCCCCATCGCGTGGGCCATAATTCGCGGCGAGACAGAGACAGGCATCAGCATCATGCAGATGGACGAGGGCATGGACACGGGGCCCGTGCTCTTCACCTCGCGCACCCCCATCGGACCAGACGAGACGGCCGCCGACCTGGCCGGGCGCCTCGCCACGATGGGTGCGCAGGCGCTCCGAGAAGTCCTCGCCCGGCTCGACAGCCTCGCTCCTGTCCCACAGGTGCACACCGACGCCACCCTGGCCCCTCGCCTCAAGAAGAGCGATGGGGACATCGACTGGACACGGTCCGCTCGGGACCTCAAGAACCTCGTGCGCGGATGCAATCCTTGGCCCGGGGCCCACACGCGAACGCCGGCGGGGGCACTCCTGATCTGGAAGGCCCTCGCCCTCCCGGAGCAGAGGACGGAGCTATCGGGCACCCTCGTGACGCAAGGCGCCTCCCTCGCCGTCGCCACCTCGGCGGGGATCCTCCTGCCCTTGGAGGTCCAGGCGGAAGGGCGGCGGACGATCTCCTGGAATGAGTACCTTCGCGGCGCTCGGCTCGCGGCGGGCGCTGCCTTCGGCGTGCGGTGAGCCCGCCCTCCCCGGGGCGGGCCGTGGCCGTGCACGTGCTCGAGCGCGTTGCCCGCGACGGCGCCTTCGCCGACCTCGTGCTCGACGCCGCACTCGCCCGCCAGCGCCTGACCATGCGCGACGCTGCCCTCGCCACCGAGCTGGCCTACGGGACCTTGCGCTGGCAACGCTACCTCGACTGGGTGCTGATGCCCCACTCGCGCCGCCCTCTCGAGTCGCTGGAGGCGCGGGTATTGGCGGCGCTGCGGATCGCCGCCTACCAGCTCGTGTTCCTCGAGCGTATCCCGCCGTTTGCTGCCGTCAACGACGCGGTGTCCCTGGCTGGCTCCAAGCCGGGCGTCGGCGGGTTCGTCAACGCCGTGCTGCGCGCACTAGCTCGCCGGGGCCCACGCGAGCGCGAACCCACCGCACCACCCGATCCCGTTGAAGCCCTCGCCCTTCGCTGCTCGTTTCCCACCTGGCTGGCCGCGCGCTGGGTGCAACGGTATGGCCTCGACGAGGCGCGAGCGCTTATGCTGGCGATGAACGCTCGCCCGCCTCTCGCGATCCGCGCGAACACCTTGCGATTGTCGCGCTGCGAGCTGGCCCGACGGCTGGGCACTGAGGAGGAGCGCAGGGTGACGCCTACCCGGTACGCGCCCGAAGGCCTCATCGTCGACCATGGCGGGGGCCCTCCCGCCTCGTGGCGGGTCTTCGGCGAGGGCGCCTGTGCCGTGCAAGACGAGGCCTCGATGCTGGTGGCGCATCTGGTGGGGGTCGAGCCCGGCAACACGGTGGCAGACGTATGCGCCGCGCCGGGAACCAAGACCACCCACCTGGGCCAGCTCATGGCCAACCGCGGCCGGATTCTGGCCTTCGATCGGGAGCCTGCGCGGCTCATGCGCGTGGCCGAGGGGGTGGCTCGCCTCGGGATCTCGATCGTCGAGACCCGGGCCGGATCGGTGGAATCCCTCGCGCCCGGGTACACCTCGTCGTGTGACGCCGTCCTGGTGGACGCTCCCTGCTCAAACCTGGGGGTGTTGCGCCGTCACCCCGAGGTGAAGTGGCACCGTGAAGCCCAGGAGCTATCCAGGAGCGCGAGCGAGCAGCGCCGAATCCTCCAAGCGGCAGTCACCATGCTCCGGCCGGGCGGCCGGCTCGTCTACGCGACTTGCTCCCTCGAGCCCGAGGAGAACGAGGATGTCGTCCGCGATCTGCTGAAGGTACGCGCCGATCTCACGATCGACCCGCCACCGTCCTTTCCGATCCCGCTCGACACCGACGGTGTGTTGCGCTGCTTTCCGCACCGTCATGCCACGGACGGGTTCACCGCCATCCGCTTGCGGCGGGCTATGAACCCACGGCTCGGCGCGGTATAAGAAGCGCATGGTCAAGGTCGCCCCGTCCATCCTTGCTGCCGACTTCGGCATCCTCGCCGAGGAGATCGCCCGGGTCGAGGCGGCCGGAGCCGATCAGATCCACATCGATGTGATGGACGGGCGTTTCGTTCCCAACATCTCGATGGGATTCCCGGTCGTGGAGGCCATCCGCAAGCGCACGCGCCTGCCCCTCGATCTGCACCTCATGATCGTGGAGCCCGAGCGTTACCTGGCTGATTTCGCGGCGGCCGGCGCCGACCTATTGACTGTCCACGTGGAAGCCTGCCCCCACCTGCAGCGGACCCTCACCGGGATCCGGGAGCTCGGCGCCAAGCACGGCCAGACGATCAAGGCGGGCGCGGCTTTGAATCCCGCGACCCATCCGCACGCGCTGGACTACGTCGTCGACGACCTCGACCTGGTGCTGGTCATGTCGGTTAACCCGGGCTTCGGCGGCCAACAGTTCATCCCAGCCGTGTATCCGAAAGTCCGTCAGATCCGCACCCTGCTGGGGACGCGCGCGGTGGACGTGTCGATCGACGGCGGCGTGAAGGTCGAGCACGCGCGGCCCCTGGTCGCGCACGGCGCTTCGATTCTGGTGGCCGGCTCGGCCGTGTTCTCGGCCGCCGATCCCGCCCGGGCCATCCGCGATTTGCGGCGCGCGGCCGCCGGAGGGTAGTCACCACCTCTGGTTGAAATTCAGGACGTCTTTCCGTACACTTGGCTGTTCCCATGTTCGACACCCTGAGCACTCGCCTGCAAGGTATCTTCGACCGGTTGGGCAGCCGCGGCCGCCTGACCGAGGACAACATCCAGGAGGCCATGCGCGAGGTCCGGGTGGCGCTGCTGGAAGCCGACGTCAACTTCAAAGTCGTGCGGGCCTTCGTGGATACGGTCAAGGACAAGGCTGTCGGCCAGGACGTCCTGCGATCGCTGACCCCTGCGCAGCAGGTCGTGAAAATCGTCCACGACGAGCTGATCCAGCTCCTGGGCGGCAGCGGCCACCGCCTGGCCATGGCCTCTGCCCCACCCACCGTCGTCATGCTGATGGGTCTGCAGGGCTCGGGGAAGACGACGACGGCTGCCAAGCTCGCGCGGCACTACGCCAGGCAGGGACAGCATCCCGTCTTGGCCGCGGCCGATACCTATCGGCCGGCCGCCCAGGACCAGCTCCGGACCCTCGGCGCTCAGCTCAGCGTTCCCGTCGTCTCCGGTGAGGCGGGCCAGACGCCGCTGGCCATCTGTCGGGCGGCCCGGGAGGAGGCGGCGGCTCGGGGGCTCACCCCGCTCATCCTCGACACCGCCGGCCGGCTGCACATCGACGAGCCGATGCTCGATGAGCTGCAGAGGATCCGAGCTGAGTTGAAGCCGCACCACATTCTCCTGGTGGTCGACGCCATGACCGGCCAGGACGCGCTGACCGTGGCTGATCGCTTCAACAAGGCGGTCGGGATCGACGCCGTCGTCCTCACCAAGATGGACGGCGACTCCCGGGGGGGTGCGGCCCTGTCGGTGCGACACGTGACGGGACGCCCCATTGCATTCGTGGGGGTGGGGGAGAAGACCGACGCTCTGGAGCCCTTCCATCCGGAGCGCGTGGCCTCGCGCATTCTTGGCATGGGTGACGTGCTGTCGCTGGTGGAGCGGGCGCAGGAGACGGTCGATCAGGACAAGGCGGCGGCGCTCGTCAAGAAGCTGCGCGAGGACAGTTTCACGCTCGAGGATTTCCGCGATCAGCTGCGCCAGGTCAAGCAGATGGGGCCGCTCGACCAGATCATGGGCATGATTCCCGGCATCGGGAAGCTCTTCAAGGGTGCGCCCACCGAGCTGGACAAGGAGACAGCCGACCTCGGCCGGTTCGACGCGATCATCTCGTCCATGACCCCGGGCGAGCGGCGACATCCTGAGGTCATCAACGGCAGCCGCCGTCAACGCATCGCTCGCGGGAGCGGGACCACGGTTCAGGACGTGAACCGTCTCCTGAAGCAGCACGCACAGCTCAGAAAGATGATGAAGCAGTTCAAGGGGCTCGAGGGACGCCTCGGACGCATGAAGGGATTACCGGGGTTTCCAGGCCTGAGGGGGTGAGCACGTGGCAGTATCGATTCGTCTGAGGAGAGCGGGGTCGTCACGGCGGCCCACGTACCGGGTGGTGGTGGCCGATTCGCGGTCCCCGCGCGACGGGCGGTTCATCGAGATCATCGGGCACTACAACCCGCTGACCGAGCCGCCCACTGTCAAGATCGATCGGGAGCGGGCCGCCAACTGGATCGCCAAGGGCGCACAGCCCTCGAACACGGTCAAACGGTTGATCGCGAACGTCAAGGATGCCGGATAGCGAGCGCTGGGTGACCATCGGCGAAATCGGTCGTCCGTACGGACGAGGTGGAGAGGTACATGTCACACCTCTCACCGACGACCTCGATCGGTTTGCGCGCGTCGGTCACTGCGTACTGCTCGACTCGACAGGGGGGCGCGAGCCCCGTCGCCTCACCGCCGCGCGCCGCCAGGGGGGCGGGGTGATCGTGGCCCTGGCCGGTTGCGATTCGCCCGAGGCAGCGCGGACCCTGGGGGGGCGGCTGCTCGCCATTCCTGAGTCGGAGGCCCTGCCTCTCGACGAGAAGCATTTCTACGCCTGGCAGCTCGAGGGCTGCCGGGTGCTGACCGAGGATGGCCATGAGGTCGGCGAAGTGGGCGCTATCGAGGAGACGCCCGCCCACGCTCTCTGGGTGGTGCGGAACGGGGCACGTGAGCACCTCATTCCCGCGGTGGCCGAGATCGTTCGCGAGGTCGACCTGGCGGGGCGACGGGTGGTGATCCGCCCGCCCGCAGGGCTGCTCGACCTGTAGGGATCTGGTGGCGAACATCGATGCGCATCGACATCGTGACGCTCTTTCCCCTGATGGTCGAGACGCCCCTGGCGGAATCGATGATCGGACGCGCGCGCCAGCGGGGGGTGGTCGACATCCGGGTGGTGAACCTGCGCGATCACGCGGAGGGCAAGCATCGGGTCACCGACGACTACCAGTTCGGGGGCGGGGGCGGGATGGTGCTCAAGCCGGAGCCGCTGTTCGCCGCGGTGGCCGCGCTGAGAACGCCGGCGGCGCGGGTAATCTTGATGGACCCGCGCGGGCAGACGCTTACCCAGCGGGTGGCGGAGGAGCTGTCGCGGGTTCCACATCTGATCCTGCTGGCCGGCCGCTACGAGGGGGTGGACGAGCGCGTGCACGACCTTCTGGCGGACTCGGCGCTGTCCATCGGTGACTACGTCCTGACCGGCGGCGAGCTGCCGGCCCTCGTGGTGACCGACGCGATCGTGCGGCTCCTGCCGGGCGCGCTGGGAGCCGAGGGAGCGGCAGAACGCGAGTCCTTCGCCAGCGGCGGGTTACTGGAGCCGCCACAGTACACGCGGCCGGAGGAGTTCGCGGGGGCGCGGGTGCCGGCCGCGCTGCTGTCCGGCGACCACGCGCGAATCGCGCGCTGGCGCCGCGTGCAGGCGTTGTGGCGCACGTGGTGTGCGCGCCGTGACTTACTCGGGGAAGCGATCCTGACTCCGGAGGAACAGACGCTGATCGAGCGCTTTGAGCGCGGGGAGAAGCCGGACGGGCTCGAATGACCCCGTGTTCGGAAAGGACTCTGCAATCATGGATGCGATTCGTGTGGTAGAAGCGGGCCAGCTCAAGACGGACCGCGAGGGCTTCGTCCCGGGCGATACCGTCCGCGTGCAGGTGAAGGTCGTGGAAGGTGAGAAGGAGCGCGTTCAAGCCTTCGAGGGTGTCGTCATTCGGCGGCGAGGAGAGGGATTACGGGCCTCCTTCACCGTGCGCCGGATCTCCTACGGCGTGGGCGTGGAGCGTACCTTTCCCCTACACTCACCCCGCATCGATCGCGTGCAGATCGTGCGCCGAAGCCGGGTGCGTCGGTCCAAGCTCTACTTCCTGCGCGATCTGGCGGGAAAGGCCGCTCGCCTCAAGGAGAAGCGTGCGGCCGTGGTGCCCGCGTCGGGCGAGCCGTCAACCGAGCCGTAGTCCCCACGCCCCGAGCGCGTGCCGCCCCGGTTGGCGCCGTACCACTATGAGGCTCGGGCCTGGCGGGCAGGCCTGGCGAGGGTGGCCGGCGTGGACGAGTCGGGACGAGGTCCGCTGGCAGGTCCCGTGGTGGCGGCCGCCGTCATCCTTCCGCCGGCGCGCCGACTCACAGGACTGGCCGATTCGAAGGTCTTGACAGCGGAGCGCCGCGAGGAGCTCTTCGCCCTCATCCAGGGGCGCGCGCTGGCGGTCGGGATCGGAGTGATCGATCACGTCACGATCGACCGCGTCAACATCCTCGAAGCGACCCGCCGGGCCATGCTGGAAGCGCTGGCAAGGCTGGCGATATCGCCCGAATTGGTCATCACCGATTTCGTCAGGTTATCCAGCCTCGCCTGTCCGCAGCGGAATCTCATCGACGGTGACGCGCGCTGCGCCAGCGTGGCCGCGGCCTCGATCATCGCCAAGGTTACGCGCGACCGCCTCATGGGGGAGGCGGACCAGCAGTTTCCCGAGTACGGGTTTGCTCGGCACAAGGGCTACGCGACCCCGGAGCATCTGGCGGCGCTCGACCGGCATGGCCCTTGCCCCCTCCACCGCCGCAGTTTCTCCGGCGTGTGGCGTCAGGGCGAGCTGTTTCCGCTTCTGGAGGAAGACTGACTGGTGTGCCAGTTCGTCGACACTTTTGCAACCCGGCCGGCCGCGCTATGACAGAACCATCATGGATCACCGGCGGGCGAGGGGTCAGGCGGCGGAAGCGACGGCCGCTACCTTCCTCACCCAGGCCGGACTGCGGGTGGTCGAGCGCAACGTCCGCTTTGCCCTCGGCGAGATCGACCTCGTGTGCCGCGAGGGCGAGACGGTCGTCTTCGTAGAGGTCAAGTGCCGCCAGGCGCGCTGGGGCGATGATCCGTCGACGGCCGTATCGTGGTCGAAGCGGCGGCGGCTCGGCCAGCTGGCCGCCTTGTATCTGAAGGCGCGTGGCCTGGGGGAGGTCCGCTGTCGCTTCGACGTGGTCGCCGTCACTGTCGACGGTGATACGCCGTCGCACGTCCGTCACATCCCTCACGCCTTCGAGCTCGCGTGAGGGCCGCCTCCCGCATTGCGTCGCGTCGGCGCGGTCGGTACACTCTCGGGCCATGACCGTGCGCTGGGATGCCTATCGCACCGCCTTGCCTTCCATTGCCCACGCGGTGGGCCGCACGCCGCTCGTGAAGCTCAACCGCCTCACGACCTCGGGGCCGGCCATCTACGTCAAGGTGGAATGGTACGGCCCCTCCGGCAGCCTGAAGGATCGGATCTATCTGCACATGTTCGAGCAGGCGGAGCGGCGGGGCGACCTGCGGCCGGGGATCCGGGTCCTCGAGTGCTCGACCGGTAACGCCGGCATTGCGTGCGCCTTCGTGGCTGCCGTCAAGGGGTATCCCTGCACGATCGTGATGCCGGAGGGCATGAGCGAGGAGCGCAAGAAGATCATGCGGGCTTACGGCGCCGAGCTGGTCTTCACACAAGGCGGCGAGAGCGACGTCGACCTCTCCCTCGCGAAGCTCGATGAGATCCGAGCGGGCGATCCTGACGGATACTGGGTGCCCGGGCAGTTCGCCAACACCGACAACATCGCTGCCCACTACCGCAGTACCGGGCCCGAGCTTTGGGAGCAGAGCGGCGGGATCGTGGGTGCCTTCGTGGCCGCCCAGGGCAGCGGCGGAACTTTGACCGGGGTAGGCCGTTACCTACGCGAGCGCGACAGCCGGGTCAAGCTCTATGCCGTAGAACCGGCCGAATGCGCGCTGCTGGCGCAGCGCGCCTGGGGTCCCCACGGCATCGAGGGTATCGGCGATGGCTTCATCCCCGAGAACCTGGATGTGTCCCTCCTGACCGGCGTCATCACCACCACCACCGAGGAGAGCCTCGCCCTGGCCCGGCGTCTGGCGCGGGAAGAGGGGCTCTTCTGCGGCATTTCCACCGGCTGCAACGTCGCGGCCGCCCTCAAGCTGGCCCGGCGCCATCCAGCGCTGCCGTCGATCATCACCATGGCCAACGATACCGGGCAGCGCTATTTCACCACGCCCCTGTGTGGCGAGGCCAAGCACGTGGCGGTGCCCGAGCGGGAGCATCCCATGGACGCGCGGACCCTCCGCGAACTGGATCGCTACCAGGCCCGGTGGGAGATCCTCGCGTGAAGCCCACCGAGTACGATTTCGTGGCGGCCCGCCGTCGCCTTGAAGACAAGCCGAAGTCGGCGGGAGAGAAGCTCACCACCGTCGAGGACGCGGTGGCGCGAGTCCGGGACGGTGATCACCTGGCCGTAGGCGGCTGCCTGTTCTCGCGTACCCCGCTGGCCCTTGTGCGCGAGATCCTGCGTCAGCGCCGCCGCGGACTCACTCTCTCGCGCAATCTCATGTGCACCGAGGGCGAGTTCTTCATGGTGACCGGAGGCGTCGAGCGCGTCGTCACCGCCTGGATGTCCATCGGGCTTCCGTGGGGCGTGTCGAGAATCCTCAGGCACTATGTAGAGTCCGGCCAGGTGGCGCTCGAGGAGTGGAGTCACCTCGCCCTCGGTCTGCGCTTCCGGGCCGCCGCCATGGGTGTCCCCTTTCTGCCCGCCCTCACCATGCTCGGCTCCGACTTGGTCGGGGTCGGCGGGATGAAGACGATCGAGGATCCGTACACGGGGCAGACGTTGGCGGCGATCCCCGCCCTCTTCCCGGACGTGGCCCTCCTCCACGTGCACCGGGCCGACCGATTCGGCAATGCCCAGATCGACGGCTACCCCCACATGGACGCCGACATCGCGCGGGCCGCTACCACGGTGCTGATGACGACGGAAGAGATCATCCCCGAGGAAGACACTCGCCGCTACCCGGACCGCACGGTCATCCCCGGTTTTGCCGTCGACGCCCTCGTGCACGTGCCATTCGGGTCATTCCCCCACGAATGCTATGCGCTCTACGAGGCCGACTACGATCACTTCCAGGACTACACGGCGGCGATCGAAGCGGGGGGATCGGCGGCGGTGATGGACTATCTCGAGCGCTACGTATTTCGGCCGCCCACCTTCGCCGACTATCTCGATCTGTTCGGTGGCGCGCGGCTGGCCGCTCAGCAGAAGAAGGCCCGGGAGCTCACCCGATGACCGACGTCAATGCCTCCGAACTCCTGGCCGTCATGGCCTCCCGCCAGCTGCGCGACGACACCACCGTCTTCGCCGGCGTCGGCGTCCCCCTCCTGGCCGCAGCTCTCGCCAAGCAGCGCCACGCGCCCAGCCTGACCATGGTGATCGAGGGCGGAATCATCGGCCCCCAGATCGCCCCGGGCCGCCTGCCTGTCTCCACCAACGAGATGCGGGCGGCCCATCGCGCCACCATGCTGCCGGGGATCACCGACGCCTTCCTGTTCGCCCAGCGGGGCTTCGTCGACGTGGGATTCATGGGCGGCGCCCAGATCGATCCGTATGGCAACATCAACACGAGCGCCATTGGAGCCGACTACTGGAAGCCCAAGGTTCGGCTCCCCGGTACCGGCGGGGCCAACGACATTGCCTCCCTGTGCCGTGAGGTCATCATCGTCACCCCGCATGAGAAGCGCCGGTTCGTCGAACGCGTGGACTTCATCACCAGCCCCTCGTGGCTCACGGGCGACGGCTCCCGTCGGCGGGCCGGTCTGCTCTTCGGCGGCGTGTCGCGGGTCGTCACCACCCTCGGGCTGCTCGGCTTCGATCCCACGACGCGCCGCATGCGCATCGAGGCCACCCATCCGGGCGTGTCCATCGATGCCGTGCGAATGCACACCGGCTTCGAGCTCGGTGTGGCGCCCGAGGTCGCCGTCACCGAGCCTCCGACCGGCGACGAACTGGCCATGCTGCGAGCCCTGGATCCCGAACGCCGGTTTCTGGGCTAGCCGGCGTTCCCCAAGGTATTGCGCGTGCGCTTCGGGCTTGCCATCAAGAACTTCGTGGGGCCGACGGAGACCCCGGACGTCGACGCCATCCTGGCTTACGCCGAACGCGCGGAGGCGCTCGGCTTCGAGTCCCTGTGGGCGTGGGACCACGTGATCCTCGGCGTGGAGCCCGCCTTCCCCATCCTTGACGCCGTGGGCATCCTGACCGCCATCGCCGCCCGCACGCGCACCATCAAGCTCGGCACCGGGGTCATGGTGCTGCCCCTGCGTAATCCCACGGTCGCGGCCAAGGCCCTCGGAACCCTGGACGTCATCTCCCGGGGCCGCCTCATCCTCGGGGTGGCGGCGGGATGGTACGCGCGAGAATTCGACGCGGTGGGCGTCCCGTTCAAGCAGCGGGGCCGCACCTTCGAGCGCAATCTCGACATCCTCACCAGGCTATGGACGGAGGAGCGGGTGACCCTGCGTGTGGACGAGTTCAACTTGCGCGAGGCCGTCATGCGCCCCCGGCCCACGCAGCAGCCGCGGCCGTCCATCCTGATCGGCGGGTACGTCGACGCCGTGCTCAAGCGAGTGGCCACCCATGCCGACGGCTGGCTCACGTACTTCTACACGCCGGAGAGCTATCGACGGTCGTGGGACAAAATTGTGGGCTTTGCCCGAGAAGCCGGCCGCGACCCTCGGACCCTCACAGGCACCAATCAGCTGGCCATCTACGTCGGCCGCTCGCGCACGGAGACAGAAGCGCCCATGCGCCACTGGCTCGAGACCGAGTGGGATGTTGCGGCCTGGAGCGAGTCCACCATCGAGCACGCCATCCGGGGTAGCGTCGAGGAATGCGTCGGCCAGCTCCAGGCCCACCTGGAAACGGGCGTGGACCGAATCATCCTGATCCCGTACCGCTACGAGCCCGTTCAGGTGGATCTCATCGCTCAGGAGATCCTCCCCCGACTCCGATGAGCCCGCCCAGCGTGCTACTCTCGACACGTGGGGCGGCACGGTCGGGTCGCTGCGGCCGAGATCATCGCGCCCAACATTCGCACCGGTGAGGGATGCACCATGAGCCTGCCTCTGATCTTCTCAGGCGTGATGCCGGCAAACCTGCTGCCCTTCAAGGCCGATCTCTCCATCGACGAAGGAGCGTATCGCCGGCATCTGCGCTGGCTAGCCGACACCCGCGGGGTGACTGGTATCGTGGCCAACGGCCACGCGGCCGAAGTATCGTCCTTGAGCCGCGAGGAGCGGGTGAGGGCGCTGGCCATTGCTCTCGACGAGATCGCCGGCGCCTGCCCGATCGTCGCCGGCGTCTACGCGGACGGGACCCAGGAAGCGGCTGTCCTGGCCCGGGATGCCAAGGCGGCCGGGGCGTCTGGTCTCCTGGTCTTTCCACCGACGCTCTTCATGTGGGGGGCCCAGCTCAAGCCAGACATGGTTGTCCGGCATTTCTCCGAAGTCGCGTCCGCCACCGATCTGCCCATCATCGTCTTCGAGTACCCACCCGCCTCGGGCATCGGCTACGCTCCGGACACCCTCGCCAGGCTGACCGAGATCCCGCGCGTCGCCGGGGTGAAGGACTGGTCGAACGACATCGTAGCCTTCGAGCGAAATCTGCGCGCCGTGCGCGCGACCGGAAGGCCGGTGGCCATGCTGTCTTCGTTCACGATGTCTCTGATGTCCACCTTCTTGCTCGGAGCCGATGGGGTTATCTCCGGCATGGGCAGCGTGGTCGCGGACCTTCAGGCCGAGCTGTTCGACCTCTGCCAGAAAGGGGACCTCGACGGAGCCCGGCGGCTCCACGATCGGCTGGATCCGCTCGTGCGGGTCTTCTACGCGCCGCCGTTCGTCGACATGCACAACCGGATGAAGGAGGCCTTGGTGCTCCTCGGGCGCCTTCCCGCCGCCCACGTACGCCCCCCGCTCACCCCGGTGAGCGAAGCCGAGCGCGCGGCCATCCTGGCGGCCCTTCGCGCTGTCAACCTCACTCGCTAGCCGCAGACCCGAGTAGCGGGGCTCGGGGCGGCGTGGCCTCAGGGGACCCCGTTCGCTCCCACGATGCCTCGAACACGGCCTCCACATGTCCGAGAACGCCACCCCGAATTACACCAAATAGGACAGCGCGGCACCGTTTTCGCCAAGGGCGGTCCGAGGAACTTTGCCCCTCCCCGCTCGATTGTCTTGGTGCTTGTGTTCGGCGGCGGCGCCGCCTTGCGCGTCGGGCACTTTTCGTGTAGACAGGATCAACTTCCCGTAAGCTCTCTGCCCCGAATTGTGGGCGCTTTTCAAGGAGGAGAATCATGACGGAACGGTGGCCGGAGGAACCCTGGGCGAGGGGTATGTGGTGGAGCGGCAAGACAACGCGGCGTAAGTTCATCGGTCTGTCGGCGGCGGCGGCCGGAGCGCTCGGCGCCTCCACGTTGGTGCCGGCCCCATGGCGGGAAGCGTTCGGCCAGGCCAAGCCGTACAAGCTCGGAACACTCCAACCGCTGTCGGGGACGGCGGCGGCGGGAGGCAAGACCGCCCTGGTCGGCATTCAGATGGCGGTGGACCGGATCAACAAGAGCGGCGGCGTCAATGGCCGGCCGCTCGAGTTGCTGGTGGCCGACTACGAGTCGAAGCCCGATGTCGGGCGGCGCAAGGCCGAGAAGCTCGTGGTCGAGGACAAGATCGACGCCCACGCCGGCGGCTACTTATCCAATGTGTGCTTGGCCTGCATGCCCGTCTACGAAGAGCACAAGGTGGTCAACATGATCACCGTGTGCCTGGACACCACCATCACCACCAGCAAGTGCAGCCGCTATACCTTCCGGCCTTTCGACTTCGCACCCGCCCAGGCGGTGGCGGCGGCGCCCTACATGGTCAACAAGATGGGTAAGAGGTGGCACATTGCCTACGCCGACTATGCGTGGGGGCAGTCCACCAAGGATGCCTTTGTCGAGGGCATCAAGAAGAACGGCGGCGAAGTGGTGGGAACCACCGGCATTCCCCTCGGCACCGCGGATATGACGGCCTTCCTCTCCAAGATCACCGGGAACTTTGACGGGCTGTGGGGCATCTTCTTCGGCCCCCAGGGCATTGCCTTCGTCACCCAGAGCTTCGACCTCGGGTTGTCGAAGAAGTACAAGCTCGGCGGCGACGGCGCCATCGCCGTGTCCGTGAATTTGCCGGCCCTGGGCAGCAAGGGGGACGGGTTCGTGGGCATCGACCGCTACGTGCCCGTGCTGGAGGGCGTGTTCAACACGCCGTCTCACAAGAAGTTCCTGGACGAAGCGGTGGCCCGTCTGAAGCAAATCGATCCTACCGGTCCCTTACCCGATCGGTACGTGCAGTCAAATTATGAAGGCGTCAACGCGCTCAAGATCGGGATGCAGAAGTCCGGGTTCAAGGACCGCGAGGACACGCCCAAGCTCATCGAGGCCCTCGAAGGGCTGGAGATGAAGGAGGGTGACGACTTCCCGCAGGGGGACAAGACCCTCCGCAAGGAGGACCACCAGGCCTTCACCCGCGAGTTTGTCTTCGAGGTCCGAGGGGGCAAGCACCGGATTCTGGAAGTCATCCCCAAGGAAAAGACCGTCGTCCCCGCGGCCTGCAAGTTCGCCTAGCGTGACCACGGGCTCTTCCACGGGCCCCCCGGCCGTTGCCGGCCGGGGGGCCGGCTTCCCCTCCATCCTCCGGACCGAGGCTCTCACCATGCAGTTCGGAGGACTGACCGCCCTCAGCAGCGTCTCGGTGGACGTGCGCCATGGTGAGATCCGCGCCGTGATCGGCCCCAACGGCGCCGGGAAGTCGACCTTCTTCAACTGCCTGACGGGTGTGCTGCGTCCCACCAGCGGCCGTATCATGCTGGACGGAGAGGACATCACCGGGCTGCCCCCCGACCGGATCTCCCAGAAGGCCATTGCCCGTTCCTACCAGATCACGAATATCCTGCCGGGAGCGACCGTGCTGGAGAACGTGCGCATTGCCGCCCAATCCCGACACCATGCGTGGAGTCTTCTCCGTCACCATCGGCACTACGTCGATGTGATCGAGCGGGCACGGGCCGTGCTAGAGGCGGTCAACCTCCGCGACAAGGAAGACGAGCTGGGGGCCAACCTTTCCCACGGCGAGCAGCGCAATCTGGAAATCGGGATCGCGCTGGCCACCGAACCCAAGCTGCTCTGCCTCGACGAGCCCACGGCCGGCATGAGTGTGGCCGAGACCCATCAGACGGTCGAGCTGATCCGGCGCATCGCTCGCGATCTCACCATCATGATCGTCGAACACGACATGGAGGTGGTGATGGGGCTGGCTCACACCATCACCGTGCTGCACTACGGGGAGATTCTGGCCGAGGGCAGCCCCACGGAGATCCAGGCCAACGCCCGGGTGCAGGAGGTCTATCTCAAGACCTGATGCTGCGCCTGGACAACGTTCACACGTTCTACGGCAAGTCACACATCCTGCACGGGGTGTCCCTCGAGATCCAGACCGGCGAGGTGGTGGGTCTGCTCGGCCGGAACGGGGTCGGGAAGTCCACGACCCTCAAGACGATCATGGGGATTGTGCGCCCCTCCGAGGGTCAGATCACCCTCGAGGATCGCCCCATCACGGGGCTTGCCCCTCACCGCCTCGCCCACCAAGGCATCGCCTGGGTGCCCGAGGACCGCCGCATCTTCAGGCTGCTCACGGTGCAGGAAAACCTGCGTACGGGGCTCGATCGTACCGGGGTCACCGACGCGCGGAAGAAAGCGCTGCTGGACCGCGTCTTCGAGAGCTTCCCCCGCTTACGCGAGCGCCGCGATCAGCCCGGGGGTACGCTGTCCGGGGGCGAGCAACAGATGCTCGCCATCGCGCGCGCCATGATGCTCGAGCCGAAGATCATCCTGCTCGACGAGCCCACCGAGGGATTGATGCCCCGCATGGTGACGGAGATTTTCGAGATCGTCGGTGTCCTCAACCGGGAGGGCGTGGCCATCCTGCTCGTCGAGCAGAATGTGCCCCTCACCCTTCAGGCCGCGAGCCGCGTGTACATCATGGAGAAGGGCGTGGTGCGCCACCATGCGCCCGCGGCGGCGCTGCGCGCCGACCAGACCGTGATCCACCAATATCTAGGAATTTAGGCGGTGGACGCGTTCGTCATCCAGACCGTCAACGGGATCGTGAACGGCATGATCCTCGCCCTGGTGGCCTCGGGGCTCACCCTGATCTTCGGTATCATGGACGTCGTCAACTTCGCCCACGGCGACCTCGTGATGCTGGGCGGCTTCACGGGCGCCACCACGCTGGCCATGACGGGCAACTTCTGGCTGGCCCTCCTGGTGGCGGCCCTCGTCATCGCCGTCTTCGGCGCCGCGCTTCAGATCAGCACGTTGCGGCCGCTCCTGGGCCGCGATCCGCTGACGACGATCCTGGCCACCTTCGGCGTCTCGCTGGTGCTGCAGAAGTACGCGCTGTGGCAGTGGGGCCCCACGGCCCGCAAGATCCAGGAGCCTCTGACCGGACAGTTCACGATGTTCTACCTGCAGTACCCGTGGTACCGGATCCTCACCGCCATCCTGGCCGCGGCGATCATCGGCGCCTTCTACCTGTTCCTGCGTTACGCCAAGTACGGAATCTGGATTCGCGCCACCACGCAGGACCGCATCATGGCGCAGGCCATGGGCATCCCGGTCCCCCTGGTCCACACCGGAGTCTTCGCCATCGGGGCGGCCATGGCGGCCGCGAGCGGCGTGCTTTTCGGGCCGCTGGGGGGGGTGACCCAGAACATGGGCTTCGACTTCACCTTGCGCGCCTTCATCGTGGTCGTGGTAGGCGGGATGGGAAACCTGGGCGGCTCCATCCTGGCGTCGATGTTCATCAGCCTGCTCGAGGCCTATGCCTCTCTGATCGTCAGCCCCGCGCAAGCGGTCATCGTCTCCTTCGTCGCCCTGATCCTGACCTTGCTCTTCCGGCCGACCGGGCTCTTCGTCCCCACCCCGAAATGAGCGCGGCCCGGCCTTTCCACACCGCCTACTGGACGGGCTTCGCGGTGGTGCTGGTGCTCTTGGTGGTGGCCCCGCTGGTGTTGCCACCGTTCTGGCAGCGCTTCGTCACCGAGATCCTCATCTGGGGCCTGCTGGCCATGTCGTCGGACATCCTCATCGGCTACACGGGCATGGTGTCTTTCGGGCACTCGGTCTTCTTCGGACTGGGGATCTACGGGGCGGCCGCGGCCCTTCTTTCGGTCCGGCCGCCCAGCCTCTGGCTGGCGCTGCTGTACGGGCTGATCGCGGCGGCGGTGGTGTCGGCCTTCGTGGCCTACTTCGCCACCCGCCTACGCGACATCTACTTCTCCATCACCACCCTGGTGTTCTCCCAGATCTTCTACGTGATCATCTTCACCTGGACCGAGGTGACCGGTGGTGAGAACGGCCTCACCTTCAGCCAGCCTCCTTTGGGATTGCCGGGCCTCGCAGGCGTGCGCTTCACGCCGGTGACGCTCCACTGGTTCGTCTTGGCCGTGGTGGCCGTGTCGTACTTGCTCCTGCGGCGCATCACGCAGTCACCCTTCGGGATGGTGCTCCAGTCCATCCGGGAGAACGAGCCGCGGACGCGCGCCATCGGCTATTCGGTGGAGCGGTACAAGATCGTGGCCGTGATGCTCTCCGGTCTCTTCGCGGGGCTGGCGGGCGTCCTCTACGCCATCCAGAACAAGTTCGCGGCCCCCGACTTCGTGTTCTTCGTGGTGTCGGGGGAAGTGGTCATCTTCAACGTCATGGGTGGGATGGGCACCCTGGTGGGACCCATCGCGGGCGCGGCCTTCTTCCTGCTCCTGCGCGAAGGGCTCTCACGCTACTTCACCGAGTACTACCTGATCCCGGTCGGTATCATCTTCACCCTCATGGTGATCTTCATGCCCCAGGGACTGCTCGGCTTCCTCCGCCGGGCCCTGAACCGCTGAACCGGTTCCGTCGCCGACCGCCTCGTCGGCGCGCTCGCCCGTAGCGGAACGCGCTCACGAGCGCACACGCCGCGTGGTCAGCGCCGTATCCGATCCGTCACATTGACCTGGCGCGGTCCTCGCTCAAGAATCACCGTCGTGCTCGCGCGCGTGCTGTCCGCCGCCCTTGTCGGAGTCGAAGCGGCCATCGTCCGCGTCGAGGTCGACGTGGCCCCGGGCCTGCCAACCTTCACGACCGTGGGCTTGCCAGACTCCGCAGTGCGCGAGAGCCGTGAGCGTGTGCGCACGGCCATCCGTAACGCCGGCTTTGCGTTCCCCCAGGACCGCATCACCGTCAACCTTGCCCCCGCCGACCTCCGCAAAGAAGGCACCTCGTTCGATCTTCCGATTGCCCTCGGCATCCTCGCCGCCATCGGTTGCCTGAAACCAGGCGGCATCGGACCCTTTGCCGTCGTCGGGGAACTCGCCCTCGACGGCCAGATCCAGCCTGTCCGCGGGGCCCTTGCCGTCGGGCTGGCCTGTCGGCGGCGCGGCATCGGGACCCTGCTCGTTCCTCGCGGCAACGGCGTGGAAGCTGCCGCCGTGGACGGTATCCGCGTGATTTCGGCAGCCTCTCTCGGCGACGCGGTGGCTCTGCTGAACGGAGAATCGACCGTCCCGGCCCCACCCTGGTCCGAGCCGCGTGACGGGTCCGCGGCGGCCGAGGACGACTTCAACGACGTCATCGGGCAAGCCCACGCCAAGCGCGCGCTCGAGATCGCGGCGGCCGGGGGGCACAACGTCCTGCTCATCGGGCCGCCGGGGGCGGGCAAGACGATGCTGGCGAGGCGGCTGGCGTCGATTTTGCCCCCGATGACGAACGACGAGGCGATCGAGGTCTCGACGATCTGGAGCGTGGCCGGGCTGCTGCCGCGGCAGGCCCGACTCCTCGTGGGCCGGCCCTTCCGCGCTCCCCATCACACGATCTCCGTCTCGGGTCTCGTCGGTGGCGGCACCCCGCCCCACCCCGGGGAAGTCACCCTGGCCCATCTCGGGGTGCTTTTCCTCGACGAGCTACCCGAGTTCCAGCGCCACGTGCTGGAGTCGCTGCGGCAGCCGCTCGAGGATGGGCGCGTCACCATCACCCGCTCCGGCGGCGTCGGTCGCTTTCCCGCTCGCTTTCAGTTCGTGGGCGCCGCGAATCCCTGCCGACGCGGTTGCCCCTCGCTCGAGAGGTGCCTGTGTACCCCGGCCGAGCGCCAGCGCTATCTCGGCCGACTCTCCCGCCCGCTTCTCGACCGCATCGATCTGCACGTGGAGTTGCCGGCCGTCTCACCGTCCGCCCTCCAAGCCGGCACGCCCGGCGAGGGCTCCGCCACCATCCGCACGCGCGTGCTCCAGGCGCGCGAGCGCCAGCGTCAGCGTCTGGGGCCCCTGCGCGTGCGCTCCAACGCCGAGCTGACGCCCCGCCTCCTGCGCCGTCTCTGCGTCCTCTCCCCTGACGCGAAGTCCCTCCTCACGTCCGCCGCTGAGCGGCTCGGGCTCTCCGCCCGCGGCCACGACCGCGTCATCAAGGTGGCGCGCACCATCGCCGACCTGGCCGGGTCGGACGAGATCGTCGCCGCGCACTGCGCCGAGGCCATCCAGTACCGTGGCCTCGACCGCCAGTGGCGCGGATGAGCGCCTCTCCTACAGCGAGCGCAGGAAGTTGAGCAGGTCCTGCTGGTCGCGCTGGTCGAGGCGGTTGAACCGGTCGACGACGGCATTGGCCTCCGACGGCCCGAACTTGGAGTTGCCGTCGCTCTTGTGCTCCCGGATGGCCTGGATCAGATCGGTCGTGCGGCCATCGTGGAGGAAAAAGATCCGCTGGCCGAGGCCCCACAGGGGGGATGTCCGGAACTCGTCGCCCCGGGCCACGCCCTGGAGGATGTCGTCGGCCAGCCCGGGCCCCATGGCGTGCAGCGCCAGGTCGGAGAACAGATTCACGTTCTGGTTGCGCAGGGCGGCCACGGTGGTGTTGCCGGTCTTGAGGCTCGGGGTGTGGCAATGCTCGTTCGTGATCCCCATCTCGACGTTGTACGCCTCGCCCGCGAAGAGCAGCAGCGACTGGTTCTGCGCCTTCCAGCCGAAGCGGGAAATCTTCCCGTCGTTGCCGTTCCGGTTAGGCCTCCCGCTGCCAGATTTGTGTTCTCTGACGTCAGGCGCGTCAGAGAGCGAACATACCTGAGCCGTGCTGGGCTGGCGCTGGACTGGGGTTTTCGCTCGCTGGTGGGAGATTCCCGCTAGGAAGTCTCGTCGCTGCGGGCCAGGAAATCGACCACGCGCTTGGTCAGCTCCTCTTTCGGATAGATGGCGTTCAAGATGCGCGCGCGGGTCAACGGATCGCTGGCGAAGAAGCGCTCGTAGAGGACCTGCCGGCTGCCAAAGGCGCTGCCGGCAATGTCCCAGGCCAGGCGGAAGAGCTTGACCCGATCGCGGGCGGTGGCCGTGTCGGTCGCCAGGTAGCGGTCGATATCCGGGGCGAGGGGGCTCGCGAAGTCCGCCTCGTTGGGAATGATCATGAAGCTGCTGGAGCCAAGGAGCTGCAGGATCTCCACCATGCGGGGATAGGCCGTCATGAAGAGGTTGCGGGTGGTCTCCACAGGTAGCCGAGCCGGACACATCACGCCCCATTCATCGAGCTCGGCGTCGGCCTCGGCGGCGCGCATGCAAGCGCGCATGAGCTCCGTGTACATCATCAGCTCACCCAGACGCTCCTCGACCTGGGGGAGCTGAGCATTGCCCAGGGTCTCGGTCATCAGGAGGGCCACCCCTACCACGAACTCGCACTTGGCTAGGTTCTTGGCCGCACCCTGATGAGCCGAATGCATCGAGGATCCCGTGGCGAAGGCGGTCCCATTGACGAGCGCGACGTCGCCGAGCAGAAATACCCGCTCCCAGGGGACCAGAACGTCATCGAAGAAGACCACGCAGTCCATCTCCTCGAAGCGCGAGCCGAGCGGATGATCGAAGTGTGACCGGCCAAGGTCAAAGCTCTCACGGCCCAGGAACTTGAGCCGGGGGCTGCCACAGGGAATGGCGAAGTTGACGGCGAAGGGGCTATGTCCCTCAGTCAAGCGCCCCAGACGCGGCGAGTACACGGCAATCTCGTCGGCCAGCGGCCCCAACGTCGCCAGCACCCGTGCTCCGCGCACCACGATGCCAGCATCGGTCTCGCGCACCACATGCAGGGCCGTCCCTTCTTCCAGATTGAAGGCCCCCGACACGGTCCGGCTCCGCTGCAAGTTGATCAGCGCGTGGGTCAACGTGAGGTCCTTCTCGCTGATGTATTCGTGGTAGCGCCGGATGTTCTCCGCGAACTCCGGTCGACTCTGAGCGAAATACGGGGCCGCCCCCGCCCAGGCCGCGAAGGTGACGTTCATGAAATCGGGCGAGCGCCCCATCATCCCGCACGTGGTGCGCGCCCAGTGCAGCATCATCACGCGCCGTTGTTCAAGCTCTTGGCGGGTGCGCGGGATGATGAAGGACAACCCCAGGCGTTCACCGCTGGTCGGCGACACATACGTCATTGCCTCCCGGAGCGGGGGCTCGTGCTGCATGTCGTACAGGGACGCGATCGCCTCGGCCCCTCGTCGCAACCCGGGATGAGTGGTGACGTCCACAACGCGCTCTCCACCCAGCCAGACCTCTCGCGGTTGCTCCTGTAGCCCCTTGAGGTATTCCCGTCCCGTGCGCGCTGGCATAGCGTCTCCCCTGAGGGGCCCGGCCCCCGGCTCCACGTGGTGGCCTAGGGTACCGCCTTCGCGGGGTGCGCGCGAGGACCGCACGCCGGGCGCGCCATCGAGGGGCGCCCGGGATCCCCGAAGGCGCGATGAGCGCCGGGCGGCTCAGGGAGCCCTCCGAGACCCCAGAAGCTGGCGCCCGACCGAGGGGCGCCCCCGGGGGACCCGGGGCCCTAACGTTGGGGAGCTTGGGGTGCCCTTCGAGGCCCCCCACGAAAATCAAACCCCGATGAGACGGGCCAGACGCTCCGGGTCGCTGCGGAGGGGGGCCGACTCGCCGTCGTACACGATACGGCCCTTGTCCATGATGATCACGCGCGCGGCGAAGTCGAGGGCCACGCGGCTGTTCTGCTCGACGAGCACGATCGAGAGGGCGTGCTCGCGGCGCAGACGCAGCAGCACGCTGGTGAGCGTCTCCACGATCACCGGGGCCAGACCCTCGGTTGGCTCGTCCATGAGCAACACCGCCGGGTTGGTGAGAAGCGCACGGGCGATCGAGAGCATCTGCTGCTCGCCCCCCGAAAGATGCTGCCCCTTGTGAGACAACCGCTCGCGCAGGATCGGGAACAACTCGAAGACGCGGCCGACGGTCCAGTGGCCCGGGCGGGCGCCCACCTCGAGATTCTCGCGGACATTGAGCGACGGGAAGATCTCGCGCTCCTGGGGAACGAAGCCGATGCCGTGGAGCACGCGGCGAAAGATGGGAACGCGGTTGAGGCGGGCGCCGCCCACCATCACGTCGCCGCCGTGCAGCGTGGTGTGCCCCATCACCGTGCCCAGCAAGGTCGTCTTGCCCACACCGTTACGGCCGATCACGCTGATGCTCTCCCCCTGGGCGAGGGCCAGATCGATATCCTCCAGCACCACCGTCTCGCCATATCCGGCCGAGACGCGGCGCAGTTCGAGCGCGCTAGCCATGAGGGGCCTGGCCGAGATAGACCGCGCGCACCCCGGGATCGGCTCCGATTTCCCGGGGGCTGCCGCTCGCGAAGACGGCGCCACTCACCAGCACCGTGATCTGCTCCGCGAATCGGAACACGAGGTCCATGTCGTGGTCGATGATGAGTACCCCGATGCGGCGGGGCAGGCGATCGATGGCGTCGAGGATGATGTGGCTCTCGGCGCTCGGCACCCCGGCCGCGGGCTCGTCCAGCAGCAGCACCTCCGGCCTCAAACCGAGCGCGATGGCGAGCTCGACCAGCCGTTGACGGCCGTACGGCAACTCCACGATCCGGTGCCCGGCGTCGTCCGTCAGCTTCAACGTCTCCAGCAGATGCATCGACTCGTCCACCACCTCCCGACACCGGCCGGCCGGCCGGAACATGGAGGGGGCGATCCCCGCGCGCTCGGCCACCGCGATGTACACGTTGTCTAGCACCGAGAGTCCCCGGAACAGCCGGTTGATCTGGAACGTGCGGGCGATGCCCAACTTGACCCGCTCCGCCTGGGCGGCGGCGGTGATCAGCCGGCCCTTCAGCAGCACGTCGCCTGACGTCGGTGGCAACACACCGGTGAGCAGGTTGATGAAGGTGGTCTTGCCGGCGCCGTTGGGGCCGATCAGCGCGTGGCGAGCGCCCACCTCGAGCCGAAAGCCGATGTGGCGGGCGACGGCGAGGGCGCCGAAGTTTCGGCAGAGATCACGGGTTTCGAGCAGGGGGACGCTGCCCGGGGCGGGCGCAGAAGGGACCGGCGGCCCCGTCATGGCGCCTGGCGCCCCGCTCGAGTCTGAGCCCCCCCACGCTCGAGGACGCGCCACAAAGCGTCGCCGAGGCCAAGCACACCGTTGCGCGCGAAGAGCGCGATGCCCATGAGCATGAGCCCCAGACCGAGCTGCCAGGCGGTAGGGTAAACCTTCGCAAGGAAATGGGCGAGCACCATGTAGGCCACCGCCCCGACGAATGCGCCATACAGACGGCCGGCACCACCGAGGACGAGAATGATGAGGACAGTGGCCGCTCGGTCGAGGCCGAGGGTGCCCAGGTTGACGTAGGCGTTGGCCTGGGCCCAGATTCCCCCGGCCACGCCGGCGATGGCCGCCGAGAGACCGTAGCAGGTGACGAGCCGCGCTCGCACCGGTGCGCCGACTGCATGCATGCGCAGGACGTTCTCGCGGATCCCGCGCAAGCTCTGACCGAAGGGCGAGTACACCAGCGTGCGCACGAAGGCGAAGCAGAGGAACAGGACGGTGAGGACGTAGAGATACTGCGTCCTCGGATAGAGCGGATTGAACTCGAACACCCCCAGCAACGGCTTGATGGGCAGGCTGTCCAACCCGTCGAAGCCCCCGGTATAGTCGTGGCCCAGATTGGCGGCTTCCTCGAGCAGGGTCATCGTGCAGAGGGTGAGCATGAGCAGGGTCAAGCCGTGCGTACGAAGCAGCACCACACCTGACCCGAGACCGACGGCGGCCGCCACCGCGGCGGCCAGGATGAGGCCCGTGATCGGCTCGTTCCAGATGCCGTGCTTGGCCAGCATACCCACCGTGTAGGCGCCGACGCCGAAAAACGCCGCGTGGCCGAGCGTCACGATCCCCGCGTAGCCGAGCACGAGGTCGAGCGACAGCGCGAACAGAATGGTGATCAGCAGCTCGGTTCCGAATCCCAGATGGTTCGGGAATGCAAAGTACAGCGCGATGGCCAGCACCCAGGGGATAGGCTCCCACACCCGCAGCCGGTGACGTCCGGCCAGGGCGAGGGCCGCCGGATGGTCGGCCACGGCCAGCCCCGACGAGATCACGTCGCCCGGCTGCCGAACAGGCCCTGCGGGCGCCACAACAAGAGCAGGATCGTGAGCGCGTAGATGAACAGCGTCCCCCCCTGGGGGAGGTGCTTCTTGAGCACGAAGTCAAGGATGCCGATGAGAAGGGCCGCATAGAAGACCCCAGTCACGCGCCCGAGCCCCCCCACCGCCACCACGATCAGGAAAAACACCAGGTACTTGAGCGGGTACTGCGGATCGAGACCGAGGAACTCGGCCCCGAGCCCGCCGCCGAGGGCGGCCATGCCACTGCCGAAGGCGAAGGTGAGGCTGAACAGGCGGTCGATGTTGATGCCCAGCGACTCCGCCATGCGCCGGTTGTCGACGGCCGCGCGGATCTGGGCCCCCACGCGCGTGCGCTCGAAGCCCAGCCAGAGACCAATCACGAGCAGGATCCCGATCCCGATGAGGACGACACTGTACGTCCGATAGTGGACGATCCCGAGATCGATTTGACCCTGCAGGGCGGGGGGAAGCACGAGCGGCTGGTTCTCGGGTCCCATGGTCAGGGTGACGGAGGCGATCATCACGAACACAAGGCCGATGGTGAACAGCACCTGGTCGAGCTCGGGAGCGCGGTAGAGTCGCGCATACAGCAGACGCTCCAAGAGCACGCTCGCGACGGCGGTGGCCGCGAATCCAAGGAGGAGGGCGGGTACGAACCCCAAGCCGCCCTGCTTCATGGCCAGCACGATCGCGTAGCCCCCGAGCATGGCAAAGCCGCCATGGGCGAGGTTGACGAAGCCCATCAAGCCCATGGTGACGGACAGACCGACCGACACGATGAAGAGCACCATGCCCGCCGCCACGCCGCCCAGGAGCATGCTGGCGACGTCGACGCCGAGGATCACGGAGCGGGGTGACGGTGAGAACTCCTCACCGTATCCGCCGCCCCCGGATCATTTCGGGGCGCACGGCCCGATCTTCTGCTCCTTGCATGCGTCCTTCACGGCGTCGATCTTGCCAATCACCTTTTGGACCACGCGCCCATCCTTGAGGACAGCCTCGGACAGATACTCGTTCATGACGATGTCCCGGGTGACCGGATCGATCATGATGGGCCCGCGCGGGCTCTCGAACTTCCAGCCCTTGAGCACCTCCAGCGCCTTGTCGGTGTCGATCTTGCCCTTGAGGGCCTGGACGACGTGGACGATGGCGGCCATGCCGTCATAGCCCCCCACCGCCATGAAGTCGGGCGTCGAGTTGGCGCCGTACTCCTTCTTCCACGCCTCCACGAAGCGCCGGTTCTCGGGATTGTCGAGATCGGCGTGGTAGTGGTGCATGGTGATGAGGCCAACCGCGGCCGGCCCCATGGCCTGCAGCTTGGTGTCCTGGGTAATGTCGCCCGGACCGATCAGCTTGATGCCGGCCTCGCGCATGCCGAGGGCCGCGTAGGTCTTGACCACTGCCGCCGCGTGATCCCCGGCTGGCACGAACACGAAAAAGACGTCCGGTTTCTTGTCCTTGGCCCGCTGGAAGAAGGGGGTGAAGTCGGGCACAGCTCCGGCGCCGCCCATGGGGATCTCATCGATCACCTTGCCGCCCGCGCCCTCGAACCCGCGCTTGAAGGCGGCCAGGCTGTCCTTGCCCGGGGGAAAGTCGGTGTAGCCCACGACCGCGGTCTTCGCCTTGAGGATCTTGGCGGCGGCCTCGCCCATGGCATACCCGGCATGCCACATGCTGAACGACGTGCGGACGTAGTAGGGCGACATGTTGGTGATCTGGGCCGTACCCGCGTTCATGATGACCCCGAGCTTTTTGCCCGCGGTCACGATGGGCGCAGTGGCGATGGCGTTGGGCGAGTAGATCCAGCCGGCCAGGATGTCGACCTGGTCCTGGGTGAGCAGCTCTTGGACGGCAATCTTGGCGTTGGCGCCCCCCGGGTCCTTCACATCGCGCTTGACCAAGGTTATCTTGTAGGGCTTCACCTTGTCGGCGTTGAGCTTGAGGTAGAGCTCCATGCCTCGATCGACCTGCTGGGCGAACTCGGCGCCGATGCCCGTGTAGGGCAGGTTCACCCCGACCTTGACTTCCTGGGCCTCGGCCCAGGCGGCCACCATGGCAAAGACGCCCGCTATCGCGATCATCCACTTGATCATGAGACGTGCCCTCCCCCCAGGATCCGACCGAGGACGGTCGGCCGCGAACTGAGATCGGCGAATACTAGGCCAAGAAGGCAACGGGTGCAAGACGGGCAAGGTTCCGGCGGTTCCGGCTCAGGTGGTCGGATCCGGCGCCGGCACGGTCACGATGCTAGAATCCGGCTTCGAAATGCGGTTACCCGAGCCACGACAAGGAGTCTAGGATGGCGACCAGGAAGCCGGCGGGGCCGGTGTGGGAAACGGTGCTGTTCGAGAAGAAAGCGGCGATCTGTCACATCGTTCTGAACCGACCGCACAAGCTCAACGCCGCCAACGACCAGCTCGTGGAAGAGGTCAACGACGCGCTGTTCGAGTTCGACGCCGATCCCGATCTGCAGGTCGCCATCGTCTCCGGCGCCGGCCGCGCCTTCTGTTCCGGGGCCGATGTGCAGCAGCGGCAGTTGCGCTCACCCGAGGAGTTGCGACGGCTGGGCGGACCGGCCGGCCGCCGCTCCCGTGAGAACGGGCTGGCCGACACCGTCAACTGGAAGCCGGTGATCGCAGCCGTGCACGGCTACGCGCTCGGGCTCGGCTACGCCCTGGCCCAGTCCTGCGATCTGCTGGTGGCCGCGGAGGGGACGCGCTTTCAGATCCGCGAGGTGCAGCGCGGTCTCGCGGGAGGGCAGCACTGGGTGGCGACGTGGTTCTGGACCGGCAGCCGCTTCGCCAACGAAGTCGCCCTCACCGGCCGCATGTTCACGGCCGAGGAGGGATTGCAACACGGCATGGTCAATCGCGTGGTGCCAGCGGCCGCTCTCTTACCCACGGCCGAGGCGCTGGCCGGCGAGATCATCGACAATCCCCCCTTGGCGGTGCGCGCCAACGTACGCGTCATGCGCTGGTTCGTGAACGAGATGCACCGTCAATCACGCTTGTATACGCAAGGGCGGGCGCTCCATCTCACCGAGGACTTCCGCGAGTCGGCGGCCGCCTTCGTCGAGAAGCGCAAGCCGACCTTCAAGGGGCGATAACCGTATGCCGGACGAATCCGCCGTTCTCATCGAGCGACAGGGGGCGGTCGCCCTCGTCTCCTTCAATCGGCCCGAGCGCTTGAACGCCTGGAGTCCCGATCTCGGCGCGGCTCTTCTGGCCCGGTTGCGCGAAGCCGAGGCGGACGACGCGGTGCGGGGTGTGGTCCTCACCGGGGTGGGGCGGGCCTTCTCCGCCGGCGCCGATCTGAAGAATCCCCGCACGCACAGCGTCGAGTCGGCCGATGAGCACCTGGCCGGGCTGCGCGGCAGTCCCGTCTTCGACACCATCGAGCGGTATCCCAAGCCCATCATCAGCGCCGTCAACGGCTACGCCATCGGCATCGGTTGCCTGGTCCCGCTCTGCGGTGACTTCATATTCGCCGGCGAGCAGGCGGTGTTCTGCTTGCCGCAGGTGAGCCTCGGTATCCTGCCGGCCTACGGCGGCACCTTGCGCCTGGCCCGGTTCGTCGGGCGCGGGCACGCACTCAACATGGCCCTCACCGGCCGCAAGGTCGGCGCCGAGGAGGCGCTCCGGATGGGCATGGTCGTCGCCGTCTTTGCGCAGGATCGGCTCGTCCCCGAAGCGATCAAGACGATGCAGACCATCGCCGACATGCCTGTGCACGCCGTCCGGTTAGCCCGTGAGTCGCTCCGCCTCGGCTATGAAGGGGGCTTGGCCGCCGCCGCCCACGCCGACCTCTACCGCTTCATGGCGCTGTCTCAGACCACGGATCGGGCCGCCCGACATCAGGCCTGGCGGGAGCGGGCGTGATGGCTCCCCCATTGGCCGGCCCGCCAAGCTGATTCCCCCGCGAATCTCACGGGATTATCAGGGTTCCCTCCACAACCCGCCATCGGAAACAATGGGCAGCCCTTGGGCGTTTGCCATCGAGTCGTTCTCCGATCTCGATGGCAAACACCCTCGTGAGACGAAAGGAGGAGTGGGAATGAAACGAATGGCGCAAGCCTCCCTCGTGGTCGCAGCTCTCCTAGGAGTGTCCGGTGCGCTCGGGCCGGCGGCAGCCCAATTGGTGGGCACGGGGCTGAGCGGCTTCGAGGAAGTCCCCGTGATTTCCACCAGCGGTAGCGGGGCGTTCTTTGCGAGGATCGTCGGGGATACTGCGATTGATTTCGTGCTGGTCTACGAGGATTTGGAGGGAGGAACGGTCACCGCGGCCCATATCCACCTGGGACAGGTGGGAGTCAACGGCGCGATCGTCATTCACTTTTGTGGCACCGGTGGCAAGCCGGCATGCCCCCCCACGCCGGGCACCCTGGCGGGGACTGTGACGAGCGCGGACGTGGTTGCGGTGCCGGCTCAAGGGATTGCCGCCGGGGATCTGGCCGAGGTGATCCGCGCGATACGGGTCGGCAAGGCCTACGCGAACGTCCACACGACCACCTATCCAGGCGGTGAGGTCCGCGGGCAGATCAAACACCACTAGTGGGATCGTTGGGCCACTGGAGAGCCCGAGGCATCTCCCTGCGCTCTCCAGTGACGCCAACATTCCTCGCGCTTCCTACTTTCATCGTGGTCTCCTGGTCCTGCTGAGCTTCTCCTTAGTTGCTGAACAGGCGCGTGAAGAAGCTCTTCACGCTTTGACCAAATGCCTGCGCGCCTTCCTTCATGTTCTGCCCCGTTCGCTTGGCGGGCGGTTCGGCGGCCTTGCCGGCGTCTTTGAATTTTTCGCCCGTGAACTTGGCGCCCTCGACCACCGTATTCCCGATGCCCTTCGCGGTCTCCTCGACGCCCCTGCCAACGTCCCCCTGACCTATCTTCCTGGCGCCAGTCTCCACCTGCTGGGCGGCGCCCTTCACCTTTGATTCGTCCGCCCCGTAGGCCGGCATAATGGTGATCAGCATCGCGCCGAGAAGGGGCAATACTCCGTGACGAATTCTTCGCATGATCGAGAACCTCCCATCCTCCGAGGGCGGGCCGGGGGCCCGCCCTCATTTCACCGCAAGAGCCGGGCCAAATCGCCGAATCTGTGAACGCATGCCCGAATGGTCGCGCTGAGTGACGTCAGCGACACGGGACCGAGACGGGCTTCGTGTGGACGATTGCAGAAGATGCACTCCGTTGTCGAGACTTGCCGACTCGGGCTTTCGCTGGATGGCCCCAAGTTCGCCGCGCTCAACGACAGTCACGGCGGCGTCATCCAACTGGGCGCAGGGGGTGCCGGGGGGCGCGTGAGAACCCGAGCAAGGCAGCCAGGCTGCATGTGGTGAAGGCAATCGCCAGGACCACGAACGTCGTCTCCATGGACGACATAGACAAGCCAGCCGGCCATCAGGAGCACCGTCCCGACCAGGAGCGACCTCTGGTAGCCGACCCGATCGGCAAAGTACCCGGAGGGAAACTCGAAAAGCACCACGGCCAGGCTGAAGACGGCCTGGAGCAGCATGACGTCGGTGAGCGACATCCCGATCTGATCCTTCCAGAACAATGTCACGATAGGGATAGGGAACAGGACGAACTGCACGGCGGCGAAAGCAACCAGCAGGCGCGGGTTCGCGCTCATCGAGGGCATGGCGCGCCAGCCCGCGCCTCTCGGACCCTACCTAGACGTGCATCACCTCGGTGGCGTGCTCGTGCACCTGTTGGACACGGCCGTGCGAGATGGCCGCCGCTTGCCCGTCCCAAGCAACCCTTGGGATGAGGGCCTGGACGTCGGGCCGGCGAACCCGCTCGTCGGCGAACTGGGCAAGCCCGACTGGGTCCAGGATGGCGCACCGAGCCGCTCGCACTACCGTGTCGGGCAAAGTCTCGAATGACTCGGGCCCGGCATAGGCGGCCAAGCGCTCGATGACGGACGGTTCGTGATCTTGCTGTGCGCTGGTCATGCGGTGTCGACCTCGATCGCAACAGCTGGCGATCACGGCGTGGGTGGGGTTGCCTCGTGAATCCCGAGGCGGTCCGCCACGAAAGCGACGTTCATGCGGAGGATGTCCTGGGCCAGATCGTAATCGATGTGGGCAAGGGTGTCGCGACTTGAGTGAATACGGCGATTGGCGTTGTCCGCGCCCTCGATGGTGAGGACCGCCGGGATCCCGGCCTCGATGAAGGGCACGTGGTCACTGGCGAAGGGGTTCAAGGAACGTTCGACCAGGAGCGTCGTGTAGGTAGCGGCCGCCGCCGCCAGCTCGTCCATGACCGCTTGGGAGAGCGGCGCGCCTTCCAGCAGGACCGTCCGCCGTTCGCTGTTGAGGCTGCCGATCATGTCCATGTTGAGGACGGCCCGGATGCGTTTCTTCTCCTCGGCCGGAAGCGACGCCACGTAGCGCCGGCTACCGAACAGCCCCTGCTCCTCTCCCCCGAAGAGGATGAAGCGCAGATCGTGAGCCCCCTGGTGCGCGGTTAGTACCCGGGCCATTTCCAGGAGTCCCGCTGCACCCGAGCCGTTGTCGTCGGCCCCCGGGGCGGCGGCCGACGCTCCTCCCGTCAGGTTGATGGAGTCCAGATGGGCCGTCACCACGACTACCCCTCGGGGGTCGGGAGCACGTCCCCGCTTGTCGGCGATGACGTTCCGGCTGGGTTTCCCGTTCACGGTCACAGCCTGAAAAGTGGCCCGATAGCCGGCAGCCACCAGTTGCTGCTTTGCCCAGCTTGAGACCGTCCGGTATTCGGGGCTCGTCGACAGGCGAGTCCGGAGCGACCCCACGTGGGTCAGGGTCGCCTCCAGGCGGGGGCGCTCGAGTCGGGCGAGCAAGGTCTGAATGGCAGGCCTGCGCTCGCGGCGCACGCCCGACGGCTCGACCACGTCGAACACAGCTTGACGATCGCCGAGCGGCATCACTCCGTAGCACGTCGGATGAGCTCGGCCCAGCGGGCGGGCTCGATGCGGATCGAGATCAACCAGCAGGAAGCGTCCACGATCAAGCAGGACCGGAACGCGAGGATGCAGGCGCTGGAAGAGCCGGCCGTTCTGGACGACGACGTGTAACCGTTCGCGCGCCACGCGCCGACGCCGGCCACGACGGAGCAACCGCCCATCGGCGAGCGCGGCGGCGGTGCGCCACGCAGGGAGCGGGCCGAATACCACGAGGTCCTCGCCGAAACGTGCCCACAGGAGCGTAGTCGGAGGCGGCGACGCACTGGTCACGGCCCCAGCAGCGCGAACGATGGCCAGGGTGATCAACGGAGGTGTCACTGGCCGGTCCACGCGGTCTGGAGCTCTACCACGCGCCCGTCCCGGAGAACCCGCTTGCCAGACAAGTCTTTCACCCGGTCGATGCCGGAGGCGGCGGTGGCCAGCAGGCTTCCGCCGTCGACGAAGATCATGTGGCTGAACGCGACCTGCTCCATGCGGGCAAACGTGATTGTGCTCGATTCGCACCCGAGGTCGACCTGGCCCTTGACCAGCTTGGTGATGCGGTCGGCCGGCGTCACCGGCACCCAGTTCAGCTTGAGCTCGGCGAGCTTCGCAGACTGCTTGAGGGCCAAGGCCACCTGCTGGCAGAGCTCGACCGAGTAGCCCGCGGGTCTACCGCTGTCAAAGAAGGACAAGGGAGGGGACGTCTCGCGGTAGCCGAGATCAATCGCTCCCGTTTCCTTGATCTTCTGCAAGGTCGGACGGAATTCCTGGGCCGCCGCCGGGCTGACCATGGCGACCCCGAAGGCAACGGCGATCACCACCATGAACCGTTTGCTACGTATCACGCCTCTCTGAGGAGCCATGCCGCCCTCGCGCCCACTGCGCGCCTAGAGTGTACCCGGGGCGCCACGGCAATGTGAAGCAAACGTGCGGCGGCGGCTTTCGGCCTTGCCGAACGCACGCGGGTCGCCTAAAGTACACGGCGTTCCGAACCTTCGGTGTGTCCGGTGGACCGGCAGGGGCTGCGGGCCGCCGCTCTCGGTCGAACTGTGCAATGGCCGACCAAGCGAGGGGAGGGCACGTCCATGGGTATGTCCTGGCGGAAGGGTGCAGTGGCGTTCGGAATCCTCGGGTTACTTGTCCTGCTCGGCAGTGTGGCGATACCCCACACGGTGGTAGCGCAAGCCCCCAAACCGGAATTCAAGCTGAAGCTGATGGGTATCAACCGGACGCTCGATCCGTGGAAGCTGTATCAAGAGTGGGCGCAGACGGTGGAAAAGCGCACCAACGGGCGGGTGCAGTTCGAGATGACGTCGCTCCCCGAGCTCGGCCTGGGGGGCGCCGAGACCCTCCGCGTGCTGAGGACGGGCGTGGTGGACATCACCGAGACGTACGGAGGGTACGTGGCGGGCGAGCTTCCCCTCGTCGAGATCCTCGAGTTGCCGGGGATCTTCCCCGATCCCCAAACAGCCAAGAAAGCCATCCTGGCCTGGAAGCCGAGCGAGGCCAAGCTCCTCGACCAGAAAGCCAATGCTGTGTTGCTGGCGATGGCGGTGTATCCCGACCAGGCGTTCTTCAGCAAGAAGGCCGTCCGCAAGCCGGCCGACTTCAAGGGCCTGAAGACGCGCGTGCACAGCGTGGCCCTCGCCTCGCTGGTAGCCGGTCTGGGGGGCGAGCCCCTCACCATCGCCTTCGCCGAGGTCTACACGGCCTTGGAGCGCGGCACCCTCGACGCGGCGATCAGCGGCACCAAGCCGGGGTTCGGCCTGAGGTGGTACGAGGTGTCCAAGTATCTGGTCGGTCCCATCTCGATGCGGCCGCACGTGGCGCTGGCTATCAACAAGAACAGCTGGAAGCGGCTCCCGCCCGATATCCAGCAGATCATGAAGGAAGAGGCAGAGAAGATCGTCGAGGGCAAGGCATTCGAGGCCATCGAGATGTGGAACAAGGAGGGGATCGACAAGAGCGTCGAGAAGGGCATGGAGCACATTCCGTTCTCGCCGGAGACCCTGGCCGCCATCAAGGACGTCCTGAGAACCAAGGTGGCCCCCGACTGGGTGAAGCGGGCGGGCGGCGCGGACGCCGCCCGGCAGTTCAACGAGATCATCGCCCCCCTGGTCGGATTCACGGTCAGCCCCTAGGCCGGCGGCCATGCAAATCCCGACCGCCGCGCGGGCGGTGGACGGCCTCTTTGCCGCCACCGGGTACCTGGCCGGGGGCCTGTACGTCGTCCTGGCCTTCTTCGTCACCTACGATGCCTTGGCCCGCAAGTGGGGCAGCGCCTTCGGCCTCCCGACCACGCGCGTGACCGACGAGATCAGCGGATACATGCTGGCCGTGGCCGCCACCTGGGGGTTTGCTTACGCCCTTCGCACCGGCGCGCACGTACGCGTCGATGTGCTGTTCCCGTACATGCCTCGCCGGGTGAGGACCACGGTGGACTTCGTGGCCCAGGTGCTGATGGCGCTCTTCGCCACGGTGATCTCGTGGAAGATCTGGGCATTGGTGGCCGACTCCATGCAGAGCGACATGCGGTCCTCCACTTACTTGCTGACTCCCCTGTACATCCCTCAGGGAATCTTGGGGGTGGGGTTCTCTCTCCTCGCGCTGGCGGCAGCGTTCACGGCCCTGGCCACCCTGGCGGGATGGGAATCCCCGCCGGGTCGGCAGGGACCAGAGGCATAGGAGGCGGGTCGACCCATGATCCTCGGGATGGCGGCTCTGCTCATGACCCTGCTCTTCCTGGCCGGGCTGCACGTGGCCAGCGCGCTGGGACTCATCGGGATGGTGTTGATGTATCTCTTCTCCGACCGGCCGCTCTGGGACATGCTGGGGCAGATCGCCTGGAACGTGAACAGCAGCTCCGTGCTGGTGGCCATTCCCCTCTTCGTGATGATGGGGGAAATCCTCATCCACAGCCGCCTCTCCGAGCGGCTGTACCAGGTCCTGTCCCACTGGCTGGCCCCCCTTCCCGGCGGGCTCCTGCATTCCAATATCGCGTTCTGCGCGGTGTTCGGGGCCATCTCTGGTTCCAGCGCCGCCTGCGCGGCGACGGTGGGAGCGGTCGCCCTGCCCTCCTTCAGGGCGCGGAACTACAGTGAGCGACTGGTGATTGGCAGCCTGGCCGCGGGGGGCACCTTGGATATTCTCATCCCGCCCAGCATCTCCATGATCATCTATGGCGTCCTGGCCGAGGAATCCATCGGCCGACTGTACCTGGCGGGATTCGTCCCCGGATTCCTGCTGGCCGGGATCTTCATGTTCATCATCGCCGTGGCTGCGAAGATATGGCCATCGGTCGCCCCCCGCGAGCTGGCGCCATCCTGGCGGGTGCGCCTGCTCGGTTTGCTGGCTCTCCTGCCCGTCATCGCGCTCATGTTCATCGTGCTGGGCACCATCTACCTGGGAGTGGCCACGCCCACCGAAGCGGCCGCCTTCGGGGTCGTGGCGAGCTTCATCCTGGCGGGCTTGAATCGCGAGGTCAGCCTTCACATGCTGAGACAGGTCATGGTCACCACCGTGCGCACCTCCTCCATGATCATGCTCATCGTGACCTCGGCCTTCATCCTGAGCTTCGCGCTGGCCATTCTGGGGGTTCCCGCCCAGCTCACGGCGTTGGTGTCGGGATGGCAGCTCACGCCCCTGACCTTCATGCTCATGCTGGTGGTGTTCTACATGATCCTCGGCACCTTCATGGAGGCGCTGTCCATGATGGTCACGACCATGCCGATCCTCGTGCCCCTGCTGAAATCGATGGGCATCGATACGGTATGGTTCGGCATCATCATGGTGATCCTGCTGGAAGCGGCCCTCGTCAGTCCGCCCGAGGGTCTGAACCTCTACATCATTCAGGGGATCCGCAAGTCCGTCTCCGAAGCAGCGGGCGTGCAGGTGGGGACCATGCTCGACCTCTGGGTCGGGGTGCTCCCCTTCATGGCTGGCATGGCGATCTGCATCACCCTCTTGTTCATCTTTCCCGGCATCGCCCTCTGGCTGCCCAATTTAGTGATGGGGAAGTGAGACCGGAGGAGAGGGCTACGGGGGTAGGCCAGGACGGGGAGATCAGCGCGGGCGACGAGGAATGTTCGTGTAGACCGTGGCGCCGTCCTCGGCCACGAGGGTGTAGGTCGGTGTCCGGCCCGGCTCTTCGGCGCCCGGCTCGACCGGGGCGGGGACGGCGACTTCACCGCCGACGATGCGCAAGATGCGCGTGACGTACTGCTGGGTCTCGCGATAGGGCGGGATACCCCCGTACTGCACCACCGCGCCCTCGCCGGCATTGTAAGCGGCCAGGGCGAGGGGAAGGTTGTTCTCGAAACGCTCCATCAGCCCCCGCAGATGTCGCACGCCGCCGTCGATGTTCGCGATGGGATCGAAGGCATCACGCACGCCGAGCTGGCTGGCCGTGGCCGGCATTAGCTGCATCAGGCCACGTGCGCCCTTGGGCGACACCGCACGCGGGTTGAACCCCGACTCCACTCGGATCACCGCCGCCACCAGTTGCTCGGACATGCCGTAACGCTGGGCGGCCTCGCGAATGTGCGTGTCGATCGAGGGCGTCGGCCGAATCAGCAGACTTGACCGCGGGGCAACCGCGGCGGGCTCGGGCGGCGGCGGGGTGATACCCAGCCTCTGGTACCGAGGATCGGCAGGCGCGTTGGTCAGGTGAACGGTGCCGTCCTGCTCCGTCAGCTCCACCACCTGCGCGGGGGCGGCCCCCGGAGCCCCGAGGACGACGGCGAGCACGGCGATGCCGAGAAGAAAGCGTCGCACCCGGCCATTGTAGCGAATTGTGCGGACCCCCGCCAAGAGGTCTCCTGGCACCCAATCCCCTGAACGGGCAATCTGGAGAGAGGGGAAATTCGTCATGACCGTGGGGTGCTGCGGATGCGCGATGAGCGGAGGCCGGCGGGCCTTCCTTACCTCCTTGCTGGGCGCCGTCATGGCCGCCTGCGCCGGACCTAGCGCCGAGGGGACGGCGCGCCGCCAGGCGACCCTCGCCGCCCAGGCTCGTGACGCGGTTGACCGCGGGCCAGTCATCGATCTGCACGCTCATCCCGGCGCATTCGCGCGGGCCCGTACCGGCCACCTGCCGCTCACGGCGCTCCACGAGATGGAGGCGGGAGGGATAGAGACGGCGTTCTTCGCAGCAGTGGGAGACGGACTCGTGATCCGCCGTGAGGGCGCCGGCATCAAGAACTTTCGCGACCCTGTTCCCGGAGAGCTGTACACCTCCACCATCGGCCAGCTCGAACGGGTCCGCACCCGCGCGCGGGAGGATCGGCTCCGGCTGGTGCTGTCGCCGGCGGACGTAGTGGCGGCCCGAGCGGGCGGACAGCGCGGCGCGCTGCTGGCCGTCGAGGGCGGCGACCCCCTGGAGGGCGAGGTGGCGCGCGTGCGCGACCTGCACGCGCTTGGGGTTCGCTCCATCCAGCTTGTCCACTATCGAGTCAACGAGCTCGGTGACATTCAGACAGAACCGCCACGCCACGGGGGCCTCACCGCGCGCGGAGCCGACGTGGTGGCCGAGATGAACCGGCTTGGCCTGATCGTGGACGGCGCCCACGCCGCCCGCGCGACCCTGCTCGGCATCCTCGATGTGTCGCGGACGCCAATCATCGTTTCCCACACGGGGCCGGCCGCTGTGCGCCGACTGTCACGCCACCTCGATGACGACCTGCTTCGCGCGGTGGCGGCGAAGGGTGGAGTGATCGGCGTGTGGCCGCTGAGCCAGACGGGACAGACCGACAGCTTCTTTGACGAGATCGCTTACGTTCGGGGCGTGGTCGGCATCGACGCCGTCGGCATCGGCACGGACATGGCCGGCTTGTCGACCTTCACGTCGATTCCCACGTACCGGGAATTCGCCCCGGTACCCGCCGCCCTCCTCGCCCGCGGCTTCTCGGAGGCCGATCTGCACAAGCTCCTGGGCGGCAACGTGCAGAGGGTCTTCGAAACCGCGGCCGCCAGCGCCCAGGAGGTGTGAAATACTGAGGGTGAATACGATCCCTGAGGTGCGCATGGATCAGGAAACGCCGATCGGGGTGCTGATCGGCCGGCTCGCCCAGGCGCAGCCCGACCGGGCCGCCATCACGTGCGCAGAGGAGAGTATCTCGCGCGCGGAGCTGGAGGCTCGGACCAGCCGTCTGGCTCGAGCCTACGCCACCCTGGGTGTCACGCGCGATTCGTTCGTCACCATCGCCTTACCTAACAGCATCGGCTTCTTCGAGGCGATCCTCGCCGTCTGGAAGCTCGGCGCCACGCCGCAGCCGATCTCCTCCAGTCTGCCCTCCGCCGAACGCCGTGCCATCATCGAGCTGGCCAATCCGTCGCTCGTGGTGGGGGTCGACCCGTCAGAGGCGCCCGGCCGCAAGTCCATCCCGGCCGGCTTCACGCCTGATCGGTCACTGCCGTCCGATCCCCTGCCGGGCCTCATTGCTCAGTCATTCAAGGCGCCAACCTCCGGGGGAAGCACGGGCCGCCCGAAGCTCATCGTCACCACCCAGCGCGCCGCCTGGGAGCCGATCGCGGGCTTTGCCGGCTTGCTTCAAATCCCCGAGGATGGTGTGCACCTGGTGACGGGGCCCCTCTACCACAACGGACCGTTCACCACATCCGTGCTCGCCTTGCTGAAGGGGAATCACGTGGTCGTCATGCCGCGCTTCGACGCGGCCGCAGCGCTGGCGCTCATCGAGCGGCACCGGGTCGACTGGATGTATGCGGTGCCGACGATGATGCACCGCATCTGGCGCCTGCCCGAGGGCGAGCGAACGCCGTTCGACCTGGCGAGCCTGCGCGTGGTCTTCCACATGGCGGCCCCCTGCCCCATGTGGCTCAAGGAGGCATGGATCGGCTGGCTCGGAGGCGACCGTATCCTCGAGCTGTACGGTGGGACCGAGGCCCAGGCGATCACCGTGATCTCCGGCAACGAATGGCTCGAGCACCGAGGCTCGGTCGGACGCGTGATCCTCGGCGAGATGCTGGTCCTCGACCCGGACGGCCACGAGCTGCCCGCGGGACAGGTCGGCGAGATCTGGATGCGCCGCGGGCCAGATGCGCCGCCGTCCTATCGATACGTCGGGGCCCTTCCGAAGTCGCGGTCAGACAACTGGGAGTCACTCGGGGATATGGGGCGCAAGGACGAGCAGGGCTATCTCTATCTGAGCGACCGCGACACCGACATGATCCTGGTCGGCGGCGCCAACGTCTATCCGGCCGAGGTCGAGGCCGCGCTCGACGAGCATCCCCAGGTCGCCTCGTCATGTGTGATCGGGCTGCCCGACGAGGACTACGGCAACGTGGTGCACGCGATCGTGCAAGCGCGCGAATCCCTCACCGCCTCCGAGCTGGAGGCGTTCCTGCGCGCGCGGCTCGCCAAGTACAAAGTGCCACGCACGTACGAGTTCGTGGGCGCGCCGCTGCGTGGCGACGACGGGAAGGTCCGCCGTTCCGCGCTGCGCGCCGAGCGGACGGCGTCCGCACGCTTGGCCCAAGGCGGAGGTGCCAACATCAGCAGGGACGTTCGCGCATGAATCCCACGATGCGTATGGCTCATGAGCAGATGAGCAAGACTGCCCTGTTCACGGCTGCTCAGAGCTGGGATGCGGCGGCCGTAGCTCAGCTGCTGGCCCGGTCGCCGGAGCTGACAGGCTCGCGAGATGGGCGAGCTCGAACGGCGCTTCACGTGTGCGCGGCCGTGCCGGCGCCCGGGCGGACCGTGCGCCTTCCGGCCTCCCTCGCCACCGCCCGCGCGCTGCTAAGGGCCGGGGCGGACATCAACGCCGTGCACGAGATTCCGGACGGCCGCGAGGTGTTCCCAGCCACACCGCTCTGGTATGCGCTGGCGCGCGGCCGGAACGGGGAGCTGGCGCGGCTCCTGTTAAAGGCAGGAGCCGATCCGAACAACTGTCTGTGGACGGTCATCTGGTCGAAGGAGCCGGAGCTGGTGCGTCTTCTTCTGCGGGCAGGAGCGAGCCCGAACGTGCGCTTCGGTGGAGAGACACCCCTGATCTACGCCGCCCGCCTCGTGCGTGAGGACGCGGTACTGCTGCTGGTGGCCGCCGGTGCCGATGTGACCGCACGCGACGCGAAGGGTCGGACTGCCGCCGACCACGCCCGGAAAATGCGCCTATCGTCGGCGGTCTTGACCGCTCTGGGCGAGGTCACGTCGGACCGCGAGGGGGTGCGCCCCTCGCGCCGCGCGTCTGGGGCGCGGAAGTCCGGGCGGCGCTAGTAGGCGACGACGGGCAGGGCCGGGGCGCGCTCGGCGGGCGCCTCCTCGAGCGCCCAGCCGAGCACCTCCTCCACCGAATCGGCGAGCCTGAAGGTCATGACCTCCTGCACCGCAGCCGGGACGTCCTCCAGAAGGTTCTTCTCGTTCCGCCTGGGAAGGATGACCGTCCGCAGACCGGCGCGATGAGCGGCCAGCACCTTCTCCTTGATGCCGCCCACTGGCAGGACACGGCCGGACAGACTCACCTCGCCCGTCATGGCCAGCCCGCCGCGCACGGGTCGTCCGGTGAGCAGTGACACGAGGGCCGTGGTCATGGTCACGCCAGCCGACGGGCCGTCCTTGGGGATGGCGCCGGCGGGAACGTGCACGTGGATGTCCGATTTCTCCCAGAAGTCGGCCGCGATGCCAAGGGAGTCGGCGTGCGAGCGCACCCACGAGAGGGCGGCTTGCACCGATTCCTTCATGACGTCACCCAGCTGACCGGTCAGCGTGAGGGTGCGTTTGCCATCCATGCGGCTGGCCTCGACGAAGAGCACGTCGCCGCCGGCCGGGGTCCACGCCAGCCCGACGGCCACGCCAGGCACCCGGGTCCGCTCCTCCACCTCTTCCAGCTCGAAGCGGGGCACGCCCAGGAAGGTGGTGACCGTGTCGGGCGCCACCGTCACCGGTTCCGTCCGTCCTTCCGCCCACTGTCGCGCCACCTTGCGACAGACGCTGGCAATCTCGCGCTCGAGGTTACGCACCCCCGCCTCGCGTGTGTAGCCGCGCGCGAGCAGGCGTAAGGCGCCCGGGACGAAGGTGATGCTCTCGCCCGCCCCCAGCCCGTGCTCGCGAGCCTGCTTGGGCACCAGGTGCTTCTGGGCGATGGCGATCTTCTCCTCTTCCGTGTAGCCGGCGAGAGGGATGACCTCCATGCGGTCGCGCAGCGGAGGCGGCACCGCATCGATCACGTTGGCGGTGGTGATGAAGAGCACGCGCGACAGATCGAAGGCGACGTCGAGATAGTGATCCCGGAAGGTCGCGTTCTGCTCGGGATCGAGCACCTCGAGCAGGGCCGAGGCGGGATCGCCGCGGAAGTCCATCCCCAGCTTGTCGATTTCGTCCAGCATGAAGACCGCGTTCTTGGAACCGGCCCGGCGCAGGCCCTGGATGATCTGCCCAGGGAGGGCACCGATGTAGGTCCGACGATGGCCGCGAATCTCGGCCTCGTCTCGCATGCCGCCGAGCGAGATGCGATGAAACTTCCGGCCCATGGCCCGGGCGATGGAGCGGCCGAGCGAGGTCTTCCCCACGCCGGGAGGACCCACAAAGCACAGGATGGGGTCCTTGCCGTCCGGCCTCAATTTCCTCACCGCCAGGTACTCGAGGATACGGTCCTTGATCTTTTCCAGGCCCTCGTGATCCTCATCGAGGATCGCCCGCGCCGCGGCGAGGTTTACCGCGGGCGCCGGCTCGTCCTTCCACGGCATGGCGATGAGCCAGTCGATATAGGTGCGGGCCACCGTATACTCGGCGGCGGCCGGCGGCATCTTGGCCAGCCGATCCAGCTCGCGCAGGGCTTCGGCCTTCGCCTCTTCGGTCATGCCGGCGGCGTCGATCTTCTCCCGCAGGCCGTCGATCTCCTGGGTGCGTTCATCACCCGAGCCCAGCTCCTTCTGAATGGCCTTGAGCTGCTCGCGCAGGTAGTACTCGCGCTGACTCTTCGACATCTCCGAGTGCACCTCGGACTGGATCTTCGAGCCGAGCTCGAGGACCTCCGCCTCCTTGCTGAGGGCGATCACGACCTTTTGCAGTCGCTCCTTGACATTCACCGTCTCCAGCAGCTCCTGCTTGAGCGGCAGAGCCAGCGCCGGCAGGGTGGCCGCCACGAGGTCAGCCAGGACGCCTGGACCGGCCGAGGCGTTCTCCGTCACCGCGGCGAGCTCGTCGGGCAAGGTGGGCGAGAGCGAGACCACCTTCTGGAACAGCGTGCTCGCGCTGCGCATGAGGGCCTGCGTCTCGAGATCCGAAGCGTCATCCTCGACCTCGGCGATGGCCTCCACCCGCGCGCGCAGGAACGGCGTCTCGGCGATCAGGTCGAGGACACGGAACCGACCCAGGCCCTGCACGACAAGACGGACGGTGCCGTCCTGCTGCTTGAGGACCTTGTGGATGATGGCCAGGGTGCCCACGCGATGGAGGCCCTCCAACGTCGGCGCATCCTCGGCCGGATCGCGCTGCATGAGGGCGCCGATCAGCCGCCCGCCCTGCACCGCGTCCTCGATGAGCCGCACCGACGAGGCACGGCCAGCCGCCAGCGGCATGATCGCTTGCGGGAACAGCACGCTCCCGCGCAAGGGGAGGATGCCGAGAATATCCGGAATCTTCAGATCTCTCTCACTCTTCTCGTCAGCCATGGTGTCCTTTGTCTTTGTCAGAACAGATCCACGGGCTGGAGCTGCCCGGAGGCCGCCTTGACGAGCGACTCTCGCGACTCGCGGACCCCGACCTTCTCGACGTCACTCCCTGTATCGTGTACGTAGGTCACGAGATCCTGGATCTGCTTCTGCATATCGACCATCCGACGTCTCATCTTTAGGATGATCTCGACGCCGGCCAGATTCACCCCGAGGTCGCGCGTGAGGCGCAGCAGGCGGGCCAGGTCCTCCACATCCTCCTGCGAATACATGCGGGTGCGCCCCACGCTCCGGCTCGGCCGCAGCAGGCCTTTCTTCTCGTAGAAACGAAGCGTCTGCGGGTGGACCTTCAGCATGTCGGCCACCACGCCGATCATGTAGAGCGGCCGGCTCCGGTTCGTCATTGCGCCCCTCCCCGGTAGTGCGCCAGATCCTGGCGGGGTGTCATGGGAATGAGCCGCTCCAGGTCGCGGATGAGCTCGTCCGTCCTCGGGTCGAGCCCGCGCGGGATCTCCACGTGCACCGTGACGTAGAGGTCTCCCGCGCCCTCCCCCGCTAACCGCGGCAGGCCTTGACCGCGCAACCGGAAGACTTGTCCGGACGCCGTTCCCGGCGGCGCCACGACGATGCTCTCGCCGGTGGGCGTCGGGATGGTGATGCGGGCTCCGCGCAGGGCCTCCCACACGCTGATGGGCACCTCACAGTGCACGCTGTCGCCCTTGCGCGTGAAGAACGGGTGCTCGCGCACTCGGGTGCTCACCAGGAGGTCGCCCCGTGGGCCGCCGAACGGCCCGGCATGCCCTTCGCCGGACACGCGCAACTGGGCCCCTGAATCCACCCCAGCCGGGATGTTCACCGTGATCCGCTCCGTCGCCCGCCGGACGCCCCGTCCCTGGCAGAGCGCGCAACGCTGGCCTCCGACGCTACCGGTGGCCCCACACTCCCCGCAGTCGGAGAAACGGGTGACGGTGAGGGTGGGTTGCGCTCCGCCCGCCGCCTCGGCGAAGCTGAGCTCCACCGTCACGTGCAGGTCGTCACCGCGGCGCCCGGCCCCCAACGCTTCGCCGAGCAGGCTGGCCCCGAACTGGTCATAGTGCGCGCGCGCGCGGGGATCACTGAGGATCCGGTACGCTTCGCGGATCTCGGCGAATAACCCGCGGACCCCCTCATCCCACCAGTTCACGTCGGGGGAGTACTGCCGCGCGAGGCGCTGGTACGCCCGCCGCACCTCGCGCGGCTCCGCCGTGGCGGTGATCCCCAGCACGGCGTAGTAATCGCGGCGCATAACTTACTTCTTGTCGCCCAGGTCCTCGAACTCGGCGTCGACCACCTCGCCCTCCTTGGGTCCCCCGGGGGCGCCGCCGTCCTTCTTGGCCTCGCCCTGCTGCGCCTGGGCCTCGCGGTACATGATCTCCGCCAGCTTGTGCGCAGCCTTGGTGAGCCCGTCCTGGGCGCGCTTCATCCGCTCCACGTCCTCCGCCTTCAGTGCCTCCCGGGCTTCCGTCATGGCATCCTCGACCGCCTTGCGGTCGGCCTCGGCGAGCTTGGCACCGTGCTCGCTGAGCGTCCGCTCCGTGGAGTAGACGAGCGAGTCGGTCTGGTTGCGGACCTCGATCTCCTCCTTGCGCTTGGCGTCGTCGGCCGCGTTCGTCTCCGCCTCGCGCACCATCTTCTCCACCTCGTCCTTGGTGAGGCCCGAGGAGGCGGTAATGGTGATGTTCTGCTGCTTGCCGGTGGCGTTGTCCTTGGCCGACACGTTCAGGATGCCGTTGGCGTCGATGTCGAATGTCACCTCGACCTGGGGGACGCCGCGCGGGGCCGGCGGAATCCCAACGAGGTGGAACTTGCCCAGCGTGCGGTTGTCCCGCGCCATCGGCCGCTCGCCCTGGAGGACGTGCACCTCGACCGAGGTCTGGCTGTCGGCCGCGGTGGTGAACACTTCGCTCTTCTTCGTGGGAATGGTGGTGTTGCGCGTGATGAGCGGGGTCATCACGCCGCCCAGCGTCTCGATGCCCAGCGAGAGCGGGGTCACGTCGAGGAGGAGCAGGTCCTTCACCTCGCCCGTCAGCACGGCGCCCTGGACGGCCGCGCCCACCGCCACCACCTCGTCCGGGTTCACACCCTTGTGGGGCTCCTTGCCGAACAGGGCCTTCACGGCCTCCTGCACCTTCGGCATGCGGATCTGGCCGCCGACGAGGATCACCTCGTCGATATCGCCGGGCGAGACCCCGGCGTCCTTCATGGCCTGACGGCACGGCCCGAGGGTGCGCTCCACGAGGTCGGCGGTGAGCGCCTCCAGCTTGGCGCGCGTCAGCGACAGCACCAGGTGCTTGGGACCGGTCGCGTCGGCCGTGATGAAGGGCAGGTTGATCTCCGTCTGCACCGTGGTCGACAGCTCGCACTTGGCCTTCTCGGCAGCCTCCTTCAACCGCTGGAGGGCCATGCGGTCCTTGCGCAGATCGACTCCGTTCTCCTTCTTGAACTCGTCGGCGATCCAGTCCATCACCTTCTGGTCGAAATCGTCACCGCCGAGGTGGGTGTCACCGTTCGTAGCCTTGACCTCGAAGACGCCCTCGCCGATCTCCAGGATGGAGATGTCGAAGGTGCCGCCGCCGAGGTCGTACACAGCGATGGTCTCGTCCTTCTTCTTGTCGAGTCCGTAGGCGAGGGCGGCCGCGGTGGGCTCGTTGATGATGCGCAGGACCTCCAGACCGGCGATCTTGCCCGCATCCTTGGTGGCCTGCCGCTGGCTGTCATTAAAGTAGGCGGGAACGGTGATGACGGCCTGGGTCACCTTCTCCCCCAGATAGGCCTCGGCCGCCTCCTTGAGCTTGCGCAGGATCATGGCCGAGATCTCGGGGGGCGAAAACTGCTTGCCTCGGACTTCCACCCGGGCGTCATTGTTGCTCGCCTTGACGACCTTGTAGGGGACCAGCTTGGTCTCCTGCAGGACCTCGTCGTAGCGCCGCCCCATGAAGCGTTTGATGGAAAAGACGGTGTTCTCCGGGTTCGTGATGGCCTGCCGCTTCGCGACCTGCCCCACCAGCGTCTCGCCGTCCTTGGTGAACCCGACCACGGACGGGGTCAGACGACTGCCTTCCTGATTCGTGATGACCGACGGGTTACCGCCCTCCACCACCGCGACGACCGAGTTTGTCGTCCCGAGATCGATCCCGATCACCTTTGCCATCTCAAACTCCCTCCCTCGTGAGATCCCACTCCCAAGTGCCACCCTAATTGAGCGTAGTACTTATATATCAGATTAGTGTTACCATGTCAAAGTGCTGTGCAAGTACGTGCACGGAATCGCATTTTGGCGTCTTCGGCCAGGATGATAGGGTAGCCAGAATGAAGCTCGGCTGCGGAGGATGCCTAGGGACCCTGTTCTTCCTCGCCATGCTGGGAGGGGGAGCCCTCGCTGTGATGTGGGCCACCTCGCGAGCCGTCGCCCCACCTGACACGACTCCGATGCCGGGGACGGCCGAGGATGGGGTTCGGGCGCAGCAGAAGATCGTCGCGATCATGCGGGCCGGGGTCGGCAAGCCCCGGAGCGAGCGAGTCCCCCAGGAGCACGTGCTGTCCGAGGCCGAGATCAACGCGTTCCTGAGCCGACACCTTGGCGCCATTGCCGGCGTACCCTTCGATCAGCTCGCGGTGCACCTGGTGGGCGACGGGATCGTCGAAGTCTTCGCTCGGGTCCCGCTGCGTCGGGCCCTTGGCGAAGAGGTGTCCGGGTGGATGGACTATCTGCCCGACTCCTGGAAGACGGCGATCCTGGCCGTTCGGCTACGCGGTCCGCTCCGGCTCGAGACCGAGACGTCCCCGGGGCAGCCGAAGGCCCTCCGCCTCGACGTCACCGAAGCCTACGTCGGGCAACAGCGGGTCCCGGTCCCAACGGTCACGTGGATGCTGGGGCCCGACGGTCGCCGGCTCTTCACACGGCTCCGGGTTCCCTCGTCCGTGGAGGCGGTGACCATCGAGCGCCAGCGCGCCGTGGTCCGAACCTTGTCGTAGACCAGCTCGGTCACGTCTGCGGCTTCGCCGCCGCGACGTATCGGAGCTGGAGGTCGTAGATGAGCCCCTCGATGAGCTGGGTCTCCCGCCCGCTACGATTCCCCTGCGTTTTCTCCCGCAACAGAACCAGCAGGTCGATCACATCGGCCGCTGCCGTTGGGTCCCGTCGCACTTGACCCGTCGCCGGATCAGGTGCATCGCCGAGGGCCACCACGGCGGAGCTCGCCAGCATGAGGAACAAGTCTTCAAGGCTCCGCTCGCCCACCTGTGCCCGGCGTCCGCGCCGCTCCGGGGGCGGGGGCTCGTCGGACGGCGGCTCGGCCGGGCTTGGCTGAGCCTCGGTCGCCTGAGGCGTCGGCTCATCCGCCTCGCCTCGTCGACGCCGATCGGTGACCTTGAACTCGTCGCCGGGGTCCCCGCTTGCCATCCGATCCTCCCGGAAAGACGGGGCCGGCGTGGCCCCATCCCTCTTGACGCGCAGCAGCGCCCGCCTGCGCGCCCTCCGCGAGCTGAGACTGGTGCTGTATAATCGCATGCCTCAGGGTCCACGATGACGGAGTCCTCCGGCGGTGTCTTCGAACAACTGCTTGCGATCATGGCGCGCCTGCGGGGCTCGGATGGCTGCCCCTGGGATCGTGCGCAGACCCGCCGGTCGCTGAAGCCCTTTCTCATCGAAGAAGCCTACGAGGTCCTGGAGGCTATCGACGCCGGCGACGATCAGGCGCTGGTCGAAGAACTCGGTGACCTGCTCCTCCAGGTGGTCTTCCACGCCCAGATCGGCGCCGAGACCGAAGCCTTCGAGATGCGGGATATTCTCCAGGGTCTGTGCAACAAGATGACCAGCCGCCACCCGCACGTGTTCGGCGAATCGCGACTGGACACGGCCGAAGCCGTCCTGGCCCAGTGGGAGGCCATCAAGCAGCGCGAAGCCCAGCGCGCCGGCGTGAGCCGTTCGGTGATCGACGGCGTGCCGCGCGCGCTACCCGCGCTGATCCGGGCCCAGCGTATGCAAAGCAAAGCAGCCCGCGTGAAGTTCGACTGGCCGGATGCAGGGTCGGCCTGGAAAAAAGTAGAGGAAGAAGTCGAGGAGGCGGGGGAGGCGCTGGCCTCCGGCGACCTCGGCCACTTTCGCGAGGAGTTGGGGGATCTGCTCTTCTCGGTCGTTAACGTGGCGCGTCTGTCATCGATTGACGCCGAAGCCGCCTTGCAGAGCGCCATTGACAAGTTCCGGCGGCGGTTCACGGACATGGAGACGGCGCTGGCGGCGGAGGGCAAATCCGTGACGGCAGTGGGGCAAGACGAGCTCGAAAGATCGTGGGAGGCCATGAAAGCGCGCGAGCGTCAGGAATGAAACTCAAAATCGGACAGGCAACAATCTCGATCGAGCGGGGCGACATCACGGACTTCGAGGCCGACGCCCTCGTCAACGCCGCCAACGCCACCCTGGTTATGGGGGCCGGGGTAGCGGGCGCCGTCAAGCGCAAGGGCGGCGCCATCATTGAGGAAGAGGCCCTGCGTCAGGGCCCCATCGAGGTGGGTGAGGCGGTCATCACCACGGGCGGCAACCTGATCGCTACCCACGTGATCCACGCCGCCGTCATGGGCCCCGACCTCAAGACCGACACCGGCATTATCGCCACCGCCACCAAGGCGGTCCTGGTCTTGGCTGACAAGCACCGCCTGGGTACGGTGGCCCTGCCGGCTTTCGGCACCGGGGTGGGCCACATTGCGCCCGCTGTATCCGCCGAGGCCATGCTGAGCGCCGTCGTCGAACATCTGAAGGGTGGGAAGAGCACCCTCAAGCGCGTCCGCTTCGTGCTGTACCTGGACGACGCTTACAAGGCCTTTACCGAAGCGCTGAAGCGCCTGGGCGGATCGTAGTCTGCCCGGCGATGCGACGGGCGAGCGTCGCGGCTCGCCGAGCCTGGGCCAGCTCCTCGTCGCCGAAGGCCTGATCAGCCCCGAGCGTCTCCAGCAAGCCGTCGCCGAGCAGCAGCGAAGCGGGGGGACGCTGACCGCGACCTTGCTGACGCTCGCCCTCGTCGATGAGGACGCGCTCACGGGCGTGCTGTGCCGTCAATACGGAATCACCGCCGTCGCCCTCACTCAACTCGACCTGCAGCCCGACGTGCTCAACCTGGTGCCGGCCGCCATCGCCGCCAAGCACGAAGTCCTTCCCCTGGAGCGGACAGACACCGCGCTGACCCTGGTCATGGCCGATCCCACCAATGTGTCCGCGATCCACGATGTGGCTTTCATCACCAATCTGCACGTGATGCCGGTGGTCGCCTCGCGCACGGCCATCCGCCAGGCCATCGACCGGAACTATCACCACCATCGCATCACCGATGTGGTGAGCGACATTACCAGCGCCACCACCGAGCTGGGCTCGCTCGAAGAGCCGGAGCCGCGCGGCTCCCCCGACGTGTTCGAGCTGCGAGAGGGGGGTGACGACCCCCCCATCGTGCGCCTGGTCAATACCATCCTCATCGACGCCATCGAACGGGGCGCCTCGGATATTCACTGGGAGCCCTACGAGAATGCCTTCCGCCTCCGGCTCCGCGTCGATGGCATCCTGCACGAGTTGTCGACGCTCCCGAAGCGCCTGGAGGCAGCCGTCATTTCCCGGCTCAAGATCATGTCGAGCATGGATATTGCCGAGCGTCGACTGCCCCAGGACGGGCGCATCCGCCTTCGCTATCGCAGCCGAGAAGCCGATCTTCGCGTCTCCACGCTGCCCGCCTCGTTCGGCGAGAAGTGCGTCATTCGCATCCTGGACAAGGAGGTGATCCGCCTCGACCTAGCCGACCTGGGCTTCAGCCCGAGCGCCCTCGATCTCTTTCTCCACGCCATCAAGCAGCCCTACGGCATGGTCTTGCTCACCGGCCCGACGGGTTCCGGCAAGACCACCACTCTCTACGCGGGCCTTCATGCCATCAACTCGCCGGCGATCAACATCGTGACCGCGGAGGACCCCGTCGAGTACAACCTCAAGGGCGTCAATCAGGTCCAGATCAACGAGGCGGTGGGCCGGACCTTCGCCATCGCCTTGCGATCGTTCCTGCGTCAAGACCCTGACGTGATCCTGGTCGGCGAGACTCGTGATCTGGAAACCGCGCAGATCGCCGTGCGTGCCGCGCTGACCGGGCACCTTGTCCTGTCCACGTTGCACACCAACGACTGCCCCTCGACCATCACCCGTCTGGTCGACATGGGCATTCCGACGTATCTCGTCTCCTCGTCGCTCCTGCTCATCGTGGCGCAGCGCCTGGCCCGCCGGGTATGCCAAGGGTGCAAGGAGACCTTCGAGATCGAGGAAGCCGTCCTGGTCGCCCACGGGTATGTGCCGACCGGGCAGGGGCATCTCCGTGTTGCGCGTGGCAAAGGGTGTGCACGGTGCAATTTCACTGGCATGAAGGGACGGATCGCCCTCTACGAGCTGCTGCCGATCACCGACGAGATCAGGAACATGATCGTGGGAGACGCCTCGACCCAGGAACTGCGCGGCTGCGCCAAGGCACGCGGCATGACAACACTGCGCGAGGCGGGGATCGCACGTGTCCTCGAGGGCACCACCACCATCGACGAAATGCTGCGGGTGACGCTCGGCTAGAACAGTGGACATCGGGCTCCTTCTTGAACTGATGGTCTCGAGGGGCGCCTCCGACCTGCATATTGCCAGCGGCAGTCCTCCGAGATTCCGCGTGGACGGAGCCCTGACGCCCGGACCCGGGTTGGCGGCTCTGGGGCCACTGGAGACGCGCCAGGTGATCTACGGTCTCCTCCACGACGGGCAGCGGCGGCAGTTCGAGGAGAACCACGAGCTCGACTTCGCGTTCGGGATCGAGACCCTGGCGCGTTTCCGCTGCAACGTCTACTGTGAGCGGGGGGCGGTGGCGGCCGCCATTCGGCTTCTTCCCCACCACGTTCGCTCCATCCACGACCTCGGTCTCCCCGTGGTCGTGCAGCACCTGGCCCAACGGCCGAAGGGCCTCGTGCTGGTGACCGGACCTACCGGTTCAGGCAAGTCGACGACGCTGGCCGCCATGATCGATTTCGTCAATCGCGAACGCGATGCCCACATCGTCACCCTCGAGGATCCCGTCGAGTTCGTGCATCCGCACAAGCGGAGCTTGGTCACGCAGCGGGAAATCTCCGCTGACTCTCATTCCTTTCACAATGCCCTGCGGGCTGTCCTCCGCCAGGACCCCGACGTCGTCCTCCTGGGAGAGATGCGCGATCTGGAGACCATGGCTGCTGCTCTGAGCGTGGCCGAGGCGGGCCGCCTCACTCTGGGCACACTGCACACCAACTCATGCGCTCAGACCATCCACCGCATCATCGACGTGTTCCAGCCCGCTCAGCAGGATCAGATCCGGGCTCAGCTCGCCCTCGTGCTGGAAGGTGTTCTTTCTCAGGTGCTGATCCCCAAAGTGAGCGGGGGCCGCGCCCTGGCCCTCGAGCTGCTCGTGGCGACGCCGGCCGTCCGCAACCTGATCCGCGAGAACAAGGTGCATCAGATCTACTCGACCATGCAGGCAAGCGCCGCCATCGGGATGCAGACAATGAGCGCATCGCTGGCCCGCCTCGTCAACCAGCGCGTGATCACCCGCGAGGCCGCCCTCGCCCAGAGCGCGCTCCCCGACGAACTGGCCCGGATGATAGAGCCCCCACCGCCGCTCCCCCGCGGATAGACCGTGCCGGTCTTCGTGTATCGCGGGCACGGGCCTGGGGGTTCCGTCTCGGGTCAGATCGAGGCGGGGGACCGACGTATGGCGGCAGGGCTCCTGCGCGCCCGCGGCATCGCCGCCACCCGGATCGAGGAAGGGCGAGAACGGTCGCGACTCTGGCGCGCGCGCCCGCGGGTGACGGATCGGGACCTGGCCCTGTACACGCGCCAGCTATCCACCATGATCAACGCGGGCCTCCCGATCGCCCACTGCCTCGGAATCCTGGCCGAGCAAGGTGATTGTGTTTCCCTGCGTCGGGTCACCATGCGCGTCGCGGCCGATGTGGCGAGAGGGCTGACCCTGGCCGACGCCTTTGGCCAGCATCCGCGCGTGTTCGGGGACCTCTTCACCAACATGGTGAACGTGGGCGAAGCGGCCGGCGCCCTGGAGACCGCCCTCGCGCGGTTGTCCACCTACCTCGAGAAGTCGGCTCTCCTCGGGCGAAAGGTCAAGGCCGCCATGATCTACCCGCTCACCATCGTCGGCGTGGCCGCCCTGGTCGTCATGTTCATGATGACCTTCGTCATCCCGACCTTCGCTCAGATGTTCACCCACTTCGGCGCTGACCTGCCTCGGCCAACTCGCGTGGTGATCGCCCTGTCGGAATTTGCTCGCGCCCAGGGCGTGTGGCTCATGGCCATTGCGCTCGGGGCCACCGCGACGGCGCGGCGCCTGGCGCGCACGGACCCTGGTCGCCTACTTCTTGACCGATTGGCCCTGAAGATTCCCGGGGTGGCCCCTCTCATTCGCAAGGTCGCCATTGCCCGCGTGACCCGGACGCTCGGGACGCTCATCGCCTGCGGCGTACCCATCCTCGAGGGGCTCCGGATCACCGCGCGCACGGCAGGAAACCGGATCATCGAGAACACCGTCATGCAAACGCGGAGCGCTCTGGTGGCCGGACGGACGCTGACCGAGCCTCTGCGCGGCCGGGTCGGGCTTCCCGCCATGGTGGTCCAGATGGTCAACGTCGGTGAGCAGACTGGGTCCATGGAGGAGATGCTGACGAAGATCGCGGACTTCTACGACGATGAGGTCGACACGGCGGTGGCCAGTCTCACTACACTGTTGGAGCCGGTCATCATCGTCGTCCTCGGGATCGTCATCGGTGGTCTCGTGGTCGCCATGTATCTGCCCATCTTCCGGCTCGTGACCGTCATCAGGTAGCAACGTCCGGCACGGCTCCTGCACTTTGGGCGAAGCGAATCTCCGTGGGGAGGGACTCGCATGATGCCGATTGTGATCGGGCAGCCGAGGCGCGCAGGCGCCGACGGGTTCACGCTTGTCGAGTTGATCATCGTGGTGGCAATCATCGGCATTCTGGCTGCCATTGCCATCCCGATCTATACGAACCTCCAGGCGCGGGCGCGTATTGCGAAAGCTCAGGCCGACGTCCGCACGGTCGGTTCTGCCATCAGCATCTACGCCGCACACACAGGCGCGATTCCCACGGCGGCCAATCTCGCTACGGCTTTGACGACGGCCACCACAGTCGGTGGCGTCACTGCGGGACCATTCATCGGTGCCCTTCCCACGCCTCCGAGCGGCGGAGGATGGCCGACCGCGTACACGTATTCGCCCGACACGGCACCCGGCGGGGCCACCCTGGTGGGGTCGTTCGTCTACTGCGCCGCCGGTGACGGCACCTTCGCCAGCAGCAGCGGCACCCTCAGCTGCCCGTGACGGCGTCGGGACCCGCTCCCTGCCGACCCATGGCAGTATGATGCCTCCAGCCATGCCGAACCATGTCGGATCCCCCGGGCCGCCCCGAGCGCTGGAGGCTTTGGGGGCCCATCTCGGGGCCCCTCCACCGCGCCCGATCCCCGAGGGGCGTCACGGGTCCCCCACGCCGCCCCGAGCGCCGGGGGGTTTGGGGGGCCATCTCGGGGCCCCTCCACCGCGCCCGATCCCCGAGGGGCGTCCCGGGTCCCCCGGGCCGCCCCGAGCGCTAGAGGCTTTGGGGGGCCTTCTCGGGGCCCCTCCACCGCGCCGGATCCCCGAGGGGCGTCCCGGGTCCCCCGGGCCGCCCCGAGCGCTGGAGGCTTTGGGGGGCCTTCTCGGGGCCCCTCCACCGCGCCGGATCCCCGAGGGGCGTCACGGGTCCCCCGGGCCGCCCCGAGCGCCGGGGGCTTTGGGGGGCCTTCTCGGGGCCCCTCCACCGCGCCGGATCCCCGAGGGGCGTCACGGGTCCCCCGGGCCGCCCCGAGCGCCGGGGGGTTTGGGGGGCCATCTCGGGGCCCCCCATGACAAATGACCGTCGCCTTTCTCGCGATCTTCGGCCTGATCATCGGGAGCTTCCTGAATGTCGTGATCGTTCGCCTCCCAGAGGGCCGTTCACTTCTCGGTCGATCGGCCTGCCCAGAGTGCGATGAAATGATCAACGCGTATGACAACATCCCCCTCCTCTCGTTCGCCTGGCTGCGAGGGAGGTGCCGGCGGTGCCGGCGGCCGATCTCGTGGCGCTATCCCCTGGTGGAACTCGCCACCGCCGCCGCTACGGTGGCCGTCTATGCGCGTTTCGGGCTCACTCTCGCCTTCGGCATCGCGGCAATTCTGATGGCCGCTCTCATCGCGGTCACGGCGATCGACCTCGAGCACCAGATCATCCCGCGCCTGATTACCCTGCCCGGTATCGGGATTGGCCTTATCGGCGCTCCCCTCACCGGTTTGACGCAGAGCCAGGACGCCGTCATCGGCGCGCTCGTGTGCGGGGGAACCCTTCTGGCAGTCGTCGTGGCCACAGCCTGGATGAGTCCTGTAGGCGGCATGGGCTACGGAGATCCGATGCTGAGCACCATGCTGGGTGCGTTTCTCGGCTGGCGTCTCGGTCTCTTCGCCCTCTTGGTGGCCGTTCTGGTCGGCGGTCTCGTGGGGGCCGGTCTCCTTCTTTCCGGGCGCAAGGGGCGAAAGGACCCCCTTCCGTTCGGCCCCTTTCTCGCCCTCGGAGGAGCCACCGCCCTCCTCGTCGATCCTCCGGCGATTCTCGGTCTGTAGATCTCCCAGGCACTGCGCCCTGCGATCTGGGCACCTCGGCGTCAGCCGACCCTACACGCCACGCATGGGTCGTGGGGCCGTCGGCACGGGAACGCCTCTTGCTAGTCGGGCATATCCATGGCGAATGTGAGAAGGCGGTCATATCAGAAGGGAGCCGCCGGGGGCGGGCTGACGGAGGTGCTCATCACAGCCGCCATCGTAGCCGTCATCAGCGCGGCCGGTGTACCGGCGTTCTACACGTATTTCTGGACGAGCAGCCTGCGAGCGGGGGCCGAGGAGTTCGCAACTCTGGTGAATCTCGCGCGGTCCCTCGCCATCAGAGAAAACGCCCACGCGTGTGTGAGTCTCGACCCCGCCGGTACGAATCGGGTGCGCATCCTGGTTGCCATCAGCAGCCCCTGCCGGGGGGCGGCCAGGGTCTACGGTCGGCGCGAGCTGGGGATCGATTCCCGCGTCGACGCCGATGGCTGGATCGCCTTGCAGAATGGCGTGGCGGTCACCGCGGCCACGGCGGAGGTCGTGTTCACCTCGATTGGGGCTGCTGCGCCCGGAGGCACCTACACGATTTCGCGGAACGGCCGTGCTCTCCACGTGGTGGTAGCGCCGTCCGGGCGCATAAGTGTCGCGCCGTGAGACACCGGCCAAGGGGCTTCACGCTGATCGAGGTGCTCGTGGCCGCCGCTATCATCACCGTGGGTCTCGGGGGCATCACCGCCATGCTGCAGCTCGCAGCCGCCAGCGGCCGCGAAGGCCGCCAACGGTCGGTAGCGATCTTCCTGGCCACCGAGCGCGCCGAGCTCCTCCGTGGCACGAGCTGGAACGCGGCTGGCGACTGCTTGGGGGTGTCTCCCTCGATGGCTCTCCCTCCGGTCACGTCCACCTGCCCCGAGGTCGGCGCCGATCACGTGTCCTTCCCTGATGAGGGGACAGGCGCACTGCCACCGCCCTTCGAGGCGTTCACGCGGACAGTCCGCGTGCAGCCATGTGCCAGCCGCGAGACGTGCCCTGTCGCCAGCCCCGATCTCCGCCTTGTCACCATCGCCATTGGTCATGGACCGGTGGGCCTGCCGATCCTCACCTTGTGCGAACTCATCGCCAAGAGGCTCTGAGCGTGTCTCGCGAGGCTGGTATCGCCGTCCCATTCGCCATGGTCATCCTCTTGATCGTCGTCTCGCTGAGCTTAGCCCTCGGAGCGTTGACCATGACCGAACCTCTGATCTCGAGCAACCTCTTGCTGGCGACCCAGGCCCGCGCCGCCGCCGAGTCCGGTGTCGAGGCCGCTGTCGCCGCCTTCTCGAACACGCAAGTCATGGCCGCCGACTTCTCGGCCACCCTTGCCGCGGCACCGTTCGTGCCGATCCCCGGCACGCGGGCGGGTTACCGGATCGCAGCCACCGTCGATCCAGACTGGACGATCTTCGAGAAGGCGAACCAGCGTCGCCTCACGGTGGTGGGAATCGCGGCGGGCGGAGATGCTCCTGACCCCGCCACGGCGCCGTACCGTGCGGTGAGGACCGTGGAGGCCGTCATCCGGAGAGATTCGCTCCTGAATACGCTCCTGTTGCCGGCCGCCCTCTCGCTGCCTGCCGGAGGAACGATCAAGGCCGAGGTCGATGCGCGCCGAGATACGAGCCGCGGCTTCGAAGCGTGGTGCCTTCGGCACGGATCGGTCATCGCGCCCGTGGCGGGTGTGGTCGCGTCTGGCGCCCACGACGTGGTGAGCACCGGTGCCGTCTGGGGGCCTGGCAACGACGTGCCGAACGAGGACGGCAGCGACATTCGCCATGGCCGCGCGCCCGCCCCCGATTTCCTGCTCGGCAACCAGACGTTCACCGAGCACGAGTTGGCGGCCCTCAAGGCGCTCGCCATCTCGACCGGCACCTTCTTTCGTGGCCGGCCCGTGACCTTCGATAGCCGCTCGCCCTTGCCGGGGTCCCAGTCCGTCGTCTATGTCGAAGGGGATATCGAGATCGAGGCTTACGGCCTCGACACGACCTGGGCGGGCTGGATCGTCGTCGTGAGACCGGAGGGGGTCAGCAGTGGAGGTCTCATAACCTTTCGGTGCTTTTCAAGTTGCGCGCCTTCCATGCAGAAGCTCACCATCAACGGCCTCCTCTACGCCGAGGACCGCCTCGAGGTCAGCTCGCCCCTCGCCGATCGCCGCGTCACCGTCAACGGAGGGGTGATCACTCGGAATGCTGGAGGAGCAGGGAGCGCGATCGATCCGCGGACGGCCGCTGACTTCCGCGTCAACTATCGATGCCAGGGGGACGGCGGCCCTCAGCGGGGGGTCCGCGACGCGATCACGGGGACCGCGGCGACCATCGGCGCCTTCGATCCCACCCGACGGTCCGGGTGGTATGTGAAACCCGGCCACGTGCGCGAGATCGCCGAGCAGCCCTAGCCGCTGGCCATGCCCGCCCGCTTCGCCTCCAGGTTGCGCACTCGCCACCCAGGGCACGCCTTCGGGCTCGACATCGGGGCGAGCAGTGTCAAGGTTCTCGAGCTCCGTCGCGCCGCGACTTCCTACGCGGTGGCGAGGTGCGCGGTGATGCCCGTCCCCCTGGGCGCGGTGGGGGAAGGGGCCATTCACGAACCCGCGCTTGTCGCCCAGGTCATTCGAAGGGCGGTGGACGCCGCCGGAATCGTTCGCTCCGAGGCGGTCATCGGCCTCTGCGGGCGAGGGCTCATCGTCAAGAAAGTGCAGATTCCCGAGGTGCCCATCAAGGACCTTCCCGACGCTGTCCGGATCGAAGCTGAGCAGGAGATCCCTTTCGCCATGGACGAGGTTGCCCTCGCCTTTCACGTCGTCGGCCGGCAGAATCGCGTGCTCGACCTGGCGCTCGTGGCTGCCCGACGATCCAAAGTCATGGAACACCGCGCCGTCGTCGCCAACGCCGGTCTCGATCCCGTCGTGGTCGACGTGGACGGCTTTGCCCTGGGAAACCAACTGCAGCTCTATGGACGCTCGGGGGTGAACGTGGTCGTCGACATCGGTGCAACCATGACCAAGATCAGCGTGGTCAGGGACGGACTGACGCAGCTTGTCCGTGACCTGCCCTCCGGAGGATATGGATGCACGACGGCCATCGCGGCCCGGCTCGGGGCTTCGGCCGAAGCGGCAGAAGCGATCAAAATCAATCCCGAACGCGCCCTCGATGCGGTGGCGCCCGTGTGTGAGGCAATGGCTCATACCCTCGGCCTCGAGATCCAGCGTACCCTCGACTACGTTGCCGCGAGTGGACCTGGCCCCGAGCGAGTCACGGGAATCGTGCTGGCGGGGGGCGGCGCCAAGCTGGCCGGGCTGCGGGAGCATTTGGCCACGATGCTCGACCTTCAGGTCGAAGTGGCATGCCCCGGTGCGGGACTTGCCGTGGATCCAGCGTGCGCCGCCGCGGTCGCGGCGGCCGGACCCACGCTCGCATTGGCCCTGGGCCTCAGCCTGCGCCGCCCCGGCGATGAAACGACCGGGTGATCAGGATCAATCTCGCGCCGGCCGCCGATCCCCTGCGGGGAAGGGGTCGGCCACGGCTGGGAATCGTGATCGTGCTGGTCGCGGTTGTCCTCCTGGGTGTTGTCCTCGGATGGGTCCGCGTGCTCGCACAGGACGAGAAGCGCCTGACCCAGACTGTCGTTGCGACGACCCAGGAACTCACCACGCTGAAAGAGCTGCTCCGGCGCACGGGCGACGGGCGCGAAGATTTTGCCGACCTGACCCAACGTATCCAGAGCATCCAGGCCTTGATGCAGCGCCGGGGAACGACCCTGCACATCCTGGATGCGCTCCTGGACTCCATTCCGCGCGATGTATGGATCACCACGCTCGAGGGTCGCGGTCGCGAGCTGCGGGCGCACGGGGCCGCCCGGTCGGCCGCGGCGGTGGTCGATCTGCTGGCCAGCCTGCGCGCCTCCGGAAAGTTCCACGACGTGGACATCGTCGTCGCCCGGCAGGATCTCGGGGAAGCCCTGGACGCACCTCTGCTCTTCGAGATCACCTGTCGATTTGGGAGTTGAGATGAACGCCATACTCTCGACATGGCGCGATGTCTCGAACCTGCATAGGCTTGCCCTCGCCGGACTCGGACTCCTCGTCCTGGGAGCGGGCGGTTACCTCTTCGCCCTCTCGCCGGCCCACGCCCGCAAGGTCGCGCTTGAAGTTCGATTGGCCGCCCTGCAACGGGAACTCGGCGAGGCCCAGGCGCACGTCGGCGAGCTCGCACGGTATCGACACGAGAAGATCGAGTACGAGAGGCAACTGGGGTCGATGGCAGAGCACCTCTCCCCTACCCGGGCCATTGCTCCGCTCTATCAGACTCTGCAGGACGCGGCGGCCCAGACGGGCCTCGCGCTGGCGCTCTTCCGGCCGCGCGAGCCCAGGGCGGAGAACTACTACACGGCGATCCCGATCGCGGTGACCGCGCAGGGAACGTACCATCGGCTCGGGCGGTTCCTCGCGCGAATCGCCGAGCTGCCCCGGGTGGTGACGATCGAAGAGCTCAGGCTCACCGCCATCGAACACCCCCAGGTATCCCTCCGCGCCGAAATGATCGTGACCGCGTACATCTACCGGCCGGTCGGCACCCGCGCGCCCGCTCGATCCGGCGCGTCCGCGGGCGGCCAGACGAGGGGGGCGGTGGCGTCTCCATGACCACTCCCGTTACCTGGCTCATGATCCTGTCGTTCGTGCACGCGGCCTGCTCCGGAACACCAAGCCCCACCCCCACGCCTTCATACTCGACGGCTCCTCCCGCCGCCGGACCTTCCAAACTCGCCGACCGGGCTTTGGTGACCTCGTCCGTTCCAGCAATCTCGACGACTTCCACGCCCCTTGCGCCGTCGGTCGAGTACGCGCCGCGCGGTCGCCGCGATCCGTTCACGCCGGTCAGGGTCGCAGAAGAGGCGGCACCGCGCCGCTCGATTCTGACATCCGCGAGGCTCACTGGCATCGTCCGAAGCTCCCACGGGGCTTGGGCTTTGGTGGAGACGGCCGAGGGGACGGGCTTCATCCTTCGCGCCGGCGAGAGCTTCGGAGAGGGGCGTCTGCTCGATATCGGCGAGGACTTCGCGCTGTTCGACGTGGAGCCATCATCGGCGTCGATGCCGACGCGCGTCGTGCTTCGCCTGGAGCGGACCTCCTGATCGCCAGGAGGTGGGGTCCGTCTCTCATGGCCGCGCTGGCTCTGGCGCCTGCTCTTCCCTTGGGGAGCACCGCGGACGCTCCACCCCTTCCAGGCGATACCCGCTCCATTTCCGTGGATTTCAAGGATGCCGACATCGTGAACGTGATTCGGATCCTGGCCACCGAGAGCGGAAAGAATGTCGTCATCGCGGATGACGTCAAGGGCAAGATGTCGCTCAAGCTCCACCGGGTTCACTGGGAGCACGCGCTACAGACGGTTCTCGAAGCAAAGGGCCTCCACATGATCGAGCGCGATCGAGTCATCCGGATCGTTTCCAGCGAGCAACTCGAACGGGAGCGCGGAGCCGCCGCGCGCCTTGACGAGGCCAAGCGGAAGGCCGAGGCGGAGACGCGCGCCAAGGAAGCCGAGGCGCAGGCCAAGGAGATCGAAGCGCGCGCGAAACAACACGAGTTGCTCCGTAAGCGACAGCAAGCGGAGGAGGAAGCGAAGGAGTTGGCCGCCCGCGGCCCCCTGACCGAGGCCACCATTCGCCTCTACTACGCCGATGCCGAGGAAGTGGCGAAGACACTCCAGGGTCTTCTGGGGATGACTGCCGACGAAGCGCCCCGCAAGCGAGAGATCGGCTCCGGCGCTCCGGTGATTCCCGAGCCTCCCTTCTCAGCGCTCTTTGGCCCTCCACCTCCGCCCGCGCCCCCGACCCCGGTGCCCCCGGAAGTTCTGGACAAGCGGTTGACCATCCGGGCCTTCAAGCCCACCAATACGCTATTCTTGCGCCTCTACGCGTCGGACATCGCCCGGATTCGCTCGCTCGTTCGCGAGTCCATGGACATCCCGCTGCCCCAGGTCAAGATCGAAGCACGTATGGAGATCCTCGACCGCAACGCCCTCGAGCAACTCGGTGTCCAGTGGGGCGGCTTCGTGGCGCAGAATGCCGGCCAGCAGACCCTGGTCGGTCAAGGATTCACGTCGGGGGGCCCGGCCGGCACAGGCACACCCACACCTGTCCAGGGATTGAACCCGCCCAACACCGGCTTCAATCTCGCCCAGGGCCTTCCGGTCAGTTCCCAGTCCGGTCTGCCGTTGGGGGGCAACATCGTCAATCTCCCCATCAGCACGTTACCGAACGCAGGGCCGCTGCCCACGGTCGGGGTGGCGTTCGGCATCGTCGGCACCAACCTCAACATCAATCTCGCGCTCCAAGCCCTGGCCGAGCAAGGCAAGAGCCGGACCCTGGCCCGCCCCGAGATCGTGACCGTGGAAAATAGTAAGGCGGTCATCGAGCTCGGCGAGGAGATTCCGTTCACGACCGTGAGCTCCGCCGGTACCCAGATTCAGTTCAAGAACGCCTCCCTCAAGCTCGAGGTGACCCCGACGGTCGTCCACGAGGACACGCACAGCAAGATCAAGATGCTGGTGGTCGTCGAGAACAACTCGCGCGGCCAGACGGTGAATCTTGGTGCCGCCGGCCAGCCGCCCGCCATCAATACGCGCAAGGCCAGCACGCAGGTCCTCGTCAAGGAGGGCGAGCGGCTCGTCATCGGTGGGGTGGCCCAGACCACGACCTCCAACACGATCCGCAAGGTGCCCGTCCTGGGCGATGTGCCCCTCATTGGTGCGCTCTTCCGCATCAAAGAGAGCTTCGCGCAAGGCCGCGAGCTCGTGGTTTTCCTGACCCCCAGCGTGCTTCGCCCAGCAGGTTCTGACCGGCCGGCCACCCCCTCCCGGGAGGAGCCCTGACCCGCCCTGGCGTGGTACTCTAGCGACGGCGGTCATCTCCGATGGTCATTCCTGTCCAGCTCAGCCAGCAGGCCTACACGATCGTGGTGGAGCGCGGCGCCCTTCACCGGGTGGCCGACTACTTGCGCGAGCTTCGCGTGGGCCGGCGCGTGGCCCTCGTCACCTCTCCCGAGATCGTCCGGCACTACGGCAAGCCGGTGGCCGACCGCCTGCGGGAAGCGGGGTTCGCGGTGACGGTGGTGGAGATTCCCGACGGCGAGGCCGCCAAGCAGCTTCCTGTGGCCGAGCGCTGCTGGAGCGCGCTGCTCGAGGCCGGCCTGGATCGCAGCTCGACCGTGCTTGCCCTGGGTGGCGGCGCGGTGGGCGACCTGGCGGGATTCGTGGCCGCCACCTTCATGCGCGGGATCAACTTTGTCCAGCTTCCCACCACGGTGCTGGCCCAGGTGGACGCCTCCATCGGAGGCAAGACCGCCATCGACCATCCGAAGGCCAAGAACCTGATCGGAGCCTTCTACCACCCGCGCCTGGTCGTCACCGACACCTTGACCATCGGGACCCTGTCCGAGCGCGAGTTCCGCTCTGGGCTGGCCGAGGTGGTCAAGCACGGGATCGTCCTCGACGCCGACTACTTCATGATGATCGAACGGGAAGCGCCCCGCATCCTCGCTCGCGACCCCGAGATTCTCGAGCAGGTGATCGCCGGCTCGTGCCGGCTGAAAGCCGGTGTCGTCGAGCGTGACGAGCGCGAAGCCGATTTACGCGCCGTGCTGAACTATGGCCACACCATTGGCCATGCCCTGGAGGCGGCCACCCAGTACGGTCGCTGGACGCACGGCGAGGCCGTCGCCCTCGGCATGGTGGGCGAGGCCAGGCTGGCGCGGCAGCTGGGGCTGGCCTCCGAGCAGACAGTGGCCCGCCAGATCGCCCTCCTCGACGCCCTCGGATTGCCCACCCGCACCAGCGGGATCGACCTCGAGGCCGTGCTGGCCGCCATGACGCGCGACAAGAAGTCGAAGGACGGCCAGGTGCCGTTCGTGCTGGCACCCGAGATCGGATCCTTCAGGGTCACCTACGGGATCGCCCGCGACGATGTGCGAGCGGTCCTCGCGGGACTGGGATGACCCAGCCCACACAAGTCAGCGACGAGGACGCCATCATCACGGCCATCAAGCGTCACGAGGAGCGGTTGGCGCGCGATCCGACCTCGTTGGCCTTCGCCCAGCTCGCCGAGCTGTATCGGCGGGCGGGGCGGGCGGCGGATGCCGTCGCCCGCTGTCGAGAGGGACTGTCCCGCTATCCTCACTACACGGCGGCCCGTCTCATCCTCGCTCGCGCCCTCGCCGACGCTGGACAGCTGGAGGCGGCCATGACCGAGGTGCGGGCGATCCTGGAGCTGAGCCCCAAGGACATCCAGAGCCATCGCTTCGCGGCGGAAGTAGCCCGCAAGCAAGGCGACATCGACACCGCCGTGCGCCACCTGGAGGCGGCGGTGGCGCTCGATGCCGGTGACCGCGCTTCCCGCACCCTGCTCGGGCTGTTACGGGCCGATCCCGCCGCCCGCTCCGAGCAGAGCGGCGTGGCGCGCCTTCTGAGCGACGACACGTTCGTCACCATGCCCTTCGGCACCCTCTGCCTGGAGCAGGGCCTGATCGAGGAGGCTGCCCAGGTGTTCACCCGGTTACTGAGAAAAGACCCCAATCACGCGGAGGCGCGGGCCGGCCTCGAGCAGGTACTGCGCGCCCGCCTCCGTCGCCGAGGCTAGATCGTCATGCAGGTCTCCACCGCGGAGTTCAAGAAGGGGTTACGCATCGTCTTCGACGGGCACCCCTACGCCATTGTCGATTTCCAGCACGTCAAGCCCGGCAAGGGCGGTGCCTTCGTTCGCACGAAGCTGAAGCACATGCGGGTAGGGCGTGTCATCGACAACACCTTCCGCGCCGGTGAGAAAGTCGAGCTGGTTGACTTCGAGGAAAAGCACATGCAGTACCTCTACCGCGACGAGCGCTATCACTTCATGGACACGTCGACGTACGAGCAGGTCTCGCTGTCCGCTGACGAGGTCGGCGACGCGCGCGACTATCTCAAGGAGAACACCGAGGTCGACGTGCTCTACATCGACGGCGCCCCCGTCACCGTGGAGCTGCCGAACTTCGTCGAGCTGGCCATCGGCAAGACGGACCCTGGCGTGCGGGGCGACACCGCCCAGGGGGGCAACAAGCCGGCCACCCTGGAGACGGGTGCCGTCATCCAGGTGCCGCTGTTCCTGAACGAGGGCGATGTGGTCAAGGTCGACACCCGGACGGGCGAGTATCTCGGTCGCATGAGCACCGCGTGATGGCGCGCCCGCGCGCGCGTGCGGGCCCCGACGAACGAGAGGTCGTCGAGCTGACGCGCCAGCTCGGCAGCCTGTTGGCCGAGCTGGGTCTCGGCGAGATCGAGGTGGCGGTGGGCGAGCTACGCATCCGGCTGGTGAAGCCCGCCCTTCCCGTTCCGAGCGCCCCGCCGTCCGTCTCCCCGTCCGGGCCGGCGGAGGCAGTGACGCCCGGAGTCATCACCATCGAATCGCCGATGGTGGGTACGTTCTATCGGGCGTCGTCCCCCACCGCCGAGCCCTACGTCATCGAAGGCGACCTGGTCAAGGAGGGACAGATCCTCTGCATCATCGAGGCCATGAAGCTGATGAACGAGATCGAGGCCAAAGCGGCCGGCCGCATCGTCAAGATCCTGGTGGACAACACCCAGCCCGTGGAGTACGGCCAAGCACTGTTTCTCATCGAACCGGCCCGGTGACTCGTCTTCGTTGATGTTCCACAAGGTCCTCATCGCGAATCGCGGCGAGATCGCGCTCAGGATTATCCGGACGTGTCGGGAACTTGGGATCCCCACCGTGCTCGCCTACTCGAAGGCCGATGCCGGATCCCTGCCCGTCAAGCTGGCCGATGAGTCGATCTGCGTGGGGCCCGACGATGCACGCTCCAGCTACCTCAACATCCCGGCCATCGTCTCCGCGGCGGCCGTGACCGACAGCGAGGCCATTCATCCTGGCTACGGCTTCCTGGCCGAGAACGCGGCCTTCGCCGAGGTCTGCCGCGCGTGTTCCATCACCTTCATCGGTCCGACCCCTGAGGCCATCCGCCTCATGGGCGACAAGGCCCAGGCGCGGCTCATGGCCAAGCAGGCCGGTGTACCCGTGGTGCCCGGCAGCGACGGGCCCCTCAAGAGCGCGGCGGAGGCGCTGGAGCTGGTCGAGCGCATCGGATGTCCCGTCATCTTCAAGGCGGCCGCAGGGGGCGGGGGCCGAGGGATGCGAATCGTGCGCGACCCAGCCGCCGCCGGCCAGGCGTTCGCGGCGTGCCAGTCCGAGGCAGGGGCCGCCTTCGGCTCCTCTGACGTCTACGCCGAGAGGTTCATCGAGGGGGCGCGCCACGTCGAGGTGCAGGTGCTGGGCGACAAGAGCGGGATCCGTGTCCACCTCGGCGAGCGCGATTGCTCCGTCCAGCGCCGCCACCAGAAGTTGATCGAGGAGTCGCCGGCTCAAGGGCTGACCCCCGGCACCCGGGCCGGTCTCTACAAGGCTGCCCTCACCGTGGCCGGCGCCGTCAACTACACGAGCGCCGGCACCGTGGAGTTCCTCGTCGACGCGGAGGGCGGCTACTACTTCATCGAGATGAACACCCGCATCCAGGTCGAGCATCCGGTAACGGAACTGGTCACCGGCATCGATCTGGTACGCGAACAGATCCGCATCGCCGCCGGCGAGCCGCTCGGCTACCGGCAGGACGCGGTCGTGCTCTCCGGCCACGCCATCGAGTGCCGGGTGAACGCCGAGGACCCGCAATCGTTCGCACCCAGCGCGGGCCGTGTTACCGCCTGGGTGCCGCCCGGTGGGTTCGGCGTCCGGGTGGACAGCCACCTCATGGCCCCCTACGCGGTTCCTCCGTTCTACGACTCGCTCATCGCCAAGATCATCGTCCACGGCCGCCAGCGGTCGGAGGCCATCGCCCGCATGCGGCGCGCCCTCCTGGAGACCACCATCGAGGGCGTGAAGACGACCATCCCCTTCCACCTAAAGGTCCTCGGCGATCCCGCCTTCGTGGAGGGCCGCTTCACCAGCGCCGACGGGGCGCGGCTGCACGGCTGAGAGGACACCCCTCCGTCGACGTACGGCTCGATGATCAAGGGGAGTTGGCCCGGCGGAAGGCCTCCAGGTGGGGCAGAAGGTCGCGCAGCAGGAGGCGGCGCTTGAAGGGCAGGACAGCGGCCGGGAGCGCGCCCGCGCGCAGGGCCAGGGCGCGGGGAACGGCGACAATGAGGTTCATCCTCCGCACGGCGGCAAGCGTTCTGAGTTTGTCGGCCAGGTACTCGGGGGTCCAATAGCCCACGATTTCGAGGGCGACCGCGGTGCCGTCTTCGTGATGGAACACGAAGTCCGGCACGATGAGGCTCCCGCCCGCCTCCAGCACCGCACCTTCCCGGACCAGCGTCCAGCCACTGCGCGTGTGGCCGAACTTGCGGGCGATGGCGGCTTCCAAGTTCGAGTCGAACTCGGGCGGGGCCGCCAGCCCCTGCCCCAGAGCGTCCGCTGACGCCAGGGTGAAGGCGAGCGGCCGCCAGCCCCTGCGCAGTTCGATATCGGCCCGGAGCCGCCAGTCCGGGAGCCGGACCAGCGCCGCCAGAAACCGCGCGAAGTCCACCCCGTAGGCGCGGGTCCGACGCAGGATGGAGCTCGGGCCATCGAGCACGAAGCGATACGTATCGGAGGCGCGCCAGGACCCAGCCGTGGGGTCTTCCTTGCCCGCCCGTGCTTCGGCCGCCCTTCCCCGGCGGACGCGCTCGACCCGGTAGAGCAGCCGGGCCAGGCGGGCGTAGCGGAGAATGTGCCTGAAGTCGCGGCCGGCCTCCACGATGACTCGCGTCGCCGAGTAGAGGAGGGCCTGCGCCTGGGCGAGATCGTAGTCAGCCCGCAACGCCCGCGCGGTGTAGTCGGCTGGAAACGCGACCAGCCGGTGGAACTCCGGGTAGTCCGGGTACAGGGCGGCCACGGCGGCGGCGGGATCCCCCGGGGGTGCCGTGAAGGCCGTACCGAGCAGCATCCGTGCCGCCTCGGCCTCCAGCAACGGATGGGCGGCGGCCGCCCGCTCGAAGACCTCGACCCGGTAGTCTGCCGCCCGGGCTGGCGACGGCCACTCATAGGTTGCTACATCGTCCAGGAGCTTGACGACGGGCTCGATGCGGTCCGGGCGCAACCCCTCCAGCGCGAGGCGGGCGGCATTGCGAACCTGCCCGCGCGGGTGGCCCAGGCGAGCCCGGTAGACGGCCAGCGCCAATTCGAGGAAGGGTCGCGCGTCGTCCCCGAGCCGGTCAGAAGAGATCGAGCTGGTTTGCCTGTCCCAGTGATAGACGCGGAGCGCGGCGGTAAGCATCGGTCCTTCGCCGGCGGCGGGCCCGGGCCACGTCGGGAGTCTCCTGGAGGACGACCTCGTAGAGCCGGGCCGTGCGGTCGCCTGATCTCCTGAGCAGACGGCCCAGACGCTGGACGGCTTCGCGCACGCCCTTCTCGCCACCCAGCACCACACCGACCTTCACGGCGGGGGCGTCCCAGCCCTCGTTGAGGACCTCGCACGCGACGAGGGCCATCAGCCGTCCTCCCGCGAAGGCGTCGAGGACCCGGTTGCGCTCGTGCTTGTCGGAGTGAGCGGTCAAGGCGGGAATCAGGAAACGCGCCGACACGTCCAGCGCCATGCGGTTCGAGGCGGTGAAGATGACGCACGGTTCCTTCGGATGCAAGCGCAGGATGTCCTCGAGCACGCGGAGCTTCTCCGCGGAGCGGTTGACGATGGCCAGCTTACGCCGCCATCGACGGAGGACCTCGCGGGCCTCGGGATCGGTGCGGGAGCGCCGGGCCAGCTCGGCCCACTCGAACCCCGCCTCCTCGCGCCGACGGCGGGCTATGTACTGACGGATACTCTGCGACAGCTCGTCGAACTCCGCCTGTTCGGCCTCGCCGAGATGGATCGGCACCGACACGATGACGTAGTCGGCGACGGTCCGGCCCCGCGCTTCGGCCAAACTCTCCTCGTAGACCACGGGCCCGATCAGCTCGGTCAGCATTGCCTCACGGCCATCGGCCCGCGTGGGCGTGGCGCTCAGCCCCAGGCGCAGGGGAGCCAGGCAATCGAGGGCGCTCTCATGCTGGACCGGTCCCGGAAGATGGTGGACCTCGTCGTAGACGATCAGCTGATAGCGGTTGCCGATCTCCTTCATGTGAATCCAGGCGCTGTCGTAGGTCGTCACCGTGATGGGCCAGACTTCCTGCCGGCCGTCGCCGAGCACTCCAGCGTCGAAGCCGAGGCTCGCGCGAATACGGCGCTGCCACTGGTACATCAGGTCCCGCAGGGGGGCCACCACCAGGGTGGGCGCTCGATGCTGCGCGATCACGGCCATGGCAATTTCGGTCTTCCCGGTGCCGGTCGGCTTGACCACGACCCCCCGCCCGCCCGCCCGTTCCCATGCATCGATCGCCGCCTGCTGATCGGCCCGAAGCGTCGGCAAGGCTGGCCTCAGGGTCGGCGCGGGGAAGAAGTGTTCGGCGCGATCGGCGAGGTGCAGCTGGTAGGCCGCCGCGTCCTCCCGCACGCGCAGGTGGTTGATGGCCGCGGTGCGCCAGCTCCCGACGCGCGCATCCCAGACGAAATAGGGAGGCACCCGGGCCGTGGCCGGAGCGTTCAGGCTGAGCGAGCCTCGATCGAAGCTCAGGGCGTGTGGGCGCGCCACGGCCCATCTCTAGCCGAGGAGAGGCCAGGATGCAAGCAGCCAAAGGAACACCCTTCGGCAAGCCGGGGGAATGGCGCTTGACCTGTCAGGGACCGCCCCCGCTATAATGCGCCTCAAAATCGACCCGCGTAGCTCTCCGAGGAGGATGCCCCTATGAAAGTGCTGCGTTCGGCGCTCGCGACGGCGGTGGTCATCGCGCTCGTGTCCGCCCCTATCGCCGCCAAGCTCGAAGCCCAGGGCAAGGGCACGATCAAGATTGCGACCCAGAGCCCGCTCAGCGGCGGCCAGGCCGCCCTCGGTGAGGGTATCAAGCTCGGCACCCAGCTCGCCGTTGACAAGCTGAAGGGCAATCTCGAGAAGCAGGGCTTCAAGGTCGAGCTGGTGCCCTTCGACGACCAGGCCAAGCCGGACGTGGGCGTGGCCAATGCCAAGAACATCGTGGCCGACAAGGACATCCTGGCCGTTATCGGCCACCTGAACTCCGGGGTGGCCATCCCGTCCTCGGAGGTCTACAAGGACGCCAATCTGGCCATGATCTCGCCCGCCAATACCAACCCCACGGTGACCGACCGCGGTTACCCCAACGTGAACCGGGTGTGCGGGCGCGACGACGTGCAGGGGGTGGTGGGTTCAGAGTTCGCGCACGGAACCATGAAGGCGAAGAGCGCCTACATCATTCACGACAAGACGACCTATGGTCAGGGGGTAGCGGAGTTCTTCAAGGCCGACGCCGAGAAGAAGGGTATCAAAATTCTCGGCTTCGAGGGCACGGAAGAGAAGTCGAACTTCGACCCCATCATCACTCCCCTCAAGGCCAAGAACCCCGACCTCATCTACTTCGGCGGCATCTACGAGCAGGCGGCGCCCTTCTTCAAGCAGGCGCGCGAGAAGGGCGTCAAGGCCAAGTTCCTCGGCCCCGACGGACTCGACTCCTCGGACCTCACCAAGATCGCCGGCAAGGCCGTGGTGGGCATGAATTACACCTCGGTGGCGGGTCCCGTCTCCGTCTACCCGCAGGCCAAGCAGTTCGCGGACGAGTACAAGAAAAAATTCGGGAAGAACCCGGAACCATTCGCGGCCCAGGCCTATGACGCCACCGCCATCGCGCTGAAAGCCATCGAGGCCGCGGCCAAGGGCGGCAAGGCGCCAAGCCGCGAGGACGTCTCCAAAGAAGTCCGCAAGGTCAAGCACACGGGCATCACGGGCGCCGTCGAATTCGACGACAAAGGCGACCCCAAGAAGGCGCTCTACTTCGTGCTCCAGGTGGCCAACGACAACCCGGAGAAGTGGGGCGACAACAAGGAAGTGAAGCGTCTCACCATCGCCGCTCCCACGGCGAAGAAGTAGTCCGGCCCAGGCGGGAGGCGGCCGGGGGCCGCCTCCCGCCGCACGCCGGCGGCACCGCGTGGATCTCGAGCTTCTCGTCGGCATCTTTCCGCAAGTATTGCTCGACGGGATCATCCTCGGCTTCATGTATGCCTTGATCGCGCTGGGCTACACGATGGTCTACGGCGTGCTCGAGTTCATCAACTTTGCCCACTCGGAGATCTTCGTGGTGGGCGCCTTCGTGGGGGTCGAAATCCTCTTAGCGCTCAAGCGGGCCGGGCTCCTCGAGGCGCTCCCCTGGCCGTTCGTGCTGGTCCTTATCCTGGTGGCCGGTATGACCGTCAGCGGCTTCCTCGCTGTCACCGTGGAGCGCGTCGCCTATCGACCGCTGCGGGGCTCACCCCGGCTCATCCCGCTCATCTCGGCCATCGGCGTGTCCTTCTTTCTTCAAGATCTCGTGCGCTTCGTGGAGTCGCTCTGGCAGAATGCCTTCAACCTCGTCTATCCAACCATCGACGCCCTCGACGTCCGCTTCGAGATCACCCCGACCATCGACATCTCGGTGAAGTCGCTGGTCGTCATCGCGGGCGCGCTCATCACCCTCGGAGTGCTGCACTTGGTCGTGAATCGCACCAAGATCGGCATGGCCATCCGCGCGGTGGCCGAGGACCAGGCGGCGGCGAGCCTGATGGGCATCAACGTCAATCGCATCATCTCCCTGACTTTCCTGATCGGAGGCGCCATGGGCGGGGCGGCCGGAGTGCTGTTCGGGGTGCAGTACGGCCTCATCAATCCCTACAGCGGCTTCATTCCTGGGCTCAAGGCCTTCACGGCCGCCGTGCTGGGCGGGATCGGCAACATCCCGGGCGCCATGATCGGCGGCCTGGTGCTGGGACTCCTGGAGGCCTTTGCCGCCTCCTACCTGTCGCTGCTGACGGGCGGCGCCTTCGGCGCCGAGTACAAGGACATCTTCGCCTTCTCCATCCTGATCCTCATTCTCATCTTCCGGCCCAAGGGACTCCTCGGAGAAGTGGTGCGGGAGCGGGCGTGATCCACTCCATTCTCGCCGTCGCGCTCCTCGCCCTCTCGGTGGGGGCCGTGGCCACCTTCCCGCGCTCGATCCTGGCCTTCCTGCTCTTCCAGGGCTCGTTGCTGGCCATCTACCTCTCGCGCATGCCGAACTGGTTGCGGGGTGGCCTCTTTGCCGTCGCTTTGCTCGTGCTGATGCCGATCATCGGGTCGTTCAACGAGTACTACCTCGAGATAGCGACCCAGGTCGGCATCTTCGTGGCCCTCGCTCTCGGACTGAACATCGTGGTGGGACTGGCTGGCCTTCTCGATCTCGGCTACGTCGCCTTCTTCGCGGTGGGCGCCTACTCCTGGGCGATATTCGGCTCCCCCCAGGCGAATTTGATCTTCGGCGGCGGCTTCCCCCTAGCCCCCCCGTGGTTTTACGCCTTCCTTGGCGTCGGTTTGCTGGTGGCGGCCGCCTGCGGCGTGGTGCTCGGTCTGCCCGTCCTCCGCCTTCGGGGCGATTACCTGGCCATCGTCACCCTGGGCTTCGGCGAGGTCATCCGGGTGCTCGCCAACAACCTCGACAAGCCCATCAACATCACCAACGGCCCCAAGGGCATCACCCCCATCGTGCGCCCGCCGGTACCGTTCGGGATCTCGTACGGGGAGTTCTTCTACTTTCTCGTCCTCGCCATCGTGATCGTGGTGATCCTCGTCAACCGCCGCCTGGAAGACTCGCACATCGGCCGCGCGTGGGAAGCCGTCCGCGAGGACGACCTGGCCGCCCAGGCCATGGGCGTCCCCCTCGTACGGGCCAAGCTGCTCGCCTTTGCCTGCGGCGCTTCGTTCGCCGGCGTCATGGGAGTCGTCTTCGCCTCCAAGCAGGTCTTCATCAACCCGGAGTCCTTCACATTTCTCGAGTCCATCGGGGTGCTGGCCATGGTCATCCTGGGCGGCATGGGCTCCATCCCGGGCGCCGTGCTGGGCGCCACTGTCGTGACCGTGCTCAACCTCCAGGTGCTCAAGGGCTTTTCCCTCTGGTTGAACGAGCTGAAGAACGCAGGGGTGACGATCCTCGGCTTCGAGCTGGCCGCGCTCCCGACCCAGTTCGAGCCGGCCAAGTACGAGCGCATGATCTTCGGCCTCATCCTCGTGCTCATGATGATCTTCCGCCCCCAGGGCATCCTGCCCGCCCAGCGGAGACGGCGCGAGTTGCAACGCCGGCCGGCGCCGGTTCCGGAAGGCTCGCCACCGTGATGGCGCTCTTCGAGGCGCGCGGCATCACCAAGCGGTTCGGCGGCCTCACCGCCGTCAACGACGTTGACTTCACCCTCGAGGGCGGCATCGCGTCGATCATCGGGCCCAACGGAGCCGGCAAGACGACCCTCTTCAATGTATTCACCGGCCTCTACGCGCCCGACGCGGGTCGGGTCACCTTCAAGAGCCACGTGCTGACCGGGCGGCGGCCGGACCAGATCACCGCCTTCGGCGTGTGCCGGACGTTTCAGAACATCCGCCTCTTCGGCAACATGACCGTGATTGAGAACGTCCTGGTCGGCATGCACTCGCGTGTCCGGCTCGGCTTGTGGGACGTGCTGGTGCGGGGACGGCGCTTCCATCGCACGGAGGGAGCGCTATGGGAACACGGAGCGGCCCTCCTCGATCGGGTTGGCTTGCGCGCCCAAGCCAACGATCTCGCCCGTAGCCTTCCCTACGGCGACCAGCGCCGGCTGGAGATCGCGCGAGCGCTCGGCTCCGAGCCGGCCCTCCTCCTCCTCGACGAGCCCACAGCCGGGATGACCCAGGGGGAAGCGCGGACCTTGATGGATCTGCTGCGCCGCCTGGTGGGCGACCTCGGGCTGGCCATCGTCCTCATCGAACACAACATGCGGGTCGTCATGGAGGTCTCGGACCGCGTGACCGTGCTCGACCACGGCGAGAAGATCGCAGAGGGACGTCCGCCGGAGGTGCAGGCCGACGCCCGCGTCATCGAGGCCTACCTGGGGCGAGCGGCCAGTGCCGGCCGCGTCGCAAGGGCTCCGCGTGCTCCGCGTTGACACCCTGCACGTCTACTACGGCGAGATCCACGCCCTCAAGGGGGTAACCTTCGGCGTCGAGCAGGGTGAGATCGTGGCCCTCCTTGGCAACAACGGCGCCGGCAAGACCACGACCCTGAAGACCATCTCCGGGTTGCTCAGCCCCCGTACGGGCGACGTGAGCCTGGAGGGCACCACGCTCACTGGGCGGCCACCCCACGAGGTGGTTCTGAAGGGCATCGCCCACGTTCCCGAGGGGCGGCGGATCTTCAATCGGCTCACCGTGCGTGAGAACCTCCTGATGGGAGCCTATCGTCGGCATGATCAGGGCATCGCGGGAGACCTCGCGCGCGGGCTCACCCTGTTCCCGCGTCTGGGGGAACGGCTCGGGCAGGTGGCGGGGACGCTCTCCGGCGGCGAGCAGCAGATGCTGGCCATCGCGCGGGCTCTCATGACTAATCCTCGGCTGTTGCTCCTCGACGAGCCCAGCATGGGGCTGGCGCCTGTCCTCGTGGAACAGATCTTCCAGACGATCGATGACATCAACCGCCAGGGAACCACCATCCTGCTCGTCGAGCAGAACGCTGCCATGGCGCTCTCCATCGCCCATCGCGCGTACGTGCTGGAGACAGGGACGGTGGCCCTGTCCGGTCAGGCCGGGGAGCTGGCCGAGAATCCCGACGTGCGCCGCGCCTACCTCGGCGAGTAGGGGCCGGGGATATGATGACGAGGAACGGTCGACGCGAGAGGAGCACGCATGGGCACCCATGGACTGACGTTCGAGGCTCATACCATTGGGGCGAAGTTCCCCACCAGACGGCGGACGGTGTCGGAGACGGACATCGTCACCTTCGTCAACCTGTGCGGCTTCAATGAACCCCTTTTCATGGACATGGAGTATGTCGCCCGCGAGTCGCTCTTCAAGAAGCGGGCGGCCCCCGGGGCGCTGACCTTCGCGCTCTCCGAGGGGCTCATCATCCAGACGGGGCTGATCCATGGCACCGGCATGGCCTATCTGGGGGGCGAGATGCGCTTGGTGGCGCCGGTGCTGGAGGGAGACACGATCCAGGTGGAAATCGAGGTGACCGATAAGCGGGAGACGAAGAAGCCCGATCGCGGCATCGTGAGCTATACCCACCGGGTCACCAACCAGCGGGGCGAACTGGTGATGGAGGTCCGTCTGCAGCGCATGATCCGTCGCGAGGCCGGCGTGGCGACCGGGGGCTCGGAGCGGTGACAGGCTCCCGCGCAGTAGGGTCTAGCGGCGCCCTGCTCGGCGCATTCGCGCTGCTGATGGCAGCCTGTGCGCCGACACCCTACCGTCCCCAGACCCTCGAGGGGGGCTACGCGGATACGCGCGTGAACGTCGACACCTTCAACGTGGTCTTCCAGGGCAACGCGCAGACCTCTCGGCAGACGGCCGAGACCTATGCGCTGTATCGCTGTGCCGAGCTGACCGTCGAGTCAGGCTTCGACTACTTCGTGGTCATCGGGGGCAACGCGGAAGCACTCTACGGTGGCAAACCCGGAGGCACGGCGGCAAGCTCCGGCGGCAAGAATCCCTCGGTCGTGGTCCTTTTCAAGGCCTTCAAGGGCGAGAAACCTTCCGGCGCCGTTTTCAACGCCAGGGACGTGTTGCGGGAGCTCGGACCCAGCATCGTGAGGTAAGTCCCCGACCCGGGGCCTTGCTACGATGACACCGATGGGAACCCTCCAGAGGCTCGGGAGGCGGGAGGTGGCCGTGCTGGTCGCGCTGCTCTGCCTGGCCAGCGCCTGCGCCACCCCGATCGGGGTCGTCAAGGAAAATCCCCAGTCCGTCTACTACACGCTCACGTCCAGCGTGCTCTCGACGGGTAGGCCCAGCGCAACCAGCGAGCAGGTTCTGCACCGCAACGGGCTGACTGAACGCTTCAAGAGTGACCCCGCCACCGTCCTGGCCGAACTGCGTGGAACGGGAATCGGGCTCAGTCGTGACGACATCTTCGCGCTGGCCGAGCTGTCGTTCCTGCACGCCGAGAAAAGCGGCAAACGCGAGTACTACCTGGCGTCGGCCGTCTACGCGTACGCCTTTCTCTTCCCCGAAGACCAGGCGAGCAAGAGTAGCCCTCTCGATCCCCGCCTTGGGCTTTCCGCCAACCTGTACAATCTCGGACTGACGCTGGGTCTGGCCTCGCCCGAGGGTGATCACCTCGTCCTCGATGCCGGCCCCCGGCCCCTCCCGTTCGGCGAGCTGGTCCTCGAAACTAGTCCCGACGACTTTCTGTGGGCGGGCTACCGGCTGACCCGCTTCGTCCCTGTGGCCGAGTTCAAGGTGCGCGGTCTCCGCAACCGCTATCGGCAGCCGGGGGTGGGAGCCCCGCTGGCGGCAGAGGTGACACCGGAGGGACAGGGAGCGGCCGTGGAGCGCGCGCGCAAGCGCATCCCGCCTCGCGTCAAGGTGGCGGGGACGGCTTTCGTCCGGATCGAGCGACCCCTTGAGGCGATCGCGACGGGCCAGGTCCGCGGGCGGCTCGAGCTTTACACGATTGACGAGGCCCTCACAGTGGAGATCGACGGGCAGCGGGTGCCCTTGGAGCTGGAGCCGACGGCGACCCTGGCCTATCAGCTCGAGGGCTCTCAGGTCTGGGACACGGAGCTGGCCGGGTTCCTTTCCGCCGATCGTCGGGTCGCTCGAGAGGGCCTGA
>Ga0187893_10000412_pt1 | contig 112284 bp, 78 predicted proteins | sample MA1701074metaG_FD_139574 | JGI IMG/M metagenome (GOLD analysis project Ga0187893, IMG submission 139574) | White microbial mat communities from a basaltic lava cave in the Kipuka Kanohina Cave System on the Island of Hawaii, USA - MA170107-4 metaG ...
CAAGGTGAATACGACCGGCCGCGCCCAGCGCCAGCGGATATACCGTGCAGTCATGCCTTGGCGCGTTGCGCCGCATGACCAGTGTCGATTCTGAAAAACCGGCTTTCACCACGGGCTGCTAGCGAGATGATCCGGCGACTTCCCTCGTAGGTTGGCTGGCCTACTTAGATTTATCTCCGTTACCTGCCGCCCCTTTGCGAGTTGAATCGGCAATTGTGGCGTCAATCGCTGATTGGCTTGCAAGGCGGCACAGAGATGAGCGAATCTCGCTGACAAGTTCTGCGTTGGAACCCGTTGCGCGGATACGGGATTCAGCGAACCCGGTTGTGACCAAATGACCGGCGTAGAAATACGCAATGCCCACCAGCATAGAGTCGCGAGCCCAAATCTCCCGCGCAAGGAGCTTTCCGACGGCTTCCGCTCCTGCTGCCGGATCGGGCCATGTCGCACACTGATTGACGCACAGGATTAGCGGCTCTTTCAGTTCCCGTTGATGCGCCTTGTCGTAGCAGGCGCGTATCAAACGATGCGCATCTTGTTCTTCTGATCGGAAGCCGACAACGCCACCCGTTCCTTGTTCAATCGCCGACTGCATTTCCGCGCCGTACGCGGGAACGTTCAGCAAGACCATCGCTTCAATCAGCACCCTCGCGCCGTCCCGCGAAACGGCGAAATCGACATTTTGCTTTCCCTCGTCTCCAATGCGGGGGTACGGCTCCACCGCATCCTTTCCAAAATGAGAAATCAGCGCCCAAGCCAATGACACCTCAAACTCTGCGGCGGCCGAATTGCTCTTGAGCAGATTGCCGAGCAGGTCCTGCCTATTCAGCTTGGGTGCCTTCTCCACAATAAACTCGACAGCTGCGTTTGCCCTCACAAGGCAGTCTTTCGGCCAGATTCCAATTTCGAGCTGGAACGGCTCGAAGTAGTACGCCGGGTAGCAGAACTGCGCCAGCATGCCGTCGGATTTCAGCCACTTCGCGATGAACTCTGCCGCCCACTTGTCGGTGAAAAGATGCTTGCGTAGCGCCGGGTATGCTTCCAGATGCTTCATTACCGCGTCGTGCCGTTCTTGCAGGTAGCGCTGCCCTTCCGCGCTCTGAATCGGCACGTTATGCGGCTCCAGCACCAGCACTCTTCCTTCCTGTTCAACCGTCGCCGGCATTGATGATGCTCCTGAGGTTTTACATGTTTCTGATGACAAGCTGCTATACTGCCGCCGGCACATCGAGTTGAGTTGCCGATGCAACACGAGATCGGATGCCATCTACGACCATTCGCCATCGGCGCTGCAATTCGGACTCGATGAATCGTCTCCGCTCAGCGCGCTGTTCCTCCGAAAACCAGTCATCAGTCCATTGTCGAATGTCAAGCTTGTAGACACCTCTACCTAGTCCCCACCTGTTCCTGCATCGCTGCCAATATGCGTCGTCGGCACGAAGCTGATCGCCGTAGGCTGCCTCTCCAATCGACTGAATGTCCTGACAAAACTCATTCACTGCGGCCTCCAGCTCGGTAGCCAAGTGCTCCAGAAACCCATGAGCGTCGGCGAGATTGGGGTCCTCAGACAGGTTCTTAAGGACCGCCTTTAATTCCGCGATTTGCTTGCCCGTTCGCGCTACTGCTTCGCCCCGCGATCCAAAACCAAGTCCATGCCAGTAATCAAAATTGTACCAATCGCCGCGCCTGTTTACGGACGCGCGAAGGCTTGAAGCATACCGAAGCCCCGCCATGTCGGTGAGGAGTTCCTTTTCGACGTGAGGCTCGCCGTCGGGAATAATTCCGTTCGAATCGCACCAGACCCGGACGCGCCGAGCGACTTCGTCAAGCGCGGCCTGGACCGATTCGTTTTCACGGTTTTCAATGAGGTGATCTACGGTCCCTACAAGCGACGCAATTCTATTCGCCGCCTTGTCCCGGAGCGCGGATACGGCAGCCAGTAACTGCTGTCGTAGTTCCTCGTTGTCGGACGACAGCGTGACGTTTGTGAATATCGCGCGCATATCGGGAAGGCCAAGCCTTGCGAATGTGCTCCGAATCTGATCCAGCTTGATCAGGCGCCCATCTTCTACACTCTCCGCCAACTGGCCTTGTTGATCTCGAACCTTGGACTCCTCGCCGCCTTGCGGCAAGACAACAAACAAGGCTCGTTCGGGGATTGACTCCCGCAGACCACCGCGGATCGCACGATCGATCACATCGAGCATTGCCGCGTCAGGTGAGTCCTTGAAACTTGAACAGAACACAATGATCGCGGATTCGTCGTCGAGGTATCCTTGCAAGTCGCGGCGTGGCGCCTTCGGCTCATCCACGCCCCGTGTGTCGATCAGGCGGAGATCCGTTTTCGGCTCGCCGAGAATTCGTTCTGGAAGACTCACTTCTATCCGTCGTGGAAGGGAGAATTCACCGTGATGACCATAATTGATTTTCGAGAAGGTGCGCGATAACCACTGCAAACCTGTCAGCCCCGTATCGGGTGACCAACTCACCGACGTTCTTCGACGCCGATGCAGCTCGAGGCGAGTGAATACCTGTGTCTGCATGTCCTCTTTTTGAGGATATTTCTGCGCTAGCTCTTTTGCCGGGTCTTCGCGTCGTGGTTTGCCATCGTCCGATTTGACCCGCTTCTGCGCCAGGCCCGTCATATTCCTAAGTGCGCGATCAATTTCGGCATTCAGACCGACCGCTTCGGCCGATCCAGAGCCGCCATCGCTGGCCAGTTTCTCAATATGATCGCAGAACTCTGCAACGAATTGACGCATTTCTTCGTCTGTGCACGGATCAACGGCGATCGCGTATTCTCCGCCATATCGCACATGCACTTCGCATATTGTGGTCCTCCCTCCACCTGTCTGCAGAACCATTTGATGCTCAAGGTCGCGCTCAGCGCCGCTCTCGTCCCGCAGATTGGCCAGCGCACAGATTAAAGTTGTCTTGCCGACCCCGGGGCTGCCAATCAACGCAATCGAATGCTCGTTGTTCTGCAAGAACCGCGCTGTACGGATAAGCGCGTCACGGCAGGAATCGACTTGCTTCAATAGAATATTCTTCGTATCCGGATCTTCTTGAAGCGACTTCAATCGCTGCAATGCTTGTTCGGCCTCCCAAAGTGAACGCCTGTTCGCGTGATCGAAGCCCGGTCGCTCCAAAACAGTCCACGTCTGCCCCAAATACTCGGCGTACTCCACGGCTTCAGGCGTTCCGATAGCTTTTGCAAAGTCTTTGGCTTCATCGAGGGTGAGGCGAAGCTCGCCCGATTCGAGACGGGACACCCGGCTAGCGCTGGCACTGGCAGATAGCCGTTCAGCCACGTCGGCCTGGGATTTACTCGCCGATTGCCGAAGCCGCGAAAGCGTGATTCTGACCTGCAACGATTCGTCCATGCGATTCTCCTTGTGCAATAATCCGCTTGCGACAACAGCATGATATGCAGTGTCAGCGGCCATTTAAAGTGCATGGTGTGCGAATCTCTGGCGCCACACTCGCAAGTAATTCTGCTGTAGGCACTTGCGCATCAATAAATTCTGGCGATCTTGCCCTGTTTTGCAGTGGTTTGGTCCAAATCACGGGTTTTGTTGGCTTGCTTCCTGGGCTCAGTGGCTGATAGGACCCAGAACCCGTGGATTCCACTTGTCCGGTTTTCAGCGCCGTCTCTGCTTCGCTTCCCGCCTCCGAGTCTTGCACGCATCACGCCGGACCCGCTTCGCGCCCTGCGGGTGCGGTCCGTCATTCGACCTGCTCCGCTTCGCGGGACTCTCCGAAGGCCTGCCGGCCGTGCCGCCGCTCGCTCGCTCCCTTGCCACCCCGCAAGGAACACTTCTGCCTTTCCGGTTGAACGATTCGTCAGAGCGTGCTATGCGATTTGCGAAGAATCACATCGCGGGAACATGTCCGACGGAACGTCCCACACCGACGACGAATCTTTCGCAAGCTCCACGACGAGCCCTGTCGATCTGCCGCCGTTAGAAGCCGGACTGGGACAGGCCGGGGTCCGAACAGACCCCCAGGAACGCAACAGCCCTGATTGTTCCTGAGCATGGGCCGCAGGTCACGTCCCCCGCAGCATCCCATTCTGCCGTTTCCATCCGATTCGGACGATCCGCCGGTCGCGCTCGAAGATCCCCCCGATACAAGTCCAGGAGGCCACCATGCCGTACAAGACGATCATCATCGAACTTCTGCGACAGCAACCCAGGCTTCACAGCAGGCTTCGCCGGAAGCGGAAGGTGCTCGCAGTCGTGAACCACTACGCCGGCGAACTGAAGACGCGACACGAGCACTGGAAGGCGGCCTTGCCCAGGAGCCAGCCGGACATCGATCCGGGCCTGCTCGCCAGCGCGGCGATGGAGATGGCGCTCGCCGAGGTGAAACTTCGTTTGCGGCGCGTGTCGGTGCCGGGCGAAAAGAACCCCTCGTCGTCGGGCGCCGCAAGGGCGCGGTCCCGCAAACGCACGTCGCGCGGCTGACCTGGGCCGGCGAGCCGACGCTGTTCGACCTGTTGTCCCCTGCGGAACCGGCCGAACCACGTCCAGTTTCTGATCAATTCACGTCGCCGTCTGAAGAGTCTCCGCAGAGGGATCCCATCCAGATCGCCGCCGGCGAGAAGGAAAAGGCCCGCGACATCATCGCCGCCATCCGCACGCTTCAGAGAGTCGAAAGCGAAGAGCGAGCGGCGACGCCGCAGGAGCGGCAGGCGCTCGCCCGCTTCGCCGGTTTCGGGCCGGTCGCCCTGTCGATTTTTCCCGACCCGGTGACACGCGAATTCAAGGACGCCGGCTGGGAGAGGCTCGGCGAGGAACTGAAATCCCTGCTGACTCCCGCCGAGTACAACAGCGCCAAGCGCACGACATTCAACGCCTTCTACACGTCGCCCCACGTCATCGCCGCCATTCACGAGGCCATCTCACGGCTGGGCGTTCCTGACGATGCCACCCTCCTGGAACCGGGATGCGGCATCGGCAATTTCATGAGCCGGGGAAGCGGCCGATATCGCTTCATCGGCGTAGAGCTGGATTCAATATCGGGACGCATCGCAAGAGCGCTTCATCCCGATCAGGACATCCGCATCGAGAGCTTTCGTGACACGAAACTTCCGGAGGACCGCATCGGCGCCGTGGTCGGCAACGTACCCTTCGCCGACATCAGGCTCGATTATCACGGCCAGAAGCTGGCATTGCATGACTACTTCCTCGCCAAGTCGGTCGATGCCTTGAAGCCGGGCGGCGTGCTGGCCGTCGTCACGTCGCATTTTACGCTGGACAAGCAGAACGCCGCCATCCGCGAGTATCTCGGCGACAGGGCCGACTTCGTCGGCGCGATTCGATTGCCCTCCGATGCCTTCAAGCGCGAGGGCACGGCGGTAGTCACCGACATCGTGTTTCTTCGCAAGCGGTCGGACGGCGAGCCCGCACATCACGCTGATTCCGAATGGCTTGGCGTTGCCCCGCTTGGCATCGACGGAATCGAGGTCCCGGTCAATCGCTATTTCCTCAATCACCCGGAGATGGTGCTCGGCACCTGGACGAGGCAGGACACGCTGTACGGCGGAGAAGGGTACAGCGTTCGCGGCGACGGCAATCTCGCCGCAAGACTCAAGGATGCCATTCGGCAATTGCCGCAGTTCGCACCGGCGCAAGCGTCCCGAGAAGGCGACCAGCCGGCCGCGACATTCACTCCGCCGCCACCCGATAAGCACATCAACGAGGGGAGTTTCTTCGTCGGCGACGACAAGACGGTCTGCCAGTTGGTCAACGGCCAAGGCGTCCCCGTCGAATACGGCGCCAAGACGCTTAAGGCTGACGGCACGCTCACCGGCCGGCGGCTCGCGGCGCTGATCGGTCTGCGGGACTGCGCACGCCGCGTGCTGCAATCACAGAACGAAGGCTGGCCGATGGAGCACAGAGACGAAGCCAGGCGAGAGCTCAATCACACCTACGACCGATTCCACCGCGCCTACGGCCCGATCAACAAGACCTCGTTCAGCGAGAGCCGCGACGGCAGCGTGATCCGCCGCCGGCCCAATCTCGTCAAGTTTATCGAAGACCCCGACGCCATGCTGGTGATGTCGCTCGAAGACTACGACGAAGTCACGGAAAAGGCCCAGAAAGCCGCCATCATGAGCAAGGACGTGGTGGGCAGGACCCCGCCCGTCACGCAGGTCGGGAGCGCCGAGGAAGGTTTGCTGGTGGCGCTCAACCAGCGGGCAAGGGTGGACCTGCCGTTCATCGCCGAACTGTATGGCAAGCCGGAGGAGCGGGTCATCACCGAACTGGGCGACCTGATCTACAACGACCCGGAGTCGAAGACGTGGAAGACCGCCGACGACTATCTTTCGGGCAACGTCCGCGCCAGGCTGGCCGCAGCCGAAATGGTCGGATCGGCCTACACCCAGAACGCCGAGGCGCTTCGGCGCGTGCAGCCCGAGGACGTGCTGCCCGGCGATATCGACGCCAATCTCGGCGCGCCGTGGATACCGGAGAGCGACATTCAGGCGTTCGCGGCCCACCTGTTCCATGTCGATGCCTCCGCAATCCCGGTCACGTACCTCCAGAAGGACGCCGTGTGGAGCCTCGAAGCCGGTCACGCCGCGCGGGCTTCCGTCGCCGCGACCTCCGACTACGGCACCGCCCGAGCCAACGGCGCGTGGCTCCTGGAACTGGCCCTCAACATGAAATCGCCGGTGATCTACGACATCATCGACCACGGCGACAAGGAAGAGCGCGTCGTCAACCGGGATGAGACCCTCGCCGCCCGCGAGAAGCAGAAGCTCATCAAGGAGCGCTTTCGCTCCTGGGTATTCGCCGATCCGGAGCGGACGGAACGGCTCGTGCGAATTTACAACGACAACTACAACAATCTTCGGCCTCGCCTCTTCGACGGCTCACACCTCGACTTCCCCGGCATGAACCAGACGATCCACCTGCGTCCGCACCAGGCCGACGCGGTGTGGCGCGGCATGAGTGCGGGCAACACGCTGCTGGCGCACGCCGTCGGCGCCGGAAAGACGTACACGATGGCCGCCACCGGCATGAAGATGAAACAGGTCGGCCTCGTCAAAAAGCCCATGTACGTGGTTCCCAATCACCTGCTGGAGCAGTTCGCCCGCGAATTCATGCAACTCTACCCCAATGCCAGGCTGCTGGTCGCCGGCAAGGAGGACCTGCGCCGCGACCGCCGCAAGCTGCTGACCGCCAAGATTGCCAGCGGCGACTGGGACGGCATCCTCGTCACGCATTCGTCGTTCGAGCGGATCGGCATGTCGCGGGAATACCAGGAGAAGTTCCTGACCGACCAAATCGCCGAGTATGACGAGTTGCTGCGCGAGCACGCCGGCGCCAAGGGATCGAACCGGAACATCATCAAGCAGATCGAGAAGCAGAAGGCGGCCCGCGTCGAGCGCTTGAAGGACCTGCTGGCCGAGGAAAAGAAGGACGACGGCCTCGTGTTCGACGAACTCGGCGTCGATCATGTCTTCATCGACGAGGCGCATTTCTTCAAGAACCTGGAGACGCCGACCAAGATGGAACGTGTCGCCGGCATTCAGACCGGCGGCAGCGAACGCGCCTTCGACGTGTACATGAAGGCAAGCTACCTGGGAGAGCAGCATCCCGGCCACGGCGTGACCTTCGCCACTGGCACGCCGGTTTCAAACACGATGGTCGAGATGTACACCATGCAGCGATTCCTCGACCCGGCCGGGCTGAAAAGCCGGGGGCTTGAACACTTCGACGCCTGGGCGGCGACGTTCGGCGAGGTTATCGACACGATGGAGATTTCGCCCGACGGGGCGTCGCTGCGCCCGCGCAGCAGGTTCGCAAAGTTCACCAACCTCCCGGAATTGCAGCAGATGTTCCGGGCATTCTCCGACGTGCAAACGGCCGAGATGCTAAACCTGCCGCGGCCGCGGCTCGAAAGCGGCAAGCCGATCGTCGTCGCCTGCCCGATGTCGGCGGAGCAGCACGCCCTGCAGGACGGACTCGTTGCGCGATATGAGCGGCTGCGGGCGCAGAAGGTGGACCCGCGCGAGGACAACGCGCTCAACATCACCACCGACGGCCGCAAGCTGGCTCTTGACGGAAGAATGCTCTCCGCCTCCGCGCCCGACTTCCCCGGCTCGAAGATCAACCGCCTGATCGAGAACGTCGCCGCCACATGGGAGAAGACCGCCGCCACACGCGGCACGCAGATGATTTTCTGCGATATGGGTGTCCATGCGACACCCTGGGGCTACTCGGCCTATGACGACGTGATCGAGAAGCTGGTCGCCCGCGGAATTCCGCGTAGCCAGATCGCCGCCATCGGCGATGCCGATTCCGACGCCAAGAAACAGGCGCTGTTCGAGAAGGTCAGGAGCGGCTCGGTGCGCGTGCTGATCGGCAGCACGCAGAAGATGGGGACCGGCACCAACGTCCAGCAACGGCTTGTGGCCCTGCATCATCTCGACGCCCCGTGGAAGCCGGCCGAAGTCGAGCAAAGGGAAGGGCGCATCCTGCGGCAGGGCAACACCAACGAGGAAGTGACCGTTTACCGCTATGTCACCGAAGGATCGTTCGACGCCTACATGTGGCAAGCCCTTGAAACCAAGGCAAGATTCATCGGCCAGGTCATCACCGGCCACAATGCCGCCCGCCGCGCCGAAGATGTTGGCGGGCAGGAACTGTCCTACGCGGAAGTGAAGGCGATTGCCTCCGGCAATCCGGCGGTCCTGACGCTCGCCGAGGCCGACGCCGAGTTGCAACGGCTCACCCTGTTGCAGAAGAATCACGTTGATGAGCAGTACGTCGCCCGGCGCAACGTGCGGGACTTGCCCGAGAAAATCGCCCGGCTCAACGACCGGCTGTCGAACCTGACGGCCGACCAATCAACCGCGACTGCGCACGCCCGCGACCCGGTCACGATCAACGGCCGCGAGTACATGAAGGACGAAGCCGTCGCCGTGCTGGGCGCGCAACTGGACAAGCTGCCGCGCGACGTGCGGCAGGAGCAGCGAAGCCCGCTCGGCGTCTATCGCGGCCTGAAATTCGGCCTTGTGCTGCATCGAGACTTCCCGCCTGACGTGTACGTCGAGGGCGCGACCACCCGTTACGACCGCCTGATCCGCGGTACCCACGGCCCTCGCGCCGTGCTCAACGCCACTGAGCGGCTGTGCAACGCCCTCGGCAGCGACATTGCCGGAGTGAAGCAGGACCTGTCCATCGCCGAATCGCAACTCCGCGACTACCAGGCCCGCATTGGCAAGCCGTTCAACCACGAAGCCTACCAGGCCGAACTGACGCAACTGCGCGACCGACTCCGCGCCAGTCTTGCTGGCGGCGGCGCGCAATCGTACTGTGAACCCACCGTGACATCCGATACAGATACGCGAGCCACTGCAGCCATGCTGGCCGAGCAGGTCAAGGCACTTCGGGTCGGACACGCCGTCGAGGCGGCACGCGAGCGCGTCACCGCACGCCGGATCGACGCCGAGGAGCCCGTCACCGCCCGCATCCGACGCCATGCTATCGCAACCCGATTTGAAGAAGTCCCAGCCCAGACTGAGCGGCACCGCCGGAGATTGAGCGAGGCCGTCGCGCCAACGACGACGCCGTTCTCCACGTTTCAACGCTAGGCGGACATGCCCCAAATGCGCGCACGGGCCGGTGTCCGTTGCGGACCACAGAATGCTAGGCAAGAATGCGGCGATGAGCTGGGAACCGTTGGCGCGAGCTCTGCAGACGTTCGACGAAGTGATCGCAGAACTTAACGTGCGCCTCGCGCCGGATTCGCCAGTTGCTTCACAGTTGACCACCGTGCGACAATTCATGTCCGATCGCGAGCGCATGAGCGAGATGGATCTGGCCGTGAAGTGGACTGAGGGTGATTTTCAGCCGTTCTATGATGCCGTCATCGTTGTCGGCCGTCTGACGGGCGCCGTCGCACGGCTTCGAACACAACCTGGACAGCTTCGCACGAGATTGCGGCAGGTTCTGTCAGGATCATTGACTCAGGATTTCGTGCCGCAACAAGCGAAGGATTACTTCTACGAGCTTGAAATCGCGGCCACGCTGCTTCGAGCCGGCTTTGACGTGCGTCTGCGCGAACCCGATATCGTTGTTAGCGGCAACGGTTTGAGCCGGGAGCTGGGGCTTGCCTGCAAATACCCGTCCAGGGAAGCCCAATTACACGATCACATATCGAAGGGCTATCGCCAGATTTCAGATCAAGCGCTCGAAGGATGTGTCGTCATGGGTCTCGACGCCATCGTCTTCAACACGATCTTCCAGTCTCGTCCCAAATGCCTTGACTTTCGTCAGGGTACTCGCCATCCCCTGGATGTCACGAACGATCAAACCGCACACGCGGTCAAAGTTCTCCTGCAGCAACGCGACGATTATCCATCCGAACGCCCGCTTGATGGTGCCATCTTAACTCTGAGCATGTGGGGCCTATGGGGTAAGCCAGCGGGATTCATTAGCGTGACTTCGTGGACGATTCAATGTGACGCTACCAACCCGATCCTCCCGGACGTCGAGAGAATCGTAACTGCAGCCCGCGAGCGCGGCTCTGACGATGTTCCGCCGCGTCACTGACGCATTCAATGCGTCGGTGCAGCAGAAGTCGCCGCAGGCCCAGGTGCCTTTCCTGCTCCGGCTGCATGCTCGGCACAAGCCCAATAGCTCTTATCCAGCTCGTCGCCGAGCAAGAGAATCGCCTTCAGCCGCCGGACAACGTCAGTGATGTACGTCACTTCCTCCATTTTCAGGGGCCGCCCCAGGACGCGCCTCTCGCGATACGAGAGCCACTTCTTTATGACCGGATATCCCCCGATCACCATGTTCCAAACGTCGAGCGGCACGTTTCGCCAACACACCGAATCGTTGATCCACACATCCACTGCACTATCCGCGTTTCCGTCGCTGGACGTGACCCTGCCCTGGCCGCACATGATGGCTCCTGCCTTGTTGCGGAATCCCCACGACGCTGTGACCTCTAAATCCGTGTCAGGGTCGATACTCTTGTGACCCCGTTTCGCCGGTATACCGAGCGCCTTCAATTCGGGGCGAAGTCTTCCAGTAGTAACGCCCGGCACACTCCGATCTGGCAGGAGCAACCCGACGAGCTGCTCCCCGAGCGCGGCGGAGTTCGTGAGCACTGCCATGTCGGTCGGGAGCGGAATGCGCGCCCAGTCCTGACGAAGCGCTGTTTCGTTCTCACTCCGATATGCTGGCGACCACAAAATGGCCAGCGCATGAAAGAACAGTTTCCGCGCCATGTCGAGCGCGCCTTCACTATGCGCGTGCCCTTTTCCATCTCGCACGGGAACCCCGGCGCTCGCGCACATCGCTTCCAAAACATCCGTCGCGATGTTGGGTTGCGGGGCGTGGAACGCGAACATCCCTTCCTCCCGGATCAACATCGGAAAAAACTGTGACCAAGGATCTTGAAGGTGCAGATCTCCGAACTTGTCCACCAGAAACGGCTGATTGAAACCGCCTTTGCGGCCCGTCTGCGATGCGGACAGAAACAGATTGCCTTGCCAGCACTGCTGGAAGAAATCGTCACGCTTCTCGTTGAGTAGCTTGGTCTGACCCACCCAATACAGCCAAGTCTCATCGAATGGACGGAAGGCGAGCCGAACCAAGAACCGCTCATCGAACGTCATCTTCAACTTGTGAAGCTGCGTGCGGGTCTGCCGTCCGTCGAAGCGAGCGGCGTCTGCAACGAGGCCCGGCCATGATTCGGCGATTTCATCGTGCGGGATCTTCGGGTTGAAATAGTCCACCATTCTCTTGGTCAGCGCCTCGCGGTCATCGGCCATCAACATCCCTTGTCGGTTTTCGTTCAATCCGCTATAGTGAACTGGCATCAAGTCGATGAGACGCGGCCACTCCCCGTACCGGGCCGAATTGACGCTGCCGCCCGCCATCACCCACCGGAACCTTGCGGACGGAGTGAGCGGCGCATACGGCGCGTCCCCCTTCTTGCCGTTGCCCGAACATCGCATCAGCGCTTCGCGCTTGAGATTGCCCGTGCCCCAGAACTCGCGGTATCGCACTGCGCTGACGTGCCCCGGTCTCTTCGGCGAACCCTTGGCAACGAGCGTCGCAATCGCGGTGCCGACCTGAATCCCCACGCGGTGATCGTCCGTCGTGAACATCGACTCGTCTGGCTTGCCGTCCGGGGTCCGTTTCCCTGTCTTGTACTTGTCCCCATTGCAGTTGTCGATGTACACGGCGTCGAATGCGCTCAGAATGCGCTCGCGCATGATGGGATGCGAGATGCCATCCAGCCAAGAGTAATTGCTGATGAAACAGACGATGCCACGTTTCGACACTTCGCCGATCCGTTTCTCGCCCAGCCGGAAGAAACGGATGTACAGGTCATCCAACAACTGCTTCCGCACGCCCCATTTTTCATACAGGCCGTCCTTATACGGATCGATCAGATCCGCTTCTTCCGCCTCCGCCACGCCGGCATACCGGTTGTAGGGCGGATTACCGAGAATCACGATGATCGGCGCTTCCCGCTTGACCTTGGCCGCCGCGTCCTGTTCCTCCTGCAGAAACGGGAATGCCAGATTCCGCTTGACGCCCTTCGGCGGTTCCCAGCCCGTAAGCGCGTTGGTCAGATAGACGCCGGCCCGATCTTTCCCGCCTAGCTTGGCCCCAAGCGTCCGCAGCAGCACGCCCAATTGAAGGTGCGCGACCACGTACGGTGCCGTCAGAATCTCGAATCCGAAGATGCGATCGCAAAGCGCCTTGCGGACCTTCGCGACCGCGAGGCTCTCGTGGCCTTGGTCAATCAAGGTTGCGTGAATGCGCCTGGCGACTTCGATGAGGTACGATCCCGTACCAGTCGCCGGATCAAGCACGTAGACGCGGTCATCGGCCAAGCCGTCGGCAATTCCCAATTCACTTCGCAGCAACTCGTCCACACGGCCGACCATGTAACGGACAATCTCCGGCGGTGTGTACCAAACGCCCAATTCCTTGCGTAGCTCTGGGTCGAATGCCTGGAGAAAAGGCTCGTAAAACAGCGTGATCGCATGGTCCTCGTCGAACGTGCGGAAGAACTCAGCTTGATCGACGCGGTTTAGGCTGGTTGTTGCCCATTCGATCGGCTCGCGCAGGTCCAGCTCGCCCAGTCGGCGTGGCTTTGCGACCTCCTCGAAGAGATCGGCCAGAAGCGGCAGCGCCAGAAACTCGGATGCGTCTTTCCAATCGAAGAACGGCGGCACCTTTCCCTTGGGAAGGGATTGCCGCCACAGCATCCATCCTGAGAACAGCCCGTAGAAGATCGTTTGGACGAGCGACGAGCGAAAGAACCGCTCGCCCTTTTCGTCTTCAAGCTTGAGGCCCAGGCTCTCTTCAAATGCTTCCTGAAGAGGCCGCAGGTCGTCCATGCTGTGCCGGGCAAGCCGACGCTTGGCCTCGCGCGCGTGACGAGCCAAATCCGCCGCCAGATCTCTCGGTTTCAGAATCGGTGCCGGCCGGGCGAACACACCTTCGATGAAATCCCGCACGCCTTGCTCATGCTCTTTAGCAAGCTCCGATGACTTGGAGTGCCAAAACGAATCCGACGTGGCGCTGATCTGGTACCGTGCCTCAAGTCGCGCTTCTCCGCCATCGCGGGCGACGAGGACAAATTCACGGAAGTTGGTGATAAGCACGAAGCCATAACGCTTCCAGTACTTCGAAACTTGAGAACCCGCCGCAATAGTGAAGATGTTCTCGCGCGTCGGCTTGACCTCTACGACAAGGCGCAGATTCCCTGATTTTCGCTCGAAAACGCCGAGGTCCGGATGCCCGGCACCTTCGCCGCTCAGTTCCATCGTTGCGAACAGAACAGGGTCAAAGTCGGCCCCGATCGCCGTCAGCAGCGCTTCCAGTGCGCTCTTGAACGACTGCTCCGCCGTCGCCTTGCCTGTTGCGTGAATCGCCTGGAGCGCTTCGAAGTAGTTGAGCACCGGGTGACGCCGTTTGGCCATAGTAGCGCTCTTTATGCAGTCCGCACGGCAGAAGCCGCGGCGTCCATGAACAGATGATGAATCCGAAACGGTGTCGGCCCATGCCCCCTGCGGTGAAGTGACTCTCGGGCAGCGGCCAGGTCAGTCAAGATCGATGAAGGATGAAGTTTGCCTGGTGCAACCATGCACAATACGACGTGCTGGCTTCGGACGTTGGACTCCACATTCCCAATTGCCGCAGGAAGATCGCCGTCAAGCACGTATCCGAGCATGCTACCGTGACGAGCGGCGCGTGCATACTGGCCGCTGACGAATCGCAGCATACCATGCACGACGTACTCTGATCCGCCGGGCCGGCGTTGTCCGTTCCGTACAACGTTCAATCGCTTACATTCGAGGCAGAGATACACCGCCTCGCTGGGAGCGCCGGGTAGTCCGGTCGGGAGAAACGCGATGTCCAGGCGACCAAGTTCGAGCCCTGGCGCCGGGTCCAACTCAACCATCTGAGTATGAACGTAAAACGGCAGTTCACGAACCGCCCGGTTTTCCCGCAAGGCGCGACACAGAATCTCCGTAATCGCATCCTCCCGGTCGTCAGCGAACGGTCGCGGCAAGACCTGCCACGTGTCCACGATAAGCCTGAGTATCTCGGGGAGCATCCGTTCAAGCATTTCAATCCATGCAGCCGGAGAGCCAGTCACACTCATGCAGTCGCTCCAGGCGCCTGCATGAGAATCGAGCCGGCGATTTCGTCAGCATCGTTCAGCGCCGCGGTCTCCGTCCAATAGCGTCTTTCCAGCGGCTTGACTACGAAGAGCCGATTGCCGTCGAAGACCTTGACGCCTCGCACCAACTCGAATGTGTTGAGCTTCAAGGAAGCTGCCTCGCGCAGCCCATCCAACGCTGCGAGCAGATCACCATTCCCGTTTTCAGACGGTCCGGGTTGTGCGCGATCTACCTTCTCTAGCACAACCAGGCCAGCGCCGACTGTTTCAGACTCGCTTGGGGAGCCAACGACTCGGGACTCGCCGCCTCGTGTCCAGCCATTCAGTGTTCCACACAACCGTTTGGTGTACTGCACTCGCTCATCTGGTTTGCTTGGTTCGATTGCAGGCACCGAGTGTCGCCTCGGTCCCGGTCGAAAGCTCGGTATGGACAGCCGCACTGTATCCTCAACCAGCACGCGCTCTACGGGGAGCACGTCGAAGTACTCGTATACCAGCGGTTCAATGGCCGCCTGGGTCGTCTCGACAACCGAGTCCCGATCCACCAGCGGCTTCTGCGCCTCGCGCGTCGCGGTCTGGACGAGACGAGCGACCTCATCTACCACTTCCTTTGCCCGGTTTGGATCGCGTGTCGCGTCCGGCATCGGGAATGGCAGTCTTAAGAGTTCTTCAACATGCACCTCCTGCCGGCTCACGCCCCAGTTGGACGATGTATGGAAGAAAAAATATCTTGCGAGCGACGAGCGCATATACGCAGCGAGAAAGATCAGCAGCTTCCGATCCGACTTTGGTCCCTGAACCCCCCGCAATGCGTGACGGAACGACACGTCGCAATCGGCAAACGCTATTCTGCCAAATCCCTTGGTAACGAGCACGTGCGGCGCATTGAATACTTCCGCCGTCTTGTTCGACCGGCCCCGAACTCTTACCCTCTTCGCCCGTTTAGTGCAGTCGGTTGGAAGCAAAAAAAGCTGCAACAAGGGCGAACTGGCCTCGATGAATAGGTCGGAGGGCAGGTCCAGCATCACTGCCTCATCCGGGTCGTCGTTCGGCCCAAAGGGCTGAAATCCCTCAGCAATCAGCCACGGCTTGCGGCCACCGTTCTCGCGAGACTGACGAACTCGATCCCGTAGCCGCGGCAGTGCGGCCAACCGGTCGAGGAGCCTTCGGTCCCGCGATGTAGCCCATGACATTCGTTTCCAAATCTGGGGCGCGTCTTCGCCTTCGAGGTCGCGGAGAATGTCCTCAAGTCTGATCGACACTCGGTCCTGTTCTGCAACCGTGATGATCTCCGCCTTCTTGACCTTCCAATCCGTCTTCGGCACCCAGTAGTCGGCCGCGTGGCCGCGAGCTGGCTTCTGCCTCCGGTAGCTCAGTATGAGCGCGGGATGGCGCGCTTCGCTGAATAGAAATGACTGATAGTCCGTCAAATTGAGCACGCGATCGAGCGCGTGTTGCCGAACAAGGGCCTTCTGAAACGTGATTGCAGGACCGCTATGGTTGAACAATACCCCGTGCGGAAGTACCAAGCAGATTCGCCCGGCATCGGACACGTGCACCGCGGCCTTCCACACAAAGGCCGCCGCAATCTGCTTATCGGGGACGACCAACTTCCGTCGGTCGCACCACTCCTTCGCGGGTGAGTGTTCGATGGCCTTGCTCCCCCAGGGCGGATTGCCGATAGCGAGATCGATATTCGTCGGATACGGCGCGTCCTCTCGAAAGAAGTCCCCGCACCAAATCGTGCCGCTGTTGGTATCAGAACTCGGTTGATCTACGCAGGTGACAAGTCGCGGCAGGAAACCGGGTTCCTTCGCCTGCAACTCTTGAATGTCTCGTGGCGTCAACTGATCCAGGTATGCGAGGTAGAGGCTGAATGCCGTGATCCGGCATGCCGTCCGACTGACATCCACGCCGAGGATACTCGATCGAAGCAGTTCCCTCAACTCGCGTGCCCGCCGATCATTGCGTGCGGTGGGATTCGCGCGTCTCCATTCCTCGGCCATTCGGTTGAACAAACCGACAAGAAAAATGCCCGATCCGCACGCAGGGTCCAAGCAGCGTAGACCGAGCACCGACGCACGGTCGGCCAGCGCTACATCGAGCACAAGTTCTGCGAGGAATCGCGGCGTGTAGAATGCACCCGCTTCCTTGTCAGTCTCCTTCAAGAACCGCTCATAGATAGCGCTGATTGTCTCGATGGGAATGACGCCAAAGTCGTAAGGCCAAAAAGCTCCCTGACCACTCTTCACATCCGTAGCACGGAAGAATTCCTCGATAACATCAAGGTGTCCAACCGTCACGACGGCAGCTTCGTCATCGAGGTTGTCGTTGAACAGATCACCGTTGAAGTCCCGCGCGAGCTGCGCGAATAACTTGTACAACGCAGCTTTCGCCTCCGAACGTGGCTTAATCCCCAGCACGTCACGAAGGTGAGGCAGTCCGGGGAGGCCCACCCCTTTCAGATAACCGCTCCCGATGACTTCGCGATCGAAGAGGTAGCACGCGAACACGAGCCTGCACAGGAACGCGTCCAGTGTCTCCGGCGTTGCCCTTCTGCTTCCGACGCCAGCAAGCTTCTCTCGCGTCGCTTGAAGATTGTCGAGCAGCGCCCGATCGACGCGATCAGCAGGGTTGAATGACTTCGAGTGCCGACGGAAGAACTCACCTGATTCCACCGACGGGAGGAACTCGCGTAGTGCTGACGACGCTCGCTCGATTGTCTCTACGAGACTTGGAAGCCCCGTCAGGTCGGCCTGCCGTGTGGGGCGTGCGAAGCCGGAATAGACCTGCACTTCGCGCTGCGAGATGAGCACCAGGATTGGCGCGCCGCCGTGGTTCCAGAATTGGCGATGCAGGTCCAGCACGTCAGCCGGCTGGATCTTCGTCATCTGCTTGAAGTAAACGAGAGGGGCTCCCTGATCGCATAGCACACCGTCTAGTTCAAGCAGGTCAAAGGCGCGGCGCAGAACGTGGGCATGCGGCGTAACCGCTACTTGTTCCCGCACATCATCCGCGCTCGCGAAGAAAGTGCCCGACCGCTCGTCAGTGATCCCCAACTCCTTTCGCCAAGTTGCATCGATTTGAGCGGTCACGATTCACCGCCCTTCGTGCCGTTCCTTTTGACGGACTCGCTGGCAAGCTCGTACACCCAGTTTCCTCCCTCGTTCACCGCGCGAATCGTGTAGCCACGTTCACGAAGTGCCCTTAGGGACCGCGAAATCGTCGGCTGCGAGACATTGAGGGCCGTGGCCAGTTTCGGCGTGGAGTATTTTCCGGACCGGATCAACCGAATGAGGGACTGCAGGCGGTTCTCGATTTCTTCTGACCGCTGATACACGTCACCCTCCCGCACATTCGATCATGAGAGCCATCTATCAGAAATTGATAGACTCGTCAATCGAGATTTTCCGTCCTTCAGTTTGTATTCCCAGATAACGGAGCCGGGTGGCAGACATTTCGGCAGCTATCGGTTCCATCGGCCCCTCAAGGCGTAATGTTGTAATCCCATTAGAATCATGCACTTATGGTTTCATCCGAGTTCGCGAGGGTCAGGCCGGTAGTTGGAGTCCAGCCTCATTCTGAAAAATGACGTTTTTTTTCATTTTGCGAAGGACGTTACCCTCGTTACGATGGACCACAGTCCGTTTCGAGCAGAGACGATGGCCCGAACTCCGATCCAACGCGCGACGCTTCAGGATATAGCCAAAGAGGCGGGAGTGTCACTCGCCACGGTATCCCGTGTCGCGAACAACCACCAAGGCGTCGCCGAGGGGACTCGGACGGCCGTCTTGAAAGCCATGCGCAGGCTGCGCTATGTCGGCGCGGCGAAGGTCCAACTGCGAATCGGCGTGATCATCCCCGACTGGTCAAATCCGTTTTTTTGCCAGTTAAGTTCCGAACTCGAAGCACAGTTCGACAAGCTGAACGCGCAGACGATCATTGCGAGTTCTGGTGAGCACTCGGAGCGCGAGGTTGAATTGATCGAACGCTTCTACGCGATAGATGTGCAAGGCGTCGTCTATATTGGGATGACGCAAAGCACAGCACTCCTCACACTCATCGCGGACGGTAAGGTCCCCGTGGTGAGCGTAGACCGACACGGGCCAGCCGACACTCCGGCGATTGATTATGTCTCGGTCGACAGCCGTGATGGAACGGCGCGGGCCATCAGTTGCCTGCACACTCTTGGGCACCGGAGGATCGGGTACATCCGCGGGCTCTCGGGTACGACAACCGCTGAAGAACGGTATTTTTCATTCCTCGCAGGGATGCAGCGATTGGACTGCGCCGTAGATGACTCGCTCGTCTTTGAGGGCAATTACGAGTTCGAGTCGGGACGCATGTGCGGAGACAAAATTTTGAAGCTCGCCCGGGATGAGTGGCCGACGGCAATCCTGGCGGCGAACGACCTGATGGCTTTGGGGCTGATGCAGAGACTTCAAGAAGCTCGGATCAGGATCCCCGACGACCTCTCGGTTGTGGGCTTCGACAATATTCCTGAAAGCACGCAGATCTTCCCGCGGCTGACAACGCTCGCGCAGCCGTTGCGGGAAATCGTGGAAACTGCCGTGCGGCTCTTGCGGGCGCGGATGGATGAGCGGGCGAAGGGGGTAAAGGACGCTCGGACGGGCGTCACCATGCGAATCGAACCACAGCTCATCTGCCGTGAGTCCATTGCCAAACCACGGAATAAGCCCGCGTTGGGCGGAGGGAAGGATGCGGCCACTCCTTGAAGTCACTAATCTCGACTTCTCGTATCCAAGTACGCACGAAGAGGGCGGCCTTGTCCTCCGCGCCGAGCGCTTCGAGTTGTCCGCCGGGACTGCGTGCAGCCTGCGAGGCACAAACATGAGCGGAAAGACTACGTTCGTGAGGATGGTGTCTGGGCACTTGCGTGGTACCGAGACAGTTGTCAGAGTAGATGGTGAGACACTCTCCCCATTCACGCCAACTCGTGCGCGGTCCTTAGGTGTAGCCAGCGTTCATCAGCACGATCCACTGTTTCCGGAGCTGACGATCTGGGAGAACGTAATGCTCGGGCGCCCCGCAGGCCAAACTGGACTCCAGCGAAACCGCACGAGGCGTGGACAGCTTGGTGATCACCTCTCACATTGGGACAACACGCATATCGACGATGAATTGAGGAAACTCTCAGGAGGCGCTCATGTCTTGGTGCGAATGCTCCGCGCCGTGCTGTGGGGGTACAAGGTCTTGCTGCTTGACGAGCCTACGATTGGGCTCGATTCCAATGTGAAGGCACGATTCTTCGATTTGCTCTTCTCGACGCTCAACCAAGATCGTGCGGTCGTGTTCGTGTCACACATTGATGATGAGCACCGCATCCTGGCGAATGGTGCAGCAAGGCAGAGCATTAAGCACAGGACAGTGTTCCTTAGGGCGGGTTGCTTCGACCTGACGCACGTCGGAGGTGAGCAATGAGCGTCGGACGGTCCTGGGCTGTTGTTACTCGGTCGGGCATTGTCGATTACCGATCTGGTTGGTTGCTCGTCGGATGCCTGTGCTGTCTCGTGTGTGATCTCGCGGTGGCCCCACAGCCGAACATCATCGGTATCTCGTGGTCGGTCGTGCGGTTGTCATTGCCACTGATGGCTGTCGCGCTGGGTTCTGCAATCGTAATAGCTGTCGGGGACATCGACCTATCTCCGGCGGGATTGATTTCACTTCTTGGCGTGGTCCTGCTCGTGTGTGCCTCATCTGGAATCCCGGCCTGGGCGGCTATGGTCATCGTGATTCTTATCGCTGTAACCGTCGGCCTTGCGCACGGCTTGGCAGTCTCCAAGCTGGGCGTCCCCCCCCTAGTATTGACCCTTGGATCGTCGTTCTGTTTGCTGGGCGTGGCGACCATTGTGATGGTCGCGCTCCAGCGGTCAGCGAGCCGTGGCGCAAGTTCCACGGTCACTCTGGTCTTGCCCGGCTCGTACGTTCATTCGTGGTTCTCGATGGGCTGGGTTTGGGTGCTTGCTCCACTCACCTTCATCAGCGTATGGCGCCATGCCTCGCACGACGGCCTAAGGCACTTGGCGGTCGGGTCAGACCGTCAGGCGGCATCGCTGGCGGCGATCCCAGTACCGGCAATTCGCATGCGAGCGTTCATTTATTCCAGCGCCCTCGTATCCCTCGGAACTCTGCTGCTACTGCACTACCAGGGCGGCGGCTGGACGGCCCGCGCGGGGCTGGGGTACGAACTGAAGGGGATTGCCGCGGCAGTCATCGGTGGGGCACGCATCTCGGGTGGCTCGCTCAAGCCCATAAACGTCGCATTCGCCTCGCTCCTTCTGGTTGCGATCGAGTCGACGACTATCACGGCCTCTTGGATCACAGCGGAGATGCAAGGGGCCATCATCGGCGCGCTTGTGGTCATTGCTGCGGTCATCGACCGCACACGCACAACACACGAATAGGAGATCCAGCATGGCAAGTAACTCAAAAAGACGGAAAATCCTGACTCTGTCGATCGCCGCGCTCTTAGTCGTCGCGGCTGGAGTGGCAATCATGCTCTTTCGGTCGCGGGACGACACCAAGCGAATCCTCGTGGTGTTGAAGACGCTCGACAACCCTTACTACGTAGACATGAAACTTGGGGCGGAACGAGCCGCTGCGGAGCTCGGGCCGGGCGTCAAGGCCATTATCAAGGCGGGCAACGCAGAGGATGACGTACAGGGCCAGACGGCTCTGATCTACGGCCACCTCGACGCGAATTCAGTGGACGCGATCAGCATTGCTCCCGCATCATCAACCGCGATGATCCCCGTGATTCGGCGCGCGAACTCGATGTCGGTGCCTGTGATCGTCCTCGATACGCGGCTGGATGCAAAGGCACTCGACGACCACGGTGCCCGGTACAACGCCTTCATCGGATCGGACAACGAGCGCGGCGGAGAGCTGGCGGCCAAGTTCATTGGCAAGAAGCTCGGCAATGTCAATAAATCGGTCCTGCTTCTTGAGGGAGTCCCAACTCAGGAGACCGCAATCACCAGAGCAACCGGATTCAAGAGGGTACAGCAAGCCGAGTTCGCAAGTTGGAACGTGGTCGCCAAGACTGCGAACTGGAACCGCCAACAAGCCCGGCAAGTCATGGACACGATTATCGCGACTCAAGGTATCCCCGCCGCGGTATTCGCGTGTAACGACGAGATGGCGCTCGGAGTGGTTGGCGCGCTGGAGAGCGCGGGCATTGCAAGGGCTCAGTGGCCGCCGATCGTCGGCTTCGACGCAACATCGGAGGCGCTCGCCGCAGTAAAGGACGGACGCATGAGCGCCACTGTCCAGCAGCGCCCGGACCGGATGGGGAGGTCGGCGGTCGAACTGGCAGTGGAGATTCTCAACGGCGGCTCTCCGCTGCGGGACAACAAGATTCCGGTCGAACTCATCGAGCAGTAGTTATGGAAATCCTACCGGACGATGGCGACGGAACTCCGCGTGGTTGGCGCGCCGCGACATTCGCCCATGCGCTGTGGTATGGGTCTAGGACACTCTTTGTGGCAACGGTGGTGATTATCGGCTTCTTGATCAAAGAACCATTGGATAACTACGTCGCCCGCTTGACCGTGACGGACTCTGGCAAGATCCGTCTCAGCCAATCGCTGGAGCGAGTGCGGGAAATTCAGTTGATGTACGAACGCGCGCAACTGGCGAATGAGCGGTTCCAAGACCTGCTGCACCTCGCTGCTCATCAAACGACCCAGGCCCTGGAATTGCAATTGCGGGACTTCCAACGGCAGAAAGAGAACACGGATGCCGCACTTATGGAGCTTCGCGAGTTCATGTTGAGACGGTCGCATCCAATGGATGAACAAGTCCGGAGAGTGGTCTTCACTCTGATCGAGGATATCGATCTTGGTGTCACGGAGGCGGAAAGTGTGTTTCAAGGCCGTGTGAACCATCCAAATAGACCACACAAGACTCTTCGCGCGACCGCGGTCCGCGCCCAGCAACTTCTCCGACAGATGGAGAATCTGGTCTTTCTAGAAAGCCAGAATCTGAATGGCCGAAAAGACTGACGAGTAAACAGCAGAAAGTAGCCCTTGATCGCCTGGGACCGAATATGAAGCCGAGCGAACGACAACGAGTGGACCTTTACGCCGAAATCCTCGGAAGATCCGTGTCAGTCGATGAACGATTCAAAGAGTTAGGTCCCGGTGAGGTGCATGCGGCAACGATCACGTTCCGTGTTCCGGCGTCGCATCCACGACGCCGCGTAATCTGTGAGTACGAACTGCGGTGCGGCGAATTCGATCCGTTCATGTCGCTCATCGGCCGATCAGAGGCGGCGCCCCGTGTAGTCATATCTTGCGACTCTGTCCAGCATCTCGATTTCGTCGCCCGCAAGATGCCTGGAGAGAAATCCGCGTGTTTGGTGGTCCGTTCGATTGAGGCGGAGGTAAAGACCGTCTCCTACATGAACAGCCTCCTGCGCAAGCAGCCGCTGCAGGGGCTAAGTGATGAGGGTGTGCTGGTAGTAGTGGGGGGCGGCTTGCTGCTCAACGTTGGTGCCTACATCGCCGAGCAAACTAACCTCGGCTTAGTGCTGTACCCAACGACCGCACTCGCCATGGCCGATGGTGCCGGCGGAAAGGTGCGCCTTAACAGCCTTGCCTTTGGCAAGGCATACAAACACTATTACAAGTCGTTTTACGAACCTGACCGCATCGTGATTGACCCCAGATTCCTCGATAGTCTGCCCGCTTTCCAAAAAAAGTGTGGGCTAGTCGAGGTTATCAAGCATGGCTTGTTTCAATCGCCCGCTCTGTACGATTACATGCTGCAGAATTGTCGCGCTGTTTTGGAAACGCGGAATCACTTGCTCAAGGCCGTGCTTTGGGCGGCTGACCTTAAACGGGTCTGCTTGGATGTAGATATAGAGGAGAACGAGAACGGATCGAGACGAATACTCCGCGGCGGTCACAGTTTCTCCGATCGGCTAGAGGAGGCCGAGAAGTTTACGATTCCACACGGCTACGCAGTAGCAATCGGGATTGCTATGGAGTTGGAGCACGCTCAGGATCGCAAACTCAGTGGTCGGGCACTTGACATTTTCAGGTTGTACGATATACCTACCTCGCTGCCGGAGTTTCGGGCACTTTCTGGAGGTTCCAGCGGCGCTTGAATAAGTGGCGCAGTGCTGTCGTTAATCCAGTGAAGCAGAGATGCCTAACCCCTCACGAGTTGGCTCTCGATCACAGCGCCGCCTTAACGCGAATTGAGCCGTTCAGTGCCGGCCGACGTTGCGAGTTTGACCAGTTCACGAATTACTCGTCACGCTGCATGTTCAAACCAGTACCAGAAAACCACACTGATCGACCTCAATATCAGCGTTCTATCCCTGTCCCGGCGGCACGTCGATGGCGGGGGCAGCGGCTCCCGCGCTTTGCTTGGTCAGCTAACGATAAGGATCGCGTATGGATGAAGCGCCCATGAAAACTGCCCTCAAACTGCCCTCAAATCACATCACGGGACAGTAAAAAACCGTGGAGGAACAGGACATCGGCGAAACGCGAGAAGTCGTTGCCGCTTCGGAGGTTGGGCGATAAACTGAGGTTTCGACAGAGGTTGAGGATTCGGGCGAGATCGAATCCCCCCTCTCCGGTCGACTGCGGCGATAGAGCAGGTGAGCAGTAGATAGAAGAGCAGGAGAGGCGGGTCAACGCTCGAAGGTGAATGCGGGGTGGAATGCGACCGGCCGCTCATCCGTGGTCTCCCGCCACGGCGGAAATGCCACCTGCCATAATGCGCCCCTGCTCAGCTTATTGCCGGCCTCCTTGCTTTCAATCTCCCCCCAAAAATCTTGCCCATTGGGGTCAACAGCGTCCCTTAGGCGAGATCGGGCGTCGAGGAGAGGGGCATCCAGTCAGACGTCATGAATCGCGCGCCGGCCTAACCCGTGCTCTGCATGGCCGCCGCGATCCCGTTGATGCTCGCGAACAGGACGGGGCGCAGGTTACGCTTTTCGGCTTCGTCGGCGTCACGAAAGCGGCGCAGCAGTTCAATCTGGAGCAGGTTTAACATATCGGTCGGTCCATTGCGCTCCTCAATCGAGCGCTGAATGACGGGGTTGTTGTCCATCAATTCGCGCTGCCCGGTAATGCGAAGGATGGCCAAGCGAGCGAGTCGGAATTCGTTCTCAATGCGCTCGTACAGGGGCGCGGCGGCGAGCAAATCGTAGCAGCGGGCGATGACCAACCGCGCACGTGCCATCTCCTGCTGAACATTGTCAATCAACGTGCGGAAGAATTCCCATTCGCGGTACCACCGGGCGAGGGCGCTCAGGCCGCTTTCTGACTCGTTAAGGACGTCGTTGAGCGCGGTGCCGATTCCGTACCATCCGGGAACATTGAAGCGCATCTGAGTCCATGCAAAGACCCACGGAATCGCTCGAAGGCTCTCAAAATACACCTCGCCGCTCGCCCGAGATACCGGGCGCGATGCGATGGGGATCGCACTGATGTGGGCGATCGGCGATACCTCGGTGTACCACGTCCAAAAGTCCGGATCATCGATCAGCCGGCGATACGTCTCCATCGCTCGTTGGCACAGGCGTTCCATCAAGTCGTGCTCCGGCGGGGGGCTCGCCTGAGGTTCCTCGGCGGCCTCGGATTCCGCGAGGATCATGGCGCTGGCCAATTGCTCGAGATGACGGTGCGCGATCTCGGGAAGGGTGTATCGGAATGAAATAACCTCGCCCTGCTCAGTCATGCGTATCCGGCCGCTGCGGCTGTCGGGCGGCGTCGCCAGTATCGCGCGATTGGAGCGGCCACCGCCGCGGCCCACCGTCCCTCCCCGGCCATGGAAAAAGCGAAACCCCACGCCGCGGGAACGGCACACGCGGGCAAGACGCGACTGGGCCGTGTGCAGCAGCCAGCTCGAGGCCAGATATCCGCCGTCCTTGTTGCTGTCTGAATAGCCCAGCATGATTTCCTGGAACTGTCCGCAATTCCTGATGTGGGCCAGATACGCCGGATTGTCGAGCATCGACTGCAACAGATCAGGCGCCCGACGCAGGTCGTCGATCGTCTCGAACAGCGGCACGATGTCGCGGTTCGCGCATCCGGCAAGATGCATCAGCCACAGGACCTCGAGCACGTCGCTGGCCCCGCTGGCCATGCTTATGATGTAGCACCCCACCGAGTGCGCGTCTCGTCTTCGCGCATGCTCGACGATGTCCAAGACGGCGAACACGTCGCGGGCCGTTTCCGTCAGACCGTCGAAATCGGGGCGACTGAGCGGCGCTGCCTCGATCGCTCGAGTCAGCAGGTCCTCCCTCTGGCGCTCGCTTAAGGCGGGGTAATCCTGACAGATGCCGCGGATTCGGAACAGGTCGGCGACAACCTCCTCGTGGACCGCGCTGTGCTGGCGGATATCGAGCGCGGCGAGATGGAAACCAAACACTCTCGCCTGTGTGAGCAGGTCGGCCAGACCGCTGGAGTCGACGATCTCATTGAGATTCATCCGGCGCAGGCTGTCGGCCAGCAGGCTGAGGTCTTCGATGAACCGCGAGGCATCGTACGCTCCCTCGTCATCCGCGGCCGCGACGAGTCGCGTCCTCATCTGAAGCAGCTTCAGTCGAAATGGTTCATGTCGCAGTTTCAACAGCGAAGCGTCGCCCACGGAATCGGCCAGCCGCTCGTGGTCGATGGATGCTCTCAATTCGGCCGGCACGGAAACCCGTCGGTCCGATATGCTCAGGAGTCGCATCAACTCGGTGAGTCTGTCCTGGTAAAGGTGGATGGCCGCCTGACGATGCAGCTTCAGGCTCTCGCGCGTCATTTCGGGAGTGACCAGCGGATTGCCGTCGCGGTCGCCGCCGACCCATGTTCGGTAGCGCACTATCGTCGGCACGGACGGTCGATCGCCGTAGTGTTGCTCGATTGCGTCCCCGACTTCGCGCAAGACTCGCGGGACGGCATTCCAGATTGACGCCGTCAGGAAATAAAGCGAGCCCTCGATTTCCTCGACTACCGCGAGCCGCTCGACACGCACCTCGTCCGAGGCGTACAGCAAGAGTACCGACTGGCGGATGGCTTCCTCGATGCGTCGCCTGGCCGCCGGGTCGTGGTGTTCGTCATTCAATTCGATGAGGCATTCGGCGATGCGGCGCTGCTTGCGCAACAGGCCGCGACGTTGCGCCTCGGTCGGATGGGCGGTGAGCGTCGGCTGAATATCAATGCGGGCGAGAATCTCCAGGAGCGCGTCGCGCGGCACGCCGCAGACCCTCAATTGACACACGGCCTCCGCGATCGACTCCTTGCGCGGATGATCGGCGGTCGCGTCACGTTCCCGCCGGCGATTGATTCGCACGATCGCGACTTTCTCCGCCTGGTTGCGGAGGTGGAAGCGAAGAGTCGTCGACTTGATAAGCTCGCGAATATTTTCCAGGGGTAAGGCGGCGATCCGTTCGCGGGCGGCGACGAACTCGGCTTGATCGCTTTCCTGACACTCCTGCAACAGCTCCTTCCACAATTGCAGGTGTCCTGGTGGTCCGAGGCGCTCGAGTACGTCGGACAATACTCCGGTGAGCCGCTGAATGTTGTCGTCCAGTTCGCTGGTCATGGCTCAGGTCGCCCGGTCGATGAAGGCCGTCCGGTCCAATAGCCGCCCCACGTTGCCGTTGGGGTCGTGGAAATGCAAGTAGTGCGCCTGGATCATCGGCCCGGTCGTGCCACCCGTATCGTCCATGGCCAAAGGAGCGATCGCGGCGAGAAAAAATCGGGGCGACTGGACACCAGTTGAACTTTTTGTGGCCGGAATCCGCGTTTTTGACCGCGCCAAGCTGGCTTTTCTCGAATGGCGAGTGGGATAACAAGAACGCCTACGCGTTCGGCTTGTCAGATTTTGAGGCTTTGGGCTTCGCCGTCTTGGTCGTTGTAGGGGGTGTGCTCAAGTCGTATGGACCGGCGACGGCCCGGTTTCTGACTGACGAAGGCGGACTGGCCTCCCGAATCACCGGGATGGTGCTCAAGGCATAGGGGCTTTGCAGGTTGAGACGTCGGTCATCTTGTGCCATTGATGATTCCTTTCATCCATTGACGCCCGTACGCTAGCGTACGGGCGTCAATGGAGCATGATAGCTCCGTTGCGTTCCGATTGCAAGCGGGCTGCCTACCGCGGCAAATAGAAGTTCCAGAATGCGTTCGTCAGAAACCGATCCCCCGTTACAACCCGGAAAATCGAGCCTGTAAGCTTCTCTTTCAGTAGCAGGCAGCGGTTCTTGTCGCAGCCCTTTTCCTCGATATCGAATTCGAGGGTCCTGGTCAGAATCCTGCGGATCAACTGGGCACATTCAACGGGCGTGCGAGCGACCAAGACGCCGTTCGCCACGCCTGTCTCAAGGTGAACCTGGATGCCCAAAGGATGGGATTCCTTGAGCGTCTTGGCCCGGCCGTCGTAATGCTCGCGAATGCGCTTCGCAAGTCTTGCCTTCGCATCGGCGATATTCACGCCGGATGGGTCGTCGAGCCACGTCCTGACTCCCTTGTCGCTCCACGCCGCTGTCGGGTCAAAGACTCGTAGTTGCTGGAGAACGAGTTTGATTTCTTCGTCTTTCGGTGCCTCTTGCCGAACAGCCTTGACCAGCTTCTCCACGTATTCCGGAGCCTCTGCTTCGGTCACGCGGGGAATGTACGCTATTACAGGCTTGCCTTGCGCGAGCGTCGACGCCAACTCGGAGTCTTTTCCCAGCGTGTCGCTTTCTTGGGCCAAGTAGAGTGTACACTTGGCGCGTTTCAGCATGAGCCCTTCGGCAAGCCCTTTGTCAATTCGGTCGTCACAGTAGGCCTGTGTCGGATCGAAGTAGCGCAGGTTCAGCTTCGAGAGCGCACTCGATTCAAAGACCTCCTTCACAACCTGATGAACCATGACGAATTCGTGGGGCTCGCGCATCGAGGTCGCAACGTAAACATCCAGGTGGTCTGAAACCAAGTACGCGTCGTGGTTTTCTCGTCCCTGTTTAACGATCTCTTCACGATCCGCAAGTTGCTGTCTAGCATCTTCGTCGTTGGGATTGTCTTGGAGTCGCTTGTCGAGTTGCTGCTTGACCAAGTAGCCCAGATAGTACGTCTTCTTGCCCGGAATCAGTTTAACTAGGACGAGCGCGTCGTGACGATTCTCGAATTCCGTTGCATCGACCGGTGCAACCGCCGCAAGCTCTGCTTCCAAGTCCGTGGATGGCGACGCGAAGTACTTGAAGCCAAATTTCACGTTGCCGAACCGGAGGATGGCGAGCTTGCGGAACCGGTCAACCCCGGTGCGAAGGTCTGCCTCCGATTTGATTGCAGCGTGAGGTGTGACAGCAACCGTGTCATCGATAAGGTACTGAAAGAATGTGTCGGAGACGCGATCATAACCGAGTAGTAACAGCAACTCGTTGAACTGGCTGTACCCAAGGCCACCCGCGGGAAAGGTCGTGCGATTGGCACGATCGGGGAACGACGGCTCTTGACCAGTCAGATTGGTCAGGATTTTGACAAGGCTGTCAGACAACTGTCTCTCCGCAACACAGCCGAGGAAGAGTCGATCGTTTCTTGTGCGAGGCAACCCGCGGGACGATTTTGAAAGTGCAAATGAGCATCGTCAATGTGCGTAGACAGGGTTCTCGATTTCACCGTTATAATGGTGGGTCCACTGCGAAGTTCAACAGTCCAGTCGCTCCCCCTCAAAATCGCTGTTTTTCGACGACTGTGTTGAACTCGACTGCGTGACGATAAGTCGTTTTGCGACAAGGAGAAATGCGAGGAGCGACCACCGTCACGACGTTCTCCGAGTTTCATTCGGGGCGACTAGATTCGAACTAGCGACCTCCTGGTCCCAAACCAGGCGCTCTAACCAGGCTGAGCTACGCCCCGTCGAGATGCTGCTTTCAGGATCAGGATAGGCCGCGGCAACCGCCCGGTCAAATCGTGCAACCGATATCGCGCGGCGACTCTTGATCCGAGCGGCGCACGCCTGCCCTTGATGTTCGCGCCAGCGAATGTCAAGGGTCAGCAAGCGGGTTCCCCAGTGGTCAGGCGCGCGACTCGTGCGCTTCTCACACGTCCGTACCGTCACTCCTTGTGGGTGACGTCGCATCCATGCGTGTATTTGCGTCGTCGGGCACGAGGCCCGACGCTACGGACGTGCGAAAATCGCTTAAATGCGACGAACCCGGTCCCTCGCCCGTGACATTGCTTTGCAACGTCCTGGGCAAGCGGTCGCGGTTCTGATCCAACGCGCCGCGGCTCAGTTCAATGCGGTCAAAGCGTCGAATGCCCCGCGTGGCAGTTGGCCCGAAACTCCCCCGTGGACTCGTTGTAATACCACGAGCTTGATCCCACCCCGCCCGTCCCGATCGTGTCGCTCGTCGTAAACGGATTGATCGGGATCTGCTTCAAGTACGGCCCCAGCGGCCCCGCGCCGGAGACCGTCCCATCCTCCAGGGTCTTTCCGGTCATCTGGTTGTCGAATTGCGCCAGGCTCGGAAACGCGCCCCGGTGTTGGTGCCGATAGACCTGGAGCTGCTTACGAACCAGCGCAAGGTCAGTCATCAGAGAGTTCGTCTTGGCGTCGCCGACGCTGTCGCTGAACTGGGGGATAATCACCGCGGCGAGAATGCCCAGGAGCACCACCACGATCATCAACTCAACCAGCGTAAAGGATTGGATCGGTCCGGCCGCGCCACGAGCGGCGGAGGAGAGCGGCCGCGCTTTGTCGGGAAGTGCGGTCATCGTGCGCATGGGCCCGGGCATCACTGAGTTCTTCTGCCCTTGGGAATGTACCGGCTGAATCTCGCTTCCGGGCTGGGCATCTAGGGAATTCCCTGGGGGCCATTCTTCAACAAAACGACTCCAAGCCGCGGCCTTTATAGCGGTTCCCGATTGAGTGGCCGATGGAACGCGCGATTCCATCACCTGCGGGCAAGCCCGCCGGCTAAACGAGGCTCTCGGCCGCAGGGTCCACTGGGTCGGGAAGCGGCATAGGCGGCGCGGCCGACCCTACTACAGGGGCCCTGCAATCATCTCCTATGTACCCGCCTCGCCGGGTTCCTAGGCTTCCGCCGGCAGGGGTGGGGCCGGGGGGCTGGGGTGATAGTCCACGTCGAGGTCCTCGAAGCTCGCCCGACGGCGGCGCGCCGCTTCGATGGCCAGGCAAAGCGCGGCGGCCGCAGCGTACCCGGCGGCGATGCGATAGCCCCGATGGAAAAACGTGCCTTCAGGCGCATCGAGGTAGAGACTCGTCTCCTTGAACGCGGCCTCGCGGCGCTGCCACACCAACAGCTCGCGCGGAGAGAGGGACGCCGGCCCCGGCTCGACGCGGTAGGCGTGCTGAAAGCCGAAGAGCGTGGTCGCCGCGGCGATGATGCACCATATGCCCGCCGTCTTGAAGCGCCGGTCGATCAGAAAGGCGCTAATCGCCGCCACGATCATCGCGGTAATGACGAAACCGCTGTTGGCCCCGGCCAGGGCATAGACCCCGATCGGCCACCAGCCGTCCGACCGATTCTCGATCAACTCGCGCCCGTGCTCCTGGATCATCGGCAAGATGCCGTACTCGGCTCCAATGCCTGGGAGGATATGCGGCACCAGCATCACCGCCATCATCGCCACGGCGGGGAAGAAACCCAGGGCCACGGCGGGATAATGCCGGGTCGGGACGGCCTCGTACGCCTGTGCGGCGATGATCACGCCGATCCACAGCACGATGGCCATGCCGGCCTCCATTGGGATGACGTTGACGATCAACGCTCCCAGCCCCAAGGCGAAGATCAGGCTGAAGAAGAGTCCGTTGATAATGGAATAGCCGCAGCGCGCGCCGAGGGCCTTCCAGCCGGGGTGGCCGATGTAGATCGTCGTGGGGAAGCAGCTTCCGAAGAGGCCGGCGGCGATGGTGCCGATGCCGTTGACCGCCATGCATGGCCCGGTGGAGAAGCGATCTCCCGCGGCCTCGGCGGACTCGATGTTCTGAAGCGAGCCGATGGCGTTGATGAGGCCCATCGGGACGATCACCCCGAGAAACGACCACAACATGGCTTGGTCCTGACGGAAGAAGTCGAGGATCTCCCGGCCGAAGAAGATCGGCTGATAGAACTTGACCCAATCGACCGATCCGCGCACCGCCTCCACGCTCATCATCTTCGGCCCCAATCCGGGGATCAATGGAACCGTCCACGCGAGAATCGACCCGACGACGAGAGCGACCAGCCCGCTGGGCATGCCGAGCGGAAAGCGCACCTTGGCGAAATAGCCGATCAGCACGATGAACAGCGGCACCATGGCGACCAGCGGCCGCTCGTAAATCTGAAAGGCGAACGGACTGGCGATGAAGATGATGCCGATGGCGGCCAGCGCGCAGAGCAGGGCGGCGCGTGGAGTGACTCGCCGGATCCACCCGCCGATGAACGCCCCGAGGAACTCGATGACGCCGCTGCCGATGCAGGCCAACAGTCCGATTTTCCAGGCGACCTGGCCGGCGGCCTCGGGGCCGATTTCGCCGGAATAGCGCTGATACACCGGGGCGAGGATGAACAGGATGTAGGCGAAGACGCTCGGCGTATTGATGCCGTACGGCAGGGCCGTGCAGTTGAGGTTGCCGTCGCGCTTGGCCACGCGTCGCGCGTGCAACGCGTAATAGACGTTGCCGATCAGCAGGCTGACGGCGATGCCGGGCAGCACGCGGGCATAGACCAGGTCGTCAGTGAACCCGCAAAGCTGCTTGCACAGCGTGACAATGACCAGGACCTGCACCAGGTTGTCGACGGCCAATCCGAAGAAGCCGTCGAGGTCGCCCTTGACGAACCAGGGATAGCGCTTGGATGGGGACATGCACCGCCTCGCGCAGGTATTGTACGGCGGTTATAGCATATTTGCCGAGTTTCCGGAGACGAGGGGAATTATTCGGTATTGGAACTGATTGACCGGGCTAAGCCGCCCCTGCCCTGCGCGCAGGGCGATTGACTCACGCATGGCGCGAGTAGCATGTCCCTCGCCTTGTCGTTTGGCGATCCCTCGGCCGCGCGGATTAGCGGAAAGCCGATCGCAGATCGACCAACCGGCGACGCGCCTCGCTGCGCGCACTGTCGATCAGTTCACGCAACTGCTCAAGACTCAGACCGTTGAGACCGAGTCCCAAGGCCGATCTTGACAGCCTCGCGCTTCTGCCTCGCCCAGCCGTCCTCGCGCGCCGGGAGACTCTCGCCTTCGCGCGCCGGCGGCCGTGACCGGCGCCGAGATGACGGGCCAGATGGGCCTTCATCCTGAACGTTCGGGTACATTTCGGACATTTGAATTTCTTGCGTTTGGCCACTCGATGTTTACCTCCAGTTGGTTCCTCCTATAACCCCCACCATACGCGATCTGGAGCGAAATACAAGTCGAGTCGCAATGGATATTTCCGCCCCGCCGGAGTCTCAGATCCCGCCTCAATTCGCGATCCCAATGAAATTGGGACGAGGAGAATTCCGCCCGGATAGCCGAAGATGGGTTCCAATGGTCACGCCGAGCGACCATGAGGCCTGCAATGCTCAAAAAAACAGTGGACCTTATGCGTTCGCGGGCCTGTAATTCATATGTCGGACTGCATTTTCGGCGACCGCGAGCCGGGCACGGCGTTCCAGCGCGGGCAAGTCGGCCTGCATTTCAATCTGGAGGTTGCATATGACCCAGCGGCATTCATCGAATTGGCTGCGAGCGGAGCACGAGATCATCGACGGGCTCTCGGTCCGACTGGAGCAGATGGCGGGCGTCGTGCCCCGGACCAATGAACAGAGCTGGATTCGCGAGACAAATGAGCACTTCGACCGCTTTCGGGCGCACCTCATCAGGCATATGGCGGAGGAGGAGACCGGCGGATTCCTCGAGCCGGTGGTCGAGCGGCGGCCGGCGCTCTCCCGCGAGGTGGACGGTTTGGCCCACGAACACAGGGAGATGATCCGAATCATGGAGGGGATCGGCCAGACCCTGCACAGTCTCGAGCCGGACGACAGGCTATTGATCCGGGACTGCTGCGCCAGAATCCTGAAGCTGCTTTCCTACGTCAGCCACCACCAGCACCGGGAGAGCCTGCTCGTGTTGTCGGTCTTCACCGACGACATTGGCGCCGGAGACTAGTGGGGTGTCTCGATCGGAACGTCGGGTTGGGGAGTGCGGGCGTCCCGCCCGCAATTCTCGATTGGCCGATTTGTGCGGGCCAGAGGCCCGCACTACCCGAAAACTCGAGCGAGACGGAGCATTAGAACCCCGAGCCGCCTACTGTGAAGGCGGCCACTGGGCAGCGGGCGAAGCCTCGCCCGCGGCTTGGCGGTTGTCGATGCCCTCCGCGAGCGGCCCGGCTATATGCGCACCGCATCGAGTCGGCTCGCCGTTTGGCAATGCTCACTTCGTCCGCGCGGCGACGTTGTCCATCACGTTCATGAAGTTGATGTAGCTGTCGTAGGGCGATTCATATGGATTGAAATACTTGTGCACGTCCCCGTCTGCGAAGTACTTCGTGCACATGTAATAGAAGTGGTCCGAAGTCTGAATGCGCCGCCAGTCGCTTAGCAGATCTTCGTCCTTCTTGGCCGCGACCGCCTTCCCCAGTGCATAGACTTCCTGGAGCGAGTTCGACTGCATCGCGTTCCCCAGCCAGGCCGAAAGGTCGCGCTCGGTGTCGGCCCAACTGATCAAATGCGGTGCGTCGAAGGCCCCGCATGCCGGATAGGCATCGACGATCTCCGACGGCTTTTTGAAGTCGTTGTCGCGATTAATCTTCATCACCTCTCCCGGCATGTGATATAGGAAATCGAAAATGCCGGTGTCGGCCCATTGATGCTCGCCCAGCGTCTCGTAGTCCATGAATAGGTTCACGGTGTAGCCGTTGCCGTTGACCTGGTTAACCCAGTGGGCGTATTTCTCGGCGGTCAGCGGCCACTCCGTCCATCCTCGATTGCCGAAGCGGAAGGCAATGTCGTCCGACAGCCGGTAGTTCTTCAGCAGCACAACGATCGGACAACTCGCGGCCTGATAGACGAAATTCGGCGAGCGATATCCCAGCAAGTGATCGGCCCCTTCGGCGATGACCGCTCGAAATCCGAGCTTGTGCACGGCAGCGGCGACGTCATTGTTGTAGATCAATTCGGTGTTGCGGAATACCGTGCTCTTCTGGCCGAACAGGGAGGCGATCTTCGCCTGTTGCAGGGCTACCTGCTCCTCGAACTCCTTGCGCGAGTAGAGAAACGACAGGCTGTGATAGTAGGTCTCGGCGAGAAACTCGACGCAGCCGGTGTCATTGAGCCGCTTGAAGCTGTCGATCACCTGTGGCGCGTAGGCCGCGAACTGATCGAGCACCACCCCAGTGAGGGAATAGGCCAGGCGAAATCGGCCTTCATGGACGCGGATCAAATCGAGGATGCACTGGTTGGCCGGCAGATAACACTTGTGGGCCACCTTCCGGCAGATCTCGGCGTTCTTCTGGTCGTCGAAGTAGTTGTGACCGGCGTCGAAGATGGAATACCGCCGCAGCCGATAGGGCTGATGCACCTGGAAATAAATGCACACCGACGCCATCAGCGGCCTCCCTGCCGATTCGCGACGGCCTGCTGATAAACGTCCACGCAGTTCTGCGCCGAATCCCGCCAGGTCAGCTTTCGAATCTCGAACGTGCCGTGGTGCCGCAGGGTCGAGCGGAGCGGCGGATGCCGCAATACCGCGACAATCTTGTTCGCCATCTCGTCGATGTCCCAGAAGTCCACCTTCAGCACGTGTGCCAGCACCTCCGACACGCCGGATTGCTTCGATATGAGCACCGGCACGTCGTGCGACATCGCCTCCAAGGGCGCGATCCCGAAGGGCTCGCTCACGCTCGGCATCACGTACAGGTCCGCCATCTTGAAGACCCGGGCCACGTCGTCGCCGCGCAGAAATCCGGTGAAGACCACCTTGTGCCCGATGCCCAACTCCGCCGCCAACTCGATCGCCCGCCGCATCATGTCGCCGCTGCCGGCCATCACGAAGCGAACGTTCTTCACGAACTCCAGCACCTTCTTGGCGGCGGCGAGGAAATACTCCGGCCCCTTCTGCATCGTGATCCGCCCCAGAAACAGCACGATCTTCTCGTCCCGCCGGATGGTCGGCGGCGTCACGATCTTTCCGCCGTTGTTGTCAATGGCGTTATAGACGACGTGCACCCTGTCCGCCGGCGCCGCGTAGCGCGTCAGCAGTATGTTCCGCGTCAGGAAGCTCACGGCGATCGTCCGATCGGCCGTGTGGACTCCCTCCCGCTCGATGTCGTATATCCTCTGGTTAACGTTGTCCCCGCTGCGGTCGAATTCGGTCGAGTGAACGTGGACGACGAGCGGCTTCCGGCTCGTCCTCGCGACCAGCAGGGCCGCGGGAAACGTCATCCAATCGTGCGCGTGGATCACGTCGAACGACTCGCCGCGCGACAGGGCCAGCGCGATCCGGGCATATCGCTGGGTCTCGCTGAACATGTCGCCGCCGTAATGGCCTGAGCTGCCGCCGCGATGTGTCCGGGAGGCCGGCACCGACTCCACCGCGCCATGACCCCCGGGGCCGGAAGCCGCGTGCTCGGTTTCAATGATCGACTGCCCGCTCGTCACCCACTCCTCGGTCAGCGCGTCGGACGGCGAGCCGTATGCCTGAAGCGTGGAAGGAATCGCCCGGAATTCGACGTTCTCGAACTCCTCGATCGAGTAGGACCGGCAGGCCGTCTCCGCCATAAGGGCCGAGGGCGTCTTGATCCGCACGTGGGTCGCGTACTCGCCCGAAACAGGCTGCGGAAGCACGAAAATCACGCGATGGCCGAGATCGTTCAGGCCGCGGGTCAGGCCGTAGCACGCCGTGCCAAGCCCGCCGCTGATGAACGGGGGAAACTCCCAGCCAAGCATGAAGATGTTCATCGTCAAAGCCGCTCTTAAGTGCGTTGCCCGTGCGCTCGCCCTATCCAGCCGACGCACGGGTCCGACGGAACAATCGCCCATCGGCGACCGGAGAGGCCCCGGCCGGCGCTGCCGCCAGACTGGCTCGTGCCAGCAGGTCCAGGCTGACGATCGACCACGACGAGATTCGGCCGGATGGAGCGGGCCTTCATCGCCCGCCCGGAGTCCGGTGAGTGTGCGCTGAGTTGCGATGATTGTCAAACCCGCGTGCGAATGCGTTATTCACCGGCAGCATGGCCGCTGGCGGACCGATCGTCGCCGGCCTGCGCCGAATCGGCCGTTGGGGCTTGCCCAGCGGAATCGCCGGCCGCATCGGAGCCGCCGAAGAAGGGACCGGTCAACTTGCCCAGGGCCCATTCGGTCCAGGTCTTTTTCGAGGCGCTCATGTGCTGAGTGATGGCGGCGACGAAGGGGCGACTGGCCTCTTCCAGGCAATTGACCGCGCCCTGCTGCTGAATGCGGTGGATGGTCTCGCCGTAGGATTGAAAAACCGTCTCTCCCAGCAGGTCTGCGGTCGTGCTCCCGACGGCGAATGCCGCGTCGATGGCCTTGCCGGCTGTTTTGCTTAGGTCCACCGTCATCAGGCCGACGATGGAATCGAGCGAGACATTGTCCCGCCTGGCGAGCGACTCCATCTTTTCCCAAAGGGTGTCCATCCGCGGCAAGAGGTCGGTGGCCTCCTTGAAGACGGTCGTGTAACCCGCAGTGAGGTCGGTGCGCAGTTGCTTGAGCTGATTGACGTCGATCGGCGGGGCGTCGAAGACCCGGGCCGAGTTCCGGCCGGCGCTGCCCAGCGCGTCGAGCAGATCGTCCACTTCCTTCACGCTCGCGTCAGGACTGATCACGTTGTTCGCCTTCAGCTCATCCACCAGGCGATTGAGGTAGGTCTTCGAGCCCTTGGCGATGTCCGTGACGAACGCGAACACCCACAGCGGCGATAGGTGCACCGACAGCAGTCCGGCCGCCTCCATGACGTTGCCGGCCACCTTGCGCGGCACGTAGTCGTCCGGCAGACCCGCCCCCTCTTCCTGGGCGTAGGCCCCCTGCACCTCGGCGACCTTCTCGATGACGAATCGCTGCGTGTTGCCCACGATGGCGGTGTAGGTGCTGCTCCGCCGCAGCGGCTCCGGCACCGCCAGGTCGGTCAAGAGCTTCGACGCCCCCCCCAGCGCGGCGGCCAACGAGCGCACCATCCGCTCGGGAAGGCTCAGCGTGTAGCCAAAGGCGCTGAAGATGTCGGCGAGGGTCCGGACCATGCTCGATAGAGCCTACGCTCGGCCGAACGCCCCCGCAACTTATCCGCCAACGCGAGCGCGCAAAAACGTATCCAGCCGCCGAAGACCCTCCTCGATCGTCGCGAGATCGGCGGCATAGGAAAGCCGAACGTGGGTGTCCATCCCGAAGGCGCCGCCCGGCACCAGCCCGACATGGGTCTCATTAAGGATGAGGGTGCAGAACTCGGCGGAGCCGGCGACGCCCAGCGGACCATAGGTCGCCGAAACATTCGGGAAGCAATAAAAAGCCCCGGTCGGCTTCACGCAGCTCACGCCCGGGATCCGCGAGAGGCGTTCGTGCATGAATCGGCCGCGTTTTTCGAATTCGCCCCGCATCGCCGCGACGTGCGACTGATCGCCGGTCAGGGCCTCCACCAGCGCATGGTGGATGAAAGTCGCCGTGCCGCTCGTCGTGTGGCTCTGAATCTTCGCCATGGCCTTGATCATCTGCCTAGGCCCGGCGGCATATCCCACCCGCCAACCGGTCATGGCGTGCGACTTGCTCGCGGCGTTGAAGGTGATGGTCTTCTCGAACCACTCCGCCCCGGCGGCCGCGAAGCTGAGGTTCTCCCCGCCGTCGCCGAAGCGAAGCTGGTCGTACATCTCGTCGCTGAACACGACGATGTCCCGTCCCGCCAGGGCCTTGGCGATCGCCCGCACCTCGTCCGGCGAATAAGAGAAGCCCCCGGGATTCGAAGGCGAATTGAAGACCAACACCTTCGTTCGCGGCGTCAGCGCCGCCAGGATGCGATCGGGTCGGACCTTGAGTCCGTCGGTCTCCTCGCCGATCACCGGGACGACCCCCCCGCCGCAGAAGCGAATCTGTTCCGAAAAGCTCACCCAATACGGCACGGGCAGCAGCACCTCGTCTCCAGGGTCGATCAGCGCCGCGAAAGCCAAAAACAAGGCCTCCTTCCCGCCGACCGTGACGATCACCTGGTCGGGCTCGTACTTCAGGCCGTTGTCTCGCGCGAACTTCTGACAGACGGCGGCGCGGGCCTCGGGAATCCCGCTGGTGGGCTTGGCGTAGTGGGTGTGGCCGGCATCGATGGCCTTTTTCGCCGCGGCCTTGATGTGCGGCGGTGTGTCGAAGTCGGGCTCGCCGGCCCCGAAGCCGACCACGTCGATGCCGGCGCGGCGCAATTCCGCCGAGCGCGCCGCCACCGCCAGGGTTGCGGATTCGTCGATGCTCTGGACTCGCTTGGAGAGGTTCATGGTTCCATAGGAAAGCCGTGGCGCGAGCGGAGCGCCGATCGAATGGCGACTCTAACCGTCGATAATAATGCGTGCAACGGGGTGGAGATTCGGCATGGGGGGACCACCGGCCCGGCGGCTACATGTACATCCCGCCGTTGACGCCGAGGATCTCGCCGGTGATGAACGATGCCTCGGGAGAGGCGAGGAACACGACCGCGGCGGCCACCTCTTCCGGCTTGCCCAGCCGGGCCATCGGCGTCAATTGCCGAACCACGTCGAGGTTGGCCTCGGGAACGTCGGCCGTCATGTCGGTCTCGATGAAGCCCGGAGCGACGGCGTTCACGGTAACGTTCTTCCTGGCGAATTCCCGGGCCAGCGTCTTCGTCAGGGCGATGAGCCCGCCCTTGGCGGCCGCGTAGTTGGCCTGGCCGAAGTTGCCCATCTGGCCCACGATGCTGGTGATGTTGATGATCCGCCCCCAGCCGATGTCGATCATTCCTCCGATCAGCCGGTGAATGATCATCGCCGGCCCGGTGAGGTTGACGTTGAGCACGTCGTGCCACATCGTGCGGTCCATCTTGACGAACGACTTGTCCCGGGTGATGCCGGCGTTGTTGACCACGATGTGCACCAGGCCGAAATCCTTCTTGATCTCCGCGACCATCGCGTCGTCCTGCTCCGGCACCGAGACGTTCCCCTGGTAGATGACCGCCTTCCGACCCAATTCGCGTATCTGCGCGGCAACCTGCTCGGCAGGCTCGCGATTCGTGAAGTAGTTGAGGGCCACGTCCGAGCCGGCCCGCGCCAGGGCCAGGGCGATCGCCCGGCCGATGCCCCGGGAGCCCCCGGTGACCAGGCTCACTTTTCCATCGAGGACGCCCATGGTGATTCCTCCTGTGCCGACCACGTCAAAAAATCGGCGTCCGCGGACAACGCCAAGACTTGAAGAGACCCGCGCCTGCCCCTTGCCAGCGGCCGGCTTCGCGGGACGACAATTGAGCTTCGATTGATTACATTCTACCTCCGACGCGGCGGCCCCGCCAGCCGGTCTCCGGCGTTTCGGCGGACCTTGCCGGCCGGGGCATGCTCGCCCCCCCGTTGCACACCGACATTCTGGAGGAACACATGAAGCTGCATGGAATCACGACGTGGATGCTGGGCGCGACTCTGGGATCATTCACCGCAAGCGCACCAAGCGCCTCGGGGCAGCACGGCCCGACCGGGAGTGACGAAATGGCCGCAGCCGCCCCGGCAGAAAAAGACTTCATCGCCCTGCGCGACGAGTACGCCTCCAGGTTCAAGCCGCTCTTCGTCCGTTCCGCCCGCGCCTGGTGGGAGGCGAATACCACCGGCTCCGACAAGGCCTACGAGGAGAAGAAGGCGGCCGAAAGCGCCCTGGTCGAACTGCACGGCGACAAGGGCCTTTTCGCCAGGATCAAGGTTCTCAGGAAGGGTGGAAGCGTGACCGACCCGGTCCTGGCGCGTCAGCTCGACGTGATGTACCGGGCCTTCCTGCCGGGCCAAGCCGACACCGAGCTTCAAAAGCGCATCGTCCAGATAGAAAACGACGTCGAGCAGATCTTCAACACTCACCGCAGCGAAGTGGGCGGCAAGTCCATGACCGAGAACGACGTCCGCAAGATCCTCTCCGAGACCAAGGAGTCGGCCATCGCCGAGAGCGCCTGGATGGGCTACATGGCGGTCGGAGCGAAAGTCGACGCCAAGCTCGGCCAGGTCGTCGCCCTGCGGAACGAACTCGCTCATAAGCTGGGGTTCAAGAACTTCTGGGAAATGAAGATGACCCTCAGCGAAATTGACGGGCCCGAATTGGTCGCCCTATTCGACGAGCTTGACCTCTTGACGGCCGGCCCGTTCGCGACCCTCAAGAAAGAGATCGACGCGGCGATGGCCCACCGATTCGGCATCGAACCGAAGGACCTCCGCCCGTGGCACTTCGGGGACCTTTTCTTCCAGGAAGCCCCGCCCATCCAGGCGGTGAATCTCGATTCAGTCTTCGCCGACCAAGACCTCCTGGCCCTCACCAAGACCTATTATGAAGGCATCGGCCTGGAGGTCGCCGACATCATCGCCAGGAGCGACCTCTACGAGAAGCCCGGCAAGAGCCCCCACGCCTTCTCCACCGACCTCGATCGCGCCGGCGACGTGCGCACCCTGTGCAACTTGAAGCAGGACGCCTACTGGATGGACACCCTGCTCCACGAATTGGGCCACGCCGTCTACGACAAATACATCGACGAGACGGTCCCCTTCCTCCTTCACGAGGCCTCGCACAGCATCACCACCGAAGGTTACGCCATGATGATGGGCTCGATGTGCAAGAACGAGGAGTGGATTCGGCAGGTGCTCCGGCCCTCGGCGACCGAGACCGATGCTATTGTCGCGTCGGCCCGGCGAGAGCTTCGCGCCGAGAAGCTGATCTTCAGCCGCTGGGGCCAGGTCATCGTCCGGTTCGAGAAGGGAATGTACGAGAACCCGGGCCAGGACCTGGGCAAGCTGTGGTGGGAATTGAAGGGCCGCTATCAGTTGCTGCCGCCCCCGGAGAACGTCAGTCGTCCCGACTACGCCGCGAAGATTCACGTCGTCGCCGCGCCCGTCTATTACCACAGCTACGTCATGGGCGACCTCTTCGCCAGCCAAGTCCACCACCACATCGCCGCGAAGCTGCTCGGCATCAGCGACACGTCCAAGACCTGCTTCTTCGGCCGCAAGGAGGCCGGCGAGCATCTTAAGAAGCACGTCTTCGGCCCCGGAAACCTCTATCCGTGGCACGACCTCACCCGGCGCGCGACCGGCGAGCCGCTCACGGCGAAGTATTTCGCGGAGCAATACGTCAGATAGTCATCCCAAAGCCATCGAATCCGACGAGCCGCGGCCTCCGAGCTGGGCCTCCGAGGCGCGGCCTTCAGGCCGCGCGGCCCCTCATACGCCTGGACCTGACCAGCCCCTTATCGCCGAAGCCTCTGGCCGTCGCTCAGCGTCTCCACCCCCTCGGCCGCGATGGATTGGCCCTCCGTTAGCCCGCTGAGCACCTCCACCTGCGAGCCCGCGCGCCGCCCGAGCTTGACCGGCGAGAGCCTCAACCGGCCGCCCTCGGCGACGAACACCTGCGCCTCGCCGGCATCGGCGCCCTTTCGGCAGGCGCTGATCGGAATCCAGATGCCGGAGCCCCCGGCGGCCGTGCCGTCCGCCGCCTCCGAGACGAACGCCACCTGGGCCGACCCATCGACCCGCAGAAACGCGTCGGGATAGTCGATGCGTACCTTCACCTGAACCGTGGCCTTGGAATAGTTCGCCCCCGGGTCGATCCACATCACCCGGCCGGTGTAGCGGCGATCTTTGTACGCGTCCGGGGTGACCACGCAGGCCATGTCCTTGCAGAGCCTGGCGATGTCGAGTTCGCTGATGTCCACCTCGACGCGCAGCTTGGTCATGTCGGCGATGGTGCCGAGTTGTGCGTTGGCGTTGGCCCCCAGCCCGCCCTCCGCCGCGACGAAATCTCCCACCTCCACGTTCCGAAGCAGAACCACCCCGGTGATGGGGGCGAGGACCCGGCAGTCGGTCAGCGCCTTCTGTGCGTAATCCAGCGCCGCCTGGCCGGCGGTCACCTGGGCCATCGCCTCGTCGTGAGCGCGCCGCGCTTCGGCCAGCTCGATGTCCGGGGCGTTGGCCTTGTCGTGCAGCTCGGTGACCCGCTTGTAGTTGATCTCCTGGTAGGCCAGATTGGCCTTCGACTTCTCCAGGTCCGCGGCGGCCTGATCGCGCAGGGCCCGATAGGTCACGTCCTCGATCCCGGCCAGGACCTGACCGGCCTCGACCCTGTCGCCCTGTTCGAAGTGCAGCGAGACCACCTGCCCCGAGACCTTCGTGGCCACCTCGACCGTGTGATCCGATACGATCTTCCCGGTCGCCGTGAGGACCGGAATCGGCTGCGACGGGTCTCGGCGGCTGACCGTGCTGAGGCGCAGCTCCGAAGCCTTCGCCGTCGGCTGCCCCAAGGGAGATGCTATTCGGCCGCCGCCAAGGTAGAAAACGAGCAGCAGAGCGGCGACGGCCGCGACGGCGATCAACCAACGCCGCCGCCGCGCGGCTCCGGCGGGCCGCTCGACACCCGGCCGGCTGTCCTTGGGGATGGACAAGGTTCGGAGCTGCGACCGGATGTCGGGTCCACCGGGCATGTGACTTCCATTCTAGGCGCTGCTCCGATTCTAGCACGAGCGGCGGGCTTCATCCCGCGCGGCCGCCCCATTGCGCCGCACGCCGGCTGCTCTCTCTATCAACCTCACGACTTTCTTAGCGCCTCGATGATCCTGGTGCGCGAGGCCCGAAGCGCCGGCGCCAAACCCCCAACTACTCCCACCGACGTCGCCAGGCCGAGAGCCGCCAGCACGATCCCCGGCGTGATGCGAAGGTCGTAGGCCAGAACCGTCCACGTCGTGTCCGATAAGAAATCCCGACGACTCCCATTGATCAATAGACTCAGGGCCAATCCGAAGAGACACGCCACCACGCAGACGCTCAGCGACTCGATCATGAACGACACCACGATCGACCTTCGGGCAAACCCAATCGTCCGCAGCATCGCGATCTCGCGGCGACGGCCGTCCACCGCCGCGTACATCGTGTTCGCGACGGCGAACACCGCTCCAACCGCCATGATGGCGATCAAAATCGTCGTGAGTGTGACGATCTGCCGCGTCTTGGAGGTCAGTTCGATGTAGTAGTCCGATTCGAGCCTGGCGTTGAGCCGTACGGCGGACCCGCGAACGTATGAAATCGCCTCCTCGGCGAAGCCGGCTCCCTGAATCCGCATCACCACGCTGGAAACGAATCGGCGGTCGTAAGAATCCGAGAGAATGGTCCGAGGCGCCCAGATTTCGCTCTCCAGGGCCCCGCCTCCGGCGGCGAAGATGCCGACGACCTTGTAAAATCGGTTGCCGGCCCGGCCCAGTTCCACCGTGTCGCCGATGTCCAGTCGCTGAAACCGATCGGCGGCTGCCTTGCCGACGATGATCTCGAGGGCCGCGGCGGCGGGCAGGCGTCCCTCGATGATCCGCACTTCATCGTGAACCGAAAACGCCGCCGGATCGACTCCGCGGACGGCGACGTTGGCCAGCGCGCCGGCCTGGCCGCGCCGAGGAATCGAGGTCTGCACGCACAACTCCTGGCTCAGGAGTGGCTGCCCAATAGCGTCGCTGGCGATTCCCGGCGTCTGGATCAGACGGCCTACCTCGTCCGGATTGACAATGCTGGTGCTCTCGGCGGTGGCCCCGGTCTGAAGGACCATGACGTTGAGCGCCGAGCCGCTCGCCGTCAGCGAGGCTCGAATGCCGGCTGCGAAGGAGAGCAGCACGGCCAGCACCGCCACCAGCACCGCGACCACGGTGAAGGTCAGCGCGGTGGACAGCCTCCGGGCCAGCAGGTTTCGCCAGTTGTAGTAGAGCGGGAGGCCCACGTACTGCTCCGGGTCATTCAAACTGTCGCAGGGCGACGACCACCTTCATTCGAAAGGCCTGCCACGAAGGCCAGACGGCAGCCAGCACGCCGATGGCCATGGCGATGAGCATGGCCTTCAGGCACGTGCCGGGCATGATGATGAGCGTCTGGATGAGCGGGATGGTGAAATCTCGCAGCGGCGTAAAGGTGAAGGCGACGTAGGGCGCCAGCGCCCCGACCGCCCCGCCGATGGCGCAGAGGAGCAGACTCTCCGACTGAATCAGTCCGAAGGCGAAACCTCCGCCGAAGCCCAGCGACTTGAGCGTGGCCACCTCGTTCGCCCGGTCCCGGAAGTTCATGCTCATGGTGTTCGCCGCCGCCATGATCGCCACGAAGACCGTCATCCCGGCGAGAATGGAAAGGTTCGTCGGCAGATCGAACTGCTGGGTGATGAACTCGTTCATGAAGGTTTTTTCGTCCTGGCACTTCGTCTCGTCCAGCGAGCCGGTGAACTGTCGATCGATCTCGGCGCGATAGTGGTCGAGGTCCGCCTTGCCGGCGCACTTGACGAAAAAAAAGGTGACCATCCCCTCCAGGGCCCCGGCTTCTTTCAAGACCTCCTCGAGATAGTCGCGCCGGCACCAGTTTGTAACGAAGTCCTCCGCCTTCTCCGCCGTGGAAACGACGTGGAATTCCAACGGCTGGTATGGCGGGACCGAGGGCATGATCGTGACGCGGTCGCCCACCTTCCATCCCATGTCGCCGGCGGTGCCCCGTCCGATGATGATCGCCTGCCGGTCGCGGTTCCAAAGCTCCAGCTCCTCCGCAGTCAGCCGCTGCTCCGGAAAACAGGCGGCAAAGGTGTCCGCATCGACGGCCAACGTCGACAGCGGCGTCGGATCGTCCTCCCGCTGCCCGCCGATGTAGCGCAGCCCGCACACCGCCAGCAGCCTGCGACCCGTCGGATCCAGCGCCTCGATTTTGCGTCGATGACCCTCTGGCAGTGGATTCACGATCGACGTCTTGTGCGTGACCGCCAGCCGAAGCTGCCTCGTCGAGTTGTCGAGAAATTGGTTGAACCCATCGACCACCGCCATGGAAAGCACGAACACGGTGATGGGCAAGGCCACCGCGGCGCAGGTGAGCAGCGTCCGCCGCGGGTTGCGGGCCAGGTTCCGATAGAGATAGACGAATTGGAGCTTCACGTCTTCGCACTCGATCTATCGGTCATGGCGTTCGCAGCGCCATTACCACGTGCATCCGTGCCGCTCGCAGGGCCGGCACGATCGCCCCCAACACGCCCACCAAGACGACCAGCCCCAGCGAGCCGCCGACGATCAGCCCCGACATGCGGATTTCAAAGGCCATGGTGGTGAAGGTGTTGGCCCCGAACATGTCCTTGGTGTTTCCGACACCGATCAGCCAGGCGGTGCAGGCCGCCGAGCCCAGCGCACCGCCCACCGTGCACAGCACCACCGACTCGTAAATCAACCCCGACAGGATGTGCCGCCGCGAAAAACCGATCGTCCGCAGCATCGCGATCTCGCCCAGCCGTCCGGCGACCACCGAGAACATGGTGTTGGCGATGGAAAACACCGCCGCCAGCGACATGATGACCACCAGCACGTAGGAGATGCCGAGGTATACCGCCATCAGCCGGGTCTGCGCCTCCCAGTAGTCGCCCTCGGTCATGGCTGAAAGCTCCACCGCAGGTCCGGCGATCTGGGCGATGACCGACTTGGCGTCCGCCTCCGGGGCGATGAGCACTCCGGCCGAGGAATAGGTCGTCCGATTGTAGGCGTTCATCAGTGACGGGAGGTATCCCCAAATCTCGCTCTCCATCGGTCCGCCGCCGGCCGAAAACGTCCCGACAACCCGATAGACGCGATCGCCGGCATATCCCAGGTGGATGACGTCGCCGACCTCAAGACCGCCGAATTGCCGGGCCGCCGCCTGCCCGACGATCACCTCTCGCTCCGCGCGCGAAAAGCCATCGCCGTGCAGCGAGATGTTGCGGTGTACCAGGAAGGCCTCGTCGGTGACCCCCCGGACCGCCACATTCGCGAAGGTTTTTCCGCCGTCGCGAAGGCGCGGCAGCGACACCTGCACGATCATCTCCGGGCTGATGAGCGGCCGATCGGTCGCCGGATCGCGCGCCAGGTCGGCAACTTGGTACAGGGCGTTGAACTCATCGATGGCGATCGCGCTGTTGCTCTCGGCCGTGGCCCCGGGCTTCAGAACGATCAGCTTTCGAGGATCGGTGGCCACCGCGAAGGAGTCGGTGATGGCGTCGGCGAAGCCCAGCAGCCACTGAAAGACCCCGACCACCGCCGCCACGACCAAGAGCGTCATCAGCGTCGTGGTCTTCCTCACAAAGAGGTTTCGCCAGTGATAGCTGAACGGCAGCACCATGATTCCCTACAATGCTTCTACGAGCCGTGGGCTTCAGCCCGCGCGGCCATTCCTCACCCGGTCCGCCTCAAGGCGCGCGTGGTTTGCAGTCTCATCGCCTGGTAGGCCGGCCAGAGACCCGACACGATTCCCACCAAGAGGGAGATGACAAAGGAGCCGCCCACCGCGATCCAGGAGACCTCCAATCCGCTGATCGGCCCCACGGCCAGTCCGCGGGGTGGGAAAAGGTAGAGCACCGTTGCGGCGGGGACGATGCCGATGAGCGCGCCGAACATGGCCAGCATCACGCTCTCGGCCAGAACGATCAGAAACACGCGGCCGGATTGAAAGCCGATGGCCTTGAACACCGCCAGTTCGGGAGTCCGTTCCCGAAAGCTCATCATCATCGTGTTTCCCGCCACCAGGGCGATGACGAACACCACGACCACCGCCATGGCCCGCATGAGCCCCGGGATGTCGCCCGCGGCCTGTAGGAAGTTGGCGACGAATGCGTTCTCATCCTCCGACCTCGTCTCGTCGGGGCTGTTGGCGAAGAGGGCGTCTATCTCCTGCTGAAGCGAGCGCAGGGCGGCCTGCGACTTGCACTTGATCCAGAAGACGTTGCAGCGGGGGTCGTTCAGCCCTGCGTCCTTGGAGGACTCCACCAGGTAGTCGCGCCGGAAGTAAAAAAAGTTCGCCCGCTCCTTGTTGTCCAGAACCTTGAGCACTCGGAATTCGAGCTTGAGGTAGGGCGGCACGGTGCTCTCCAGCACCAGCCGGTCGCCCACCTCCCAGCCGTACAGCGTCGCGGGGTTGCCGCCCACCACGCACCCTTGACGCTCGCGGTTCCACGCCTCGATCTCCTCCGGCGTCATCTCAACGTCGCTATAAACCGTGGGAAACGTGTCCACGTCGGCCCCCAGGCTGGTGATGGTGTTCTGGGTGTCGGGTACGCGTCCCCCGAACCACCTCATCCCGCAAACCGCCGTCAGCCGCGATCGCTCCGGGTCCAACTCCTCGATCTTCCGCCGCACCCCCTCGGGGAGAGGGTTCGTGAGGGTGGTCCGGTGATGGACGCCGAGTCGGAGCTGCCTCTGAAAGTGGGCCGCCACTTCGCCCAGCGTGACGACGAAGGAGATCGCCGCCACGAAGATGGCCATCGGCAGGGCGAAGGCGACCGCGGTCAATCCCATTCGCAGCGGGTTACGCCGCAGATTCTGCATCAAGACGTAGGTCAGTGTCACGCGGGGTGCCCATCATCCGGACGCGGCAGCGGCGGGAGGCCTGACCGCCCTGGTTTCCTCGCGGCTCAGGACGCCCTTGTCGAGGTGCAGGGTTCGCCGCCCATAAGAGGCGGCGCGGGGGTCATGAGTGACCATGAGGATCGTCTTGCCGAACTCGGCGTTCAGCAGGTTGAGTAATTCGAGAATCTCCGTCGAGGTCTTGGCGTCCAGGTCGCCCGTCGGCTCATCGGCCAGGATCGCGTCTGGATCGGTGACGATCGCGCGGGCGATGGCCACGCGTTGTTCCTGACCGCCGGAAAGCTGGTTCGGGCGGTGGTCCGCGCGCTCCGCCAGCCCGACGATGTCCAGCGCGGTCTTGACGCGTTCCCGTCGATCGGAGGCCGACATCTTGAAGAGCAGAAGCGGCAGCTCGACGTTCTGGGCAGCCGTGAGCACCGGCACGAGGTGGTACATCTGGAAGATGAATCCCACGTGGCGGCTCCGCCAAGCGGTCCGCTGCCGCTCGCTCATGGTTTCGAGCCGGGCATCGCCGACGCGCACCGAGCCGGCCGTCGGCGAATCCAAGGCGCCGATCAGGTGCAGCAGAGTCGATTTGCCCGATCCGCTGGGGCCCATGAGCACGACGAACTCGCCGGCGGCGATGTCGAGATCGAGCCCCTCGAGGACCGGGATCTCAAGTCGGTCCTTGTAATACACTTTGTGGACTTTTCGCAGCTCGATGTCGGCGCCGCTCATGACTCGTTCCTTAGGAATTCGGTTGCGGTCTGTCGTCCCGAGGCCTGTCAGGTGGATTGTATGGCAGGTCTCACCGCATTGCAGGCCGTCGGAGCTACGAGCCGCGGCCTTCATGGCCGTCGGAGCTACGAGCCGCGGCCTTCATGGCCGCGGTGGCATGAGCCGAGAGCTTCATCCCGCGCGGCCGCCGCCACGCCCAGCAGCCCGCGCTCCCGGAGCACCCGTCGATACGCAGGCCCAGGATCGGCGTAGCCGAACTTCTCCGGCAGACTCCACTTCGCGAACAGCCTCGCGTTGTCGGCGTCGATGAGCATCATGTCCGCGGCCTTCCGCTCGTCGATCAGCACTTCGTGATAGACCAGCGCCTGCCGGCACCCCAGCACTTTCAGCCCAGCCTCGCGCTGCACCTTCAGCGCCAAATCCGGGTCCCACGCGCAGAAATAGTACCCCTCGTCGAGGTACCCCAGCCTGGCCAATAGCTCACGACGGAGCAGGCCGAAATTCGCATAGGGAACCCCGCGCACATTGTAAATGCCGAACGATTGCCCCTCGTGCTCGCAGGTGTCGAGCTTGTTCCACTGCCGCTCCTCGTTGTGGTAGAAGGCCACCATGCCCAGGTCGGGCAGATCCGGCCGCTGGAACATCTCCACCGCCGCCTCCACCGCCCCCGCTAGTGGGTAGGAGTCGTCGTTGAGCCACATCACGTACCGCCCCCTCGCCGCCCGAAATCCCTTGTTGTAGGCCTTCGTCGCCCCCTCCCGCCGGGTTTCGAGGATGAAGCGCACGTCCGTCTGCGTGGCCAGCCATTCCTCCGTGCCGTCGCCGGCCCCCCCTCCCACAACGACCATTTCGTGCGATAGTCGCACGTTTCGCCGCACCTGGGCGATGCAGCGCTGTAGCCGCTCGCGCCGGCCGTAGGTCGCGATCACCATGCTCACCAAGGGGGCTTCGAAGGCCGATTCAACACGACACTGAGCCGCAGCCATAGGAGCTGCGGCCCTTAGGGCCGTGGAGGCACAAGCCGCGGCTTTCAGGCCACGCGGCCTTTCGGACACCTGGTCCTGCAATTTTTCACTGGATCGTTCCACTTTCATGGCAGCCCTGTCGCATCACACGCGCCCTCCGCGCGGCCACGAAACATATCGACCTGCCCGCGAGGGGGCCGATACATAATCATCGCCCTCCGCCGCGGCCGGGCGCTGACAGAACCCTAGGACAATACATGACTTGCCCGCCCACTGCGCCGGTTGTCGAAGCCCGAGGCGAGGGCCTTTCCCTCGAAGAGCTGTCACGGCGGCAAGATCACTACACCCTGCTCAACGTTGCTCTCTCCCGCCAAGCGGCGGACCCGACCGACGCCGCCCTGGCGCTGCTCATCTGCCGGTCCTACTCCGCCTTGGGCCTTGCCGGTCCTGCGCGCGAGGCGCTGAACGGCCCGGCCCTATCGCTCGCGGGCCGATCCGAGGTCCAGGAGATTCTGCGGCAGCTTGCGACGGTTCCGACCGGCCGCGTCTCCTGGCGCTCTTTGCAGTCGCGTTTCGAGGCGAATTCGACGCGGACCCACAGGCGCCACCCGCACGTGCGTCAATTCGACCCCCTCTTCTGCGAGATTCCGCGCAGGCTGGAACTCTTCCAGTCATCCGACGGCAACCTGCACGTCTCGCAGCGCGGAGACGACGGCCGCCGGACATGGATCCCGGGGCTCTTCGATCTGAACGGGATGGTGGCGAAAATCGAACTGCCCCACCAAGCCAAAGGCGAAACCCTCTACTGCCAGCCGTATCTGGTCGTCTCCGACCACTTCGGCGCGCTTCTGCGCCGAGTCTATCGCGGCACGAGCAAGATGCTGCTCAATTTCGCCCCTCGCATCTACCTGCTGGAGCCTGATCCGACGGCGTTGGGCCTTCTCCTCTACACCAGCGACGACGTCGACGCCCTGTGCCACGAACGGACCACGCTCCTCGTGGGGCCCGGCTGCGTCGCTGAGTTGGCGTCGATCCTCGAAGAACATCCGGAGAGAGCCCCGCCGGAGTATCTCGTCCGCCTGCCGACCGTTCGGGGCCCGATGGCCGAGGACGTGCCGGAGGCGGTGCGCGAGGTTGCCGCGGTCCAGGCGGATAGGTCCCGCGCCGTCATCGAGCGCGTTCGCGATCAATACATGCGGTTGCCGGGCGGCCATTGGCGAAGGCGCTTCGACGAGGCGGCGGGCGGGGGGCTTCGCGTCCTCAGCATGACCAGCCGATTCACCACCGTCTTGCAGTACGCCGTCCGCGATCTCAAGGCGGCCTTCGAGGCCCTCGGCCATCGCTTCGAACTGCTCATCGAGCCCAACGATCACGATCTCATCACCACCTGGGACATGGCCGGTATGCTCGACGCCTTCCAGCCGGACTTGATCGTGGTGATCGATCATCTCCGCGGCGAGTACGCTCACTGCATTCCGCCGAAGGTGCCGTACGTCTGCTGGATTCAGGACCAACTGCCCCATCTGATGCGCCCCGAGGCCGGCCGATCGCACGGACCCCTCGACTTCTACGTCGCCCCCGAACTCAGCCAGTTCGTCCGCACCTACGAGTACCCCCCCGATCGCGGCATGTCCTGGACCATGGCCACGAATGAGGAAGTCTACAGCGCCGCGCCGCTGCCCGAATCCCGGCTTTCCCCGCATCGATGCGATTTTTCTTTCGTCAGCAACCAGTCGGCCCTGCCCGAAGAGTTCCACGCCCGGCTCCGCTGCCAGATGGAAGCCACTCCGCGAGGGCAGCAGCTTCTGGACCATTTGTTCGACATGCTGCGCGCCGGCGCCGACGAGCGGCACCCGCCTTGCTGCCGCTCCGCGATGCAACTGCTCGCCCAGGCCCGCGAGGAGATCGGCATCGCCCCCAGCACGACGCGATTGATGGACCAGGTCGCCCGCAGGTACCTGCACCCGATCGCGGAACTGATCTTCCGCCAGCAGGCCCTTGCGTGGGTCGCGGACTACTGCGACCAAACCGGCCGCGCCCTGCACGTCTACGGCACTGGATGGGAATCGCATCCCCGATTTGCCCGATACGCCCGCGGCGTCGTCTCCAACGGCCAGGTACTGCGCGCCGTCTATCAGGCCAGCCGGATCAATCTCCAGATCATCGGCTCAGGCGCGGTGCATCAGCGGCTCTTGGACGGATTGGCGGCGGGGGGGTTCTTCCTCATCCGTTCCTGCCCGATCGACGTCCTGAATGACCCGTCCGAGCGGCTGTTGAGCGCCATGCGACTGGCGGGGGCCGCGCCGGGCGATTGGCTCGACGAGGCCCGGTCCCCCCAAATCGCTGCCGCACTATCGGAATTGAGACCGATCCTCACCGAGCCCGCCGTTCCCGGGCGAGCAAGGATCACCGCGGGCGATTTCGCTTCCCTGGAGGCCCACGCCGCCGACGGCTATCGGCGCGTCGCAAGAGCCGTCTTCGACCGTTACGACGACGTATCCTTCGGGGGCACGGCGGAGTTTCGCCGCCTCGCGGACCGGTTCCTCGCCTCCGATGAAGAGCGGGCCCGCATCTCAGCCGAGATGCGCCGGCAGGTCCTGGCCAGGTTCACCTTCAAGGCCCTGGTCCGCGACCTGGTGGAATTCATCCGCGCGAGGGTCGAGTGAACTTCCCGCCTGCGTCTGGAGCGCAGACCACCGGTCGACGCTGAACCTCTGGGATGCGAGGCAACCATGTCGACGATTCTTGCACTCGTCACGGCTCGCGGCGGATCGAAGGGTCTGCCGGGCAAGAACATCCTTCCGCTGGCGGGCAGGCCGCTGATCGGCTGGACCATCGAGGCGGCGCGAGACAGCGGGCGTCTGGATCGGATCATCCTCTCCACCGATGATCCTGCCATCGTCGAGGTCGCCCGGAGCCACGGAGCCGAGGCGCCCTTCCTTCGTCCCACCGAGCTGGCGCGGGACGACTCTCCGCACATCGACGCCGTCCTGCACGCGCTCCAATGGCTGGATCGGCACGACGGCTATCGACCGGACTTTGTCTTGCTGCTTCAACCCACGTCACCGCTGCGCACCAGCCGGGACATCGGCGCAGCCATCGCGATGGCCGAGTCAGGCGCGGCCGACAGCGTCGTCGGCGTGACGCAGACGCACGACCATCCATACTTGGCGCGGCGGATGAGCTCGGACGGCCTTCTCTTTCCCTTCGTACCGTGCGACATCGATTACCCGCGCCGTCAGGACCTTTCACCGGCCTACGCCGTCAACGGGGCCATCTACCTCAACCGTCGCGAGCGTCTGCTGGCGACGCGCAGCTTCGAGTCCGGACGCGCCGTGGGCTACGAGATGCCGGCCGAACGCTCCCTCCAGATCGACACCGCCTGGGACTTCCATCTCTGCGACCTCGTCTTGCGCCACCGGTTGGCGCAATCCGCATCAGCGGTGGGAGGCTAAGCCGTGGCCGTGCGAATCATTCCCAGGCTGGATATCAAGGGCGCGACTCTGGTCAAGGGCATTCAGCTCGAGGGGCTCCGCGTGCTCGGGACAGCCGCGGATTTCGCCAGGGCCTACTACGAGGCCGGCGCCGACGAACTCCTCTACATCGACGTCGTCGCCACTCTCTACGGCCGCAACAGCCTGGTGGAGATGATCCGGCGCACCGCGCGTGAGATCTTCATCCCGCTCACCGTCGGCGGCGGGCTGCGCACCCTCGACGACATCCGCGCCGCCCTCTGCGCGGGCGCCGACAAGGTGGCCATCAACACCGCCGCCGTCACCCGACCGGCTTTCATCCAGGAGGCGGCGCGCCGCTTCGGTTCATCCGCCGTCGTCGTCTCCATCGAGGCAAAGAAGCGCTCGGACGGTTCTTACGAGGCCTACGCCGAAAACGGCCGCGTCCCCACCGGACAGGACGCGATCCGGTGGGCCAAACAGGCCGCCGATTTGGGCGCCGGCGAGATTCTCATCACCTCGATCGATCGCGAGGGAACCGGGTCAGGCTTCGATTGCCCCCTCACCGGGCAAATCGCCCAAGCCGTCGGCGTCCCGGTCATTGCCTGCGGCGGAGCGGGCTCAGCCGCCCACGTCGTCGATGTGATTCGCGCCGGCAAGGCCGACGCCGTGGCCATCGCCTCGCTCCTGCACTACGAGCTTGTCCGCCGCGCCGCCGTCCTGAATGCGCAATCCCCTCCGAACCGCGGGCTTCAGCTGGCGCGGTCCTCCCCCCGCGCGGTCGCCCCAATGGCCCTTCCGGCCCTCAAACGCGCTCTGACCGAAACAGGCGTCGATTGTCGATATGACTCTTGCGATGCTCACTGCGGGCGGACACCATCAGCCGCAAGTTGCCATCATTGACTACGGCACAGGCAACCTGGCCAGCGCCGCCGTCGCTTGTGAGGCGACCGGTCTCTCTCCGAGAATTACCCGCGACCCGGGCGAAGTGCTGGCGGCCGACGCCGTCCTGCTCCCGGGGGTGGGGGCCTTCGCCGAGGCCATGGAGTCTCTTTCGGCGCAGGGGTTGATTCCAGCCCTGCGCGAAGCCGCCGCCGAAGGCACGCCGATCCTCGGCGTCTGTCTCGGCATGCAGCTTCTCTTCAGCGAGGGATGCGAGCACGGACGCCGCGCCGGTCTCGGACTCATCCCCGGCACGGTCGAACGAATTCCAACCGGCGGCTCCGGGGCGCGCGTCAAAGTGCCCCACGTGGGCTGGGGCCGGCTTCGGTTGCGCGCCGATGGCGATGAGTCGCCGCACCTGCGCGGCATCGAGGACGGCACATATATGTACTTCGTGCATTCCTACGTCGTCAGGCCCGAGGAGTCGGCCTGTGTCGTCGCAACTACCGATTACGGCGGCGCCGAGTTCTGCTCCGCCGTCCGCCAGGGAGGCATGTTCGGCTGTCAGTTCCACCCCGAACGAAGCGGGCCGGCGGGGCTGCGCGTGTATGGCAATTTGGCATCCCTTCTGGCCAACACCCGGCGAACAAGCGAGGCCGTCCGATGCTAGCCCGGTCCCCGGCGACGACAAAACCGGCGGCAGCGCCCTCGCAGGCGCTGGAGTGCTATTACGGACTTCCTGCCGAAGTGCGCTTCTGCAAGCGCTGCGTCATCTCCAATCAGCGTCCCGACTCGACGGTGGAGTTCCGCAGCGGTCCCGGCGAGAAAAAGGCCACGATCCGGTTCGATGATGAAGGCGTCTGCACCGCCTGCCGCTACGCCGACATCAAGGCCGACAAAATCGACTGGCGCCGGCGCGAAGAGGAGCTGCGGGCCCTCTGCGACCGGTTCCGCGGCGCCGGCGGCCGATACGACTGCATCGTCCCAGGCAGCGGCGGCAAGGACAGCGTCTTCACCGCCCACGTCCTCAAGCACCAGTACGGCATGCACCCCCTCACGGTGACCTGGGCCCCGCACATGTACACCGAAATGGGGCTGCACAACATGCAGAAGTGGATCCACGCCGGATTCGACAACATCCTTTTTACTCCCAACGGCAAGGTCCATCGCCTGCTCACCAAGCTGGCCTTCGAAAACCTCCTCCACCCCTTTCAGCCCTTCATCGTCGGCCAGCGGCAGATCGGGCCGAAATTCTCCTCTCTCTACGGCATCCCCCTCGTCTTCTACGGCGAGAACCAGGCGGAATACGGCCACGACATCCGAGAAAACTTCACCCCCACCATGGCGCCGCGTTTCTTCGAGGGCAGCGGCGATACCCGCGACGTCGTCCTCGGCGGCTGCACCGGCGAGGCCCTCATGCGCGACCACGGCTTGTCGCCCCAGGACCTCGCGCCATACCTTCCGGTCACTGGCGACGATCGCCGCCGCGCCGCCACCGAGGTCCATTACCTCAGCTATTACATCCGCTGGGACCCTCAGGAATGCTACTACTACGCGGCCGAGCACGCCGGCTTCAGCGCCAACAGCGAGCGAACCGAGGGCTCCTACTCCAAGTACAGCAGCATCGACGACCGCATCGACCCTTTTCATTACTACACGACCTTCATCAAGTTCGGCATCGGCCGGGCCACCTACGACGCGGCCCAGGAAATCCGCAACGGCAAGATCACCCGCGAGGAAGGCGCGGCCCTGGTCCGCCGCTTCGATCACGAATTTCCGACGAAGTACTTCCGCGAGTTCCTGGAGTACGTCGACATCGGCGAGGCGAGGTTCTGGGACCTGATCGACGCTGCCCGCTCGCCCCACCTCTGGCGACGCGAAGGCGACCAGTGGCGGCTGCGGTACGCCGTCTGGATGGAGTGATCTCCCAAGGATGAGCACATGAAACGCTCGCCGCCCCAACTACTCCTGGGCTCTCTTCCGGTCGGCCCGGGCCATGAGCCGCTGGTCATCGCCGAGATCGGCATCAACCACGAAGGCGACGAGGCCAAGGCCCGCCGCATGATCGATGACGCCGCAGAGGCCGGCTGTCGGTGCGTCAAGTTCCAGTGCCACGTCATCGACGACGAGATGATCCCCAACCAGGTCGTCCCGGGCAACGCCGCCGAAACCATCTGGGACATCATGACCCGCTGCGCCTTTTCCGAGGAGCAGGATCGACGACTCAAGTCCCACGTCGAGTCGAAGGGCATGATCTACCTCTCCACGCCCTTCTCCCGCGCCGCCGCCGACCGCCTTGAAGCCCTGGATGTCCCGGCCTTCAAGATCGGCTCCGGCGAGTGCAACAACTACCCGCTGGTCAGGCACATCGCCAAGATGGGCAGGCCGGTCATCCTCAGCACCGGCATGAACGACCTGACCTCCATCGCCCCCGCGGTCGAAGCCCTGCGAGAAGCTCGAGTGCCCTTCGGCCTGATGCACTGCACATCCATCTATCCGACGCCTTACGAGTACGTCCGCCTAGGGGCCCTTGCCGAGTTGGCCGCAGCCTTCCCCGATGCCGTCGTCGGGCTGAGCGATCACTCGATGGGCCTTTACGCCTGCTTCGGGGCCGCGGCCCTTGGAGCCTGCCTCCTGGAAAAGCACTTCACCAGCGACAAGGCCTGGCCGGGGCCCGACGTGCCCATCTCCATCGATCCCACCGCGCTGCGCGAATTGATACTGGGAACACGGGCCATCCACCTTGCCCGTGGAGGCGGCAAGCAGATTCTGCCGGAGGAGCGCCCGACCATCGACTTTGCCTACGCCTGCGTGGTCTCCCTCCGCGATATTAAGGAGGGCGAGCGGCTCACCCGAGAGAACATCTGGGTCAAGCGGCCCGGCACAGGCCAGATCAAGGCCGCCGACTACGAGGCCGTCCTGGGCCGGACCGTCGCCCGAACCATCCTGCGGAACAGGCAACTTCAATGGACCGACATCCGCGCAGAAAGGTGCTCTTCATCACCGGCACCCGCGCGGACTTCGGCAAGCTGAAGCCGCTCATCAAGGCCGTTGACGATAGCGGCCGGTTCGAATGCCACATCTTCGCCACCGGGATGCATACCCTCCGCCGCTACGGCTCGACCCACGACGAAATCCGCAAGACCGGCTTTCGGAACATCTTTCTCTTCATGAACCAGTTCGCCGACGGCGGATCGGCCATGGACATCACCCTGGCCAACACCATCACCGGCCTGGCCCACTACGTCCGCGAGTTCGAGCCCGACCTCATCATCGTTCACGGCGACCGCATCGAGGCCCTGGCCGGGGCCATCGTGGGCACGACCAACAACGTCCTGGTCGCCCACCTGGAGGGCGGCGAGGTCTCCGGCACGCTCGACGAGGTCCTCCGCCACGCCATCACCAAGCTGGCCCATCTCCACTTCGTCGCCAATGACGAGGCCCGCCGGCGGATCATCCAGTTGGGCGAGTGCGACTCCAGCGTGTTCGTCGTCGGCTCGGCCGACATCGACGTGATGCTCTCCGACGAGCTTCCGACCCTCGCCGAGGCCCGACGACACTACGAGATCGATTTCGATCGCTATTGTCTCTTCCTCTATCACCCCGTCACCACCGAAATCGAGCGCCTTCGCCGCAACGCCCGGGTCGTCTGCGATGCCCTTATCGCCAGCGGACGCAACTTCGTCGTCATCTACCCCAACAACGACCCCGGCGCAGACGCCATCCTCGAGGAAACCAGGCCCCTGGCTGATTGTGTGCGGTTTCGCCTCTTTCCCTCCGTCCGCTTCGAGCACTTCCTCACGCTGCTGAAGCATGCCGACGCCATCGTCGGCAACTCCAGCGCCGGCATCCGCGAGGCCCCGGTCTATGGCGTCCCGACGATCAACGTCGGCACGCGCCAGCGCAACCGCTTCCATTTCCCGTCGATCGTCAACGTCCCCGAGGACTCGGCGGCCATCCTCAACGCCCTTCAGCGCCTGCCCGTGGGAGTGGGGCGGTCGCTGCACTTCGGAGACGGCCGGTGCGCGTCGAGGTTCCTCGCTATTATGAATAGCCCCCAGCCCTGGCGGACGCCGCGGCAGAAACAGTTCCGCGACCTGCCGGACGAAATCGCGAGGCCGTCCCGCTCGGAAAGAGTCCAAGTGACTTCGGCATGTCCCTAGGCGACCTCCATCACATCCGAGCCCTGCGCGAGAAGGAGGCTTGGCTCTTCGACGCCGTTCCTTCGTCCGCGGACGGCAGGCGAATCGTGCTTTACTCGATGGACCCCTGGCAGCTCGGCGTCTTTGAGCAGTTCCTCCACCTGGCCTTCGCGCAAAAGGGCCATCGGCCGGTTTCGATCTACTACGACGGCCTGCTGCCCATCACCGCCTGGGAAAACGCCTCCGTCGCCGCGCCTCCGCTGGACCGATTACGAGGCCGCGCCGAGTTCATCCACCGCTGTTTCGGCATCGAGCCGGTCGGCATCAGCCGTTACCTGGAAGCCGGCCCGGTCCGACGTCAAGCGGAGGAGTTGGTCAGCGGCCTGAAAGATGCCGATCTGGCGGAGCTGTCCTATCGTGGGCTTCCGATCGGCCGCATCGCCGCCCGCGACCTGTTCCAATACACCCTTGGTTGCTTCGAGCCCAGTACTTTGGCGCACATTGCCCTCTATCGCGTCCATCTGGTCCACGCGGTGATGAGCGTCGACCTGGCCGACGCCATCCTCGATCGCGAGTCTCCCGACATCGTCATCCTGGCCAACGGCAAGTCCGTCATGTACTCCTACATGTACGAGGCGGCTCGCCGCCGCGGCGTGCAGGTCACCACCTGGGAGGAAGGAATCTACTTCGACACCTCCGTGGTCCTGGCCAACAACGATCGGGCCATCGACTTTCCCTTCGACGCCGAAAGTTGGCAGGCGCTCAAGCGTCGTCCGTTCACTCCCGCCGAGGCCGAGGCGGTGGACCAATATTTCGGCCGATGGCGGCGGCAGGAAGCGACCCACTACGTCTATTACGACCGGGAGCACCGCGACGTCGACACGATCCTCGCGCAACTGAGGATTCCCGCCGACGCCCGGTTGATCGCCCTTTTTCCCAACATCGTCTGGGACACCAACGCCCTGGGAAAGGATCGCGCATTTGACGGCATGTTGGATTGGATGACTTCGACGATCCGATACATGGCGTCGCGCCCCGACCGCTACCTCATCATTCGCGCCCATCCCGGCGAGGTGCGGCTGACGTTCAAGACGCGCACCCCGGTCAAGGCCCTGCTCGAGAGTCGCTTCGGCCGACGGCTCCCGTCGAACGTCCGGATCGTCGGTCCCGAGTCCGAGTTCAGCTCTTACGAAATCGGCCGTCGGGCTGATCGCTCCGCCGTTTACACCTCCACCCTGGGAATCGAGCTGTCGCTCATGGGCCTGAGCCCTTTGGTCTGCGGCGCGCCGTTCTACGCGGACAGGGGCTTCACCCACGACGTCGCCTCGCGGGAGGAGTACTTCGAACTGCTGGATGGCACACGGATTCCGCGGCCGCCGGACTTGGATCTCCTGAGACGCTTCATGCATGCCGTCATCTTCCGCCTCGTCAAGCGGCCCGAATTTTTTGTAGGCATCCACGGCCATCCCCAACAGCCGCGCGTGCAAGTCGAAACCTTTGAGGGTTTCCCGGAGTCCATGCCGATCTTTAACGGGATTGTCGAATCCATCCTGGCCGACCGCAGCTTCGTGACGCTGGACCCCGAGGCCGCTCCATGTCCCGCCTGAAGATCGCTCAACTCGCCTGCTATCGCGGCAACATCGGCGACAACGCCAACCTCGTGGGCACGCGCTCCCTGCTCGAAGCCAACCTCGCCCGCGACATCGCCTACACCGACTTGGAATACCTGGAATACGAACCGGACCCTCGCTGGGGCGGCCGCAAGTTCGACGACGGCTTCGTCGACATCGCCAACAGGCACGATCTGCTGCTGATCGGGGGCGGCGGCTTCTTTGAGCTGGCCGTCGACGCCAGCGCCACCGGTACGCCGATCGACATCTCCCCTGAGACCCTCGACAAGATCGAGGTCCCAATCGTCTGCTACGCCCTGGGCTTCGACGTCTCGGCCGGCGTTACCGCGCACAGGCTCGATCGATTCCGCGATTTTCTGGAACATCTGCTCCGGCGCGACCGCACCCTGGTCTCGCTCCGTAACGACGGTTCGATGGAGAACCTGCGCACGCACCTCGGGGATGACCTTGCCCGGAAGGTGGCCAAGGTCCCGGACGGCGGCTTCTTCACCGTCGTGCGGCCAAGCCGACACGTCGAGTTGCCGGCCGGCAAGCGGGTCATCGGGATCAATCTGGCCGGCGACGCCCTCGCCACGCGCTTCGCCGACCCTCCCGGCCAGCCTCGCAACCTTGATGCCTTCTTGCAGCGCCTGGCAAAAGTCCTCAACGCCCGCTTCGAGGCCGACGCCGACTTGCACGCGGTCCTCGTGCCGCACATCCCCGAGGATTTGCAAATCATCTGGCGATTCATGGACAAGATCGGGCCGCCCAACATGCGCAAGCGGCTGACCGTCGCCCCGTACCTCCTCGGCCGCGAGGCCCAGGACTACCTCTTCGACCTCTATCGCCGCTGCGATCTGGTCGTCGGCATGAGGTTTCATGCCAACGTCTGCCCCATCGGACTCGGCGTGCCGACCATTGGAATCGTGACCCATCCCCAGATCGCGGCGCTCTATCGAGAACTCGGCCTAGCGGAACGGGCCATTCGCCCCGACCATCCCACCTTCCCCGAAGCCCTGAACCGGCTGATCGATGATTCGATCGCCCGTCGGGTCCAAATCCAATCTCGCTTTGCCGCCCTTCGCGCCGCGATGCAGGCCGAGGTCAGTGCGTTCCACCGCCGAATCGCTTCGCTCCTAGGACTGCATGACTCGTCCCGGCGGCCCGCCGGTCGGGCGATGCCGGCAGCAGCCCTCACCGCGGCAGAAACGAGGGGCCGATGAGCCCCGCCGCCGTCATCCCACAGAAACTCGAGCGGCTCCGCTCGTCGCAGCGCTCCCACACGCCAGGCATGTTCCACTTGGACGGCCTGACGATCCACTACCTCGACGCCGCCTCTCTATACACTGCCTACAAGGACATCTTTCACAACGGCATCTACCTCTTCCAAGCCGAGTCGGACCGGCCGCGGATCATCGATGGCGGCGCCTGCATCGGCCTCTCCGCCCTCTACTTCAAGCGTCTCTATCCCAAGGCCGCCGTTCGCTGCTTCGAGCCTGACCCAATGGCCGCCGGGCTCCTCCGGCGCAATCTCGCCGACAACGCCGTCGAAGGGGTCGAAGTCGTCGAGGCCGCTCTGTCCGACCGCGAGGGAGCCGCGCCGTTCGAATCCGACGGCGCCGATGGCGGCCGACTTCTCGATTCGTGCGCCGGCGGCGACGGCCGGTCCTCCGTGCGCACCGTGCGTCTTTGTGATTGCCTTGCCGAGGAGATCGACTTCCTCAAGCTCAACATCGAAGGCCAGGAATGGCCCGTGCTGCGCGATCTCGACCGAACCGGCAAGCTCAGCCTGGTCCGCCAGCTCGTGCTCGAATACCACGGCTGGCCCGGGGGCCATCAGCGCCTCGGCGACCTCCTGAGCCTCCTGGACCGAAGCGGCTTTCGCTACCTGGTTCACGACTTCGACCGCCAGACCAATCCCGCCAGCAAGCCCCCGTTTCGGCTGCGATCCGCCACGCCGTGGTTCTGCCTCGTCTATGCCAAGCGCGGCGCCGGCCGCCCGGGCGTTAGAACGGTTCCCGCGTCAATGAATGAACCGAGCCGCGACGCCGCCGATCAGAGCCGCGACCGCTTTGATCCGAGCCGCGACCGTAAGGGAGCGGGTTCCAACGAGCCTGATCATCGCATCATCAAAAAGTCCGAGCTCGGCCTTGGCCATGCCGAGCCCCCTCTCGCGTCGGACTGGGGCGGACTGCGCCGACTCGAACCGCTTAGCCGGGCCTTCGGCTTGGACCGGGGACGGGCCATCGACCGCTACTACATCGAAAAGTTCCTGGCCCGCCACGCGCGGGACATCGCCGGACGAACCCTGGAAATCGCCGAGTCGAGATACACGTACATGTTCGGCGGCGATCGCGTCCGTCAATGCGACGTGCTGCACACCCCGCCCGGCGGCCGCAGCGCGACCCTCATCGGCGACCTGGCCACCGGCCAAAACATCTCCACGGACGCCTTCAACTGCATCATCCTCACCCAGACCCTCAACTGCACCTACGACGTTCGGGCCGTCCTGGCCAACTGCCATCGGGCCCTGGCTCCCGGAGGCGTAGTCTTGGCCACGGTACCCGGCATCAGCCAAATTAGCCGATACGACATGGAGAGGTGGGGCGACTATTGGCGTTTCACCAGCCTGGCCATTCGGCGGCTCTTCGAGGAAGCGTTCGGCTCCGGCGAGGTCTTGATCGAAACCCACGGCAACGCCCTCGTCGCCACCGCCTTCATCCAAGGCCTGGCCGCCGAGGAGTTGAAGGCCGAGGAGTTGGACCATCAGGACCCGGACTACGAAGTGTTGATCGCCATCCGAGCAAGGAAACCGAACTCGGCATGACCGGCTTGAGCAGCACGAGAGCAGCGTGGGGCAGCCCCTCCCAGGAGTCGGCCGGGGCCCTGATCCTTCTTTACCATCGGGTCATCGACCTGCCCCGCGATCCGCAGCTTCTTTGCGTTTCCCCTCGGCGCTTCGCCCGGCAGATGGAGATCATTCGCCGGCGCTTTGCGCCGATGTCGCTCTTCGATCTGGTCAACGCACTGGCCCAGGGCGAGGCGCCCCAGCGAGCCGTCGCCGTCACCTTCGACGACGGCTACGCCGACAACCTCAACAACGCATGGCCGGTGCTCGAAGGCTATGAGATTCCCGCGACGGTCTTCGTCACGCCGCGCGACGACGGCCAGGTGCGCGAATTCTGGTGGGACTCTCTGGAGCGACTCATTCTCTCCTCGCCGATCCTCCCCGAGTGCCTCGAAATCACCGCCGCCGGCCAGCGCCGCCAATGGCGCATCGACCGGGACGACCGGCCGTCCGCCGAGGACGCCGGCTGGAACGTCCTCTCCAGCGCCCCCCACAGCGCCCGCCAGCGCCTCTACCTGTCGCTCTGCGAAATGCTGAGGCCCCTGAACGAGCCGCAGCGCCGCGGCATCGTCGATGAACTTTTCGAGCGCTTCGAGATGGCATTCGAACCCCGGCCGACCCATAGGGCTCTCTCCGCGTTGGAAATTATCCGCCTGGCTGGCAGCGATCTCATCGAGGTCGGCGCTCACACTCTTTCACACCCCCGGCTCGCGGCGCTGCCGCCGGACCAACAGTCCGCCGAGATCGTCGGCAGCAAAGAGCGGCTTGAAACCATCCTGGAGCGCGAGGTCAGCAGCTTTTCCTACCCCTACGGCGGCCGAGACGACTACACCGAGCAATCCGTCGCAGCGGTGCGAGAGGCCGGCTTCGTCTGCGCCTGCTCAAACCCGGGACGGACGCCGAGCCGAGAGGGTTTGGTCCTGCCCGGCTGCGACCCCTTCCAACTTCCCAGGGTCCTGGTGCGCGACTGGGACGGCGAAGAATTCGAAAGCAGGCTGGAGTCGGCGTGGTTCGCTTGCACCGGTGCGGGACGGAACGATCATGTCGCCGCCCACGCTTGAAGCCGAAAAACTGCGCTCCCATCCGAGCCGCGACCGCTTGCCCGGGACGTTGCAAGGCAATGTCACGGGTGAGGGAACGGGTGCGAAAGCTCTCTGCCATCGTGACACGCCGCGGCCTGAGAATCGCGATGGTCTTCGGATCCTCCAGGTCAGCACAGCCGATCTCCTCGGCGGCGCCGAGCGCATCGCCGCCAACCTTCATCAGGCATATCTCGACGCCGGTCATGCCTCCTCGCTCGCGGTCGGCCGCAAGCACGGCGAGGCCCCAGGCACCTTCCGCATCAACCCATCGGTCGGCGGCGGCGCGTGGCGGCGGCTGTGGTGGGGGGGGCATCACCGTCTTGCTTCCTGGCCGCGCCGTGGCAAGGGTTGGCGATTCCTTCTCCGCGCATTCAAGACCGTCGCCGAGCCCGGCCACCTGCTCGACCTGCTGGGAGGCACCGAGGATTTCCGCTTTCCCGGTTCCTGGCGGCTCTTGGAGCAGGCCCCCGCGCGGCCCGACATCCTCCACTGCCACAATCTTCACGGCTGGTACTTCGACCTGCGGGCACTCGCCAGGCTCAGCCGCGAAGTTCCCACCCTCTTGACCTTGCACGACGCCTGGCTGCTCACCGGCCACTGCGCCCACTTTATCGACTGCGACCGGTGGAAGACCGGCTGCGGCCGCTGCCCCGACCTGACCCTCTACCCGGCCCTCCTCCGTGACGGAACGGCCCGCAACCATGCCCGCAAGACGGAGATTTACGCAGGCTGCCGCGTCCATGTGGCCACGCCCTGCCGCTGGCTGATGGACCGGGTGATCGAGTCGATCCTTGCGCCGGCCGTCGTTACGGGGCGAGTGATCCACAACGGCGTGGACCTGTCGATCTTCCGCCCCGCGGACAAGGCTGCGGCCCGCGCAGCGCTCGACATCCCGCCCGAGGCGGACGTGCTTCTCTTCTCGGCGCTCGGCGTGACGCAAAACCAGTGGAAGGATTACGCCACCATGCGCGAGGCGGTGGGTCGCCTGGCCGCTCGAAGGCGCGGCGGCAGGCTTCTCTTTCTGGCGCTGGGCGAGGCCCGGCCCTCCTGCCGGCTCGCCGATGCCGAGATCAGGTTCATCCCCCACGAGCCCGATCCGCGCACGGTCGCGCGGTACTACCAATCCGCCGACGTATACGTCCACGCCAGCCGCGCCGACACCTTTCCAACATCCATCCTTGAGGCCCTCGCGTGCGGAACACCCGTCGTGGCCACGGCCGTCGGCGGCATCCCGGAGCAAATCCGCTCGATCCCGCTGCCAGGGGCGACCGGTGAAGCCCACGCGGACGGCGAGCCGAACGGCGCCCTGATCCCGCGCGGCGACGCCGAAGCCATGTCGCGGGCGATCGCGCGTCTGCTGGATGAGCCGGCGCTGCTTCTGCGGCTCGGACGCCAGGCGGCGGCCGATGCCGGTCGGCGCTTCGACATGAAACGCGCCGCCGCCACCTATCTAGCGCTTTACGAAGAGATGCTTGATGGTGAACCGCGCCGCGCTTGATCCGAACCGCGAAAGCTTGCACGCCGTGGCGGGTAAGGGAGCGGGCTCTTTGATTGCATCAGGTCCAGCTCAGGGCCGCTCGACGGGCTCCCCGGCCAGCGCGTCATCGGTATCGAGCTTGCCGCCGTCGCCGCGCAGCCAGCCGATCACCACGTAATCGACCGGAAGCCGCCCCTGCAAGGCGGCCGACTCGTACTCGATCGACAAGGCCGACTGACCGATCCCCGCGATCATGCGGTCGGTGCGCCTTGGCCCGACGACGTCGAAGTAGCCCCGGTGCTTAAGCGCCGCCTCCAATTCCTCGGCCGCGGCAAGCCCCAGCGGACCCACCGAAGTTCGGGCGCTATGAGATGGAAACGAGGCCACCGCGATTCTCGGATTGCCCGCGCGATCGATGCGGTTCGTAAACAGCGCGGCCGCCCGGTCGGCCAGTCCCGCGAGATCAGCGCGGTCGCCGGTCTCCTCTCCGAGTGACGTTCCCTCGCCGCTCGCGACATTGATGTATTTGAGTCGAAGGGCGATTTCGCCGCCGGCCAGGTTTTCCCCCTCGCCGCCCGGTCCGGCCCGCACCAACTGGCGGACCTGTTGTTCGAGCGAGTCGATCGACGTGGCGCCCAGGGCCTGTGCGCTTACTCGCCCGGAGCGATTGAGGATGAATCGCGCCGGAAGATCGTAGCTCCACTGCGGCGACAGCCACGCCTTGATGGCCGGCCTGGCGCTTTCGGTCACGACGACGCACGGGAAATTGGAGCCGGCTCCGTGCAGGATCGGCACGGTCTGTGTGGACCACTTGTCCGCGGGATCGAGATTGCACGCGATGACTTGAAAGCCGTCCCCCTGTAGATCGTCCTGGAGGCGCGACAACATGCTCAGTTCATCCCTGTTCTGGCGCGACCAGGAAGCCCAGAAGTCCAGGACGATCACCGAGTGCCTAAACTTCGACACCAGGTCCTGCAAGCCGGCGGCATCCAGGACCGGCGGCGACTTCGGATAGCCGTAGGCGTAGATCGGCGCCGGCGCCGGGGCCGACGGCAGCTTGCCTTGCGTGTTGTAGGTGTTGTCCCACAGGTGATAGCCCGAGCACCCGGCCAACAGCGCCAACGGTACGACCAGCTTGAACCGAGCCGCGGCGCCTCCGAACCGAGCCACGACCGCTTGCCCGGGACGTTGCAGAGCCATGTCACGGGTAAGGGAGCGGGGTCCCCCACCTCCGATCGATGCCAGATTCGCCGAATTGGATTTCGCTCTATGGGATACGCGGATGGGCAACGGGTCGGCTTCGGGAGACATCATCCATGACCTCCAGGCGTGCAGGGGGGTGGGACGGCTTCGCGCGGCAGCCTCTTGCCGGCCGAGTCGGGACCATCCCTTCATTGAATCTATCGGTCGCGGGACCGATCAATCTTGCGGTGCGGCCGCGGCGGCGGGGGCCTCCTCCATTTCTTCGGCTCGTCGGGCCAGGACGTCGAGTCGCTCGCGGACCTCGCCAGCCATGCGCGAATTCGGAAACTCCTCGACGATCTCCCGTCCCACGGCCAGGGCCTCCCGCCAGTTGTGCTCCGACACCGCCAGGGAGAACTGAAGCCCCAGGTTGTGCAGTTTCGTCCGGAACACCCCCCGCGCCGACTCCTCCAGGGCGGCCGCCTCGTTGGGCGTCAGGTATTGGTCCAGCTCCCGGAGAATCGCGATCCCGCGGTCCACCTCGTTCCGCTGCACCGACTGGTCCCATTCCTTCAGCAGTCGGCGCTTGTGGTCGCCGCGGCGAATCGTGAACAGCTTCGGAAGATCGAGCACGTCGGAGTTGTTGGGATGCTGGGCCAGGAGACGATCCATCTCCCGCCGCGCCCGGTCCCACTCCTGCGCGGCGATGTGCCGGCGCACCTGCTCCACCGCCTCCTGAAGCTTGTAACTCGTCTCCCGCGCCCGGCAGAGATCCACCTCCCGTCGCAGCCGGGCAGCCTCGTTGCGATAGCCGTGCCGCGCCTCGAGCTGCTCCACCAGGGCGTAGGCGGCCTCGATGTCCCCGCGGACGATCTCCTCGTTGATCGCCAGTCGCAGCGCCGCCCGCTCCCGATCGCGGTGGGCCAGGGCCCGCGCGGTGTCGGAAAGCTGCACGTTGTCCGCGATCGTTTGGAGCTGTTTGCGATCGTCGCGGTAGAAATCGACGATCTCTCGCAGGTTGTCGTAGATTCGGAAGCTGGTCGCCTCGATCTTCAGGCCCAACTCCACGAGGCTCTTGACCAATAGGTACAAGGACACGGCCAAGAGCGACAGCCCGACGACTCCCACCCCGACGAAGATCGTCAGGTGCCCGCCCTCGACTCCGGCGGCCAGAAGATAGCCGCCGCAAATGGCCAGACCGATCACGCCGAGGCCCGCGCCCAATCCGGCGACGGCCGCGGTCCGGCGGAGGTGATCGAGTCGTTGGGGTCGTTCGGACATGGTTCTCTTTATGGTGACGAGATTGGCGAAGGCCCCGAGCGATTCCGCCCGATTGACTCGCCTAATTCACTCTAGTTAAACCACAGGTGTCTGTCAATCGCCAAGGCCGATAACGTCATGCGGGACACAAGGTTACTCATCTGAACCGCAGTCCTCGCAAGGAGCCGCGGGCTTTATTCCCGCGGGGTCCCCGCCTAACCTCGCCCTGGGCTTGCCATTTGGCGACGATCACTCAAAGCTGCCTCGGTTGCAGCGCCAGCGACAGCTTGTCCATTCGATGCCGCAGCGCCCCGCGCGACAGCCCCAGCAGCCTCGCGGCCTCCGACACGTTCCCGTTGCAATGCTCGATCGCCTGCGAGATCAACCGCTCCTCGATCGAAGACAGCGTGCATGACTCCCGGCCGAACGGAAACCGCAGCTCCGACAGACTCGGGGGCCTGGCCGCCAGGTCCCCGGAGCACAGGCTCAGGTCCGCCGCCTCAATCACGCCGCTTTCCTGGAGCAGCACCGCGCGCTGCAATGCGTTGTCAAGTTCACGCACGTTCCCCGGCCACGGGTACCGGCGGATCGCCTCGCGGGCCGTCTCGGAAAGCACCGGCGTGGGACGGTGCAACCTGCCGGCCTGCCGCTTGATGAAATGATCCGCGAGCAAGAGCAGGTCGTCGCCCCTGGCCCGAAGCGGTGGAAGCTCCAGCGACAGCGACTTGAATCGGAATAAGAGGTCCATGCGGAACCGCCCCTCTCCGGCCAGCTTATTGAGATCGCAATTCGTGGCGGCGATGGTCCGGGCCCGCACCTCGCGCTCCATCGTTCCCCCGAGCCGCCTCAGCTTCCGCTTTTCGAGCACCACGAGCAGCTTCGCCTGCAAGGCGAGCGGCGTATCGCCGATTTCGTCGAGGAAGACGCTGCCCTCCGCGGCGACTTCGAACAGACCCTTCTTGTTGGCCTTGGCGTCGGTGAAGGCCCCCTTCTCGTAGCCGAACAACTCCGCCTCCACCAATTGCGGCGGCAGCGCCGTGCAGTTGATCTGCACGAACGGAGCGTCCGGGTGCGCCCCGAGGTCGTGAATACGGTGCGCGAACAGGTCCTTGCCCGTCCCGGTCTCGCCGGTGATCAATACCGTCGGCAGGTTGCCCTCCTCGTCGGGGGGCACCGTCGCGATCTTCTCCAGCATCGCCAACGCCTCGCGCATCGGTTGGCTCTGGCCGATGATCGCCCGCTCCGCCCCCAGCCGGGCGCGCTCCCGCTCGAACACGTCCAGCCGCTCCTGGAGCCGGCGATTCCGCAGCACCCGGTCGATCACCACCTCCAGTTCGTCGATGGCCACCGGCTTTTGCAGATAGTCGGTCGCTCCGGCCTTCATGGCCGCGACAGCGCTCTGCACCGAGCCATAGGCCGTCAGCACCACGATGGGAAAATCGTGCCCGGCCTGGCGGATGCGGCCGATCAGCTCCAGGCCGTCGGCGTCCGGAAGGCGAATGTCAATCAGTGCGATCTGCGGCTCGGTCCTGGCAAGCTGATCCATCGCCGCCGCGGCGCACTCGGCGAGGTGGGCCCGGTGGCCGCAGCGCCCCAGTTGCAGCGAGAGCGTGGCCAGCAGCGTCTCTTCATCATCGACGATGAGGATCTCAGCCATCAGTGGTCGTCACCCTCCTCTCCGTGGGGATCGATATGCGAAAGACGCTGCCGCCCCGCGGCGCCGACTCCACCCAGATTTGGCCCCCGTGCATCTCGACGATCTTCCTCGCCATCGCCAGGCCCAGCCCGTGGCCCGTCGGCTTCGTCGTGTAGGTCGGCTCGAAGATCCGATCCACTTCCTCCGGGGCGATGCCCGGCCCCTCATCCTGAACAGCCAGCACCAGGTGCGACGAGTCGCCGTTGGCGTCGGCGGCGATCACCACGCGGCCGTTCCGGCTGGACGCCTCGATCGCGTTTCCGACGACGGCCGCCAGGGCGTGCTCGAACTGCCGGGGATCGACTCGCACCTTGTCCATTGGCCTCGGCAATCTCACGTCGACGTGCACGCCTCGCCGTTGACACATGGGGCCGAAGACCGTGGCGACGTTGTCCACCAGTTCCCGCAGATCGACCGGCACGCTTTGAAGTTCCAGCGGGCTGCACGTATGTTCGAGCTGCCTCAGCCACGATTGAAAACGGTCGATGGCCCTGACGATCGCCTCCTGGTTGCGCCTTACCGACGAGTCGGCCGGCAGCTCCTGGCACGAAGCCTCGGCATGGGCCTGAATCCCGGCCAGCGGATTGCGGATATTGTGCGCGACGTAGGAGATCAGCTCGCCCATCGCCGCGAGCCGCTCACGCTGGATCATCTGCCGCTCCAGGCGGGCAATGTCCCCCGACATCTTGTTGACCGCCGCCGCCAGCCGTCCGAACTCGTCGCCGGAGGAGACGGCCGCCCGGTGCTGGAGGTTGCCCTTGCCCAATTCATCGGTCGCCCGCTCCAGTTCCCGGATCGGCAGAAGCACCCAGCGCCGCACAAGGACGAGCCCGCCGACTCCCAGCAGGACTCCCACGACGGCGTTGATCCACAGCACCAGGATTGCGCGCCGCTGTCCCACGAACGCATCGTCAACGATCGCGTTGGCATGGTTCAACATCCGGGCCTCGAGATGGCCCAGGCTCGCATCGAGCGTCAGGTGCGCCCGCGGCACGAAGCGTGGACGATCGGATTCCCGCGCGCCCAGGTGCGCCGCCGCGGCGCGGGCCTGTTCTTCCAGGAGCGTGGCCAGCTCGCCCCACGACTCCGTGCCCAATGCCGCGAGCACTTCTTCACGGACGGCGCCGGCCGCATCGTCGATCGCCGTCCCGAGTTGGCGACACTCGTCGGCCGCGGCGGGATGCTCCCCGAGTTGAGTCAGTTGCACAAGTTGGTTGCGCACCAGGGTCCGCAGCCGGCTGATGTTCGAGAGCCCGGTGTTCGCGGCGGTGAAGGCCCGCGCGGCGTCGTCGAAATAGGCCCCGATGTAACGGACGGTGAAGAGCAGCGTGGCGCAGAGCGTAAGCTCAAAGGCCAGAAGCAGCACTGCACACTTGGCGCGGATGCTCATGCGCCGTTGATCCTAATCGTGAAGCTGTCGGCCCCCAAGACTACTGAGGCTGATAGGTCCAGCGCAGCCCCGCCTCGTCGTCGGCCCGGCGGGAGGACTGAACGCTGCCGCCGACCAGCCCGATGTTCAGGCTCCCCCCATGCCGATAGGCGGGGAACCAATATCGGCCGCTCTTGAAATTGTCGCTTTGGCCGGTCGGAGGCGCGGTGTAATAGGGCAACTGGAATGCCGCCGCCGCCGCCGCGCCGTCAACGTCGATCACCAGCGGCACGTCGGGATACTCGAGTATCCGGCTCGTCACCAACTGGGGAACGAGCACCGGACGGCCCGCCATGACTTCCGTCGCTCGGTGCAGCCTCATGTTGAAGGCCACGCTCACGTTGTGCTGTGGAAAGACCGAGCCGCCGGCGAACTGGACTTCGGCCCGGCGCTCCAACCGCCTGGGACCCTCGGGGCACATCAGCGGCTCCCGCGTCGCGTCGTAAGCCGCCCACTTCGTGTCCGGAAGGTCCCAATAGGGGCCGACGCGGTACAACTGCTCCTGAAAATTGGACAGCTCGAACGATTGCGGACCGAAGGCGGCGCTGTCTTCGCCCTCGCGAAGATGAAAGTCATCCGCGAAGGCCCGGAACTCGAACGACACGCTCCGAAACTGGCTGATGCACTTGAGGTTCCGAGCGGCTCGGCGACAGGCCGACATGGCCGGCAACAGAACCGAGAACAGGACCCCCATGATGGCGAGGACTACCAGCAGCTCAACGAGCGTGAACGCGGTCCTGGCTTGCGAACGGGTGGCCTGCCGCATGGGCTGCTCCGCTCCCCCGATTTGAGCCCACCAAAGGCTCCCGACGGGTCAGGGCTCGGCCAGAAGCCGGCCCACGAAGCCTTGAATGTCCCTCGCGTCGAGGACGGCGTCGCCGCTGAAGTCCGCCCTCGGGAGGATTATCCCAAATCCCGGGTCGGGATTCAAGGCTGACGGATCAAGCAGTCCGACGAGAAACACCGAGGCGTCGTCGAGATCGACGTCGGAGTCGAAATCCAGGTCTCCGAGGACCGGCACCAACCGCTCGTCCAGCATATTCACGACGCCATCGTAGTTCAGGTCGTAAATGCTGAAGTTCCAACCAAAATCCACGATGTGGATCTGCCCGTCTCCGTCCGGGCCGCCGTCCGTTTCCCAATCCCCGTCGTGCGCCACGACGAAGTCCACCACCTCCGCCACGTCGGCGAATCCGACCAGTCCATCGCCGTTCACATCCCCGAAGATCGCTCCGTCCTGGATGTCGGTCCAGGCCAACAGAGAGCCGCTCGGGTCCTGATTCACGTAGGCCATCCCCGCCAGCACGTTCAGCCGCCAGTTATGCGCCCCCAGGTAGTCCATGGCGCTTCGCCCTTCCCACGCCGAAATGATCGGGAACTGCGGGTCCAGCCGCAGCGGGTCCATCGCCGGCAAGACGTTAATGCTGAAGATCAGGTCGTCGAGCGCCTCCTCGATCGAGTTTTGATCGAAGGCATTGCCGTTGAGCGCCTCGGTGACCACCTCGCTCCGCATCTCCGCCGACGCCTGCTGCGTCAGGGGATAGACCAGCGTGACCAGCGTGAGCGACAGGGCCGGGATGTGCTCCCAACGAAGATCGATGATCGGCAGATACGTTCCGGGAGGCGGCCCCTTGGCCAGGCTGAATTCCTCGTACCCGTGTGCCCGATGAAACAGCCTGCCGGTGACCAGCCACGTCTCGCCGTAGTCAAAGAGCCCGTCTCCATTGCCGACAAGTTCCGTCGTCTCCAGGATGTCGTCCCCGATCAGCTCTACGTGGAACTCTTCGCCGCTCCGTTGTACGAGCGGGGCCGTGTCGAATGGCAGGTCCAGGTCGGCGCCGCCTAACGCGATACGGTCCGCGAACCGCGGTGTCGAGGGCTTCCCGCCGAATCGCGCGGCGTTGGCCAGGTAGCGAATTCCTTGGGAAACCGTCTCCCCACCCGTCCAAACATCCTCGTCGACGTCCAATTCGATGAAGCCGAACGCGGGATGCGGGCCATAGCGGTACGGGTCATACACTCCGCTCGATAGGTTCAGGGTCCCGGGGGGGTTCACCAGGTCCACGAACCCGACGTCCAGACGCAGAAACCTCCCTTGCGGGTCCCACGCGCCGCCATAGGGATCGACCGCGGAGTTCACCGGCTCCCACCGCCCGATCTGGTAGCCCAGGATGTCCGGAACGCGGTGCGAAGGCGCATTGACGGGACTGTCCGCACCCAGGTCGGTCCGTCGGACGACCGCGTCCATCACCGAATCGAACAGAACTGTTGGCGCGTAGGGGGGAGGGCCGACTGGCTTGGCGAACATCGGCAGCACATGCTGCTCGGCGATGGCAATTTCCCCGCCGGACGCCACGACGGCTAGGGCAACCCCGAGGATGACGATAGCGCTGCGCACAAGAATGACTCTCGGCGGGCCCGCAATGCGAAACCTACGGATGGCGAAACGGTGAGGCGCAAGGTCCATCCTACTTGCCGACCGTCCGTCAACACAACTCAAGGGGTCGTCCCGAAGGCCAATCCCTGGCACTCGGACGCAGGCGGCGCGCAGAAAGAACGGCGGGACCCCTCCCTCACATTTTATACATGGCAAATCGCCTGCCATCCTTAATTAGGACCAGAGCGACGCCGCACTGACTCCGAAAACCCGTTCTGACTGAACCCCAGGCTCAAATGTGCTCCCCCCGTGGTCCGAATAGTCTCGCATTTGGCCATCTGGCCGGCCGTGGCCAGGAAGTTTCCCCCCCAGATTTGGGTTCTTATCCGTAAGATCGACTCCTCTCCCGGGTACTTCGAGTGTGGATGAACCGTCAGCCTTGCGGACAGTTCCTCGCATTCCGGGAGAGTGGACCATGCGGACATGGCAACGATGGCTGGCCCTTGGGGCCCTGCTGTTCTCCGGAATGGCCAGCGACTGCCAAGAAATGATGATTCCCGGGGACGGCATGACTCCCGGCGCCGGTGACATCGAGCCGCCGCCTTCGGGAGGTCCGACGCCGGCTATCGCCAAGCTTGGTGAACTCCTCCTCGACGGCATTCCGAAGAATATCGCCCTCGATCTGCCGCGCAATCGGGCCTTCGTAGGGGTCGACAAGCGGATTCGGCGGTTCGACCTCCAGGATCGCGTCTGGCTGCCCATGACTTCGCCGAACGGCACGTTCTACGGCCTAGACGAGAGCGACGACCTCCTGGGGCAAATAAATCCGTTAACCGGCAGGATCAATCGCATCCTCGGCTATCCCGAGAGCATTCTCTTCCCGCCGCTTAATGCAGGCCTGGTCCTGGGAATGGATTACAACCCGGATACCGGGAAGCTCTTCGTCATCGACGTCTTCGCACTCGGACGCGCCGCCACACTCTTCGATGTCGATCCCCAATCCGGCCAACGCACACAAATCGGCGACACCGGCCTGGCCGGGCCCGACGGACCGTTGAGTTCCGTCTTCAGCCTGGCCCGCGATCCGGCCAGCGGGTTGCTCTATACCGCCGACGTGACCGACAGGCTGTGGCGGATCGACCCGAACACCGCGATGGCTGAGCTGGTCAGCGGGAACAACATCGGCTTCGCCAACGTTCAGGGACTGTCATTCTCTCCGCTTGACGGCAAGCTCTACGGATTGAACCCGCCGCTCAACGGGCCGGTTCAGGTCGTCACGATCGACATCAACACCGGCGTGGGAGCGTTGGTGACCGAGTTGCCGCTGGGCTATACCGGCGGGAGCCTGGCGTTCAAGCCCGACGGGACCCTGTGGTCGATCAATCTCTTGGGGGTTACGGACGTCGTCACGCACACCGACTACCTCTATCAGATTGATTACACGACGAACCCGGCGACGATTCCGGTCGAGTTCCCCACGGTCGAGTTTACGTCGTCATCGCCCAGCTTCGACGTCCTATTTCAGGGAATCGACAGCCTGTGTTTCGCGCCGGAAGGCGGCGGCGACCAGACCGTACCGACTTTTCAAAACGTGGATGCGGTCGCCGTGGACCACGACGGCGGCGTCATGGCGTCGGCCGGCTCCGGGGTCTTCGGGTTCGATCCCGACTTTCAGTTTTTTCCTAGCGGGATCAACCCAGGCGGATTGCAATCCTTCATGAGCATCGCCGTCCATCCCGTCAACGACGTGGCCTACGTGCGAGACGGCATTTCCGGAGAAGTCCATGAGTTTGTGCCAGTTCAGATCGGTGTGACAAACACGATCCAGTATCGGCCAGCGGCCGGCGCATACTTCCATCCCCAGCAGCCCGACTCGGGCATTGACCCAATGACCAATCGGCTGTTTCTGGTCGGCGATTTCCAGTTGCACCGGGTGGACCTCGGGACCGGGTTCAGCGAAGAGATCGACGACGGCGCGAATGACGACCCGGTCGGCGTGATCGTCGATCCGGTTCGGCGGCGGTTGCACGTGAACATGCAATTGGGCGGGCCCGGGGGCTGCTCGTCGATTCGAACCTATCAGCTCGATACCATGCAGATGCTCGGCGAGATCTGTGGCAGCAGCTTCCAGATATTCAACATGGCCTTCGATCCCGTTCGCAACCGCATCGCGGCCAATTGCCGAATCACCGCGCCGTCCTTCGACATCAACGTCCGGTTCTTCGACATGGACACGTTCACCGAGGAGTCCTTCTCTCCGCTTCTCCTCCAAACGGCGTCCGACAACACCAATCCCTCCTCTGCCTTTCTCGCGATCGATCCCGATCGCAATCAGCTCGTAGTCGCCCGACCCGACACCCCGCCGCGAATCGAGTTCTATTTGCTGCCCAACTAGCCGCGGCCGAATCAACGAGCCGCGGGCTTCAGCCAGCGCGGCCGTCCCTCCCCGCGCGGCCGACACAACTCATGGACTACCCGCTTTTGAATCCCGTTCCCCGGCTCGAATCCTCTCCACCGCCTGCCTTGCCTGCTCGTGCTCGGGGCGCACCGCGATGATCTCCTCGTAAAGCCGCAAGGCCTCGTCGGTCCGTCCGATCCGTTGGAGGTATTCGGCCGCCTCCGCCCGGGTCACCACGCTCCTTCGAAATTTCTTCGCCTCCAGCTCCGACGCCTGGAGATAGTGCTTCGCCGCTTCCTCATCCAGGTGAAGCTCCCGGCAGCACCTGGCGCACGACCTCCGCGCCCGAACCAGCGTCGGATCGATTCGGGCGGCCTCCAGGTAGTAAGGCAGCGCCGCGGCGTAGTCCCGTCTGCGGTTGTAATAGTTCCCGAGGTTGTAATTGGCCGGGAAGCAGTCGCGATTGCCGGACAGCGTGTGCTCCCAAAAGGTCACGGGGTTCCGCCAAGCCCGGTTCTGCCGCACCGTCAGCCATCCCAGGACGCCGACCACGAAAACCAGCGCCACAATCGCGCCTGCAAGTCGACGTCCTCCGGCCTGGGGAGCCCGTGAAACGGCCTCGCCCGACTTCTTCGCGACCGATGTACCTTCCGCGGGCGAGACCAGGCGACCCACGAGCAGCCCGACGAGCAGAAACGGCCCCACGCTGCTCAGATACATGAAGTGATCCGACACGAACGAGGACTGGAGATAGTTGAAGTGCACGAAGCCCAGCATCGGGAAGACAGCGAGCACAAAAAGGGCAATCGCCCATATCGCCCGCCGCGGGAGCCGGCTCCGCAGCCGCCAAAGCAAGATCGCAGCGCCGGCCACCGCCGAGAGGGAAAGCCAGTAACGCAAATAGGAATATGACTCCGGCCAGCGGGGATAGACGGGAATCAGCTCGACCGGCGCGAACAGCTTCACGATGTAGTGGCACAGGGCCGACGCGGCGACCAAGGGTCGTAGCGGCAGGTCGATCGGCGTTCCGCTCTTGGCGTTGATCGCCTCGACGTGGGCCGTGACCCGCGACATGAGCAAGCCCAGCGCGAAGAAGGGCATCGCTCGCCACCAGGCACGGATTGTCCATCGCCGATCGAGAAGCCAGTCGCTCACGATCAGCATCGGCGCCAACACCACGACCGCGGTCTTGCTGAACAGGGCGAGCAGATAGCATCCCAGCGCCGCCGCGTACCGCCACCGCCCCCCGCGGCGACGGAACTGCACGTACGCGATCAGCGCCAGCCAGAAGAACACACCGGAAAGCGTGTTCTTCCGCTCCGGCAGCCAGGCCACCGAAGCGACGTTGATCGGATGCACGGCAAACAGCGCCGCCGCCGCGCCCGCCGCGATCAGCGGCATCCCCAGCGCTTTTAGCGCCAGAAAGATCAACGCCGCGTTCAACGCGTGGAGCGCAAGCTGCATCGCGTGATAGCCCGCCGGATCGGTCTGCCAGAACCCGTGTTCGATCCAGAAGCTGGTGAACACCAGCGGGTAGTACTGCATCACCGGCTTTTCGCTGAAAACGTCAAGCCAGATGCGGCTCAGCCCCCCGTCCCCCGTCACCAGCGGATTGTTGCCGATGTAGCCTGTGTCATCCCAGTTGACGTAGCCGCATTGAAGCGTATTCCAATGCGCAAGCAGCGCCGCCGCCGCCACCAGCCCGGCGATCGCCCAGGTCAATCCTGCGCTCGCCCCCGCGACCGGGGCCAATTCCAATGCGGCATGTGGTTCGCGCTGTTTCCGATGGCCCTCCCGGAGGGCCGACCGGCGCTGCGGCTTTTGGCGCGTCATGCCCGCATTGTCCGAATGGCCGGCCGAGATGTCGAGCGCGCCTCGCGGTGAACTCCATGCGCCACGGGTTTGCCGGCTCAATTCGCGGCTGGTTATGATTCGCCGATGGCCTCCGGCCGCAGGGCATCGCGCACGAATAAAGCGCCGAGACCGGCGACTGCCCCCGCCGTGGCTTCCAGTGACTCTTCCTTAGCGCCCGATCATCGTTGGCCCTCGATCCTGGTGATCCTGGCCCTGGTCGGCGCCGCCTCGTTGGTCGCATTCTCCCCTGCGCTGCAAAACGAATTCGTCCACTGGGACGATTACGACAACTACGTCAACAACCGACACATTCGAAGCCTCTCGCCGCAGAACTTCGCCTGGATGGCTACCTCGAAGCTCCTGGCCGTCTGGCAGCCGCTCACCTGGCTGCTCACCGCCCTCGAGTATCAGCTCGCCGACGCCGCGGACTCGGCGGCCTTCCGCGCGGTGATCGCCGCGGTCAGCCTGGCCCTCCACGCCGCCTGCGGTGTGCTTTGCTACCTGCTTTCGGCGCGTCTCCTGCGCTTGGCCATGCCGATGCGGGCCGATAGGTCGCCCGGCGGCCTTCGCTTCGTCTCCGCGATGGCGGCCCTCCTCTTCCTCGTCCACCCGCTGCGCTGCGAAACCGTCGCCTGGGCTTCGGGGCAGCCCTACCTTTTCGCCGCCGCGGCCTGTCTCGCCAGCCTCTGGTGCTATCTCAAGGCCCACGAAACCGGTCACCGAAGATGGCATCTGCTCGCGCTGGCGCTGTTGGCAGCCTCACTGCTCTGCAAGTCGATCGCCGTCCCCCTATGGGCAGCCTTTCTGGTGCTCGATTGGTATCCGCTGCGCCGAATCGGCGGTGACCGCGGATGGTCATGGCCCCTGGCCAGGCAATTGCTCGTGGAAAAGCTGCCCTACTTCCTCGTGACCTGCGCCGCCGTCGCCTTTGCAGTCTGGGCCACGTGGACATCCAAGACCTACCCCGCCGACCCGCCGCTGGTAAAGGCCCTGGTCGTCTGCTACTGCGTCGCCTTCTACGTGGCCAAGACGATTCTGCCCGTCGGGCTCGCGCCCTACTACGCCAGGCCCCAGCCCATCACCACGGTCACCGGCGACCCGTGGTTCATCACCGCGGCGCTGGCCGTCGCCGCAGCGGCGCTCGCGGCATTCGTGCTTCGCCGCCGCGCGCCGTGGCTGACCGCCTCCGTGCTCATCTACGCCGCGTTCATCCTGCCCGTCGCAGGCTTCGTCAAACATGGCGGACAGTTGGCCGCGGACCGGTATGCCTACCTCTCCTGCATCCCTTGGGCCCTATTGGCGGCTGCCGGCCTGCTGCGGTTGTGGAGGGTCGCGGCGTCGCCGGCGGCAGCGCGCAACACTCGCCGGTGCCTGTTCGTCGTCGGGGCCGTCGCGATCTCGGCGCTGGCCGCCGATTCACGGGCCTATTGTCGAAGCTGGAAGGACTCCATCACCCTCTGGACAGCGATGCTCGACCGCAATCCCGCCTGGCACATGGGCTACTACAACCTCGCCAAGCGCTACAAGGCCAAGGGAGACATGGAAACCGCCGAGCGGCTTTACTTGCGCGGCATCGAGATTTATCCGCTCTACCCCGAGGCCAACGTGGACCTGGGCAATCTCCTCTTCGATCGCGGCGATCTTGACGGGGCCGTCGACCGCTACGAACGGGCACTTCGCGGTCGCAAGGACTTTCACATGGCGCACTACAACATCGCCCGTGTGCTCATGAAGCGAGGTCGCTTCGACGAAGCCGGCCGGCACCTTCGCCTCGCCGAGCTGGACGCCCAGCGGTCAGACCCTGCCAAGCTGCCGATGATCCGCGGCCAACTCGACGCCGTCCATCGCGTCGAAGAGATGTTGACCCCTTGAGGAGCCGAGCGCTTTATCCCGCGCGGCCGTCCCCCTACCGCGCGTCCATCGGCCGGTCGTACCACGCCGACCCCTCCCGCCTCAGCGCGACCGGCGGACCCAGCAGCTCGGCCCAGATAATGGCGCGGCGGAGCGCCGTTCGTGAATTGGCGGACTGCTCCGGAACCGTCGTCGTGGGTGCGGCCGCGACTTGTGAACTCCCGGGCGCTGGCCGCATCGGCGAGAGAGCCCTTGTACGTTGCGCATCGGTCGGCCTCCGCGGGCCGGGCCCCGGGGGCACGGTGCTGCCATCCCGCCCAATCGTGGTCTGCTTCTCGGTCGACCTGACCCTTGGGCCCGTGTACCGCGCCGGCGGCGCCTCAACCCCTACTTCGATCGGCAGAGGCGGGGGCATTCGCTGGCGCATCTGCCGCGCCGTCGGCGCAGCGCCTTCTGCGCCGGAACCCTCTGCCCGCCGACGTCGAGACCCATTGCCTGGCTGCTGGCGCTCTTTCTCGCTCGACTGACGAGCCTTGTTGAGCACATTGCCCAGCAGGCCGATGAGTGCAAAGACCAGGACCGCGACGATGGAGATGACGTCCCTATCCGCCAGTACCGGCAATGAGTGGAAATCGCTATTCATGGGATCCATTTGGCTCTTGTCGAGCACACCCGGCCATTCGCAAACCACATTCTGAAATAGCCCTTTAGCTCTTGCCGCCTGAGATGCTGCCCTTGTCCGGCGCATCCTTTCCGATGGTGTCCCGCATCGCCGTGTCGGCCTGAATGTTGCGCAGCCGGTAATAGTCCATGACCCCGAGATTGCCGGAGCGGAACGCGTCGGCGATGGCCTGTGGAACCTGCGCCTCTGCGAGCACCAGCTTGGCCCGGTTCTCCTCGACCATCGCGTTCATCTCCGCCTCGCGGGCGATGGCCATGGCCCGGCGCCCCTCGGCCTCGGCCTGGCGCTGCTGCTTGTCGGCCAGGGCCCGCTCGGTGTCGAGGTACGCCCCGACGTTCGCCTTGTCCTGGACGCCGGCGACGCTCACGTCTGCGATGTCCACCGAGACGATCTCGAATGCCGTCGCCGCGTCCAGCCCCTGAGACAGTACCTTGCGCGAAATATGGTCCGGGTTCTCTAACACGTCCTTGTACGTCGCCGACGAGCCCACCGCGCTGACGATTCCCTGTCCCACCCGCGCCACGATCGTCTCCTCCGTCGCTCCGCCGACCAGCCGCTCCAGGCACGTTCGGATGGTCACGCGAGCCTTGATCAGCAGGCGAATCCCGTCCTTGGCGACCGCGTCGAGACGCGCCTCGGGGCCGAGCGAGGCCAACGGGCAGTCGATCACCTTCGGATTCACCGAGGTATGAATGGCGTCGAGGATGTCCCGGCCGGCCAGATCGATGGCCCGGGCGGTGTCCAAATCGAGGTGAATGCGGGCTCGAGTGGCCTCGACCATCGCAGTGACCACGTTGCGGACATTGCCCCCGGCGAACAGGTGGCTCTGGAGTTGATCGATGTCGATGGGCAGGCCGGCCTTGTGGGCGGTGATGAGCCCGGTGAGGCAGGTCTGAACGTCTTCCGCCATTCTCCTGACCAGATAGATGCTTTCGAGATCGGGGGTATTCATCTCGGTGAGGCCGGCCTGGATGGCCGAGATGCGCGCGTCGACGATCAGCGACGCGTTCACCCGCCGCATGAACATCCCCACCAGCGAGCCGAAGCTCACCGGGGCCCCGCTGAACCGGGCGCGCAGCCACAGCTTGCCGAAGGCCAGCACGACCAGCGTGACGACCACGACAATGACGAACCCCATGAGCGTAACGCCGTACCAGACGTACTGAGCGATGTCGGCTTGCGACAGGATGCGTGGTGTCATCATGTATCCTTATAGTTGCAACTGCGTTTCAGGGCAGGAACCCAGCCCTTAGATGGCCTCGACGACGATCCGATTGCCCTCGACCTCAACGACGCGGACCCGGCTGCCCTCGGCGATCGCCTCGCCCGATGTGACGACGCTCACTCGGCGGCGGTCGAGCTCCGCCGTTCCGCTCGGCCGAAGCATCGTCACCGCCAGGCCTTCCTTGCCCAGCAGCGACCCGAAGCCGGGATCTGTCCCGCCAGACGCCGACGCCGGCGCGCCTGAGGCGCCCGCAGCGCCGATCGGCGGGGCCAGAAACATCTGCCGGCCGATGGATGTCTTCGGCAGGACCTTGAAGGCGATCACGATCGCGATCGGCACGCACACGGCCTCGATTCCCGCCAACAACGCCGCGGCCCAGCCGCTCATCTGGTAGGCGCACATGAGACTGCCCACCAGGCAGGCCAGCGCCGCCAGGGCCAGAATCCCCGCCGACGGCACCACGACCTCGATCACCGCCACGATCATCCCGGCGGCGAAGAGCACCAGCGACCATATGAGCCAGTCATTCATCGTCTGACGCCGCCATGTCCGCGCCGGCCGGCCGCCTAGCTCGCCCGACGCTCTCGTACCACGACGCGACCGGCGGAAATCTCCACGATCTCCACCTCGCGACCCTCGTCGATCATTTGTCCCTGGGCGATCACGTCCACCCGGCGACCACCGAAGACGGCCTTGCCCGCCGGACGAAGCATCGTCACACAGGTCCCGCGGTCGCCAAGCTCCACCTGGGCCGAGCCGGCCGGCAGTTCGCCTCCAGCGGCCAGACGCGTCGCTGACGCCGCCGGTGATAGAAACAGGCCCCGTGCTCCAGGCACCCTCGGGAGAAACTTGTTCAACACCCACATCCCTGCGATGGCCAGCGCCATGCCGCCGAAGACCACCTGCAAGCCCGTCTTGAGCCCCAGCCATGTGCCGGGCATCCGGGGCACGATCACCGGCCCAGGCTCCGCGGGGATGAACGTGGCGATGAAGCCGACGAGAATCAACAGGATGCCCGAGATGCCGGCGATGCCGAAACCCGGTATGAGAAAAAGCTCGATCCCCAATAGCACAATGCCGAGTGCGACCAGCAGAATCTCCCACACGTCGGCCAGGCCGGTCAGATACGGAGCCCCGAGAAAGATCACCATCGCCACCAGCGCCACCGACGCGCCGACGAAATGGCCGGGCGCGTTGAATTCCGCGTACACCCCCAGCGCGATCAGCACCATGAGGATCGTCCGCAGGATCGGCGAGCTCAGGAAATCGGCCACCCCCTCCGCCCAGTTGGGAACCAGCCGCGCCAACTCGCCGCCGATGGCGTATCGCGCCCGAAGCTCGCTCTCGCTGCTGACGATCGCCCGGGCAAAGCCGAAGGCCACCGCCTCCGATTGCGTGAGCGTCAATAGATCGCGTTCCTCGACGACAGGCTGGCGGACGGTGATCTCATTGCCGGAGACCGGGTCCGTCATCGTCTGGACGACCCGCCACTTGGAATCCTTCTCGTCCAGCAGCCGCTCTTTCTCCTCCTTGCGCACGAACTTCCGCTCTTGGTCGGAGGTGTTCTCGACCCACCAGACTTCGTGGCCCCGACGGACCATCGCCTCGCACAACAGCGGGTCGTATCCCCGCCGGTGCGAGCTGTCGATGAATTCCTTGAGGATGGGGCTTTCGACCTTGGCCCGCTCCGTCTCGCCCATCTCCTGTAAGCCCTCGGTGGGGGAGATGATGATGGGGGCGCAGTCGCCGAGCTTGCTGGCGCTGGCCATGACCACTTCGTTGCAGGCCAACGAGATCATCGCCCCGGCCGAGAAGGCCGACGGCTTCACCCATGCGACCGTCTTCAGGTCGGAGATGTTCTTGATGTAGGTGCAGATGTCCAGGGCGCTGGAGACCAGTCCGCCCGGCGTGTCCATTTCGAAGACGACCAGTCCGACGCCGGAGGCCCGAGCCTCCTCGATCCGACGTTTCAGGCTCAGGAACGTCACGTCGTTGATCTCGTCCTCGATCGTGACGATCGCCGCTCGGGTCTCGCTATCCGTTCCGGCTTGGTCGATTTGGGCCGGCTCCGACCCAGAAACCGCCGGGTGTAGCGCAACCAGGGCCAGCAGCCACAGGGAGATGGCGGGAAACCATGCTAGGCCGGTGGGCTGGGTCGCTTTCATGTCGATGGGTTCCGAAGTGAACGCCGACGAGCCGCCTCCTGGGGCGATTCGAACCGCCGCGAGCGGTCAACCGGGGTATTCTAGTCGAATCCGCCGGTGTCAACCACGGCACAATGCTCGATCCGCCTCTCCCGCGCACCGTGCACCACGAGAACCGCCCGCGCAGGGCTTTCTATTTGGCGAATCCCCCATCTCTACTTGCGCGGCAGATACGCGGAGAGCATCTCGATCGTGCCCGGCTGATCGATCGCCGCCTTCCCAAAGCCCGGCCGACCGCCGAGCCGCCGCGCGGCCTCCTGGGCTTCCGGAAAGTTGCTGACCATCATGATCGGCACGTCCCGCAGGGATGCGTCCTGGCCGGCGCGTTTCAGGAGTTCGATGCCTTCGCTGCCATCCTCGAAGATCAGCCGATTGAAGAGGACCAGGTCGTAGCGACGCCGGCGCATCCGGTCCATCGCCTGGTCGACGTACATGACCCGATCGATCGTGACGTGAAAGTGCTCGTTGAGCATCCGCGAAATGGCTGCGTGGTCCGGGTCGCAGTTCCCGACGTCCAGCAACTGAGCGGCAGCCGCGCTCATGTCACTCCGCGCCCATGATACATTCCTGAATCCGTCCGCACTGAACTTGCCATTCGGCCATCACACCCCGACTCCTCCGCGGCACGTACCCTCACGGACAAACCTGGATCAGGAGGCAATCGACGAAGATATCCCCATCGAGTTCGTCGATCACCCCGCTGTCATCCACGTCGGCGCAGGCACACCCGACGGTAGCCGGATCGCCATCGATCAGGCAGAACACCATCCCCTGGATGTCTTGGCTGTCGACCTGAAGGTCCACATTCATATCGCCAAGCACGCCACTGCACGGGCACTCCACGGGTGCTTCGCATTCGTCGAGCACCCCGTTCTCATTGCAATCCGGCGCCCCGCCGGCCAGTTCGCACGCGTCTGGAATGATGTTGTCGTTGCAGTCCAGCGAGCCAGTGACGACCGCCGACAGCTCGATGTGGTCCACCTCCCAGCCGAGGAACACGTTCAGTAGCTGCGTGCGAGAATCAAACTTCCACTCGATCGTGATCGTCTGGCCGGCATAGGCCGTCAGATCGACCGACCGAGTCTCCCATTCCTGCTGCGACCCGTCCAAGCTCACGTCGTCCACTTCCGTTCCATTCACCGAGACCCAGGCCCAGTCCAGTCCGGACGTGTTGGAGTTTCCGCCCTGCCCGCCATACGCCGAGCAGTAGGTCAACGTCACCAACTCCGCCTCTGCCGGAATAGCGATTGAGGCGGCCATCATCGTGCCGAGGTTGGCGGCGCCGGTGTTGAAGTTGCAGTTGCCGTCCTGGCCGTAGTAAGCCCACGACACACCGTCGCACTGTTCCTCTGGCCGCGGGCAAGCTCCCGTCACGTGCCAGAGCCCGGTCGCGTTCCAGCCCGAAGGCAAGCCGCCGGCCTCAAAATCCTCCTCCAGGAGAATCTCGGTGCCGTCGAGTTCGCACTCGTCCGGCACGTCGGTGTCATTGCAGTCAAGGCTGGTGCCGTCGAACAGGTCGCAGATATCGAGCGTCCCGTTTGTGTTGCAGTCGGCCTGGGATTCGCACTCGTCGGGGACCAGGTTCATGTTGCAGTCGTCGCCGCCTCCCAACGGTGGAACCTCGCACTCGTCAGGCGTGTCGTTCGCATTGCAGTCTCCGCTGGCGAGGGTCGCGATGTCGCAGAAGTCCGGCGTCCCGTTGGTGTTGCAGTCGTCCTGCGGCTCGCACTCGTCCGGCACGTCGTTGTTGTTGCAATCCACGCTCGAACCAAACGGCGCAAGCTCGCATGCGTCAGGCGTCCCATCCGTGTCGCAGTCCGGCTGGCACTCGTCCGGAATCCCGTTGGTGTCGCAGTCCGGGCTGCCGCCGAGGATCTCGTCGGCGTCAGACGTGCCGTCCGCGTCGCAGTCGTCGACGGTGATCCGCATGAAGTACACGTCCTCTTCATTGTTGAAGGTCGCGGCATAGGCCAGGCCTGCGCCGCCGAGGTCCGACTCCATGTCGTAGTAATCGCCGATCTTGTTCTGGTTCGGGAAGCCCACCGTCGAGTCCCATTGCGGCGTCAGCGGCACGTTCGCCGTCCACGTCACGCCCTCGTCCACCGAGTAGGCGTAATAGACGCGCGACAGATTGTTCCCCGGATCGTCCCGCGTGTCGTTCCACACCGCGTCGATGCGCCCGTTGGGAGCCACCGACATCGTGCCGAACCACTGCCAGGCGCCGTTCGACGTGGAGTCGTCGTTCACCCGCACCGGCGCGCTCCAGGTCATCCCGCCGTCCACGCTCCGGCTGAACTTGATATCCAGCGGATCGCTCCCGGAGGGATCGACCGAGCAGAGCATGTAGACGTGGCCGCGATTGGGCCCGACCGTCGGATTGATCGCCACCCAGACCTGCCCCATCAGCCCGTCGGGATTGGGACTCCCGCCTCCCAGAAGCCCGCCGCCGAGAAAGTTCCCGGTGACCGAAAAATCAAACGTGGGCGTCACCGTGTGGTCCTTGGCGTCGGTCGAGCGCACAACGACGAAGTTGGTGTTGAAGAAAGTGGGAAAATCGACGCCCGCGATGACCACCTCCCCGTCCGGCCCCACCGCCACGGTCCCGAAGACCGGCGTGCCGGGAATGTCGATCGGGGTCATCCAGGTCGCGCCTCCGTCGGTGGAGCGAGTGAACAGCCCCTGGCCGTTCATGCACTGTCCGCCAAAACTCCAGGAACTATAGATGTTCCCCGCCCCGGCGCCGCTGGTGCGTTGGTCGACGTCCATCCAGGCCTTGTCCCCGCCGAAGGCGTCGACGGCAATCGGCCAGGTGACGCCGCCGTCGTCGGACCGCCAGACGTCAATGCAGAAGTCGCCCTGTAAGCTGTTGTAGAAGAATGTGCCCGTCCCATTCGCCCCCAACAGTGGGTCGCTGCGGAACACCCCCGGCTCCAGGACGCCGGGAAAGGTCCAGGTCTGGCCGCCGTCATTCGAGTAGGCCCAGCCCGCCTGCCTGAAATTCGACGAAACATTGTCGAACTGCCGCCAGCCGATCACGATCCTGTCGGGATCGGACGGATCGATCGCGATGGACGGCTCGTTCGCCGCGTCGTTGAGAATGTTGTTCCCTTGGGCATTGACATTCACCTGAACGCTGCCGGCCGGCGCGCGAGGTGTCGTCGGTGCGGATCGCCCCTTCGACGGCGCTATGTACGGATCACCGCGGCGCTCGGCATGAGGCAGCGACGCGGGGTCCGGTGCCGGCGGGGCCGCTCGAAGCGCCGATCCGACAAAAAGAACCAAGCTGATCGTACAAACAACGCGGGCCTGGGTTCCGAATGTAGTGGACACGGATATCTTTCTCTCCTGCGCTCGCTGGGGTCGTCGGGAATCAAACCGTGGGCGGCGACGGGATCGCCGTAGTCGGGCGGCGGGCTTGCGGGAATACCCCCAAACCATCCCCATGAACACCATGCTATCCCAATCGGCCCTTCCGAGGCAAGTCGCGGCGGGCTGAATCGGCCGATCCGTCAGCCTGGCGCTTCTTGTTCGAGCGTTCGCTTCACTTCGGCGGCAAGCTGATGCGCCAGCCGCGTCGGCTCCGGCAGGCGGAATCGCGTGCAACACTGCCGGACCAGCCGCACCGCCCCGGCCAGATCGATGCGATGCCCGACGCTCACGAAGACCGGCTTGACGCCCTCGCGGGTGCGCATGACTCGTCCGATGGTCTCGCCACTCTCAAGCAGGCGCGAAGATCGCCCGGCCTGGTCGCCCGGCTCGCGGTAGCCGCCGCACAGACGGCTCTTGGCGCATCCCATCGTCGGCCTGTCCAGCAGAAGCCCAACGTGACAAGCGATGCCGAATCTTCGCGGGTGGGCAAGGCCGTGGCCGTCGATGATGCACGCGTCAGGCTCGCCTCGAAGTCGCCGCGCCGCGACGAGAAGCGCCGGCGTCTCGCGGAAGCTCAGCAGTCCCGGCACATAGGGGAATCTGATGGCTTGAACGGCCCAGGCTTGCTCCACGACGCTACGGGTTTTGGCATCCCAAAGGACCCAGCAGGCGATGATGCCGCGGCCGTCGCCGAGAATGGCGCAGTCGGCCCCCGCCACCAGCCGAGGCGTGCGTCGCAGCGGAGCGTGTCGGACTTCGGCGGCCAGTCGGCGCTGAAGGGCGGCCGCCTTGCCGGCCGTGAGGTTCCACCGGTGCCTTGCAGCGGGGATTTTCATGCCGATCGTTTAGCCACAGTCCGCCGGGACTGAGGCGATTCTTTTCGCTTTGTCGCCTCAGGGGGTCTCAACCTACAATCCATGCATGACGCCGCATATGATCGGCGTCGCCCCACTCGATTCGACTGCCATGACGATCAAGACAATGCATTCTTGGGGGCGTCCGGCATGGGTCGCGGCGCTTCCGGCGCTCCTCTGCGGCCTCAGGATCGGGCTCGCCGACATGATCGTCGGCACGGGCGGCGACGTACTCGTCGGGCGGATCGTCGAGGAAACGCCGACCGAACTCAAACTGCTCATCGGTGATGCCTCCGGCCGCAGGAAAGCTACCGTCTCGCAGGAAGAGGTCGCCATTCTGTACCAGGGCTTCGACGAACTTACCGAAATCGACGCCTGCACCGAGCCCGACAAGCTTACCGCCTGGACCGAGTCCTATTACTATGGCGGCCTCGACATTACCGCGAAACGATGCCTTAAGCGGGCCCTGGCCCTTAAGGCCTCCATCGGAGACGCCCCGATGGCCGGCCCGCTTCGCGGAACCGATGAGAAGACCAAACAGGCGGCCGACCTCGCCCTTTTCTGGAATCAGGTCGTTATCGAGCAACGAAAGGCCACGCTTCAAAAACGCGACGCCCCGGGCCATCTGGCCTTGGCCAAGTGGGCTCGAACCGCCGGCCTGACCGACAAGGCGGGATATTACCTCCGACGAGCCTGGAGCCTCGATCGCGGCCTGCGCGAAATCCCTCAGCTCGCCGAAAAATGGGCCGTCGCCCTTGAACACTGGGCACAGATCGATCTCTCGCCGGTACTCGACGGGCCCATTATCACCAGTTCAATCCGTGACGAGGGATCACTCGTCAAGGCCGAACAGGATATGGTCTTCGTCACGCTGCCGGTTCGCTACGACCCGGAGGATCGCGGATCCGGCGCCGGCGTCGAGCATGAGGGCGTACAACAGTTGTGGAAGAACTCGATTCGCGGACGAGACGCGAAAGGCTTTTACGGCGTTCGTCACCTCTCGGCGGTCGGTGGGAAGCTCCGCCTGGAAGGAATGGAGCTCGAACCCATCTACGAGCGGCTCGAGTTGAAGCCGGGCGAGGGGGCCCGTCGTTTGGTGGAGCTGCGCAACCAATACGCGCCCCGCGTCGAGCCACCGGTCGCTTCGGGAGAGACCCGTCCCCCGCGGACCGCTCGCCGGCCGCGGCCGCGTGTCGAATCGATCAAGGACCGCGCCACCGGCTGGGCGGCGATCATCCTGGAGGTTCCCCGTTCTAGTCGGGAGTTGGAGATCGAATGGTCCGACGGCGCACGCGAGCTCCTGGACCTGGACTTCGTTCGCCAGTCGCCGGAAGTCTCCCCGCAGAAAATGCGCGCCTCTGGCAAGCGCGAAAAACAGTCCGACGACTTCATGGGCGTGGAGAACGATGAGCAGGGCTGGGCTTCCTCACCCCCGATCAAGAAGACCATCCAATACCTGTCGGGCCCCTCCCCCGCGATAGCAGCCCTGGCCATCGAGCGGCTGAGCCGGATCAGACAAGCGCTCGCGAAGACAAGCGGCGAGGACGCCGAGGAGGCACTCGAAGCATGGGCCTGGGCGGTGGATGAGGCGGTGCTCGAAGCCGCACGACGCACCGAGGAGCGGGTTCGCCTCGCGGCCTGGCGCTACTTTTGCACCCGGCTCGAATCCGATCCTGGTGAATTCATTGCCTCCTCGACGCTCGATCTCTTGTCTGCCGCCGAGCCGGAACTCCAAGCCGAATGGGTGCGCATCATCGGCAGCGGCCTGAGACTCGGCGACTGGAGCTTCCAATGGACCCAGTCGGGCGGCAGGCTCACCGCGCCCGGTGACGCCGCGCCGGGCCCGAGGCTTGATTCCGCTTCCCCCGGTCAGCAGGTCGTCGTGAGCCAGTCGAGCGCCGCCGCGATGCTCGAGGCCATCCTCCGCTCCGAAAACAACTATGTCTGCGCCGACGCCTTGAACTTGCTCCTTCAGATGGGACCGGCCGCCACCGATTGGACCTTTCTCGAGCAGGCCTCTCCCGTGGCCCAACGCCGTGCGCTCTCGAGCGTCGAAGACCTTCCGGACAAAACCACCGCGGCCCGGATCGTGCAAGCCCTCATGATGAGCGCCAGGCCCGAGATTGCTCACGACGTCGCCGTGGCCGCACAGGCCATCGGTCTGCGCGTCATGAACGCCGAGTCCGCCATTCTCTCCCAGTGGTGGTCCCTCCATCCGCCGGAGAGAAAGCCCGCCTTCCTCACCATTCTTCAAGGCCTGGACCTCGGTGAAAGCGTCTATTCAAAAAGCTTCCGCGACATCATCGCCGAGTCGATCTCGGCGGGCGGGCTCCTCCGCGCCGAGGCCTGGAAGCTGCTCATCGAGCAATTGGAGTATCGACGCGCCAACACCGGCGAGGCCGATTGGCAGGGCGGAGACCTTGTCCGCCAGGCAGCTCCGGGCCTGGGCCCCTTCCCCATGATGATCGCCCCGCAGGCAAGCGACCCCCTGGTCGAAGGCGTCATCGACGCGGCCAGGCGAGGCGCCGGGACCATCCGCGTGCGGGCCCTGGCAGCCATCTTGGCCGCGGGGTATGGCGGCGCGGCGGCGGATTGCCTCTTGAACGAGCGCATTTCCGACGCCGATCGCGGCTCCATTCTTAGAAGGTTGTTCGTCCTGCGTCGTCACAGGTCAAGCCTGGCCATGTGGGCCCTCTTGGGCCGGCTCCTGCAAAAACCCTGCGCCGCCAACTGCCCCGCCATCTTGGAGCAATTGACCAGGCTCGCGGCGGAGATGAGAGAAGATGAGCAGTGGCGCATCAGGGCCGCTCTCAAATCAACCGTTCACTTCGGCGAACTGGACGAATTGGTCGACAGCCTCACTCCCCCGGCCTCCGGGGCCGTCGTCCGCTGGCTCCACGTTCTCGGCCACATGACCCCGCAGGACCAGCAGCGCCTGGCCGCAGCCGAAGGACGCGACCAGCGGCTCGAATGCCTCGAACGCATCAACATGAGGAACGGCCAGCGCCTCGACGGTCGCTACGGGGTCTTCGCCATTGTCGCCCACGTCGAGCGGCTACCAGTTCAGCCGGGCAGCGAGGATCACCCGCCCGCTGATCGTCCGCGATGGGGAATTCCCAGACGCGTGACGGTCGAATTGCCCCCCCTCGAACTGAAGACCAGCGAAGTCAGCGACGCCTACATTGTGACTTGGAATGGCGCCGAACTGGGCAAGGGCCAGGTCCTCGAGCAGCGGCTGCCGCTGCGCGCCGCCAATGCTTACTTCCCGGTCCTCGTCACGGCACAGGATTGGTGGGCCCTCGCGGGATTTGAATCGCCCGGTGAAACCGCCATCCCGCGCGCGGACGGCAAGCGAGAGGAGCCCTCGGCCGGGCTCTCGGAGCCGCTTAGGCTGCCGCATCGCGCCACTCTCGAGAACGCCGGTCCCGGCACCATGACTCTGGAGGTTGCCGGCTACCTGCGGGCGGCCTTGGCGCAGAAGCGCATCTTCGGAAACGAGGACGTGACGGCGATCATGCCCGAGTCGTGCAAGATCACACTGCGTTACGCTACTTTCGGCTGCTTCAGTGGCTGCGGGACGCAGGGTTCGCCTGGCGACGGCGCCTCGGATTCCGCCGCAAGCCGTCGCTTCCTCAACGTGATGTTGGTGATGGAACGCTTGGACTGACCGACTCCCCGCGCAGCGCGAGCGCCTTTGCCATCGGCTTGCCGTCCTGCTATAGCGGTTCCCGATTGAGTGGCCGATGGGGCGTGCGTTTCCATCACCGGCGGGCAAGCCCGCCGGCTAAACGAGGCCCTCGGCCGCACGGTCCACTGAGTCGGGAAGTGGTCTAGCCCTCGACCCGAACCTCCGACTGGCCGATCACCAGTAGGTCATAGACCATCTCCGCGTCGGCGGGGGCCAGCCGAATGCACCCCATGGAGGAATCCTCACCGATGCTCGCCGGGTCGATCGTGCCGTGGATGCCGAACCCGGCTCGGCCCGCCGCGTCACCCGTCCGGCCCTCCAGCCCCAGCCAGCGCTCGCCGATCGGATTCTCCGGATCGTCGGCGAGGTAATACCGGCCGGTCTCCGGATTGGTCCAGTCAGGATTCTCCAGCTTGCTATTGACGACCCACGACCCCGTCGGCGTACCGCCGTTGGTGCCCAGCCCGACGCGGAAACTCCGCACCAGCACGTCGGCCAAAAAGACGTCCATCCGGTGGTGGGACTTGCTGATAACGCCCCGAAACGGTCCATGCACCACCTTCAACCGCTGTCCGACGTGGAGCCGGTTAGGCTCGATGATTCCGTTCACCCTCATCAACAACCGCTCCGTGACCCGGTGGCGCCTGGCGATTTCGTAGAGCGTGTCGCCCGCCGCCACGGTGCACGTGCCCGTCAACGGGTCGTTCGTGTTGCTCGCCCGGCTGAACAAGAGCACGTCTGCCAACCGGCTCAGCTCGGCACGAGCCTCCGCCTCCTCGGTGGGCGACAGGCCGCCGACCACCCCTGCCGACATGATCGCTCGCGCGGCAATGAGGTCCCCGCCCGCCAAAGCTGAGCGAGCCTGCCCAAGTGTCCTCCGACGGACGCTCACATCGCCCGCGCTCTTCGGCTTCGCCGGTCGCAGGGTCATCTCGATAACTTCGGTCGCTGACGGCGGCTTGTTGGCCCGCACCGCCGACGTGAGCGCGGTATCAGCCTCCGCAGACGGGGCGGGCGCGTACGGCGCGGTGGCTCTGGATTGTCCGGCGACGCCGCTCTCGTCTGCGCCGGCCGCGGCGGGTCGCTCGGCTCGAAGCAGGACCGCTCTCGCCTGATCGGCCTCTCGGGCGCCGCCTTCCTCCCGAACGACGGTCTGATCGCGCTTGCCGGCATCGGGCTGGGCAGCGCTGTGTCGCCAGGCGTAAAGCCCCCAGGCCATCGCCGCGATCGGCGCGCAGGCGGCGATCATCTGCCACGAGCCGAGGCGCAGATTGCGAAGCGTTGCCACGAGTGCCGTCTCCCGCAAGTGGTCAGCCGATGCCCTGAATTCAATTTACCGCCAGTGGCTGCTCCGGTCGGTGCAGTTAATTTCCTCCAGCGCAGGCGGAATAGCGTACACGCCGCCTGTCCAGCTTCAAGTGTCCAATCTGAAGGGATTCCGAGCCGCGGTCTTCGGGCCGCGCGGCCGTTCACCAGCATTGTATTACAGCTTTTTCACACGCCCGCGATTCTGAATGTCCCCCGGCCGCCTGGTTGTTAGGGCTCTTTCGAATTGCCGACCAGCCGAGGCTCTTCACACACCAGGTTCTGATACAGCCCTCAAGCTGTCGATGGACCCGCCTTCGCCGCCGAAGCGAACCAGCGCCATGCAGGACGAATGCCACTTGCAGTGCTGGTGCATGCACGGCCTATCCTGTCGGCCGAAACACGCCTCAAATCCGTCGGCCCTCTGCTCCGCGTGAATGAGGTCCATATCGGCCATCTCGCCCGTGGCGATGGCCATCCGATAGGTACGGTCGCGAGCAACGCGAATGTCCAGCATGCGGTCAACCTTCTCGCGGGATACTTCGGTCCCGAACGTTCGGTGCTTGAGCACGCCAATGCCCGCGCCCTCTCTTCCCTCTGATGCGATGCTGTTCCGGGAAGGTTACTAAGACGAAGCGCCGCCATGAGGAGTGGTTAGCCTCACACTTCGGTCCAAAGGCGGCGCAAACACTTTTCTGGGCCGAGTTTCGGCCGGATTTGGCTGGATTCGGCCGGATTCGGCCAACAGCCTGTTTTTTCCAGAGATTCGCCCCACTGACCCCTTTTCCGCCGACGCCGATTCTGTTATCTTGGGCGTTTGGGTGAGCTCGCAGGCTCAAGGCCGCGGGTGTGGGGTCCGATACCTCCTCGCACGACGAGCTGCAAATAGACCATGCCCGTCACCGGGTCGATTGGGCACATGGGACCAGTACAGGAGGTCGGAATGCGACGGCAGATCACGTTGGGCATTGTGACGATCATCGGATTGGCCGGGACCGCCACGGCTGACGAGCAAACGCTCGACCAGCCGGTTGGGGAGTTGCAGCCTTACACCCACGACAGCGGCCTGCGGCGAAACGCCACCGGCGTCGCCGCTTCCGCCGACTCCCATATTCTGCGAATTGAGGGCGCGGCCTGGGTTCGGGTCCATTTCGATGAGGTCCAACTGGAGAAGGGCAGCTACGTCCGCATCCGCTCGCTACTGGATAACGAGGTCCAGGAACTCGACGGCGGAACGATGGCCATGTGGGGCAATTCCTCCGCTTACTTCAACGGCGACGCCGTCTCCATCGAGCTGGTGGCCGACGCTCGCACCTCGAATAACCGCTACAAGATCAGCCAGGTCGAGCGGGCCATGCTCTTCCCTCAGCCGGTCGGCGGAAACGGCCAGTGCGGAATCTGCGGCGTAACCGACGATCGCGTGCCGTCAAACGAACTTTGGACCGCCCGATTGTTCCCCGCCGGCTGCACCGCTACCGTCTACACCGATACGAGCTGCATGGTCTCGGCCGGCCACTGCATCGGCGGTTCGATGGTCGTCCAGTTCAACGTTCCCGACTCCAATCCCAATTGCTCCACCAACAACCCTCCCGTCGCTGATCAGTTCCCCATCATCGCCAGCACCTTCGTCAACGGCGGCGTCGGAAACGATTGGTCGGTCCTCATCGCCGGCACGAACGGCCTCGGCGAACGGCCCTTCGATCGCTACGGCGAGCTACGCCCGATCGCCGCGGCACCCGCCAGCGTCGGTCAGACCGCCGATCTTACCGGCTACGGCGTCGACCTGACCTGCACCCTGTCGCAGACCCAGCAGTTCGCCAACGGCCCCATCACCCAGGTCCTCTCCAATCATTACCGCTTTCAGATCGACCTTCGGGGCGGCAATTCCGGCTCTTCGCTCATTCGAAACGACGAGATCATCGGCATCGCCACTCACTGCCCCTGCTCCAACTATGCCACCCGTATCGATCTGCCCGCCTTCGTAAATGCTCGAAACGTCTTGTGCTCCAACATCGACCCGCCGTCGAACGATGATTGCGTCGACGCCATTCCCTTTAACGACGGATTGGGCGACGGGGTCATCATGTACAGCACCATCGGGGCCACCACCGACGGACCGCCCAACCCGATCGTCAACAATTGCAACGACGGCGGGGCCCGGCACACTGGCCTCGACATCTGGTATACCTATATGGCCACCTGCACCGGCGACCTGACCATCACCACCTGCGACGATCTCCACGGCCAGGGCGACCCCACCTACGACACCGACCTGGTGCTCTACGGCCCCTATCCCACCCTCGAGGCGATCGATTGTGAGGACTCCGCCCTTTCCGACAACCGGCTTGCCTGCAATGACGACGATCCAGCCCACTCCTGCGGGACCTCCTCGCCTTTCTCCAGCACCATCGAGGTCGAAGTCGTCCAGGGCGAGATCTATCTCATCCGCGTCGGTGGCGCGACTGTCAACGACGCCGGCGTCGGCTGGCTGAGCGTCGATTGCTCCGGCCCCACTGTCAGCGGCGCCTGCTGCTTCGAGGACGGCTCTTGCATCGACTCCGCACCGTTCACCTGCGGCGTGGCCCTCGGTGACTACCAGGGCGACGGCACAGACTGCTCGCCCAACCCCTGTCCGCAGCCTTGCTCGCTTCTGGGTGACATCGACCAGGATGGCCAGGTGCGGGCCGACGACATCCCCGGCTATATCTTGGCGAAGCTTTCGCTGCCGCCCGGTCCCGGCGAGAACCAGGCCTGCGCCGACTATGGGAATCTCGACCTGGCCTTGGACACCGCCGACTTCGTCGCCGATCTGTTGAACCCGTAGGCGGGTTTCGAACCGCGCGGTGTAACTCTAAAGCCCTGGGCAATTGCCTGGGGCTCCGTCCCGCGCGAAAGCGCTCGATTCGCGAGCCCCAGTCTCAATCCCCCGGCTGCGGCAGGAACTCTTCCATCACCCGGTTCGCCACCAGCATCCCGCGCCGCGTCAGGCTGATCGACTCCGCCCGCGCGTCCAGCAGGCCCAAACCCACGAGCCTCTCGATCGGTTCGTGAAACAGCCTCGCCGCATCCTGCCCCGTTTGCCGACGGAATCGTCGCAGATCAATCCCCGCCGTCAGCCGCAGCATCTGCACCGCCGTCTCGCCGGCCCTCTCCCGTGGCCCCAGCCGCTCGGTCTCGCAGATCACCGCCGCAGGGTCGATGCCCATCAACTCCACATACCTGCGCACGTCCGGCACGTTCCTCGACCGCAGCCCGTCCAGATAGGAAACCGCCGAAGGCCCGATGCCCAGATACTCCCGGTTCTCCCAATAGATCAGGTTCGCCCGACATCGTCGGCCGCACTTCGCGAAATTGCTCACCTCGTAGTGCTCGTAACCCGCGGCCGTCAGCGTCTCAACCGTTGCCTCGAACATGGCCACTTCGAGGTCCTCATCAACCGGGACGATCTTGCCGGCATTGCGAAGCCGCGTGAGCGATGTCCCCTGCTCGTACATCAGGCAGTAGCAGGACAGATGCTCCGGCGACAGTTCGATCGCCCGCCGCAGCGAGTCCAGCCAGGACGCGACCGACTGCCCGGGAATCGAGTAGATCAAATCCAGGTTGAGGTTGTCGAAGCCCGCCTCCCGAGCGGCGCTCACGCACTGGCCGATGTGCGCCGGGTCGTGCAGCCTTTCCAGAGTGGCCAGCTCATTCACGTTGAAGGACTGAGCGCCGAAGGAAATGCGATTGACGCCCCATCGCCGAAGAAGCTCCAGCTTCAGTTCATCGGCGCTCGATGGGTTCGCCTCGACCGTGAATTCAGCGACCGGGCCGGCAAGACCCGCCACCGTTTCCAATAGCGACTCCATCGCCTTTGCCGGCAGCACGGTCGGCGTGCCCCCGCCGATGAAAACGCTCTCCACCGGCCGTCGCGGATTCCGCAGGCCAAGCTCTTTGCCAATCGAGTCAACGAGGCGGTCGACAAGCGCCGGGATCGTCGGCAGCGAATAGAAATCGCAGTACCCGCACTTAGTCGTGCAAAACGGCAGGTGCACGTACCAGCCGATCGCATCATCGGGGTAGCATGATGGTGCAGTGTCGACGTCCACGACCATTAGTTACGAGACCTTGCCCCAAAAGGGCCCCGATCGCCGAGTTTCCCTTGATCGAGCCGTCATTTGGGGTTAGATTGCAGCAAATACATGCGGCTTACGGGGGATCATACACGAGGCCTTCTGCCCGGTCCTCCGTCCGCCGATTGCTGCCATGATCGTCAACCTGGTGACTTTTACAAAGAAGGGCGCGCGCAGGGACTTCCCGGTCGGTCCTCGCCCCGTCGTCATCGGCCGCAAGCCCGACGCCGACATCCGAATCCCCCTCAGCGATGTCTCGCGCGCCCACTGCCAGGTGGCTCAGCGGGATGGCCAGGTTCTGATCCGCGACTTGGGCAGCAGCAACGGCACTTTCGTCAACGACCAACGCATCACGGAAAAGGAGGCGACAATGGGCCCCGGGGACCGGCTCCGGGTCGGACCGGTGCAGTTCACCGTCCAGATCGACGGCGTCCCCGCGAACATTCCGCCCGCCCCGATTCCCAAGTCGGCCCAGGCCGCCGGGGTCGAGGCCAAGACCCAGGCCACTCCCGTCACAAATAGGCCCGCCGAGCCGGACAAGGAATTCGACATCGACCAACTCGAAGAGCTGGATGCCGACGACCTCAGCGATTTCGACCTCGGCGAGCTGGACGAGGCGGACTCCGGGATCATCGAAGAGATCGAGGAAATCTCCGAGGACGACCTCATCCCCGACGACGACTCCGGCAAAACCTCGTAGTCGCCCTTCGTTTCCCGAGATCCTTCCCGCGCGGCCGTCCTCTCTTGCAAGCCGATTTGCCGCCGGTCCTCCGCCGAGTCATCATACAACTCAGCCCCGCGCCGGCGATCGGTCCGGCGGCGGAAGATCGCCGCAGAGGCGAGGGATGCACGTGGACCACGTCATCGACAACTTCCTGGGCCTCCCCACGCAATGGAGCACTTACCGCGCCGCGCGCTACGCCGTCCTGCCCATTCCCTACGACGCCACCGTCAGCTTCCAGACCGGGACCCGTCGCGGCCCGCGGGCCATCATCACCTCCAGCCAGCAGGTCGAGCTATTCGACGAGGAGTACGGCCGCGAGTTCGTCGCCTGCGGCATCGCCACGCTCGATTCGCTCGCCGCCGACGTGGCCGGCCCGGAGGCCATGCACAAGACGATTCACTCGGCGGCTCGCAAGGTCGTCCGCGACGGAAAGTTTCTGATCGCCCTAGGCGGCGAGCACTCGATCACCAGCGGTCTCGTCAGGGCCGTCCGCGAGCGCCACAAGCGGCTCAGCGTCCTACAGATCGACGCCCACGCCGACCTGCGAAACAGCTACGAGGGCTCCCGCTACAGCCACGCCTGCGTGATGAGACGCGTCGTCGACCTCGACATTCCGGTCCGCGCCGTGGGCATTCGCAACTACAGCCTCGAAGAGCACCGCTTCATGCGGAAGCGACGACTGGCTCCCGTCTCCGCCCGGGAGGTTCGCGTAAACGCCGACTGGATCGAGCAGGTCGTCGAGTCATTGACCGATCAGGTGTACGTCACCATCGACATCGACGGCTTCGATCCGGCATACGCGCCGGGGACCGGCACGCCCGAGCCGGGTGGGCTCGACTGGCACCAGGTGACCGACCTGCTGAAGGCCGCCGCGATGCACCGGCGGATCGTCGCCGCCGACGTCGTGGAGGTCTTGCCGCTGCCCGGCAGCGCCCAGACCGAGTTCCTCGCGGCCAAGCTGATCTACAAGCTGATCGCCCACATCGAGGCGAACCGCTGAGCCGTCGCGGCTCGCCATCAGCATGTCCATGGATCCGAGCGCGCATCGGAAGCGTTAGCGATCCGCCGCCCTACTCCAGCGAGGAGGAGAGCGGCTGTGATTGCATGCTAATGCTCAATCGACGTAAGGCGCCAAGTCGGGAGCGGTTCTGGAAGGAGACGTCAACGATTCGCGTGCCCCGCGAGTCGATGACCTGTCAACATGTCGAGGGGATCAGGAGCTGTTTCAGAGCCCGGTGCACGATGGACCGCGCCGCCTGTAGGCCGTGGCTCGATGTCGATTTGAAACGTCTTTTTTGGGCGCGCCGGCAAGTCGTCAACGATGAGGCGAGGGCGGCCGAAGGGCCGCCCTCGCTCATTCGGTTTCTTGTCCTAGTAGCGGTTTCGGCCCCCGCCGTAGCCGCCGCGACCGCCGCCGCCGCCGCCACTCCGGCTTTCCTTCGGCTTGGCTTCGTTCACCTTCAGGGCCCGACCGCCGTGCTCCTTGCCATCGAGCGCGGCGATTGCAGCCTGGGCCGCCGCTTCGGACTCCATCTCAACGAATCCGAATCCCTTGCTCTGGCTCGTCGTGCGGTCGATGATGACCTGCGCGCTGACGATGCCTCCGTGTGCTGAAAACAACTGCTGGAGATCCGAGTCGCTCACGCCAAAACCCAGATTCCCGACATACAACTTCTTGCCCATGTGACATTTCCTTATTACGTGGGCCGCTCAACCCATTCTTTCGCTTTCAGGGTCGAAGTGAAAGGGCCCAACGATTTGGACCATGTAGGTTAGGATGCGCGAGTGAGATATGCAGGAGCGAGAAGTCTCTAGACCCATCACGTAGCCTGAAAGCTCGATCGTCGTACTAACCGAGCTTCACTATAAGGGGGCTGCTTGGACAGGTCCAGGGGAAAAATCGGGACTGGGTCAGCTTGCCCAGAATAACGCACCTGAGGGCCGCTGCGCCCTATCACGCCCTACCAGTAAAAAACCGAAAAAAACCGTTCACACCACGCCCTACAGGCCGTAGGCAGCGAAAAATGCCCTTTTGTAACCGAGCACGGAGACGGCACCCACCAATGCGTCGCAGAGTGAAAACCGCGTTTTCAGCTCTTTCTAGGGCTGAATCGACGATCGCCCGCCGCGCCATACGGGAAGTTCGCGGAGGCGCCCAATCATCATTTCGTAGGTGGTGTCGTCATCATCGTTGAAGTCGAACAAGGCCGCCATGGCGGCGATCTCCTGGCTCTGAAAGGGCGAGTGGATGTGTCGTCGCCTGGCGAGGTGTCGGCATAGCGGCTCGAAAAGCTCGCACGCACGCTTCCATCCGAAGAGGTGGCAGAGTCCGCCCACGACGTCCCATGCGACCGCATCTTCAGCGTCATAGTGAACGGCCTGCCCCCCCTTGTCCGACGCATCCAGACCCTGGCACCATCTCCCTTGGTGATCGAAGAGCGCAAGCAGCCTGTCTTTTTCGTCTTGTATCACGGCGCGAGTTCACTTAGGATCACCGGCCAAGTTCCCGAATCCGTCGGCGAAGTGGGGCGCGGGGCAAGCCGACCGCGGTTTTTTCCTCTTCTTGCCGGCTTGGGCGAGGACCGACTTGCCGACAGCCACTTGGGAGATTGTAGCGTATTGTAACGCGATCGTCTCCCTCACATTGCTGACTTTTCTTGCCGCGAGCGCGGCGCGTGAAAGCGGCGCCGATCGAGAGCGTTCACACGGAGGCGCCTGCTTCCCCTTGCCAAGGACCGGCGGCCTTCGATATCGGCTTCCCGGCGCGCTGCTTTGGCAAACGGTCCCAACCGCGGCTGGTCGATACAGATGGAATGAAGTCGGCCGACAGTCCCCGGCGCGCTGGAGCTGAATCATGCGAATTGCTCTGATCAATCCCATCGCCCGCCGGACACAGGGCTATCACACCATCGGCAGCAAGATACCGCAGCTTGCCTTGCAGGTGCTGGCCCAGCTCACGCCCCGGGAGCACTCGGTCGATCTCATCGACGAGCTGTTCGGCACCGACTGCACCGATCAAAGGATTCGCCGCGGCAATTACGACTTGGTCGGCGTCACGTCGTACACCAGCGGCGCCACCCGGGCCTACGAAATCGCCGCCCAGTGCCGACGCGAAAGCATCACGTGCATCATCGGCGGGCCTCATGCGTCTGCCATGCCGCAGGAGGCAATCCAGCACTTCGATTCGGTCGCCGTCGGCGAGTGCGACGAGATCTACCCGAAAATTCTGGCGGACGCGGCGGCCGACAGGCTGGATCGTTTCTATCACGGAACGCTCCCCGACTTGGAATTGACGGGTTACGGGCGTGCCCGTCAGGACCTGCAACCGCTCAACGGAGTGTATGACGTTTCGGCGATTCAGACTTCGCGCGGATGCCCCGTCGGCTGCGAATATTGCAGCGTGACCAAGTTCAATGGAGCCCCCATCCGCCGTCGGCGCATGGACGACGTGATCGACGAGTGGTTCTCGACCACAAAGCCCTTCATGTTTGTCGTCGATGACAACTTCTTCGGAGTCGGCGAGAAACACGCGATCTGGGCCAAGGAACTCCTTCGCCGGATCATCCAGGAGGGTCACAAGCGCAGCCGCCTGGCGAACGTGCTCAAGAGGATTCCCGGGCTGCGACGGCTCATCGGCTTTGCCCCGCGACTATGGTTCAGCCAAACGACCGTCAACATGGGTGACGATCCCCAGGGGCTTTCACTCGCCTCCGAAGCCGGTTGCGTCGGCATGTTGGTGGGCTTCGAGACCTTCAACGGCGACAACCTCAAGGACTTTCACAAAGGGATCAACCGCAAGAACCTCGCCCGTTACCAGACCCTTGTTCGCGGCTTCCAACGGGCAGGCATTTCAGTCTTCGGCGGGTTCATCATTGGCGCCGACGCGGACGACGAGACGACCGTCTCAACCACCGCCCTCCAGGCCGTGCAGGTCGGAATCGACACCATCCAGATCACCAATCTCACGCCGCTGCCGGGCACCAAGATGTACGATCGATACCTGAGCGAGGGCAGGATCTTCGCGACAAATTACCCGGAAGACTGGGAACGATACACCTTCGTGGAGACGGTCTATCACCCTCGGAACATGACCGCCCAAAGATTGGACGAGGTGATCTACGAACTGCGCCACATCGCCGCCCGGGAGAGTTGGGTCTGGAAGCGTACTCTTCGGACCCTCTGGCGGACGCGGAATCTGATGACCGCGGCGTTCATTCACGGCATGAACGTCGGCTGGAAGCGGATGGCCAAGGTCCAGGCTCCTCGCGACGAGGAGCGCTTCGGCCTGCACCTCATCGAAAGCCTCCGCACGTCCCTCATCCGCGAGGCATTTCACATGTTCCAACGCAGGTGGAGCCCGATGCGGATCAACACCCAGGCGGCGGCCTTCACAACCTAGTCCTCAGCCGCTTCATGCGCTTTCAGGCCGGTGATTCGCGAACCCGCCCGACTTCGTCATCACGCGATCGTCTCGCATTGCCGCATGTCTCCGCGCATGCCGAATTGTCTCCGCGCGCCCTCAAAGCGAATTCCGGGGCGATCACGCTGGTTGCTAATTTGGGAGGTCTTTCGCGGAAAGCTCGTAGAGGACGACCGCCTCTCTGCCGTCGGGGAAGTAGTAGCGCTTAATCGGCATGCCGGGGACTGCGACGTCGGGGCGCTCGGCCGCGAGAATTGTCGACGGCGGCTCCGGGAGGGTAGCGAGCTGGGCGAGAAAGGCGCTGGGGGCGAAGACGACACCGTCAACCAGCACGAGGCGTTCGAAGCGCGGTCCCTGCTCAAACTGGTGCGAGGACTCCAGGAACTGTCGAGGGTCCATGCGGCTCCAGAAGAGAAAAAGAATCCCGAGCTGATTGGTTCGATCCGGGGAGAGCAAGACGAGATCGAACCGCGGCCTAAGTTCGGCTACGTCAGCGATGACCTGTCGCCACTCGGATTGGAACCGCTCGGCGGCCGCGACTGGGTAGCGGACAAAGAAGAGGAAAAGGAAGTAGGCGACATTCAGGCCGAGGGCAAGGACTACGGAGCCGGCCAACACCCTGACCGATCGCCTGGGCGTACGGCTCCTGCCGGCGGCGTTGAAGAGCGAATCGAGGCCGAGGGCGGCGAGGATGTCGTAAACAGGCAGCGCGGCGACGGAACGCAGTGCGTGGCCCCCCTGCCAATGGGCGAGCGCGGCGGGAAGCGGGGCGACGAGCAGCCAGGCGACGAGCAGGAGTCCGAAGCGATCGGTCTGCCGTCGGACGATGACGCGATAGAGGCCGATGAGGATGAGGGGCGCCGTGAGGAGATGCAGTTGGCCGTAACCCGGGACGGACTGAACGATTGACGCATCACCGCGGATGAAGAGGAAGAGCGGGGAGATGTTGGCGGCGTAGTTGCGGAGGAATTGCAGGGCGGTTTGGGCGAGTCTCTCATTTGTGGCAAGGAGGGAGACGTCCCGGGCGCGGGTCCAGACGTGGTCGGAGTCTTGCGCCCAAGCCCAGAGAAACGGACCGAGGCCGACGAGGAGACCGAGGAATATCGCGGACAACCGCGCAGCGGATTTGGATTGGGCCGGGAAGGCAACGAGAGTTTTTCGATGAATGATGAGGGCGGCGAGCAGGAAGGCGGGGACGAAGACGCGCATGGCGTGATAGGTCCAGAAGGTGAGGCCGACGAGAATGCCCAAGAGGATGAGAAGGACAAAGTTTGAACGCTTCGCCAAACGGCCGGACGCGGGCGATGTTTCGCGCCATGCGCTGGACGATTGCGCGGTGGCGAACGCCCGGCAGGCGACAACGAGCGCGAGGAGGATGAGGGTGGGGCAGATGCCGGCCTCGAAGGCGAGTCGATTGAGATGAATGTGCCAGGGTGAGACGGCTAAGAGCGAGGAGGCGAAGAAGGCCACGCGCCGACCGTAGATGGGTCTAAGCAGGAGATAGAGGAGGCCGACGGCAAGGACTCCAAGGAGCGCGCCGGGCAGGCGGGCGGAAAAGGCAGAGAGGCCAAGGAGTGCCTCCGCGGGAATGAGGAGATAGACGAAGGGGCCAGGGTGGTAGTCGCCGAAGGCGCGAAAGAAGATGGGCCAGCGCTCGCCGTGGTGGTCCTTGCCGGTGTGGAGGAGGCAGTAGGCGTCATAAGCGTGGACGGCTTCATCCTGGTTGATGGCCGGCGGCACGGCGTCGAGGCGAAAGAGGCGCAGTCCCGCGGCGAGAAGGAGAACGGCGGCGAGTGAGAGGCGGATGGCGAGCTTGGAGAACTCATCGGAACCAGGTGCAGGGGCGAGTGGAGGGTGTTCCGTGGGCGAGATCAAGGGCGGCACTCGTTCGGGTGATCAGGGGGCAACAGCGGCCGCGGAGTCCGGGAGTACGATCGGATTCGGGGGCTTCAATTGGAAGGCATCCGAAGGGAGGCGCTCGTCGGGACGCAGGACATAGTAGGTGCACTCGATAATTGTTTTCTCGCGTCCGTCCTCGCGGACTTCGCCCTGCATCCAACCGCGAATGAGGAGAGAGTCCTGGTCAATCCAGAGGCGGAGGAAGGTCGATTGGGCCGGGAGCCGCGGGGGCCTTGTGAAAACGAAGCAAGGTCGATCGCCGGACCAGGCGGCGCCTTGGAGGAGCCAGTCACGGGCGGCGCGGTCGCCGGATCGGCCGAGGACTTCGGGGCCGCGCTCGAAGAGGGCCGGGAGGTAGAAGTTGATGCCGTCGGAGAGGAGTTGAGCGGCGGTCTCGATAGGAGTGCGGGTGAAGGTGCGGTGTGTTCGGAAGCGGCCCGCCTGGGCCTGATAGGTCCACCAGTCATCGGCGGAGACGATGGCGAGGTCCATGTCGATCTGTAGACGACAGCGGTTGGGGCGGGCGAGGCGCCATTCGATGGGGACGATGCGGCGAGCGCCCTGGCGGTAGTCGCGGAGGAGGCCCGCCGCGTAGAGGGACTGAAGACGTTGGTGGGCCGCGGCGGAGCGCTGGAGGATGTCGCCCTGGCTGGAATGCTCGATGGTGCTCGGCGACTGGCGGGTTGGCGCACAGGCAATGAAGAGGCAGCAGGCTGCGAACGGAAGAAGGGTCTGGCAAAGCGGCGTTAGAGGGCGATGATGGCGGGCTGCGGCGAACATCAGCGACTCACGAACGAGGAGCAAATCTAACGGCGCCGAAAGGCGGCGGCAAGGCTGTTGACATGATACTGACGATCGAATGGAGTGGTAGGCGGACGGACGGATCGTCGAGCGCGGGCATGAATCGAGGTTAGACGCGCGAGAGAGAGGCCTGAGAGGACCGAATGATCGCTCAGAAGGATTATCAGTCGGTGCAGCGGGAGTTGGAAGGCCACCTTCGGAAGCGTCTGAACCGGGTGAGCGTGCGGATCGGCGAGGGTATTCACTACCGCGGGGTGAACGTGGTAGTGACTTGGTCGGGGTTCGCCGGGCTCTTGCCGGAGCAGCGGTTTCATCACGTGGTGCGGGCGATCCCGGGGGAGTATTACGATCGGCACCTTCGAGAGGGGATCGTGTGGTTCGAGTTGGCGCCCGGCGAGAGCGCCGAGGCGTACATGAGGATGCCGCGCTCGGAGGACGTCGCGGCGGAGGAGGGGCGGATCGCGGAGCGGCTGAGGCAAATGGGGTTTTGGGAGGAGTTTCTTGCGGCCGCGGGGCTCAGGCCGCACGAGGCGTCGGCGGACGGTTTCGTGGAGAGCGGGCGGATCCTGCGGGAGGCGGGCGAGGACGAGGAGGCGGTGAGGAAGGCGTGCCTGTTCTTCATCCGACAAGGGGCGTATTGCGACGCGCATCTGCTTGCGGAAGGGCTGTCGGACCAATCGGGCCTGGGGCGGATACGCAAGACGGGTTAGGTCGCCAAACGGCAAGCCGACGGGGGCGGGTGCGCGCGCTGCGCGGGAGCGTTGCGCGGGAGCGTTGGGCCGCGGCGGGGGTCAACGTTGGGCGGAGAGGGGTTCGCCGGGCGATTGGGCGGATGCGGCTCGGCGGAAGAGGTTGACGAGGATGGGGAGGAGCGACCGGGAATGGAAGTAGTTCTCCGGAAGGCGCCAGTGGATGGTTTGGGGGTCGGGAAAGCGGAAGGTGCCGGTTGCGCCGGCGAAGAGCGGCTCGATTCTCTTGACCTCACCCTCGAAGGTCACGATGAGATCGGGCTCTCGACGAATGATGGACTTGATGTTCCAGGGAGCGGCGCGGACGCGGACCTCTGCGAGAGTGAGCAGGGTGTCGACGGTCTCGGGGCAGCGGCCGAAGGCGTCTTGCAGGTCCTTGGCGAGCTGCTGGACGTCTTGCGGCGAGCGGCATGCGACGACGCGGCGATAACACTCCATGCGCTGGCGGTCGGAGGCGATGTAGCTCTTGGGGATGTAGGCTTCGAGATCGAGCTCCAGATGGACGGCGACGCGCTCGTCGTGTGCTTCTCCCTTCATGCGCTTGACCGATCGTTCGAGAAGCTGACAGTAAAGCTCGTATCCGACGGCGGCGATGCTGCCGGACTGCTCGGGGCCGAGGATGTTTCCTGCGCCGCGAATCTCCAGGTCACGCATGGCGAGGCGGAAGCCGGCGCCAAGCTCGCTGTATTGCTCTATGGCCTTGAGCCGCTTGGCGGCGGCGGCGGTGAGCGCGCGGCCGGGACTCAAGAGCAGATAGCAATAGGCGCGGTGCTTGTAGCGCCCGACGCGGCCGCGGAGCTGGTGCAGGTCGGCGAGGCCGAAGATGTCGGCGCGGTCGATCAGGATGGTGTTGGCGTTGGGGATGTCGAGGCCGGCCTCGATGATGGAGGTGGAAACGAGGACGTCGGCGTCCTTGCGGATGAAGCGGATCATGACGTCTTCGAGTTCATCGCCGGGCATCTGGCCGTGGCCGATGAGGATGCGCGCGTCGGGGACGAGTGTTCGAATCTTGTCGGCGACGCCTTGGATGGAGTGGACGCGGTTGTGGACGAAGTAGACCTGGCCGTCGCGATTGAGCTCGCGAAGAATGGCTTGGCGGATGAGGTCGTCGCTCCAGGGACAGACGCTGGTGGCGATGGAGCGGCGGTCGAGAGGCGGCGTGGCGAGGCTGGAGATGTCGCGGAGGCCGACCATGGCCATGTGAAGGGTTCGCGGAATGGGCGTGGCGGTGAGGGTGAGGACGTCGACGGTGGTGCGGAGGTGCTTGAGGCGTTCCTTGTGCTCGACGCCGAAGCGCTGCTCCTCGTCGACGATGACGAGGCCGAGGTCGGCGAAGCCGACGTCGGCGGAGAGGAGGCGGTGAGTGCCGATGAGGACGTCGATGCGGCCGGCCTTGGCGGCGGCGATGGTATCGCGTTGCTGACGGTCCGTGCGGAAGCGGTTGAGACAGTCGACGGTAAAGGGGTAGTCGGCCATGCGCTCGGCGAAGGTGCGGAGGTGCTGTTCGGCCAGGACGGTGGTGGGGACGAGGACGGCGACCTGCTTGCCGAACTCGATGGCCTTGAAGGCGGCGCGCATGGCGAGTTCAGTCTTGCCGTAGCCGACGTCGCCGCAGAGGAGCCGGTCCATCGGCCGCGACCGGCACATGTCGCGCTTGAGTTCGGCCAGGGCGGACTGCTGGTCGGGTGTTTCGGTATAGAGGAAGGCGTTTTCGAACTCCTTCTGCCAGTGGGTGTCGAGGGGGAAGGCGACGCCGGGCTGGGAATCGCGGACGGCCTGGATACGAAGCAATTCGCCTGCCAGCTCGTGGACGGCTTCCTGGACCTTGGTCTTGGTGTTCTGCCAACGGGAGCCGCCGAGCTTTGAAAGGGGCGGCCGAGCGGCCTTGGCCCCGACGTACTTCTGTACCATGTCGATCTGGGAGACGGGGACGTGGACGGTGGCCTGGTCGGCGAACTGGAGGGTGAGGAACTCCTCGCTTTTTCGGGAGTCGCCCTTTCGCATGGCCTTCATGCCGGCGTAGCGGGCGATGCCATGGGCGACGTGGACGACGTAGTCACCGTCGGCAAGGTCCAGGAAGGACTCGATGGGACGAGTGGCGGAGACCTTTCGAAGGCGGCGCTTCTGAGTGTAGCGGCGGAAGACCTCGTGATGGGGCAGGAGGATGAAGGGCTGCGCGCCCTTCCAGTGGAAACCGGCGTGGATGAGGCCGAGGTGGAATTCGAGCATCGGCCGCTGGAGGGAGCCGGGCTCGCCATCGGGTGCGAGGGAGCGAACCTGATCGACCAATTCCTTAAGACGCTCCTCCTCGCCGCGGTTGTCGCAGCAGACGAGGACCTCGATGTCCGCGGCCATTCTGATGAGCTGGGTGACGGCGTCGGTGGCCTTGGCTTCGAAAGGAGGAATGGATTCGCAGGGCAGATGAAAGGTATGCGAATCGGGGACCGACGCGCTGGGGAAACGGCCAAGGTGAAGCTGACCGAAGTCGGCGAGGCGACGAAGGATGGCCTCGATGGGGAAATGGCCCACGGGGGAGGCGAGCCGATCGAGAATGGTTCGGGCGATCTCGGCGATCTCGACGGGCTCGCTGAGGATGACGAGGCATTCTTCGGGCAGATAGGTCAGGAAGCTGGTGGTCTGCGAGGGGCCTGCGAGCTGGGCGTTCGGGGGGAGAGTGACGCGGGCGGTGTCGAGGCTGCGCGTGGAACGCTGTGAGCCGACCTCGAACTGCCGGATGGATTCGAGGCAATCGCCGAAGAACTCGAGCCGCAAGGGATCGGCGTCGGCGGTGGCGAATATGTCCATGATGCCGCCGCGGATGGCGAAGTCGCCGGGCTCTTCGACCTGGTCGAGTCGATCGAAACCGCGAGTAGATAGGAACTCCGCGATCGCTTCGAGGCCGCGATGGTCTCCAACGCTGAGATTGAGTGTGTTGGCCTGGAGGCTTTTGGGAGAAGGGACGGGCTGGATGAGGGCCTGGATCGGTACGACGATGAGATGCGGCAGTTCGTCGGGCGATGGATCGCGCGGCTGGTCGCGGAGGACGGCGCAGAGCCGGGTGCGCTGTGAGCCGATTTCGCCGGCGGCGGCGCCTTCGCCCGGGAGGGTTTCCCAGGCGGGAAAGAGTTCGACGGAACGACCCAGCAGGGTCTCGATGTCGTCGCGGGCGTCGTCGGCCTGATCGAGATGGGCGGTGATGTAGAGGAGGGGGCGACGAAGCTGGCGGGCGGTCAGGGCGGCGAGGATGGGCGCAGCGGAGCCCCAGAGCCCGTTGGCCGCGAGGGGGGTCTTGTCGGCCGCCAGCCTCGCCCAAAGGGCCCGGACGGTGGGATCGGAGGTGATCGTGCTCGTTACAAGCACCGGGAGGATTATGCGGGAGTGAAATGGAGAGGGCAAAGGGACGAAGTGGGAATCGTTGCTGGGAAGTCGTCGCCAAACGGCAAGCCGAGAGGACGGGTGCTCGCGCTACGCAGGGTGGCTGCGCGAGGTGGGGGACGGGCGCTGCGCGGGGGCGGTCCGCGAGTGGTCAGAGAGAACCCATTTTTTCGGAGAGGGCGCGGGTGACGTCGACGGCTTGAGCCCTTGCGCTGGGCTCGTCGAGGCCGACGACGACTCGATTGCGCAGTGCCCAGCGGCCGGCAATGAGGACGTCGCGAATGTGCTGGGGTCCGAGCGCGAAGAGGAGATAGGCTGCGGCGTTTTGGCCATCGAGCGGGACGGGCGGAATGTGATCGGTCAGGACAAGATCGGCGGCGGCGGCGCGCTGGAGCTTGCCGAGGGTCATTCCGAGAATGCGGCCGGCGGTTCGGGCGGATTGGGCGAGCATGGCGACGACGGCGTCCGGCGCGACGTCGAGGCGGGCGTGGCGGGCCATGAAAAAGGCGCACTTGGACTCGGTGAACAAATCGCCGCCGATGCCGTCTGTGCCAAGCTGTACGCCGGACAGATGGGCGATGGGGGCATAGCCGACCTGGTTGTTCATGTTGGAGCGGGGGTTGTGGGCGACAGCGCCGACGATGCGGGAGATGTCCCGCGCGTCAGCGGGCGCGAGATGAGTGCAGTGAGCGAGGATGGAGCGGCCGGCGACGCCGCCATCGGGATCGAGGAAGCCGCAGGCGCGGAGGCGATCGATGAGGGGCGCGCCGAAGCCACGTCGGCAGATGTCGTCGTCGCAGGGGTCCTCGGCGACGTGGATGTGGAGTCCGGTTTGGAAATCGACGGCGAGCTTGACGCAGGCAGCGAGGGATTCATCGCCGAGGGTGAACGCGGCATGAGCGCCGACCATCGCGGCGTGACGGCAATCCGAAAGCCGCCTGCACCGGTCGAGGTAACGACGGTTTTCCGCGAGACCGGCGGCGGCCTGCTCGAGCCCGTTGCGATCGGTGGTTTCGTAGCTGAGGAGGGTGCGCAGGCCGACGGCATCGACGCCGCGCTGGAGGACATCGAGGCTGTCGACGATGAAGTTGGGCGACGCGTGGTGATCGATCAGCGTGGTCGTACCGCAGCGTAGGGCGTCGAGAGCGCCGATCGTGGCACTGGTCTCGATGGAGGCGGCATCCAGGGCTCGATCGAGCCGCCACCAGATGAGTTGGAGTATCTCATGGAAGTTTTTGGGCTGGCGCGGGGGCGGGGGCATGCCGGCCGCGAGCACGCTGTAAAGATGGGTGTGGCCGTTGACCAGACCCGGTAGGAGAAGCGCGCCGCCGCAGTCAATGATCTCGTCGCCGGGCTGCGGCGTCACGTCCGGTCCAACTTGGTCGATGGCATCGCCGCTGACGCGGAGGCCGCCGGGCGCGGCGAGAGGCGGGTCGATATGGAGGAGGGCGGCGTTTTTGAAGGTGATGGACACGATGCGGAGCCCTTGTGGGAACACCCTACCGCCGGCGGCAGGAAACTCAAGCGGGGTGGAACATCTGGTCTTCGATCAAGTCAACGAATCGCTGAGCGAATTGGTCGGAAACGGCGGGCCGGCTGTAAGTGAGGGCGAGATTGAGGCGCTGGCCGAACCTGGAGAAGACAGGATTCAAGCCCGGGGGGATCGGCGTGGGGCCGCCGGTCCAGAGGTTGGTGACGTTCGCGCCGGCGATGGCGGGGAGGGGTTGGGCAGTCGCGTCGTAATAGGAGAAGCCGGTGGAGAAATCTCCGAGGCCGAGGGGCAGGCGGAAGAGGAGGTCATAGGCCCAGGGGTGAAAGCAGGCGGCCCAACGGAGAAGCGTCCATTGGGCGAGCGCGCCTTGTCTGGCGCGAAAGTCGTCAAGCTGGCGGTCCAGCTCGCGGCCGACGGCGCGGGAGTCGTGGGCCAATTCGGCGGGGATGCGAATGATCGGAGTCGCGAGATAGTTGCCGATCATCGGGCGTTTGGCGTCCCAGGCCTCATGGCGCTCGGTACTCAGGACGCGCAATGGGAAGGTGGTCAGGAAGGTCGGGGAGCGGAGGCCGTGCTCTTTTTGAAGGCGGTGGAGGGCGACGATGACGCATGCAGCAAGACGCCGGGCGTAGAGGGCGGGACCTTGGGTCGTGACGGCTTTGGCGGCGGACTGGAAGGCGTGGAACCGTTCGTTGTCCCAGGGGCGGTGGATGAGGCGATAGTCTTCGAGGGGAGTGAGTTGGGCGGGCCATTGTCGGGCGTCGTTGGGAGCGGCGGGCCGGGCCGATCGGTTTGTGCGGACGAGTGCGATGCGCCGGCCGAAGGAAGTTTCGGCTAGGGGGTCTATGCGTGCGTCGTCGGGGAGGAGGTGCTCAGGAAGGGCGTAGGCTGGCCCCTCACCTCCAAGCGCGGCGAGAAACCACTGCGTGCCTTGCGCGTCCATGAAGAAGTGCGGCCAGCGGAGGCAGAGGCGGGTTCTGCCGTCGGGGATTGCGTAGTGTTCGAGGCGGACTTGGGGGCCTTCGCGCGTATTCCAGCGTGGGAGGTATCTTTCGGCCAGGAGGGCGTCGAGTCGCGATTGCCAGTCGGGCTCGGCGCGGAGATCGAAGTGAGAGAAGGCGCGATCGGCGGCGCGCTGGACGGCCTCGGCCGGATCGCGGGGAAGGAGCCAATATGGCCGAAGACGAAAGGGGGAGGCGCGGAGGGAGGCGATGACGGCCGGGTGAGCGAGCATCGCCCCAACGAGTGCGGACCTGACGCGCTGGGGCTCGATGTGTCGGTCGAGGTCCAGCATCATGAAGGGGACGTTTCCACCGTATCGACGGCGAAGCGCGCGGCGGTGATGTGCGAAGATCATGTAGTCGCAGGGATTCAGGGGAATCCGGCGTCTCATTTAAGATCGCCTTGGTAGGGAGTGGGAGACTCGACAGGGGCTGCCGAGGATGGAAGCGGCGGATGGAAATGAAGCCGCGACGAGTTCAGGGGTTCATTGAAACTCAGGTCGAGGGACAGCACATCGCCGGCGGGTGAGACCTCGGAGACGACCGCGGTGAAGTCCCTCATGGCGAAGGTCCAACTGTAGCGGAGCAGCGGGCCGCCCAACCAGAGGACGCGGTGTGGTCCGGCGACGCGCAGGAAGCGAAAGGGCAGCTTGAAAATGGGCGCCGGCACTGGGCGGCATTATGGCAACGGCTGAAGGGGGTGGCAACGGCGGGAGGTGTCTGGCCGGCGCGAAGGTGGTGTCGTCAAGCGGCAAGCCGAATCGAGGCGATGCGCCAGGAGGCAGGCCGCGCGCGGATGGATTGCCGCGCGGACTGAAGACCGCGGCTCGGGGCGCAGGTGATGCGAGGATGCTGATCGTCCATTGACCTAGTGCTCCGTCTCGCTCGAGTTTTCGGGTAGTGCGGGCCTCTGGCCCGCACAAATCGGCCAATCGAGAATTGCGGGCGGGACGCCCGCACTCCCCAACCCGACGTTTCGATCGAGACAC